>WNFO01003341.1_pt1 | contig 15961 bp, 14 predicted proteins | sample 5400251 | NCBI WGS metagenome assembly WNFO01 (sample SAMN13153354, study PRJNA577476) | soil metagenome | isolation source: 100 cm saprolite under Madrone tree | place: USA:California | collected 2016-06-14 | reverse complement strand
TGATGCTGGAGCGGAACCCGGTGTTGAAGCCGGATCAAGTGCGCGCGATCCTGGTGAAGACGGCCCGCGATCTCGGCTCCCCGGGCCGCGATGATCTGTTCGGTGCAGGCGAAGCCGATGCGTTTGCCGCAGTCTCCGCCGTCGTCACCGCGCCGGCAGTGCCGGTCGCGGCGGTTCCCGACAGCCACCCCGCTGAAAAAGTCTCGGACCATCAGGAGGTTCCCACGACCAGGGACCTGAACCAGCCCGGTGCCGCCATGGCTTCCGACAAGGCGGCTGTTCGCGAAGCCAATCGGCCGGCCGCGCAATAAAAAAAATTGCGGGCCGTTTGAACGTTCGGCGACCCTTCGCGACCAATATATGTGGGAGCGGTAAAATCCCTCCCCATCGAGGCTGTATTCGGCGCAAGCGCCCATCCACCCCAAGCGCCCATATAGCTTGACCCGTCCGGCTGTCCCCCCGGACGGGTCTCTCGTTTTGGCTTTCGTTTCGGGCGCACGGCCACGGATGATCGCTGGACAAGTCAAAAGTTTTCCACAGAATATCCCGGTCACGTCTAATTGATTCGTCTCCGTTGCGTCTGCGTCCGTTTTTTTTCTTGCGGGCTGACTCATGACTCATCGAACAGACGTGGCACGCGGCCGCGATGCCGTCGCGCGCTGGTGCGATCTTGCCGAACGGCGGCTGGAATATCTGACCGAGCTGTTCGAAACCGGCCGCTGGCGCCGCTACTTTAGCGAACGCGCATTTCTCGAGAACATCCAGGAAGCCAAGACCGCGGTCGAAATCTGGCGCGAATTGTCGACGCGCGAGGCCTCCCGCGACAATTTCGCCATCGACATTTCCTGGCTCGGCCGCACCCGGGCGACCCGGGCTATGCTGCCAACCGACACCTCGCGCGAATGGGTTCACCGGTTTCAACCGCAGCCGGCGCCGATCCCGGCCGAACCGCCGCCGGGTGATGTCTCGGTCGCCGCGGAACCCGATCGTGTTTATTCGGATACCGCGCCATCCGCGCCGGAGCCCGATGCGCCAGCCCTTCACCCATCCCTGGCCCCGGTTCTGGACACGTTGACACGCGACATCGCCGCGATCACGGAACGCTATCCGTTGCTTCGCAATGTCATGTAGGCAACACAAATCCATTCCGTCGTCGCCTCCGTTCGCGGGAGCGGCAGAGAGCTACCGTCTCACCGCATTGGTTCCGATCACCACTTGCGCAAAGCGCTGCGCGCCCTCGGCGCAAAGATCCGGCGTGATGGCGCGAGCGTGATCGAGCCCAACCACGGCGCCGCGCGGCGTTTCCGAGATCATGTTGTTGTTGATCAAGGCCGTGCCCGCGCCCGGCACCACCGACACGCCGACGCCGACAAAGGCGTTGCGGATCACATTGCCCGATATCACGACGTCGCGCAGATATTTGCCCCAGCCGGCGATGATCCCGAATGCCGGCGCGTTCTCGATCACATTGCCAGTTACGGACGTGTCGGCCTCGACATAGATGCCGATGCCGGCGTCGTCGTCCGGCGCGGTGCCGATCGGCCGCTTCGGCAAGAGGTTGCGGATGATGTTGCCCTGGACCACCGCGATGCGTCCGCCCTCGTTGAAATTGCAGACCGAAACGCCCAGAGACGCGCCGTCGACGGTGTTGTTGGCGATCACGGCGCCCTCGAACGAAAACTCGGAATACAGCGCCACTTCACGGACATCGCTGACGCTATTGCCTGATATCTGGATGTTGGATGCCGAATTGCCGCGCACTGCCGAGTAGTCGCAATTGCTGATCCGGTTGCCGCGCACGATCACGTTGCCGGCGCGAAATGCGTTGATGGCGTTGCCGTATTGGCCGGAGCCGCCGGGGCCGGCCTTGATGTCCGCGATGCGGTTGTCGAGCACCTGGGTGCCATCGTCTCCGACCGTGCTGCGCAGGATTTCGATGCCGTTGTCGTTCGTCCCCTGAATCGTGTTGCGCGAGACCAGCAGGCCCTGCGCATCGAGCGACACGATCGCGGTCGTGGCTGACTTGGTGATGATATTGCCGCTGATGTCGCCGGAGACGTTCTCGAACCAGATGCCGTTGCCGCCCGAGCCTCCGATCTCACAATCGGAAATGCGGATGTCGCGTCCGCCGAGGCAATGCACCAGGCCGCGCCGCGCCGGCAGGGCAACGCCGGCGCCATCCAGCGTGAGGTTGGCAAGACCAACGCTGTTGGTGCCTTCGCCGTAAAACATCGCCGCGCCGCCGACGAACACCAACCTGGTCGCGCCGCGCACGCCGACCAGCTGGGTACCGCTCTGCAGGCGAAGCATCCCGGTGCGATAGACGCCCGGCGGCAGCGCCAGCGGCACCTGCGCGCGGGCGGCATCGTCGATCGCCCGCTGCAATATGTTGGTCTGGTCGTCGGGACTGCCGGGCCGGACGCCATAATGCGTGGCGTCGCGTCCGAGCGCCGAGGTGAGCGGCGCTGCCCGCGCGTCGTCGGTTGACATCGCCAGCGCGCCGACCGCGGAAGCCCCGATGAGATGGCGGCGATTGATGTCCATGATCGCGTCTTCCTGTGGATACGCTGGACGCGTGTCCGCGACCTCTGCGTAAAGCAAAATGCGACGGAGCGTGACCATGGCGAGGGCAGAAGAGGGCGATAGTCTGGAGTAGGGTTAATCCTAAACCTCGCCCCGTTTGCGCGGAGAGGGAGAAGATCACTCCGACGTGTCGCGATCCCGCACCGCCTGCCTTGCCTGCTTCACCATTTCCAGCAGCATGGCTTCGCCGGCATCGGCCAGGTCCTCCAGCGTGATCCGGTGGTCTGCGCCCTTGCGTTGCGGCGCGCCGCCGCGTGCCAGCAGCGGCACATGCACGAAGGCGGCGAGGCGAGGACTATCGCCGCTGTTCACGGCCTCGATCGCCCGCCAGCTCAGATAGTTGCAGAGATAGCTTCCGGCATCGCGCGAGGCGCGTGCGTCGATGCCTGTGCCCACGGCCGCGCGCAACAATCTGGCGGTGTGCGCGCCGAGCATCATGGCATCCGCGCCGCCGACAATCGATCCTTTCCGGGCGCGGTTGCGGTCGGCATCAGGAAACAGCGTCGTCACGGCGTTGCGGGCGCGGGTTTCGATCCGCATATGGCGCGTACGGTCGGCGAGACCGAACATCAAGAGCGCCTGCGGGCGATGTTTCCTCAACAGCTCGGGCAGCTCGCGGTCGACCGTGGTGTAGGTGACATGGAAAATGTGGCCGGTCAGCTCGACGTTGTCGAATGCGGGACGGCGCAGCCGTGTCAGCCGCACCACCAGCGGCTCCGTCGGATTGAAGGGCGCGCCGGGAAACGGGCCGAAGCCGGTGATGAGAACGCGGAGTTTGTCGGTCATTTCACTTCAGCATCTCCGCGATCTGCTCCGCCGCCAGCGCCGGCGTGACGCGGCCATCGGCTACTTCGGCTTCGATCTTCTTCACGCCTGAACGAATGGCAGGATCGGCGCGCAGCCGCGCCAGCATCCGTTGCTCCAGCATCGACCACATCCACTTCACTTGTTGCTGCCGCCGCCGCGCGGCGAATTCACCCGACGCGTTCATCGCGGTGCGGTGGTCGATGATCTTCTGCCAGAGCTCAGCGATTCCCGTGCCGATCAGCGCCGAATAGGTCAGGACCGGCGGATGCCAGTGCTCCGAGCGGGGGGTGAGGATGTGCAGGGCGCCGCGATACTCGGCGGCGGCCAGATTGGCGCGCTCGATATTGTCGCCGTCGGCCTTGTTGACCGCGATCATGTCGGCCAATTCGACCAGGCCCTTCTTGATGCCTTGAAGCTCGTCGCCGGCGCCCGGCAGCATCAGCGCCAGGAAGAAATCCGTCATGTCGCAGACCACGGTCTCGGATTGCCCGATCCCGACGGTCTCCACCAGCACCACGTCGAAGCCGGCGGCCTCGCACAACAGCATCGCCTCGCGGGTTTTGGCGGCGACGCCGCCGAGCGTGCCGGATGCCGGCGAGGGCCGGATGTAGGCATGGTCGGAGGCGGAGAGCCGCGCCATCCGCGTCTTGTCGGCGAGGATCGAACCGCCGGTGCGCCCGGAAGAGGGGTCCACCGCGAGCACCGCGACCTTGTGGCCGCGTTCGATCAGGAACATCCCGAGCACGTCGATCGTGGTGGATTTGCCGACGCCGGGCGAGCCGGTGATGCCGACCCGGATCGCCGTGCCGGTGTCGGGCAGCAGCGCCTGCACCAGCTCGCGCGCCGCGGCCTGATGATCGCCGCGCCTGCTTTCAATCAGCGTGATCGCCCGCGCCAGCGCTGCCCGGCTGCCGGCGCGAAGGTCTTTTGCGAGAGCGATGATGTCGATGGGGGCGTTCGGCAGGGTCATGTCTTGCTTTACAACGGCGACGCGCGGCACGCGAGGGGGAGTGCGCGGTCGGGTTCAATTTTCAAACAGCCAGGCCATTTCAGATGCGCATCCGCGATCTCGCGGCGCGATGCGCCCGAGTTGTGCATGGTCCTTTCGCCCGAAAGAGGGCGTGGGGAATGCCGGGTGCCCGTTGCACCCGCGGCCTCGTGTGCGCTTTGCATTGGTAAAAAGCACACGAGTATACGAGTACACCGGAATCACCCGGCATTCCCGCACGCAATGGTTTTAACGGCTTATGTCGTGCTCTCCCCGGTGACCGGGCTCTTTTGCCACCGTCGCCTCGCGGATATTGTTTTGTCTAAGCCCGGTTGGGCCGACGCAACTCCGCAGACTTGACACCAGCGTCGGGGTGTCAGGACCACACGATTTTGCCGTACGCTGCAACATCTCTCGTCCGCTCGCTTGGTGATCGCTCACGGATTCAAAGAACCCACCCTGCGATCCCGTCGCGTGCAAGACGCTGCCGCGTCCACCGCATCCCATCCCGCGTCCGTGACGATCGCGATACGCCCCTCTTGTGGGGTGGGACGGCGCGAATATGTAGAGATGATTTGCCCGACGGGTGAAGCGAAATATTTTTGCAAAGGGGACTCGACAGGATTTTCGACCGCGCGCCCGTCGGGCAAATCACATCCGATGAACTGGCGGCGGAGCCTGTCGGAGTCCATGCGGGTTGTGCCTAGTTTGAAATTGATGCTGCAAATCACCGCGGGGTTATGCAGCGTATATAAGAGAGATGAAAATTATAAAACATGCGCCTAATCCGCAGGCCTGGGAAGTTCGCCATCCTTCATGGCAGCCGCGATCTCGGACAGGGGGGATTCCAATCGCGCGGGTAATTTTATCGTTTTCAGCATAGCCGCTACCGCGTTTGCGTTGATGAAGGACAAGCGAGCACGATTGGCTTTTCGTGCGGCTCCTTGTTTTGATGCGGGGTTGAGGATTTTGAGGTTTCTAATCTCGTCACCCAAATGAAATCTGTTACAGAACACTATGCCCGGCAGGCTTGCCCGGATGACCATCAATTGTTCATCGGGTAGTACGCTGTATGGATCAGTAAACAAAACGACACCTCGACAGTCGGTGAGAACAACAGAAGGAAACTCCTTAAATAGATTGGCGAGAGTTATTGCGCTTACTGAAACTCCGAGCAGCGTGCACTCTTCAAACAATAGACGGGAGTCGCTTTGATACCAATTCTCCTCCGTTAGCACTCCTCTTCGGCCAATGCTTTCCTTTATCTTTCGCATTTCATTTATGATGACGCACCGGCGCAGCGTTATGTCAGTGCCCGGAAGCAGAGTAAGATCGGAGCCGATCGTAAACTGTGAGTCGCGAATTTCGAGCTTATGTAGCCAACCCGAACCCTCAAACCGAGTAACTGCGTCGCTCAATGTTGAATCTCTAACCGACCAGTTCGCTCCTGCGAGCGCAACCGCCCCTCCTTGAAAGGAGCAGGTATCGAAATGGGAGTCCATCAAGTTGAGGCTGATGCTTGAATCAGTAAAATCGGAATCCGCGACGCTGGTTTCTTTGAAGTCACATCCGCGAAGTTGCCACTTCGATGCGTGCAAGTCGCGGATGGAGACTTTCGAGAAGGAGACATTTCTCAGGAAGGCGCGCTCAACAGCCACTTTCCTAAGATCAGCTTCCTCGATGGTGCCACCCGCGAAACTAAGACGATCCAGCAATTTTCCTGAGGCAAACGTGATTCTTCGCGCGAGCGTCTTGGTGTTTGGCCGAATCTCTTTCCCTCGACGTATCGCGGCGCCAACCAATTTCCCGAAATGTCGATTGTCGCGTGCAAAGCTACCGAGAAAATAGATGATTTCGCGACCAATGGGGTCTTTAGAAAATTCATTGAATTGGTCGATCCAATCGCTCGTGCCCTTAGACGTGTTCGTAACCAGCGATTGCGCAACGAAAAACTCTGAATAAGACTTATGGCCAAACCTGAGAGAATCGTCATCGTCGAACGATAGGAATGAGCATACGCGGATGTCTGCGAACGCATGTTCAAGCGCGCCGGGTCTGGCTTTCTCAAGTGAAGTCGTCACTGAAGGAAGTCTCGCTCTGGAAATTGCAGTTAGAACCTCACGCGCGGTGAGGACGATTTTCTTCTCTTTCAACATGAGGATAGCGATTTCGCAGCACGCGAGAAGCCTCTCTTTCATCGAGAGAAATTGCTTGGATCGACTCTCGACATCTCGCGTCGCGCAAAATTGAGTATAAAGACTATAGAGGGTAGCGGGACCGATCGACTTAGTTTGAGAGACTTTGACCGTTCCTTGTAGGATTGTAGCTACGACCATTTGTAAAAGTAACGGCCGGGTCATGAGGTCTTCAAGATCGTAAATTCTATACAGAAATTCCTTGATTTTCGCTGATGCTAACTTGGTTTTTCGGTAGAGTTCTATTTCATGTTTTTGGAGATACTCGGTAATCTTTGTGTCTGACAACTGGGAGATCGAGAGAACGTTGCTGAGGGCGCCGGGACGAAGCGTTTGGCGGTGGGCGATGCCCAATGTTCTCAACAATGCCGGAATATCCCGCTCAATCGCATCAAGTCCTTCGAATTGTGGTGCTTTGCCTAGGCTTTGGTTCAGTGCCTTTGACATTTCATCGAAAGATTCAAAGTAGGTTGGCCTCGTGGCGACAACGCATGGCGATGCCGATGAAATAAGCGGGGCGAGCCGCTTGAGATGCGCAGCCCTGTCTAACGCATTTGCTCCGGTTTCTATTTCGTCAAATCCATCTAGCAGAATGAAGAGTTTTCCCGCCGCTAATTGTGTTTCAAATATCTGCCGCGTCGGCGAAATGTGATTATTGTCGCGCAGGGAAGCAGAAACGAAGGTCCAAAGATCCTGAAACTGAAGTAGACCGCGTAGCTTAAACGAGAGTGGCAGAAGTGCGTCTTGCTCGTTAATTCGAAGTTTGGCTTGCTGGTAATGAACGCGATCGAGTACCGTTGTCTTTCCGGACCCGAAATCACCGCACAGTATGAGTAGGCTTTGACCAGTGTTACACCAATCCAAAATAAAGGAGGTTACATCAGGCACGGTTGTCGTTTCGCGACGTCCTTGATGGCGTCCTTCGAGTTTGAGAAAATCTTGGAAAATCGGCTTTGACTCATAATCGTGCACAATTTTGAGGAGCGATTCCGAGTAATTGAAGAGATCGTTTTCAAGGTCGTGGATGGTCGATAGTCGGAGTCCGCCTTTGCCAAAGACGGCTGACTTGGCATCTTGCGAGAACTTGCTGTCGGTAATGCAAATGGCCTGTTGAATTTTTGCATTACGCAGAAGGTCACCTGCGGTGTTCAAGAACGGAGTTACTTCGTTTATCCCAACAGTTTCCGTGCTGCTTTTCGCCTCGACCATAATGGTGAAAAGACCAGCACCAGAAATTTGCTTTGAGGCCATAAGGTCGATTTGATGTCCGCCTATCCGGACATCTCGTGTCACTTTGTAGCCGAGGGCCTCATAGTATATGGAAACGAGCAGTTCGAACTGATCGCCAATTCTTTTTGTCGACGGAAATGTTGCCACCGCAGTAAATCCCAATACTGAAATGCGAACAAAATAGCACACGTTTTAGTTGTGTGGAATGGTGCTGGTCATTTTTTTATGTTGAGGACGGGGTCTCGATGCGGTCATTGCTGACCATCCTCGTCGGCCTTGGGCCGCGCGCCGCCGAAAATCCTCAGGCCCCCCGGCGCGAGATACGGCTTCAGCGTCTCCCACGGCACGAACGCGACATACTCGCCCTCGGCATAGGACCGACCGCGTAGGGCGGATAATGAAAGGTCAGGCCGGAGCTTTTGCCTGATACGGTCGATGGCGCCAGCGTCACAGCACCGATCTTGAGCAGTTTGGGTTCAAGGCTTTTGTACCATTCGGCCGTGGCAGTCTCAGCGGCATTGCGTTTCTTCTTTTCGATATTGAGAGATGCGATGATGCCCTTGAGTATCGCCTTCATGGCCGGACCGTTATCGGCGGTCTCGGCGAAGAAGGGCCGAATGCTGATGCGCTTCTTTTGGGTTGCATCCCACAAAATGGTGTCGACACCCGAATTGGGATGCGCGGCACGGGTGTCCATGTAGTCGGACCGGACGATGCTCACGTAATGCCCATCGGTCACGGAATGGACGCTGTATTTGCGCTCGAAAGTCCAGCCGCCGTCACGAAAGAATTGCGGGTCTTCTTTGCGCGAGGCGTCAGCCTCCGCGGCACTCTTGTCGATCCACTTTTTGCCCTCGGCGAGGCTATCCGCCGACAGTGCCGCATCGGCCTTGATCTTGTCGTCGAGGAAGACACTGGCCTCGATGATTTTGGTCTTGATCGCGGCATCGGGCTTGGGCTCCGCCGCGACGATGGGCACTATTGAAAAAAAACAAACAACGCGATCGCCGATGCTGTCAATAAGGATTGGAACATGTCTTTCATTCTAAGGGAGTTGCCATATTCACGAAAGCCAAAGTCTAGGCTGTCTTTCTAACGATGTCCTGAAGCAAGATATCCATGCTTGCCAAGACTGCATCGCGTGGCAACATGCAGCAAACGTCGTCCGAGTATAGATAGACATTCTCGATGAAAGTATCGATATCTAGTATCGATTTGGGAACTTTGCTGAACTGAGTTGGAGCGGCGGCTAGTATATATTTCGCAACGCAAACCATAGTGATGAAGAGAAGATGCGTAGCGTACGCACGCAGTACCGGCCCCTTCTGTATCGTTTGGATTTCATCCGGCCCGGAGGTGAAAAAATGAGTGTGGTGGTCGTATTCAAAGTGCGTGTATTTTGACATTAAGCCGTATAGCTGGCCGGCAGCCGGCACATAGCTTTTAAAATGATTTAGCGACTGAACAGGTCTAACGCTCTTGAAATCCTCCGTCCCACTCAACGATGAGAGTTTTGAGCAGAATGCGAATTGCTCTAACGCAGAACGCAAAATGTTGGCGACCTCACATAAATACCCGAGATCGGCTAAACGTTTTGCAGCGTCAAGAGAGCCCAAATTCCGATAGAAGAAATTGATTGAGTGAGTGCGGAAGGATTTGTCGCCCTCCGGAATTTGGTCTCGCTCAAATGAGATATACCAACCAAGGTATTTTCGACCCTCGCTATAGATATTATCAATTGTGTCGGTAAGGCCGAGCCAGCGAGATTGATCATCTTCTTTGGTGTATTGGCGCCTTGCATACGCGATCCCGATGCTAAGTCGATCGGCAACAAGGGCGGCCAATATATCTCTGCGTAACCTGAGTGAATGTTTATCGGGTAAGCCGACTCTGTCGCCTGGTTGTAGGCCGACCGTATAGCGGGCAACGAAGCCGGGAAGAATAGGAAACAGCGAATTGTAGCGCTCAACGCTTTCGTGAGAATGCCAAGGAGTTGTTTCAACCTCTTTCAAGTTACTCCGCCGCTTCGCTATGCCCCAGCCGCGCATTGAGCTTGTGGATCAGCTCTTCGGCGGCATCGGCAATCACGGTGCCCGGCGGGAAGATCGCCTCGGCGCCGGCCTTGTACAGCGCATCGTAATCCTGTGGCGGCACCACGCCGCCGATGATGATCATGATGTCGTCGCGGCCTTGCTTCTTCAGCGCGGCCTTCAGCTCCGGCACCGCGGTCAGATGCGCCGCCGCCAGCGACGACACGCCCAGGATATGCACGTCGTTCTCTACCGCCTGCCGTGCGGCTTCCTCGGCGGTCGCGAACAGGGGTCCGATATCGACGTCGAAGCCGACATCCGCAAAAGCGGACGCGATCACCTTCTGGCCGCGGTCGTGGCCGTCCTGGCCGATCTTGGCGACGAGAATGCGCGGCCGGCGCCCTTCGGCGTCCTCGAACGCATCGATCAGCGCCTGTATTTTTTCGACCCGGCTGGACATGGTGGCGGCCTCCCGCTTGTAGACGCCGGTGATGGATTTGATCTCGGCGCGGTGCCGCCCGAACACCTTTTCCATCGCATCGGAGATCTCGCCGACGGTAGCCTTGGCGCGCGCGGCATCGATCGCCAGCGCCAGAAGGTTACCGTTGCCTTCGCCGGCGCTGCGGGTCAGCGCCGCCAGCGCATCGTCGACGTCCTTCTGGTTGCGCTCTTTCCGCAGGCGCGACAGCTTGTCGATCTGCAACCGGCGTACGGTGGAATTCTCCACCTTCAGCAGGACGATCGGCGCCTCGTTGGTTGGTTTGTACTTGTTGACGCCGATCACGGCCTGCATGCCGGCATCGATCCTGGCTTGCGTTTTGGCGGAAGCTTCCTCGATCCTCAGTTTCGGGACCCCGGCCTCGATCGCCTTGGCCATGCCGCCGAGCGCCTCGACCTCCCTGATGTGGCCCCAGGCCTTTGCCGCGAGATCGCGGGTCAGGCGCTCGACATAATACGAGCCGCCCCAGGGATCGATGATGCGGTTGGTGCCGCTCTCCTGCTGCAGGAACAATTGCGTGTTGCGCGCGATTCTGGCCGAAAAATCGGTCGGCAGCGCCAAGGCTTCGTCGAGCGCATTGGTGTGCAGCGATTGGGTGTGGCCCTGCGTCGCCGCCATCGCCTCGATGGTGGTGCGCGTGACGTTGTTGTAGACGTCCTGCGCGGTCAGCGACCAGCCCGAGGTCTGGCAGTGGGTGCGCAGCGAGAGCGAGCGCGGATCCTTCGGATTGAACGGCGTCAACAGCTTGGCCCAGAGCAGCCGCGCCGCGCGCATTTTTGCCACCTCCATGAAAAAATTCATGCCGATCGCCCAGAAAAACGACAGCCTTGGCGCAAAGCGGTCGACGTCGAGTCCGGCTTTGAGCCCGGCGCGGAGATATTCGACGCCGTCGGCCAGCGTATAGGCGAGTTCGAGGTCCTGCGTCGCGCCGGCCTCCTGCATGTGATAGCCGGAGATGGAGATGGAGTTGTATTTCGGCATTTTTTGCGAAGTATACGCAAAAATGTCGGAGATGATCCGCATCGAGGGCGCCGGCGGATAGATGTAGGTGTTGCGCACCATGAACTCTTTCAGAATGTCGTTCTGAATGGTGCCCGAAAGTTTTTCCGGCGGCACGCCCTGTTCCTCGGCGGCGGCCACGAACAGCGCGAGGATCGGCAGCACCGCGCCGTTCATGGTCATCGACACGCTCATCCGGTCGAGCGGAATTCCTGAGAACAGCGTGCGCATGTCGTAGATCGAATCGATCGCGACGCCGGCCATGCCGACATCGCCCGACACCCGCGGATGATCGGAGTCGTAGCCGCGATGGGTGGCGAGATCGAATGCGACCGAGAGGCCTTTTTGGCCGGCGGCGAGGTTGCGGCGGTAGAACGCGTTGGAATCTTCCGCCGTGGAGAAGCCGGCATATTGCCTGATGGTCCAGGGCTGGTTGACATACATGGTCGGGTAGGGGCCGCGCAGATAGGGCGCGATGCCGGGCCAGGTCTCGAGGAAGTCGATGCCTTTGAGATCGGCTGCGCTGTAGCCGGGCTTTACCAGGATGCCCTCGGGCGTGAGCCATGGCTCGGCGCTGCCGGCTGGCGTCGCGGCAGCGACGGGCTCGAACGCGATATCAGCGAAATCGGGAATGCGGGTCATTCCTTGGTGTCCTCAAACCTTTTATTCCGTTCGATCAGCTCTCGAACATTCTTCTTGTAGACCGGGTCGTCGAAACGGTTTTTCTTCTTGTAGACGGAGAAGCGTTCGACTGATTTCCAAACCAGAAACTCTAACAAGACCTGTGTCAGGAGCCGAAACATTTCGTAATCCTAGCACGATCGTGTTCTTTGATAAGCAGCCAAACCATCAAGCATATCCTCAATCATGGTCCGGATGCTGGTGGCTGACGATGCCATGAAGCTTGTCCGGACCGTAGTTCTGCAGCGTGGTCTGGCTCGGCATGTTGGCGATAGATACCACCCAGCCGAGCCGGGATTCGGTGCCGAACTGCTGGGTCGGCACCATGCGGTCCGGGCGGTCGAACGCGCCGGTCATGATCTCGATCCGGGGGCCGTCGATGCGGCGAAAGCTGAGCGGGGTGCCGCAATCCCGGCAGAAATCGCGCATCGCGATGGAGGAGGAGCGGAACGCGGCCGGCTTGCCGCGGGTCCAGGCGAAATCGCCATTTTCAATGTCGGCGAAGGACGCGAACGGCGCGCCGGCCGCCTTCTGGCACATCCGGCAATGACAGATGCTGACCTTCACCGGCGCCGCCGATACCGCAAAGCGAACCGCGCCGCACTGGCAGCCGCCGGTCAGAACGGGTCTTGCCACTGTTGTCATGCTCACTCCGTTAGCCGATAGGCCTCTTGCAGCGTCGCCAGCGCATCGCCGCCGGCGAAGATGAAATCGTTAACGCCGGCGGCGCGGGGGGCGGCTTCCTGCGCGCTCGCGCGCCCCGCCAGATAGATATGTCTTGCGCCGGCGGCTTGAAGGGCCGTTGCGGCGGCGGCGGCATGTTCGGCATAGACCTTGCCGGAGGAGCACAGGCACGCGAGGGCTGCGCCGGAGCCCTTGAATGCTAAGGCGAGGGTGGCCGGGTCGGTAAATCCCTGGTTATCGATAGCCTCGATCCCGCCGGTTTCAAAAAAGCTCTTCGCAAACGTCGCTCGCGCGGTGAAGTCGGCGGGCGTACCGAGATTGGCGAGAAAGACTTTTGGCCGCGCGCCGGTCTCTTTCAGAATTTGATCCGAGCGGTCGCGCAAGCCTTCGAACGGTGCCGTCAGCCGCATCGGCGCCAGCGCGTCGAATTTGATCCTGGCTTCGCCCGAGGGTGCAAGCGCGATGGGCGTTGTGTCCAGCACCGCGACGTCAGCCTCCTGAAGGTTTGGAAATTCGGTGGCGCCGGTCAGCACTTCCTTGCGCCTGGCCAAGTTGGCTTCGCGCACCGCCCGCGTCGCCGCGATCTTGCGCTGGATCAGGTTTTGTTCGAGCGAGGCAAAAATTCCACCTGCTCGAGATTGGATTCCTCCAGCAGCACCAGTTGGGTATTGCGCGCGGCGCGCCGCGCGAACGGATCCGGCAATCCCAGCGCCAGCGTGTGCGGCAGCACTGTGATGGCGTTGGCGCCGCCGAGGCCCGCGGCAAACGTCGCTATGGTCGCGCGGAGCATGTTCACATAGGGGTCGCGCTGGGTCAGCATCCGCCATGCGGTATCAGCGGCAATAAAGGCTGGCTTGGGCGTGAGGCCGCAAGCCTGTTCGATCCGCGCCCACAGCAGTCGCAGCGCCCGGAATTTTGCCAGGGTCAGAAACTGATCGGCATCGGCGCTGAGGCGAAACGACAAGGCGTTGCGGGCGATATCGAGCTCGATACCGCCGGCTTCCAACATGCGCAGATAGGCAACCGCGAGTGCGAGCGCGAAGGCGAGTTCCTGGGCTTCCGATCCACCGGCATCATGGACCGGGCGGCCGTCCGCCAGCACGAACGGACCTTTGAAGCCGCGGCCCATGAGGTCGCCGACCAGCTTCGCGAAAGGTTGCTCCATTTCGGGCCACGATGCCGGTGCTGCGCCGCGCACGGCCATGGTGCTGAGCGCCTGATAGTTGAAGCGGATATCGACCTTCGCGGGATCGGTGCCACGGGCCTCGATCAGATTGGCGAGGTTCGTGCCGGCATTCTGGCGTCCCAGCACCGGGTTGAGCGCGATCGCGATCCCGGCGTCGAAAATAACGCCGTCAAACAGCCGCGCCAGGGTTTCCGCGGTCGCATCGATGACGCCAAAGCCCCGCGCGCCGGCTCCGCCGGCGAATTCAATTTCCAGCCCATTGGCGCCGTTCTCGAGGTCGTGCAGCGCCTGCGCGTTGGCGACGGCGGCATCCGGATGGTCGATCCGCTGCATGATCTGCCAGGGCCTGGCCGGCCCACGGCCCGGGATCGGCGCGGCATCGTGCGCACGCCGATAGATCGGCTCGATCTTCAGGCCGTCATAGGTCTTGCCGACCAGCTTCTCGAACGGCGCGCCCTTCAGCACGCCATCGACCAGCTTGCGCCAGTCGTCATAGCTCGCCGGCGCGAAATCCGCCGCCAGCCGCAGGTCGTCGGTCACAGATGTCATTCGACAGGTCGCTCCCTCAAGCCGAGCTGGGCCCGAAATTGCCACGTGCCGACCGCCAAGCCAAACGGTTGTTTGGGGTTCTTTTGGTTAACCCAAGTCGGGTAACCGCAGGATTCCTTCGGTCGACAGCCGTGCCAGTGCCGCCGTGACGCTGCGTCCCGCGATGAGACGATCCGGAACGATCTCCGCCAGCGGCACCAGCACGAAGGCACGCTCGAACAGCCCGGGGTGCGGCAGCGTCAGTTCCGGCTTTTGGACCGAAACGTCGTCATAGGCGATCAGATCGAGGTCCAGGGTGCGCGGCCCCCAGCGTTTTTCGCTGGCGCGATCGCGACCGAACTTGTTTTCGATTTTGTGCAGCGTGAACAGCAACGCGTGGGGGTCGAGGCTGGTTTCGATTTCGATGCAGGCATTGATGAAGCACGCTTGCTGCGCATCGCCCCAGGGCGGCGTGGCGTAGTCCGACGATCGTGCCAACAGCGCGCCCTGGGTCATGCCGCAGATATTGGCGATGGCTTTCTGAAACGTCGCGCGGACGTCGCCGACATTGCCGCCCAGCGCGATCAGAACGTCAGCCACGGGACCGATCTTGCCGGGTGCGCGTCAGGACCACGCCAACGTCCTCGAAGATCGCGGCGATCGGGGCGTGCGGTTTGTGAACGGTGACCTTGATCGCTACCACGCGCGGAAACGCCGCCAGGATGGCGTCGGCAACAGCGCCGGCCGAGCGTTCCAGCAATTTATAATTGGCGTCCTTGAACGCCGCCGTCGCGGTCGCCACCACATTGGAATAGGACACGGTATCGGCGAGGCGATCGGTGCGCGAGGATTCCGACAGATCGGTGGAGAGTTCGAGATCGATGACAAAACGCTGTCCGACCTCGGTCTCATGTTCCATCACGCCATGGCGGGCGTGGATGACGACGCCGGTGATGAAGATTGTATCAGTCATCGCTTGTCCCAAATCGCCTTTGCCACCCGCAGCGCCTGTACGGTTTCCCACACATCATGGGTGCGGAGGATGTTTGCGCCGCCTTGTGCCGCCACCAGATGGGCCGCGATGGAGCCGCCAAGGCGCTGATCCGGCTCCGACGGCGTCACCGAGGCAATGAAACGTTTGCGCGAGGCGCCGACCAGCAGCGGCAGGCCGAATACGCTGAGTTCTTTGAGCCGGGCCAGCGCCGTCATGCTTTGTTGCGGGGTTTTGCCAAAGCCGATGCCGGGATCGAGTACGATGTTTCCACGTAAAACACCCGCCTTCGCGGCGATCTCCAGCGACCGCGTAAAGAAGGCGGCGATATCCTTCATGATGTCGATGTCGGCATCGACCTTGATGCGGTTGTGCATGACGATGACGGGCGATCCGCGCGCCGCCAAGAGCGGGGCCATATCGGGATCGTACTGGAGGCCCCAGACATCGTTGGCGATCGCGGCGCCGGCGTCCAGCGCCCAGGCCACGACCACCGATTTCATGCTGTCGATGGAGACGGGAACGCCGAGCGAAACCACCTCGCTCAATATTGGCCGCAG
>WNFO01002999.1_pt1 | contig 15962 bp, 18 predicted proteins | sample 5400251 | NCBI WGS metagenome assembly WNFO01 (sample SAMN13153354, study PRJNA577476) | soil metagenome | isolation source: 100 cm saprolite under Madrone tree | place: USA:California | collected 2016-06-14 | reverse complement strand
CAAATATTTTCGCCAATTATGGGACGCCAAAAAATGAGGATGGGGGAAGGACATTGTCACGCTGTCTGGCAGACGGGGGAGGAAGACATTGAAAACACCAGACGGGAACTGGACGACAGGGCGGGGCGAGATGAGCGGGAATTGAAAATGAATTGGGGCCTATTCGTTGACCCCGCTCCCTCATCTTCTCCCCTTACCCATCTGTCTTCCCAGAGAATCGGATATTCAACCCGGGGGCCTGCAGTGTCTGTCTTGCTCTTTTCTCTTCGACACTCTCGCAACTCACAGAACATGTTTCCTAGATTTTTGACCGTTCCGGCTTGTCAGTTTTTTGCAACCGACGTGGGCACTTCATTCCCAACTCTGGGCAGTGACTCCCCCTATGTCGGGTTGCACCAAGTTTACTTGCCATGAGCATGGTATTTCCGCTCCTTTCCACTCAACCATCATGATGGTCCCAGTTCTGTGGATACGGGACGGCTCTTCAAATAATAACCCAGAGCGCCCAGCAGCGAATTGTCAGATCAAGGCATATGAGTCCGTCTTTGCTGTTATTCTTGCCGGAAGTCCTGGTACTTTTGGTGCCACACTCTACTTGCCGATGTCTGGCTGCTGTTCACGTCTTCTGCATTGGCAACTTTGTCAGCCTTGTCTACGTCCGCTGATTGACCTTGAAGCATGGCTGTGTGTGCTATTATTTAATGCAGTCACACGGGGTTTACTTCAAGCTGGGTCACACTAGGCTGGAAAATCGAACATTTAGAAACTGCTGATGTGGATAAACTGGCTTGAAGTGAAGAGACTCGGATGCGGATGACTCGTGACTCGCCTTTTGCTCTGTCACACACCCGTGACTGCCTTCCATTTTGGGATATATCGGGCAAACTGGCATGATACTGATCCTTTGTAGCTGAGCCTCCGCACCCACAAGGATTCTCTGGAGGGCGTTGGATTATATTAAAGTCCAGTCAAATAGCTTCTATAAAACCTGCATCTCTTATTCGTTGTGATGTGTTTTACGCGCGTAAAAAAGGAAGAACAGACGTCACAGCAGGAGAAGCCAGAGGAAGTATGCATCGTCGTTTCAGGTTGCAGTTCAGTACATCGTGCAAGGGTCTGCGGAAAGTAAGGGGTTTAATTATATCGATGGTGACGCATGAGGGGTGTCGCTGGATATGTCCACTCACACAGAAGTGAGATGTATCTGGCCTCGGGAACAAATCTCTCCCGATCAGAACATCACACCTCTTCCTCTTGTTTCCTTTCCCCTTACGGTCGTTCTCGCCAACGTGGCACCTGTACCCGAGAAGCTCGCTGTCGAAGAGCGCGGGAAAACGTCTACCACGACTGCGGACGGGCAATAGGCACTGGGGCGACACTTTGCAGATCAGGCTTTCTGACTGGGACAAGACCAGCTATTTCCCTCGAAGCGGCGGCACTTTTTTTCCTATTCTTCTGCAAGTCGTGGGGTTGCTCACTGTCACCACCATCAGTATTCAGGGATTCTGTACCACGGGTTCAAGTCCTACTTGCCTACTGAAGCGGTGCTGCTAGTGGCAATAAATAGCCAACGAAGGCTTTTCCGAATGGGGAATGCACGGAGGGGTGGCGGATTGGCGGGGCGTGCGAGCCAATCCAGAGCTTAATACTTAGTTGGGGGTCGGGTCTGGAAGCGGGTGGGGCCGCCGCCTGGTATGTACTACCATACCAGAACACGGCGACTTTTCGACTTTCCCATTGGCCTCTGGACGAAGCAATCAGCCACGCCACCTTCTCTAAAATGCCCATTTAATACTTGATCCCTGCCCCCATGCCCGTGCCAAAAGTAACAAGCGCGCTACCCCCCTGCACGGCGCACAGTCCCTCCCGGGCTCCACCAGCATCCACCATCCCAACCCCAGTTTACTACAAGACCGCCACCGCCACCGCCAACAAGGACAAGGACAGCAGCTGTGTTGACTGCGGAGGGCAGCAGCGAGAAATTCATGGTGAATCTAAGCGTTTGGACCCCACCCTCCTTTTATTTTTAAACCTGCTCCAGCTGAAATATATATCCGAATATCTCCCTTTTATAACCTTCCCCCCTCTCTCTTTTTATTAGGAAACGGTCGACTATCGCTGCCACGATCCGCCATCGCCCCCTTGCGTGCCCTGGCTTGAGGGTTACAGGTTACCCAGGCGTGGAGCCGGCGCGCAGCGGCAAGTGCCACACGAGGACGGGGAGGAGGGGGTGATTCCTCTGGCTTCCAGTATCGCAGAACCACCACCACCACCACCACCGACAGTCTCTACGAGTGCTAGACTCGCGAAATGGAGATTTTCTGGCAGCGCCAGCGGTTCTGACGATGCACTGCCAGAGAAGAAGAGGAGGAGGGCCAGGGCCAGGACGAGAGCGAGAACGAGCGTTGACGTGAAAATCAGCCGTCTTGACGTACGTACCCCATTTTTCAGTGTAGACTCCCCATTCCCCCAATCCCCCAGTCCCCTTTTCCCCTCGCTACTGGATGTAGTGTGCTTGTCCTTGTTATCTGACGGTGATATTTTCACGTAGATCGTGTTGGGTGCTCTGCGTCGGGCCTGTGGTCTCTCTGCGAAAGAAGAACCTGGCAAACCATCATGAATGAATGTTGACATGATCGACGTGATACATGATCGATCTACAGTACATCATTTCCATATCGATCGAGTTGCCCCCAACTCTCATTCATCAAACAGATCTATAGACACACATCCGCACTTATAATCTCTCATACTCCGATTCAATCTTGTATTTAATCAGTGCTTTGCTTTCTTGTTCGTTCCCCTGCATGCTTTGCTCATATCCACTTTTTACCCATGTTATTACATCTAACCCTGAACAAACGACCAGTTTAATCATCATAATAAAAACTGATTCCGTGCGTTACTCCCGCCTGACAGAATCAACAAAACGTCGGAAAGCAATTACAAGTGTCCAACGAAAGAATATCTCCAACCATCGTCGCCGTCACCCGCCGGCCACCGGCCCCGTTGTCGTCGGCGCCTGCGCCTCCGACTTTTGTGATTTCGACACTACGCCGCTCTTCGCGATGGCGAGTAAAAACCGTTCAACGACGGCTTTTCCATGTCTCAAATTAGACAGTGAGATGTGCTCGTTCGGCAGATGCGCTTGACCCTATTGAGGCGGAACAACACAGAGGATCAGAATCAGTCGGTAACAAAAAATTGAACAACAGACGTACCGAGCTCTGGCACATCGGGAGGTGAAGCGCGGGACAGCCAAATGCTTTTTCGAGGAACGGTATACATGGTACAGACTAGTGCGATAGAGAGGCGTTAGTAGTTAAGCGAAGGTGGAGATGAAAGGCCGAAGGAAGGAAGGAAGGTACGTACACCACCTTCTCGCACGCGCATCGGCTCGGCACCCCATTCGTCGTAAATTGCGCGTTCGAGCTCGAGGAACCAAGGATGTGTCAAATCGCCAAGCCACCAATCTGCTGTATGGTCCACAGTAACCTATCGTCGCACGTCAAAAACCCCAACGAGAGCGATAAAAAAAACAAGAAAGCGTAATTGTATACATACCTTAATTGTGTTAGTAGAGCTTAGGGCATCGAACGTCGTGCGTAAATGCCGTACGAGCTCCACGCAAACGTCATCTAGTACCTGATCAGGTACGATTCGCAGCGAAACTTGCGCAGTAACGGAAGCCGGTATAACAGTGGGGTTACGTGGTCCCGATCCGCGCACGCTGTGAATAGTCAATGAAGGTTCGCGCCAGCGCGACTTGAGCGAGGCAGCCGAGAGCTGCGTGACGGATTCCAGCAGGCGGAAGAGTTTTACTTCTTCTTCGTCAAGTGGTCGCACTTTGTCATCTGTGGAATAGGTGGGGTTAATCAGTGATCAATATGTGACTACTTGGACCGGGTTAGAATCGTACAGAAATTTCGGATGAGCACGTTGCGGTTCCGATCTGTGAGTCCCGCGAGAACTTGAACCCTGTGAAAATATGTATCGATCATCGGCACCTAGAGGGCGAAAAGTGCTCACATGTCCCGCATTGGCTCGTCCCACCCACCACCGTCGATACCGGAATGGCTGTCTTTGGTGCTTCGTGATGAGATCTGAGCATTACTATTGAGCAAATGAATGGTGAAATATGCACCGGAATGTGGCTTCTGACCTCGATGTTGCAATGCACGACCCCACGTAGACCGTACGTGATCGATGGGACATCGCATGCTATCCAGCTCGAGTTGCTGCACAGAACAAAAATAAACAAACATTACGACATCCAACGCCACCGAACCTAGAACTCGAAAGAAAGAAGCGGGAATTCAAACTCACCTAACTAGTATCGCATCCACCTCTCCGATAAGATCCTACGACATGCCAACGAGCGTCAGTTGCGTCACTCCACTTGGGCGATCGGAGGTTTCCCTCTCCACGCACCTTGTGCCTCTGCACGGCGTCCACGAAACCGCCACTCCCTGTCTCTTCCTCACCTTCCACGAGAAAAAGCAGATCCACGCCAAGCTTTCGCGCGCGCAACAAGTCCGCAGCGGCACAAGCAACGGCGAGAATCGGGCCCTTATCATCTGCAGCTCCGCGCGCATACAGGTACCCATTACGCGCTGTCAGCTTGAACGGGTCGCTCTCCCATCCCTCTGGAGGTGCGGAGATCACATCGTAATGCCTTTGCGTGCGTGTTGTATTTCAGTCCTGATCGCGGAGAGCACGGTAGATCATGATCTTACCCATAGAAGAGGATACGCGGTTTCCGTAAGCGTGTTTGTGCCCCCTGAAAGCACGCAAATACTATGGGATTGTGCACTGCCGCATCGTCCGCGTAGAGCTAATTCAATCCGATCCATTTGTTGGCTGAACGCCCCACACGAGATAAAACTGAGCGAAAAAAAAGAGGGCGCGTACTGTTTTGGATGAGGCGCCGAGTTGCGCGAGGCACTTGGTGAGCCAAATGGCAGCATGCCGACAAGCCTCACCGTGATCGGGGGAACTGGAGACGCTTGGGATAGAAACGAATTTTGATAGCGCAAAGACTAGGATGTCTGCGTTTCTCCATCAATAAGCCATAGATTAAAACAAAACAGCGCGACAAACCATTACAGGCGTTGCGGCCTTCCTCGTCAATTATTTCATGCAGATCGTCATTAGAGGTATCGGCACCCGCAGGGTGGATATTCCAAACCTGGATATGCAGACGGCTCAGAATTGGGTGATGGAAATTATATAGTGGGATCACGTTGATGGCGCCATCGTTACCACCCGTGATAAGCTCAAATTCTCCAGCATTGGCGTTCTGTGTTATGATGGACGAAAGGACGATTCCGGAATGCGCATTCCATGAGGCAGTACAATCAAAGGTATCCGAGTATCTCTGCAACAAAGTTAACAACACGCGGGTTGATAATAAGAACAGGATAAATCACTTTGACTTGCCCATCGGCGGAGCAAACATAAAGGTCAGATCCTAGGATGGAGAGTGACAGAATGTCCACATTCTACGTACGCAGATAAGCACACCGACAAATAAACGACAAGGAACAGGGTGCTCGCCTCTTGAACGATGATCGTACGAATGAACGCCTTGATCTGCATGTCCCAAACGCGTACATATCCGTCCTGGCAACCCGCATATAGTAGATCCTCTTGCGTGACGAGGGAGAGAACGGCACCGTGAGTGCACTCGATGGTGGTGAGGAGCTCCAGTCCGTTGGGCAAGCACTTCCAGACCTGATGTCCTCTCCATGTTCAAGCGGGTCAAAGGTGCATTCGAACCATACGCACCTTGACAGTCTCATCTCCGCTCCCAGTAGCGAGGAGGACGTCTTTCTGTGTCGCGCTGGTCGCGCCTTGGCGGGTGGAAGGTACGAGTACCATACAGTACACATAGCCATAATGCGCCGAGTTGATGACATTTTGTGCAGGAATGCTGAACTCGGCGCGGGGAATCGGAGGGTTTATAAATAGGACGTGGCCATCCACGCCCCGCAAAGCTTTGTTGAGACCATTGCTAGATTCGAGATCGGGGGAGCGCCGCTGAGAGCGAGGGTAGCTGTTGAAGAATTTGTGTGCACGTCTTGGGGTCGATGTGCCCGATGATTGTTGTGATGGTGTGTTGAGGGAGTCACGGAAGTTGTACCACTGTAAGGAAGTGTTTTGGCACCCTATGTAGATCGTAGACAGAGTGGGCGACCAGGCGAGGGAGAAGATGTCTCCAGAGTCGGTGTCGAGGAAGGGATTGATAACGTAGAGTGGGCTCAACTCCTTTGTATCCCACACCTGAAAGTGAGAGTGAGCGGGAAGCGGGCCGGAGAAGCCGAAGAAGTGGAACGGACGCGGACGGAGCTGTCCCCTTTGAAGGCAATTTCGGTGAATTGAAGTAGGTATTACGGAACAGACACGGAGCACACCTGACGAGCTAAATAGCCAGTGTTTATCCGACGCGTATTCGAGAGCGAGCACACTACCCGTGTGACCTCTAAGTAGTGTTTCGAGGGTATACGTGCGACTGTCCCAGACCTGCAGGGTCAACCGAGTCGGCGCGCGGAACGCGGGGGCAACGAAAGAAAGGAACGCCGTACGGAGATATTTTGGTTCTGGCTACCGCTGTATATGTGGTCATCGCCCATGGCGACGCTCAGTATTGAATTCTCCTCCTGGCTGAGGGTATGCACGAGAGGAGGTGCGACGGCATGAAGGTTGCGACTGAGAGATGCTTTGTTTGAAGAGGGGCAGAAAACGGGGGGGAGAGTGAGCCAAGGGAGCGATTGCATGTTGAGACGGGCAAGGACGCACGATGAGGGACCGAGTCCATATCCTTATACCTCACCTGTCGTTGTGGCCGCCAAAAGTCAAATGAAATGAACGCCGACCCGACTGCCTTTCTTGTCAATCCTCTCATGCCGCTATCCACCGCAAGCAAAGAAAAGGTCTAGACCAATACCTCATTTGTCACTTGTCGTGTTCTCATGCTGGGTCCAGGGCAACGCCGCCTTCAAAGCCGGTGACTATCCCGCAGCAATCGGACACTACACCGCTGCTGCCCTCGCGGACCCCTCGGAACCAACCTTCTTTCTTAACCGCGCAGCTGCCTTTCTCAAACTCTCAAAGTAAGTCCTCGACACCCTTCGGACAAACACCGCCCCATTGCATCGTAGAAACGAAGACGCCGAGCGTGACTGCACCACCGTGCTCGATCTCTCCAACAACAAGAACGTGAAAGCATTCTTCCGTAGGGCACAGGCGCGCGCTGCACTCCAAAAGCTCGGCGAGGCCCATAACGGTGTGTAAACGACAACCAACCCTACGTTCGTCTGATATCAGAACAATCCCCGTCGTCGTCTTATTGCGGCGTCTTCTGTCTACAGATCTTCAAAGAGCACTTAAGCTTGAGCCGAACAACGAAGCGGTAAAGACCGAGCTCGCCCGCGTGGACGAGCTTATCGTGAACGGGAAGGGAAAGACAGTACGCCGTTCTATTCGCTTTTGCCGCCTTCTGCCTTCTAACATTCCACACAGCGATCTACGCCGATCGACGTCTCCACCTCTACGCCGCCACCGGCGTCATCATCTTCCTCCGCAGCGCCTCCCAAACGACGTCGCGTACCAATTACCATAGTCGACGATGACGATCACCCATCCATAGTCACCCAACCAACAAGCAATGCCAACGATATCCTCTTGAACCCGATCAGCTCGCGCCGCGTTCCCCAACCACCACCTCCCAATGGGAAATCGACACCAACAGCGCCCGACCCTGCGCCCGCTTCCGCCACTGCCGCACCGAAGCCAACGCCCGCGTCGTTTAGAGAAGCCAAGCAAACTCGCGAGACAAAGTCCGCGGGACGTGTCGGAGGTGGTATCTTCCGTATGTCCGGGAAAGACACGTTGTTCAAGACACGCGACGTGACCGCGCCCGCGGATACTGACCCACCCAAGGATCCAACGCGAGCACCGGTGCCGGCACCATCACCAGCGCATGCAGTTCCAGCAGCGACGCGCGCACCTTCAACCGCCCTGCGCACGCTCTTCGAGTTTACGCGTGCATGGGACAGCATACCTTCTTCAGACACTGCTACACGTTGGGCTCTACTAAACGTACGTGTACCCTTCCCTGCATCTTCTCTCTCTCTCTGAACACTTTCTTCCTGCTACGCGTCACTACCTGACCGGCAGTCAATCCACCCCACATCCCTCCCAGCGCTCTTCGGCGCCTCTCTCGAACCCGCCCTCCTCGCCTCGCTCATCCCCGTGCTAGCCGCCGTTTCTGCAGAAAGAGACGAAGACACATCCCGTGATGCCATTAGGACGATCATGTGTTCCTTGACGCGGGTGTCACGGTTCAGGACCGTGGTGCAGTTTCTTAGTGGGGCAGAGCGAAATGCTGCCCGCGCAGTGTGGGATGCTGTTCAAGTTGTACCCGGTGGGGATGACAGTGTGGTGCAGGTCGAAGAGGCTGCGCGCATATGGGGTTTCACAGATGTCTGATGGACCCGTCATTTTGGGCTCCGTACAGTAGTAAATGCAACATTCACTACTGTATAGCTTAGAAAATCGGAGTGCCCTGAAAATAAATGAAATGCCCTCCTATTATAGTTCCGATGAGGGTATACAGCATATCCAGTAAACGCATTATATCGTTTATTCTATGTCCACAAGATTCTCGTTTAGCGTGGCCTCTGCAGCTTCTCTAATCTCCTCCGAGTCTCCCGCTTCTTCATCAAGTCGCGCGAACCGACGAAGTGCCCCCAAGAGCGGAGCCCGATCTCTCGGCGTATCAAACACCGTCGCATGGTCCAGCTCCGAGAAATAAAGCACTTCGAGTCCATCCTGTTCCCAGCGACTAGGCAACTCTTTCCCGTCTTTGCCACCAGGATTCGCCCGTTCTTCCTCTTCGTCGAGATCCTTATTTTCGGTGAGGTACGCGTGCACGGCACGCGCATCGACGATCTGGTCGCGACCGGCAAGGCTCACCGTAACAGGCATCGGCCTCTTCGCCTGCTTCCCTGTCGTTGCTGATGACGTTGGTGGTGCACGTACTTCCCCGCCGGTGGCGCCGAGGACGTCCTCCCGGAAAAGGATACACTCGAACCAGAAAAAGTGTCGTGAGAGCGCACGTGCCGCATCGGGCTCGCGACTCGAGAAATACCATAGTTGCCATTCGTTCGCGCGACGAGGTTTGCGGTAGAAAAAGTTGTATGCTAGTGCAGGGTGGTGGAGAAGGAATGGGATTGGGTCTATGAGAAGCGTTGCTGCGATTAGATCGCTGCTCCCAGTCCCAGTGCCGTCAGCGCCGTCGTCGCTGGTCACGTGATGTCTGTCTACTGTTTCATGCGCAGGGTTCTCTACACCACTGGGAGTTTCGTTGGCGAGCGGATTCAAATGTGAATCTACGTAACCCCATTGTCTGCGTAAGAGGTGAGCGGAAACGGCGGTGCCGTAGGAATGCCCCGCCAAGACGACGCGGTGAAGGCCATGGGCATTCAATATGCGTGTGATTGCTGCGCACATCGCGTCGCGCGCAAGGGGTGGCGCAGTGATGCGCATAGAAATGGGCAAAATCTCGACGGCGATGATGCCGACGTCTGGGTCCTGCGCGGCAAGCTCGCGGAGGAACGGGATGTAGGGTAAGAGACCGATGCCGATGCCATGGATGAATAGGATGGGAAGCTTCGTGCGTGAGCGGTGCGGCCGGTACCAGTAGGGTATGTTGGTTTCTGTGTCCCTAGAGGTGCGCGAGAACAACGCAAGGAGCGGGCGTGGGGGGAAAATGCAAAACAATTTGCGGGTATTGTAGTGTATGAATCCTTGGAAGTAGAGCGCGATGGACGTGAGGGTATCGACAAAGCAGACGAGCTACCGCGAGATTTTCAAAAGGTGAGATTTTTGTACGCACAAGAGAAACTTACCATGTACCAGAAAAAAGGTCTGTGTACCATAGGTACTGGGTCCATGGTGAGTCGAAGACATTGGGTCTCGGGATTGCTCCCCGGTCTAAGAGGGTATCCGACATATTCTGCCATGACGGTTATATAATGGTCGAGCTCATCTTCCCACTCTGGATTGGTATCGCGATTACGGACTGAGAAGAGGGCCCAGAGGAGCCAGTCTACGACATTGTCGCGCCAGATCTGCCGGTCATGCGGACGGAGGAACCAGCCGGTGATTGATTCCGAGGTCATCGTGTTGGCACATTTATGGAAGAGCGCCTCGCGTTCGGCACGGGACATGCGCGGCGGGTGGATAGCATCCTGGTGTAGTGATGAGTGGGGTTGGCGTGTGAAAGTAGGTTTTGGTAGGCAACGTACTTGTTGTAGATAGTAACTCCGTGGCAAATACACGAACAAGTAAAATGCAGCTTCGACTAATGCATACGCCCCGAGAAATGGAGACCATAGGAAGGCGGAGGCGTGGTAGGAGGCAGCGAGATAGAAGATCGAGAGTGGCGCGATGAGACGGAGGGCGAGGATTGAGATGCGAATGAGGACGTATTCTGGCCAGCTATCTCCGATCATTTTCGTGGGCAGGGATAAGGGAGACGGGCAGCTGCGGGAGGGTTATATGGGCCCAAGGACAGGACACGAATTCATGTGAAAAAGAGTGTCGTATTCGGGCGCGACGGGGAAGGCGCACACGCACAAGACACGTTTCCGGTCCGGTCGGATGGGGAATACCACAAGTCCCCGTGATGGTGGTCGGAAATTTCATTTCAGTGCGTCTGGGGTACAGAACTCTACGTAGTACTTTTCATACGATATATACTGATAGACGTGGCTGTCATTAATGCCGTTATGAGTCTTCTCGCCTAACTTGCGTTATGACCTGGGCAATGATGAATGGTGGTAGAGTGCGCTGCCATGCGGTCGTTCGTGCGTAGTATCCGTGATCATGTTGCCTGCTCGTCGTTGACAGAGAGCGAAACGGTTGGTCATCTAAATATAGAATCCGCAGTAATATGTGTCAACTTCGTCTTGACCAATTGTCCCACCCAATTTGATATTCGATATGTGCTCCAGAGACCTATTGCGGTCATGGGTCTAGCCCATCTATGAGGTAGCCGTTCCTCGCCAAACCATTCTCGGATGCATTGCTTCGGTATATTTCCCTCCTCATCGCCCAGTGTTTGTACGGTCAACGCAACCGCTCCTCGTGAAATGAGAGCGTGAACCCTGTTGAAGGGCTTGCGGAGAGTTGCGTCCCGGTTTGCGCGTGCCGTGACAAGATCGTCAAATGTGAGGACATCAGAATCCGGCGAAACATCAAGTAGATGTTGAAGAAGGTTTTTATCAATAGCGACAGGCGCATATCGCCCCCCCGGCATAGCATCAGCACGAGTCAATGATGCATTATGCTCCAAGACGTTGTGCCGAGCCAAGTCTTGAAGATCGATTTTGAAATTGCGGCCGCACATGAAGGTACCCCCAACGCTCAGTAGAATGGCCAAAGGCAGGGATATGTGATAGTGTTCCCGGAGAGCAATGATAAGCTGAAAAGCGGAGATGTTACATCCATTATGGGGCCTGGAAAATATGTATCTAAACACTGCAAGGTACGGCACGTGCCGATAAACGCACAAGATGGAGTGATTCGCGAGGGCATTGAGGGCAGGACAAGGTGAACGACTGTCATAGACAGAGGGCGGAATGAAAAGGTGGCTTGATTTTGACCTGCGGAGCGTGTATTGGCGCAAAGCAGACAGAGGGACGCTTGCCAACAGAAGAGTGAGCAAAAGTTCGAAGAGAGTACCCAAAGTAAACAAAAAGGTCCATCCCGAACGTAATATGACGCAGCATCTGATCGATAGGCATCAGTTGGATCAATATCAACGAATACGATGTGGACGTTCACTCACGCGACAACAGCGAGCACGAGTCTGTCGCGAACAAATTTCAGAAGCCTTGACCAGACGCATAAGGGTGGGTCTCTGATCTTATCAGGTGGTGTCTCTGGTGCACCGGGATAAGTTTAGCAAGCCTTGACCAGTGAAAAAAATAAAGTACTCAGTAGCATGCCCTCCACAGAAAGGGGCACTATTACTCTGAGTCGCGAGGCGGACGTAGGCGGAGCCACAGAGCTCCGCTAAGATGGAAAATTTTGTGATTAATTGTATCCCCTCGAATGGTTGGTACCAGGAAGGTCCCTGGCACTGGTGGAGGCGTCCCTCGTCCTCGCAATTCGTTGGTTGTTGGTTGGTGACCACCGTTTCCAGTGGTCCGGACAAAGCCGCGGACAATGATGTGATGACTAATCGGACTATTTCTTTGTTTGTCCGACCAAACACGGTTCTGTGACTGTTCACACCCGCCCACTTCATCCATCATATAGCATGGCCAAAAAAAAGAATAAGCAGGCAAGTCTACCTTCTGTTGATTGACCTCTACTGACATGGATTTGTAAAGGTTCTCCGTCCCTGGTGCTGGTACTGCGAGCGAGAGTTTGAGGATGAGAAAGGTCCGTTTGATCTTTTGTCACTAGCCCCGCCTACTCATATCAAAACCTTGTTCAGTTCTAATGCAACACCAAAAGGCCAAACATTTCAAATGTGGCATGTGTCCTCGCCGTCTTAACACAGCTGGTGGTCTTGCAGTTCACATACAACAGGTCCACAAGCTCGAACAAGAAAAGTACGCTTTTTGCCCTCTTTTATGATCGCCGTCTTATCCCCCCATCTAGCCTCCCTCGCATTGAGAATGCACTCCCAGGTCGTGATGGGTACGAGGTCGAGATTTTTGGTATGGAAGGTATACCCGTCCCAGATGTCGCCGACTATAAGCGCCGCAAGGAAATCGAGCTTGGCCTCACCGCAGGTTCTATCTCTCAGCCGCAAGCCAAACGGCCAAAGACAGAGAATCGACCACTCTCAGAGGAAGAACTACGTGCTCAACTCGAAGCGCACAAGGCACTCATGGGAGCGCATGAAACCCCAGCACCAGTGCCCATCGATACAAATCAAAGTGCTGTATATGCAGCCACACCGCAGACATATGTCGCTCCCCCAGCACCGGCCCCTCCGGTTTCAGTTCCTCCTCTGCCAATGGTTCCCTCAGGTGCGCCTCCCGCCTTCCCTGGCATCCCACCGCCTCCGGGCGCTTTCCCAGGAGCACCTCCCTTCCCGCCCCAACTCCCGGGCATGCCTGGCATGCCTCCTGGGTAGGTCGTTTACAACCTGATCTTATTCATACTTTGTATGTTTACCTCACTTCAGGCCTCCGCCCCCTGGCTTCCCCATCCCTCCAGGTTTCCCCCCTCCTCCAGGTATGATGCCACCTTTCCCACGGCCGCCTGGTATGGTTCCTCCCTTCCCTCCGCCTGGTGTGACACCACCATTCCCGCCTCCCTCCATGACCCCGCCTGTGATCTCCGACTCAACACCTGTCCCGCCTTCGTTATCTGTCACCCCAGCTCCCGTATTAGCTCAGCCCATGGCGCCGCCTCCGCTCACATTGCCAGATCCATCCCTCGTACAGACCAACCCGGAATTGAAGAAGAAGACAGTGCTCAAGTACCCTGAGCCTAACTTTTCACCTGTAAGTTCCGACGTTCTTCTCTAAACTTACGTGACGTGAAGATATTGATTACACTCCAATGACAGGATGAGGTTCGCGCGCGGTACCCGAAATATTACTTTGCTAAGGACGTGATTATGTCTGCTCCCGAGGCAAAGACTGATGGTGCGCTTGCGCAGGACGCGCCCGAGTCTGGGGCAGTTGCTGTTGCTCCAGAGGAGGCGCGTGGGAAAAAGCGGGCACGCGCAGAGGATTTCTTGTAGTTCACTAGAGGGTTTCGGAGAAGGGAGGTGAAGAGAAAGGGGAGGGTTGAACGAGGCGGAGGCTTACCAGTCCGTCCCCTCTGCTCGTGCTCTTGTGCTAGCCGATGTCATTGCTCATCTCTTCTACTTTCGCGAGGCTGCGAAACTCTAGAAATGGTGTAGAAGGTCTGTCCACGGTGTTCAACGCTGGTACGGACTTTTTTTTTCGCTTGCTTTTTCTTTTGTTCTTTTCCCCCTTGGGGTCCTGTGATGTGTCTTTCGAAATATGTACGGTCGGTCCTTCATTTTCCTTAGCTGTGCTTTTGTCCTGCCAAACGAATACTCGACAAGGTTCGTGGTGATATGAAATGCTGGTAGTCTGACACAACACTGCATGTTCTCTGGGTTATAGCTATAGCGAGTCCTTCCGAGGTGAATGTACAATGCAGGTGATGGCAACATTCTCTTGGGGTTTGCAAGTTATGGCGTGTTGGGGCGGTCAAAGCAATAACGCAAATCTGTACCAAGTGCGTGGCCGCTGCCGCGTTGACGCACTGAGCTGAGGTCTTTGCAAGTTATTGTTGTGCATGTCGAAAAGCATCATTGGACCTGCTAAATTCATAAGAGACGATGCGAGAACGACGCCGATGATCTCGAATCAAAAATAGCGAACGTTGTTTACCATGTCAATTTATGGACATGCCTCAAAGAGGTTCGATGGCGTAGTTGGTTATCGCATCTGTCTAACACACAGAAGGTCCCCGGTTCGAACCCGGGTCGAACCATACTTTTTATGCAAACCCTGGGAATTCTCAATCTCGTTTTCTTCACGCCGAGCCCTGCATATTATCCTCAGGTGGGCAAGAGCAACATGGTACACCGACAATGTATATGTACGTATTTCCGTGCAATGTGTTGAGAAATGATACGAGAGAAACGACAAGTTGCCATAATTGTCACCGAGCTGATTACTATACCTTTCCTCCATCCGAGTCGTCGTAGAGAAAGAGCGAAAGAAAAAAGAACAGACACACGTACGTCCCGATGACCGAGTACCCATCCGTGGCGCGATTATAATGCCAGAGACGGGCCAGCAAGCGCGAGCCGAGGAGGAGTTGGGTGAGAACCGTGAGATAAACACCCGTGCTGACGTGACGCCCTACGTCTGCAGTAGAGTCACCTCGAGCAATGACACCAGGCATTTTACAATGTAAATCATATCAGATCGCTGAGTACTGCAATCTGATCGTCAATCAAGAGCAACTGACTATGGACACAATTGTAGCTTAGAGCCAGGGGCGAGCGCTTAAATTGGATCTCATTGTAAAATGCCCGAGTGTAATCGGCGCACTGATGAGCATCGTGATCACCCCGATTAATCGACGTGGCATACAGCTGTACTTACCGCAATGCGAGCGTGACAGACTTCCCTGTCTCGCGCCGGCCTGTATGTAGCGGTACAGATAAAGCCCAGAACATTGTGCGTGTATGCGTACCTTGTACCTGTCAGTGTTTATGACTCGGAGCGAGAATGGGGAGGTTGGTGGCAGATGCGGTGAGGCCTAGGCAATGTGGAGCGCCTGTGGGGGACCCCCAACGCCACTTGATGACCGGCTGGCGTGTGGCGGCGTATGTGGCTGGCTTGTGGATACATCCACTGGGGAAGGGGAGGGGATCCAGAGTGTGTGTGTGCGCGAAGTCCACTATCATATATTTTTCGTCAACCGCGTACGAAGGGGAAACGACAGGACCAAATCACCGGAGCCATGCTGGGTTTTTGGCGTTACACCCAGTGAGGACGGGATCAAAGCGAAGCAAATGACTCTCTGGGAAGGGGGAATCTCCTGATCTCCTGTTCGTCGCCTCGTGGTCGTTGACACCGGCCATGACGCCCTTGAAACAGCTGTTCTCACGGTTGGGACCCATAAACGCGGCTCGACCAATCGTGCGGTTTCGCCATACCCTTTTCCTATAATTATCGAAGTTTCCATAATGTTAACGAGTAACGACAGCTGATATCCAAAGGGCCAGGGGCACCTCAGGTTGCCTTTTAAGAAAATTTTCGGGGGCCTTTTCTTTGCTCTTGTTGGCAAGTTTCCCATAATAGTTGATACTGTATGGTCTACTAAGTTTCAGGCGCACACAGGTCGCCTTTTTTAGAAATTTCCAGGCCCTTTCCTTGTTCTTATACCCTTCTTGGAGTTTCCACAAT
>WNFO01009952.1_pt1 | contig 15963 bp, 14 predicted proteins | sample 5400251 | NCBI WGS metagenome assembly WNFO01 (sample SAMN13153354, study PRJNA577476) | soil metagenome | isolation source: 100 cm saprolite under Madrone tree | place: USA:California | collected 2016-06-14 | reverse complement strand
GAAAAGACCGATGCCCGCACGGTCGAGGCTAAGGTTTGGATCTATGATCCAGCGCTCTATCTGGAGCCGTGGTATCTGACGCGGAGGTACACGCAGGTGGCTAACACGGACAAGAGCGTTCGGATGAATTACTGGCACTGCGGCGAGAATCCCAACAATGACGTTTACAAGACTCCGGACGGGAGTACTCAGTTCCGGGAATTTACATTCTCTCCGAAGGACAAGCGCTGAGGACCTGTTGGCCAAAAGGAAAACTTCGGCGGTCTGCACATAGCCGTGGGCTTCATGCCCGCGTTCAAACACAATTAAAGAATTCTTCTGGCGGTATTTGAACGCGGGCATAAAGCCCACGGCTACGTGCTAAACCCAACTTGATTGCATTCAAGCAACCAGATTCAGTTCGCACTGAAGCTCCCTCCCACGTGGATCAGGAGTTCGCCGGACGCCGTGACTTCGGCGCGATCCTCCGCAAACAGAGCCGTGGTGCTGGCGTACTCCTGAATGATCGCCGGGCCTTCGATTTGTTCCCCGGATGCGAGCGATTCCCTGCGGTACACGGGACAATCCATGGGCTCACCGTCGAAAATGACGGCGCGTTTTCCGACGAGAGCGGGACCTTCACGCTGGGAGGGCGCAGGCAGCACATCCACGGTGCGGGGGACAATAGCAAGCAGGTGCGCGTTCACGATCTCCAGCGCGAGATCCGCATCGTGATAACCGAAGCGACTTTGATGGAGCTGGTGAAACGCGTTGCGGACGGTTGCCCGGTAATCCTCGGCATAACGGGTGGGATCGACAGCGATCGGCAATGAGAAGTCCTGACCCCTGTAGCGCACCTCCAGAGAGTGACGCATGCGGACGTCGACATCGCCCAACCGGTCCCGCGCCAGCATCTCCATCTCGGCGGCAATCCGCCCCAGTTCCCGGAAGTCTGTCCCGTCCAGTGCGCGATAGTACGTACGGACAAAATCGTGCCGCGGCTCGGCCACGAGCATTCCGGCGGCGGAAAACTGCGCTGGAAAATTCGGAACCACCACGAGCGGGATGTGAAGGGATCGAGCAACCTCGGCAGCATGAAGGGGGCCGGCGCCGCCAAACGCGATCATGACGAAATCGCGCGGATCGTAGCCACGTTCGACCGACACCTGACGCACCGCCAGCGACATGTTCATGACCGCAATCTTGACGATGGCGCGGGCAGCCTCGGTTTCCGAGAGTCCGAGAGGCTGCGCAACAGATCGCCGGATTGCTTCGCGCGCAGCCCCCACGTCCAGCGGTATCTCCCCACCGAGAAATTGTGCCGGATCCAGGCGCCCCAGCAGAAGGTTCGCGTCGGTGACTGTGGCCTCGGTTCCACCCTTGCCATAGCAGGCAGGACCGGGATCGGCCCCGGCGCTCACAGGGCCAACCTTAAGCTGTCCCGTGTGGTCCACTCTTGCGATACTGCCGCCGCCGGAACCAACTTCCACGGTGTCCACCACGGGGAGCATCATCGGCTGTCCGAAGGCGTAGCCGCCGATATGGTAGCCGTGCGACATCTGCGGTTCGCCGTCGCGTGCAAGATTGGCTTTCGCTGTCGTGCCTCCCATGTCGAAACCAATTACATTGGTATAACCAAGCGAGGCTCCGGTTCGTGCCGCGGCGATGAACCCACCCACGGGGCCGGACTCGAGCATCGCAACGGGCAGACGCTTGGCCACCGGCGGAGACATCACGCCACCGTTCGATTGCATGATCCAAAGACTGCCGGCGAAACCCTCCTCGTGGAGCATTCGCTCCAGGCCTTCCAGATATGCGCTCACCCTGGGACCGATGTAAGAGTTCAACACGGTGGTCGAAATACGTTCGTATTCGCCGTACTCGCGAAGAATTTCATGCGAAATACTGCGGTAGGTTTTCGAATTCAACAATTGCGCCATCCGCGACTCGTGAGCGGGATTGTTCCACGAGTGCAGGAAACACACAGCCACTGCTTCTACGCCGCTGTCGTTCACTTGCCCGGCGATTGTTTCCGCCTGCGGGACATTCAGGGGAGTGTGAACCTCGCCCGTAGCGAGCAACCGTTCCTCGACTTCGAACGTGAGATGTCGGGGGACCAGGGGCTCAGGACGCTTGAACCAGATATCGTACGCATCGGGCCGATTGCCTCGGCCAATCTTGTATACGTCCCGGGTGCCCTTGGTGACGATGAGCGCGGTCCGGGCGCCTTTGCGTTCCAATACGGTGTTGATCGCGATAGTAGACCCATGCACAAAAGCATCGATCGCATTTACACTCACACCGGCTTTCTCGAGGCATTCGCGAATTCCCTGCTCCAGGCGTGCGGGAGTGGTCGGGCTTTTGGAACTCAGCAGCCGGCCGGTCGCTGAGTCATAGCCCAGGAAATCCGTGAATGTTCCCCCAATGTCAACCGCACCGATCAGTGGCAATAGATACCCCCTTATAGGTACAAACAGATTTTGAAATTGGACGAATCCTGTACCTCAAATCCGAAATCCAAAATCTCCAATTGGACCGACGGAATCGAACGTGCATTTGTCGGCGGTATGGCGGCCAACCCGAAAAAAGCCGACCAGATCCAGTGCCGACTAACCAACTTCGGCGCTCGCACTACTCGCGTCGCCAAGATGCTTCCAAGAACCGACGAAGGTCGCTATATATCTCAGCAGCTAATGCGTTCCGGTCTTGCGGCGGCACCCAACTACGCTGAAGCCAGAGCCGCCGAGAGCCGGGCCGACTTCATCCACAAGCTTCGAATCGTACTCAAAGAACTAAACGAGACCAAGTCATGGCTAGAACAAATTGTTGCCAATAATCTCTTTTCTCGCGAGAAAATGGCCGCGGTTATCGCGGAAAATCAGGAACTCTTCTGGATCATCGCGGCCTCCATCAAGACGGCGCGCGGCTCAGCCAGTTCAATTTGATACTTCGGATTTCGGATTTGAGATGCAGGATTCGTCCAATTTCACAATTTCCTGGCCCGGGCCCGTTCTCCACGAATCGAATCGCGCTTCGACGGCACTCAGCGCCTGAGTGCAGAGAACTCCCAGAACAACGACCACCACCAGGGAAGCGATCATATCGGTGGTTTTCAGCAACGCGCCATAGTAAGCGATGCTGAAGCCAAGTCCCGCGGTGGCCCCGAAAAGTTCGCCAACCACCACTCCCATCAGTGCCCGCCCGACTCCCAGGCGAAGGCCCGCAATCACCATCGGCACCGAGGCGGGCAGGACGACTTTCCATAACAGATCGCGCTCGCTCGCTCCAAAGGATCGCGCGGCGCGAAGCAATCCAGGATTGACGCTCTGAATTCCCCTCAAGGTGTTGGCCGCAATTTGAGTGACCGAGAGCAAAAACGTAATCGCGATAACGGTGGGGACCCCGAGGCCGAACCAGAGCACGAAGATCGGATAAAAAGCAATCAGCGGGGCCGAATACAGGAACCACAGAAACGGATCCACGGCATACTCCACAATGCGGAATCGGCCTGCCAAAGCCCCCACCAGAATCCCAACGACCACCGACGCACCATAGCCGATGGCGAATTCGCGGAGGCTCACCTCGAGGTTATTCCACAGCTCGCCGGATCGCGCGGCGCGGCTCAGACTGTCCGCGATCGCGGAGGGTTGCGAGACGAAGAACGGATTGGCCCAACCCAGCCGCACCACGGATTCCCATACCAGGAGGATGGCCGCGAATGACACGATCCCCAGAAGCACAGGAGCGGATCTCCAACCGGCGATACTCATCATTTTATTAATGGCTGCGCCCTATCGGGCTTGCATTCGCAGCCGCTCATTTTATTAATGGCTGCGCCCTATCGGGCTTGCATTCGCAGCCGCTCATTTTCCCGCTGTCCACAATTTTTCTTCCAGCGCTCGGAAGGCCCACGTAGCCGTAAATCCGAACACGGAAACCAGCAACACGTTGAAGAGCAGGTAATCGGTTCTGAATTCCGAACCGTAAAGCATGATCTTGTTACCCACGCCCGCCTGCGACTGGTACATCTCCGCGACCACAACACCCAGCACCGCGCGGCTCACTCCTAAACGGATGCCCATGATCACACCGGGAAGCGACGCGGGCAGGATGACTTTGACAAACACGTCCCATTCCCGCGCACAGAAGGATCGCGCCGCAGTCACCCAGGAACGCTCTACTCCGCGCACACCCGCCATGCTGTTTACAAGAATCGGGATGACTCCGCCGACGAACGCGACCGCGATCTTCGATTGCATTCCAATTCCAAGCCAGACTATGAAGATCGGGAGCAGCGCGAGGTGAGGTGTTGCGTAAATCGCCATGATCGGCGGATCCAGGAGATACCGCAGCACCGGGAATCTGCCCAGCAGCAACCCCAGGGGCACCCCGATTCCGACGGCCAGAGCAAATCCGATGGCAAATTCCGACAGGCTCACGGAGACGTCGTGGAGGAAGTCGCCGCTCGGTACGATCTCCAGACTGGCGGCAATCACACGGCTGGGCTGGCTGGTAAAGGTTGCGTCCACGATGCCGGCGCGCGGCGCGATTTCCCAGATTGCCAGGAACACGAGCACCGCAAGGGTAGAGACCACTACTCGATACTTCGACGAGGGTATCGGCATAGTTCACTTACCCCTCGAGCGAAGACATTTCGAAATTGGACGAACCATGGGGAAATAGCCGCGAATTACGCGGATTACGCGAATGGGCGCACCAAGGAATTTTTTGATGCGCCCATTCGCGTAATCCGCGTAATTCGCGGCTATTTCCCCATGATTCGTCCAATTTCAAAATCTCCTCTCCTGAGTGCACGACTGCTCAACTCCTCCCATGAGGCACGCCCGGATATGCCGCCGATACTCGATAAAGAGCTCGGAATCCATCGTCTCGATGGTGCGCGGACGGGGCAGGTCCACGGTGATGATTTCGGTGATGCGGCCGGGATTCCTGGCCATCACCACGATCTGATCTGCGAGAAAAATCGCTTCGTCGATGCCGTGGGTAACAAACAGGGCCGTTTTCTTGTTCTGCTCCCAGATGGCGAGCAGCTCGCTTCCCATCTCATCCCGCGTCTGGGCGTCGAGCGAGCCGAAAGGCTCATCCAATAACAGGATCTCCGGATCGACGGCCAGGGCGCGCGCAATGCCGACCCGCTGCTGCATGCCGCCGGAGAGCTGGTGCGGATGGTAATGCTCGAATCCCTTGAGACCCACCAGCTCCACATAGCGCCTCGCCCGCGCTGTGAGATCCTCTCCGCTCCAGCGCTGCAGTTCCAGGCCGAACCGGACGTTATCCAGCACCGTTCGCCAGGGCATCAACGCAAAATCCTGAAACACGACCGCGCGATCGCGGCCCGGACCCGTAACCGGCTGTCCGTTGACCAGAACGCGTCCGCCGGCAGGCTGCAACAGGCCGGCGATGGCCAGAAGCAGACTGCTTTTCCCGCAGCCGCTGGGACCTACGATGGTAACGAAGGTTCCACGCGCGATATCCAGGTTTGCGCTGGAGACTGCGATCAATGTCCCGGCCGCCCTGGGCTTCTGGTAGGCAACAGTCAGGCCTTCGACGCGAATATGCGATGCGGCCGCGCTCCCGTGGTTTTGTTGCATGGCCGGCTCTAGAACGATGCGAGTCTCCATTGACTGTAGGTGTCCACGTAAGTCGGGATCCAGAACCTGGTGAGCGGCCAGCGCTCTTTATAGCGGCCCGTCTTGATGCCCATATCGAAGAAGACATCTAGAGACCTGGGGTCCGGCAAGCGGCCGTCCTCCCAAATGTAATCGATCACATTCGTGTAGGTGCGCTCGACATACTTCGGATCGACCTGGAGATGTTTGATCAAGGATTGTTCCGCGTGCTGCTTGTCCTGCTTGGCCAGACGCACAGCGTGGGTGTGACCAAGGAGCAGAGCCTTCACTGTATTTGGATGGCTGGCCAGGAACGATTCCGTTGCGAAGAAGAGGTGTTGTGGATAGTCGTCGGACAATTGTTTCTGCGAATAGATCAGGTTGTAACCCCGCTCGGCGGCCCGAAATTTCTCGGGCGTCGAAAAGATGCTGATGTCGAGTTGTCCCGCCTGCATGGCCGCGAGCCGGGTCGAGGGCGGGCCCGCCTGGATGATCTGCACATCCTTGGGGTCGATACCGTTCACCGTGAGCGCATACCGGGTGATGAAATCGCTGGAGGTGCCATATTGAGTGATGCCGATACGTTTTCCTTTCGCCTCGGCGAGGCTCTTGATCGAAGACACGGCATACCAGTCAAAATCGGGAATGGTGAAGCCGGCATAGAAAGCCTTCAGCGGCTGACCGGCATCGATCCCTGTAGTGATTTCAGCGAGCGCAACGACTCCAACGTCTACCGATCCCGAAACGACCGCTTTGATCAGATCCGACCCGCCCCGAAACTCCACCAGATCGGCCTGGATGCCTTGCTTTGCGAATGTCCCCTCATCAACCGCCACGTACAACGGCAGGTAGGTCGCTGCCGGCACGGATAGCCCAATCGTCAAATGCGGCTTCTCCAGAGCCGATCCGGTTGACGGCGTGCGGGCCGGCGTCCCGCCGCAACCGGCGAGTACCGCGGCCACCAGCGATGCAACGGACCCGAAAAGAAATATTCCTCTTCTCATGGCCGAGAGAATTTCACGGAACCGTGACCGTTTGCAATGAAAACGACCTCTTCGGCCGAACCCGTCTGCGAAAAACGTTCCGAGAAGGCAAACTGCACTGTAGCAGCGGTCTATGACCGCCGGCTGGAGATTGGCCATTTTTTCGGATGTTGTGAGCAATGGTGTCCGCATTGATGTCTCTAATTTTTGCACTTCCTTGTGCGAGCGGTCATGCACACGAACCATGACTCTGAATTCCCCTCCTCTAGGAGGGGAGTTCTTGCTCCAAGCCCCGCACAAATGGCCAATCTCCAGGCGGCGGTCTATGACCGCTGGTATTTCGCTGATTCCAGGAAAGACCGGCGCTCATAGAACGCCGCTACAGTTGCTCTATCCAAGTTTTTCCGGAGTCTGCTAAGCTGGCGATACAATAGCTACCTGAAGCAGATGAAGCGATGGATCATTCATTTCACGGCCTTGTGGGGACTGGGCATCCTGGCGGCATGCGCAGCAAACAGTACCAGGACACCGCAGCAAGAACGGCCCGAAACTGAACCCAGGGAAACCACGCTGAAGTCCGGATTGAAGTATTTGGACCTCGTTGTCGGTGGCGGCCGCGAAGTCGTTAAAGGAGACAGTGTCGACGTTCAATACTCGGGCTGGACCTACGAGAATGGCAAGCGCGGCAAGCTGTTCGACACCTCGATCGGCGGTCGACCTTTTACCGTCACCATCGGCCTGACCCGTTTGAGCTGGGCCGAAGGCCTCGCAGGCATGAAGGTCGGTGGAAAGCGGACGCTGATTATCCCACCCGATCCGAGTTACGGTTCCCCGGGTGAAATCTCCGGCGGCCGGATGACTGTCCGTTCAGATTTCGTATTCGAGTATGAAGTCGAGTTGCTGGATATTCCCGGACACTTCGACCTGGTCGGGCCATGTGCTCTGCCCGGTGTATATCGCCGATTGGCTTTGACAGGAAAGCAGCACGAGGACCTCCGGAGGATCGGCAACTGGGATGCCCTGATCGATGGCGCAAGGCAGGATGTTCGCAGCGACTGTTCGATTCCCTATCGCTGGGAAAAGTTATTTATCGCTCTGGTCGATGGACATCGCTACCATGAAGCTCTTCAGGTTCTGAACGACGTGGCCATGCGCCGCTTCCCATTGTCGCATGCAATACTGGCCACGGCCGATCCCGCTTTTCTCGACACAGAGGAATTCAAAACCAGCGAGTTTGGAATCGAATACGCCGCCGCCGAGACTGAAATCCAACAGAACATGCGTCTCGCTGAGAGCAAATTGTCGTCAATGGACCAGAAGGATCTGCCGCCAACTCCGTACCGGGCCGAGGGTGCGTGTCCCTTCGAGTGCTGCAGGTATCGGGAATGGACGACGCGATCGGTCGTGCAACTGCTGGAATCCATCGGCTCCTCGACAGTCGTGGCTGAGATTCCCGCGGGCGCCCGCGTCGACGGCGTGACCGGCGAGGTCAGGCTCGAGCCACAACCCTACGCCGTCCTCAAGGACAACGGCCTGCTGAAGGCCGGCGATGTGATCTTCTTTCTCGATTATCTGGGCGAAGGCCACGTGAATTACTGGTACAACGGGAGCCTCAATCCCGAATTGGGACTCCATGACGGCCTGTACGCTTACAGGTACGATAATTGTGAGGCCAATAACGTTATCCCGGGAGCATGCTCCTTGAGGAAGCTGCATCCCGAAAAGAAGTTCCTGAATGAGTGGTGGGTCAAGATCCGAACGTCTGACGGCAAGGAAGGCTGGGTATTGAATACAGGCCAGTTCGCCAACACGGACGCATGTGCATAGCTGCGATTACCGAGCCTCGGTGATCGTCATAACCTTCAACACCCATTCGTCAGGGTCGATGGCGACATCCTGCGGTTTCGCATCGAGCTTGAAGCTGAACGGATCGTCATAACCTTCAACACCCATTCGTCAGGGTCGATGGCGACATCCTGCGGTTTCGCATCGAGCTTGAAGCTGAACGTTTGCTCGTGCTGGCCGACTTGAATGACTTCACGTTGGGATTTGTTTCCGACTTTGAATTCGATATCGAGCGGCATGCGGAAGATTGTTGGTGATTGTTTCTGCGTGACGCGCAGCGTCAATTCTTTTGCCGTTTCGTTCCAATTCCATGACGCATCGTAGATCGGGTAACCCGGCTCGAAAATCCACTGCTTGAAGAACCAGTCGAGCGGCTGGCCGTAGTGGAATTCCATCACCTTCCGGAAGTCGTCTGTGAGTGCGTTGCGGTCGCGATAGGTTTCGTAATAATCCCGAATGCCCGCAAAAAACGTTTCGTCGCCCATCAGGTGGCGGAGCATGTGCAGCACCCATCCACCTTTTTCGTAATTGTTCTTGTTGAGCAGTTTCATCAAATCCGTGATGCTGGGATCGTAGATCGGACGAGGATCGCTCGAGTAGTCTTTCAGGTAAGCCTCTTTATCCTTTGACAGCAGCGTGACGAACCTGTCGCGGCCGTCGGCTCGCTCGAAAAACAGATGACCGAAGTAGGTCGCAAAGCCCTCACTTAGCCAAAGATGATGCCAGTCGGATTCCGTGACGGAATCGCCGAACCATTGGTGGGCGACTTCATGGGCGTTGGTATCTTCGCTGAACCCGTTTTGGGCCAGAAAGATGTTGCTGGAATTCTCCATCCCGCCGTAGCGCGTTGAGGATTGGACCAGCGCCAACTTCTCGTAAGGAAACGGCCCGACCAGATCCGAGAAAAATTCAGTGATCTGTTTCAGCCGCCCGTAACCTTTCAATCCTTTTTCACGATCTTTCGGAAACAGGTAATAAGAAAGCTCAACGTTATCGCCGTAGCGCTCGGCGGCGCCAACGTTGATGATCGAAAACTCAGTCGCGCCGATGACCATGCAGTAAGTCGGAATCGGTTTCGCCTCGCTCCAATGACTCAGTTCATTCCCGTTTTGCAGGTTTGTCTTTTCGATCAGCTTTCCGTTTGCAATAACTCCCCAATGGGTGGGAGCTGTGACAAAGAATTCCACGGTCGCTTTGTCGTAAGGGTGGTCAATCGAAGGGAACCAGTAATGCGCGCGGTTGGGCCAGTTGTCGGCGAAAACCGAAAAGTCACCAAACTTGTTTTTGCCCATGATCAAACCGTCGGACGGCCGCCCGTGATATTCGATTTCCAGCCAGCAACGTTCGCCACGCCGGTAATCGCCACTGAGCGCGATTGTCAGTTTGCCATCCGTACGCGTAAATGTTGTTTCGCGCTTATTTTCGGTGATCCGATCGACGGACAGCCCCGCCAGATCGAGTGGGATCGTCTTCACGCCGTCGCTTTTGAACTCGAACAGGATTTCGGCCCTGGCTTGAATTTCTTCGCTCGAATCGTTGATCGTCAGATGAAGTCTGTAGTGGATCGCGTCAATCGCGGGGTTGCGCGGGTAATCGTCTGCGGACGACCAGGCGGCGAATGACAGAGAGAAGAAAAAGGCGAGTACGGAGCGACGCATTGCTGTTTACGCCATGGCGTCGGCAGGAGCAGATTCCGGAACGCCGAGGCCAAAGATACGGTGGGCATTGCCGTAAAAGAGCTTATCCAGATCCGCGTCCGGCAAGCCGATCTCCTGAATCAACGCGAGCGCCGTTGCCGGATCCCAGCATGGATAGTCGGAGCCATACATCACGTGATCGATGCCGTAATATTCGATGGCGAATTTCATCCCCATACTGTGAGGAGAGACCGTGTCCGTGTACATACTCTTGATGTAAGTACTCGGGGGCCTGGGGAGCCTGGCATTCTTGCCGTTCTTGTCCATGCGGCCGGATTGGTAAGGCAGCGCCCCGCCGGTGTGCGACATCACGACCTTGAGATCCGGGTGCCGCTCCATGAGTCCGGAGAAGACCAGCCGGGAGGCCGCTACGCTGACCTCAATGACGCGGCCAAGACTTAGATGCAGTGCACCGCCATAGCCTTCCAGATCCTCGCCGAATACCGCATCGGTGGGATGAAGGATGAGCGGTATGCCGAGTTGTTCGATGCGAGCATAAAAGGGCGCCAGACGCTCGGCATCGATCCTTGTGTCGCGGCCGATGCTTCCGGGGAGATTCACACCGATCAATCCAAGTTTAGTGATCGCGTGGTCGAGAACCTCGATAGCGACCTTCGTATCCGTCAACGGAACCGCCGCGCTGGCCCACACCCGGCCGGGATATTTGCGCTGCGCACCCGCCATCTTCTCGTTCCACATCATTGCGGCGTCACGACCTTCCTCCGGAAGCAGATCCGAGAAATAGATCGAGAAGGGCCCAAGCGAGCAGACGACGCTAACCTCATGGCCAAGGCCATCCATATGTTCGAGCTGCCGATCGAGATCGAACCACTCGGTCCAGGAATTGAGCGACGGGCGTCCCTCGTGTCCCACATAATTGTATCCGCCGCGGCTGTTGCGTTCGGCGCGAGGATACCCGCTGCGCTTACAAAGCTCCTCGAAGATCTCTCTCGGCCACCAGTGGAAATGGGAATCGATGATCCGCATGATGTTTTTCCGTTTCCAGAGCATAGTACACCGGTCGAGGCAATTCCTTGAAGGCCATCGAGGCATCAATATTTTCGTGATCGCGGCTAAAGCCAGACGGTCATTTTGCCGATAGGGTTCTGGGGACACGCGTATTCGGTGCGCCTGTGCCAAAAGAACTCACGATGAAGAAAAGGGAAAGAAAGTGAACATCTACGAAGCGATTGGAGTCGCTTACACCATCCTTGCCACGTCCCTGTTTACCGTTGAAGTCATCTATTTCTGTGTGAGGGCATTGGGGCACCTGCGGCGTTTGATTGCGCGCGGCCACGCAGAAGAAAGCATGGATCTGGAACGATCCGACAGCCTGAAGAAGGAATTGTTGAAGGTACCTTAAGAAGACAGCGATCCTATTACTGAATGTAGAGCGGCTTCTTTGCGGAATGCAAGACCAACCAAAAAAAGGACGTTATGTACGCCGTGGCCTTGACACATTGAAATACGGTCTTGTACCGTCGCGGGCCATGACCGGCCATGTCAGTGCGGACCGCGTGTCAAAGGTCGCGGGAGGTATAGACCTTCTGACGGCACAAGAACTGGTGCACGTGGAATTTTGTTCAGATTGCCTGGATGCGATCGCCGAATTGATTCGGGAGCGCATCACTCAGGAAGGAAAGGAACGCTCCTCTTGAAGGAACCCTCGTTGCGGCATCGCGCGACAGACACGGAGAACGACGGCCGTACGTTTCCTGGGAACAACGGACCTTCAGCTACTGCTGTGGCAGCCTGCCACGCTGGATCGGTCCGCCGCCTCCTGGAGGAGCACCTTGCGGCCCACCTGTCGCCGGAGGAGCGCCCGCGCCGCGTCCGCCGCGTCCACCGAGGCGTGCATCTGGCAACCGGTTGAAGTAGTACGTCCGATAGCGAATCGAATTTCCTTCTGCATCCAGGAACTCCGGCGACTGCTGAAAAATCAGCGGCGGCGGCATGCCTTTGGCAACGGTCGCGTCGAAGATATACAGCCGGTTTTCGTGCAGATAAATGCCAACGTAGGTCCGCGATTGATCGGGATTGGTGAGCTGCAGCTCGTGTCCCGTCACGAGGTTGATGTAATGGAAGGCGTCAAATGTCACTTTCACGCCGGGTTTCTGGCGGTATTGCGTGGCGGCGTACTGGACAGATCCGAGGATATCGATCTGCCAGTACATTGGGGCTTGAAAGTCCTGGCTGTGCTGATTTGCCGTGTAGATGGCTTCTGAATCTGAGTAGTCAACGACAGTCGCCGTGTAGCGATTGGGCCCCTGCTGCCAACGATAGGTTGTTGCAGGAAAGAGAGAATCGTATTCGGATTTCCACTTTATCTTCTCGATCGTTGGCTGCCCAGGTGCGCTGACCGCAAAGCGATCGTCGAGGTTCTGGTAACGGATCCACTCCTGCGCGAAAAGCGGCCGTCCAACGAGCAGCACGCAGGCTGCAGCAACAATTCTCATGACGTGCATGAACAGCTCCTTCCGCCCGCTGATCCGACGAGCACAAGAATAATGGCAGAAAAGTGCGGTTGGAACAATCTGCCGCAAAGGGGACTCGTGTTGTGCTGTTGACGCTGATTGATCCAACCAGCTATCGAAACGACAAGGAATAAAAATGGATCCAGAGCCGCTCGCATCGCGCCAGCCTATCATGCCGAGCTGTTCTACTTTTCGTTACGAATGAATCGGGGTTTTGGATATGACGGGATGTTGGGTTCGTCTGAAGACTTAGGTGCCTCTGTTAGCCGCGTGGCCGAGGGACCTCCGCTTGACACCTGCCGGTATGTGACAGAGAATATATGCCGTCACCCCGGACAAGACCAAGTTCCAGTGACGAATGCTCAAGTGTGACGGCGTCAGACGCCCAAATGGCCGGTTGCGTAGCAGCCGGCAGGAGCAGAGATCACAGTGGGGGGGGGCGGAATGGCTGAACGCCGGACACTGCGCACGCAACCGGCCATGAAAGAGGGCGACAGCAGGGGCCTCAAATCGAGCGGTTCCCTGGATGCCGAGACCATTATTGCCCACGCCCCGGACCCCGTGTTTGTCTCCGACCTCGAAGGCAAGATCCTGCAGGCCAACGATGCGGTTTCCCAGTTGCTCGGGTTCCGCCAAGATGAGGTCCTCGAGCAGTCGCTCTCACGCTTCATCACCCCCGATGAAACGCGGGAGTTCACGGTGGCACTGCGCGAAGTGGTCGAACGGGGTGTCATGCGGAACGTGGTCTTGAACCCTCGCAGTGCGAGCGGCGAGATCATCCCCACGAGCCTGAACGCTTCTGCCCTGCGCAATCCCGACGGTCAGCCGATCGGCGTGGTCGGCATCCTGCGTGACATGCGGGAGCTGAACAAGGCCCGAGCTTACGCCGAGAGCTTGATCAAGAACGCGCCGGACCCGGTGTTCGTTTCCGACCTTGAGGGGAAGATCCTGCAGGCCAACGACGCCGTCTTCGCGCTCCTTGGCTTCCGTCCGGACGAGCTGATCGAGCAGTCGCTCTCGCACATCATCTCGCCCGCTGAAACTCGGGAGTTCCTGGCCGCCCTTCGGGAGGTCGTGGAGCGGGGCGTGACCCGCAACGCCCGGCTCAACCCGCGGAGCGCGAGCGGGGAAGTCATTCCCGCGACCCTCAACGCCTCAGCGCTGCGTAACCCGGACGGGAAGGTCATCGGCGCCATCGGCATCCTGCGCGACATGCGGGAGCTGGACAAGGCCCGAGCCTACGCCGAGAGCTTGATCAAGAACGCGCCGGACCCGGTGTTCGTTTCCGACCTCGACGGGAAGATCCTGCAGGCCAACGACGCGGTCTCCGCGCTCCTCGGCTTCCGTCCGGACGAGCTCCTTGAGCAGTCGCTCTCACGCTTCATCAGCCCCGAGGAGACGCGGGAGTTCACAGCGGCGCTGCGGGAGGTCGTGGAGCGGGGCGTGACCCGCAACGCCCGGCTCAACCCGCGGAGCGCGAGCGGGGAAGTCATCCCCACGACCCTCAACGCCTCGGCTCTGCGTAACCCGGACGGCAAGGTCATCGGCGCTATCGGCATCCTGCGTGATATGCGCGAGTACGAGCAGGTGGTTCGCGACCTGGAAAAGTCCAAGAGCGAGCTGCAGGAGAAGATTTTGGATCTCGAGAAATTCGAGGAAGTGGTCGTTGGCCGCGAGCTGAAGATGATCGCCCTCGAGAAGGAGCTGGAGAGCCTACGGAACAAGCCGAAACGCTGAGGGCGGGAGGGGCTGATGACGATGCGGGAGAGCGCGATAGCGGATTGTCAGCCGGGGGCCAGTGGGCCCGGAGCGGCTGCGACGACCGAGAGTGGACTCCTTGCGCAAGTGGAGACGCTAGACCGTCGGCTGCGGAAGGTCGACCAGCGGCGCCACGCGATGCTCCACATCATGGGCGACCTGAACGAATCCAACAAGCGCCTCACCAGCCATCGGAAGGCGATGCTTCACATCCTGGCCGATTATGAGCAGGACCGACGACGACTGGCCCGCCAGACCGAGCGGCTCGACAATTCGAGGCGGGCCTTGCTGCACCTCTTGCAGGACTCGCACCAGGACAAGCTGCGTCTGGAGGTCAGCCGCAAGGCCATGATTCACATCATGGGGGACCTGCGGGATACGACGACCGAGATCCAGCGACGCGAACAGGAACTACGTGACAAACAGGAGCAGCTCGTCCAAGCGGGAAAGCTCGCCACGCTCGGGGAGCTCACCACCGGCGTCGCCCATGAGCTCAACAACCCCCTCAACAACATCGGCCTGTTCGTGGGCAATGCTATCGATCTCTTGGAATTCGGCATGGGGAACAAGGAGCAGATAGTCGGGGAGCTGCGCCGCGCCGCGCAGCAGGTGCGCAAGGCCACGGAGATCATCTCGCATCTGCGCACGTTCGGACGAGCGGCCACCGTCAGCCGCGACCCGATCTCCCTAAGGCAAGTGATCGATCAGGCGCTTTCCCTGATGCAGGAGCAGCTCCGGCTACGCAAGATCGAGGTCACTGTCGACCTGGGCCCAGAGGAGCCCGTGGTCGTCGGGAATCCGATTCAGCTGGAGCAGGTCTTCATCAACCTGTTGACGAACGCGCGCGACGCTATGGCCGACTCGCCACGCAAGGCGATTCGCATCTCGGGCTCGGTGGGCTCCGCTGTGGTGGAGGTCGCATTCGCCGATACCGGGCACGGGATTCCGCCCGGGCTCGAGCGGCGGGTCTTCGATCCGTTCTTCACCACCAAGGAGGTCGGGAAAGGCACAGGCCTGGGCCTGTCCATCACCTATGGGATCGTCAAAGAGCATGGCGGCACGATCTCGGTCGTAAGCCGGCCCGACGAAGGCACCACATTCCTCATCCGCCTACCCTTGGCCCCCGCCGATATAGAGGGGACCTCCCCGCCATGAGGGCGTCGCACATCCGTGGAAACGAACCGTTCTGTGGAGGCGCTTCCCCGGGCCCTCCCACCCCCAGCGTCTTGGACGGTCTCGCGCTCTTGGACGAGAGCCGCCCGTTTCGGCCTCGCACGCCCATCCTCATGATCACGGACCGCGATCAGTACGACTTCGGTTCGCGCCTTACGCGGTGGCGCCCTGGATTTCATCCCGAAGCCGGTCGATGGAATTTACTTTGTCACCTCGTTGTCTCACGTTCGATTCGAGCCAGCGAACTGCGAATGAAGGACGACAGTTAGCGTCAGTAAACTGGAGCGATTATGGAACGAGCTCGCCCGAGAACTCCGCCCCAAGCCGGTGGGGGGAGAGCGATGGACCAGCCTCGCGTGCTCGTTGTCGACGACGACCCTGCCCTGCTGCAGGCGCTTCCCGAGGCCCTCCGGCTCCGAATGGG
>WNFO01002191.1_pt1 | contig 15975 bp, 13 predicted proteins | sample 5400251 | NCBI WGS metagenome assembly WNFO01 (sample SAMN13153354, study PRJNA577476) | soil metagenome | isolation source: 100 cm saprolite under Madrone tree | place: USA:California | collected 2016-06-14 | reverse complement strand
AGCTCTCCGCCGATGACGATGTGCACCGCCGACGCAGAGGCCTCCATGAGCTCGCCGTCGCGCAACAGGATGGTCTCCGCGGCGGACGCGTCGACCGAGAGTTGCCGCAGCAGCACATTGGCAAGCAGTGCAATGGACTTGATGTCGCAGCGGCTCCAGCGCGTGTCGGTGGCAGTCACGCACGCGACTCCATTGGCGAGAGTCGCGGCGGTGGCCACCGGCAGCGGGGCGCAAAACGCGAACACTGTGCGCGGGATGTCAGGTAGCGGCGCATGCGTCCTGCCGCGCTCTGCGCCACGAGTCACTTGCCAATAGAGATATAGGTCGCCGCCGCCGTTGCGTGCGATCAACTCTCCGAGGATTTCACGCCAGCCATCGCGGGTGTGGGGGTCGCGCATGCGGATCTCGGCAAGGCTGTGCGCGAGTCGGTCGCAGTGAGCCCCGAAGCGGAAAGGGCGGCCTCCATAAACAGGCATGACCTCATAAACCCCGTCCGCGTACAGAAAGCCGCGGTCAAGGGGCGAGATGCGCGCCTCTTCCAGAGGAGGGTACGCGCCGTTCAAGTAACAGATCGGAAGGGGGTCCGCCACGGGCCAGTCACCTCAGTCGCTAATGAAACCATAGCGCAACGTCGTCCACGGCGCGCGTCCACAAGCCGCCTTCCGCGACAGGTGAGAACGGCACGAGCGGTGCGCGCGCGACAACCTCGCCTGTGGCATTGGTCACCGTGAGCTCGCCGACCGGCTTGCCGGCGGGCAGGGGCGCGATCAGCGGCTCCTTGATGAGCCGGGCACTCGTCATGATGCTCGCCGCCTGCCCGCGTCCGACCGTGACATAGAGGTCGTAGGGAATGCCAACCGCAGCGAACTCGCCGGCGGACTTGTACACGCGTGGCTTCAACACCGCCTCACGCGCTCCCCTGACCTTCGTGGTCTCGAAGAAGGTGTACCCGTAGTTGAGCAGTGCGGCGCTCGCGTCTTCGCGCGCCTTGACGCTTGGGGCACCCATGACGACCGACACGAGGCGCATGCCAGCGCGGTTCGCGGACGTGACGAGACAGTAGCCGGCGCTGTCGGTGTGTCCCGTCTTCAAGCCGTCGACGCTGGGATCCTTGCCGAGCAAGCCGTTGCGGTTGCCCTGCTTGATGTTGTTCCACATGAATTCCTTCAGGCTGAACAACGAGTAGTACTGCGGAAACTCCCGAATGATGGTGCTCGCGAGCAGCGCCATGTCGCGCGCGGTCGTGTAGTGGCCGGGTGAGGGCAGCCCGTCGCTGTTCTCGAAGCTGCTGGACTTCATGCCGATGCGCCTGGCGTACTCGTTCATGATCTGCGCGAACGCCGGCTCCGTGCCACCGACGCGCTCGGCGAGGGCGATCGTCGCATCGTTGCCCGACTGCACGATCATGCCCTTGAGCAGGATGTCCAGCGGGATCTGCGTGCCCACCAGCACGAACGTGCGTGAGCCTTCCGCGCGCCATGCGTGCTCGCTGACTGTGACCGGGTCGGTGAGCTTGACTCGACCCTCCTGCAGCGCCTTGAAGACGACGTAGGCAGTCATAAGCTTCGTGAGGCTCGCCGGCTCCATGCGATCGTCGGCGTGTTCCTGCGCGAGCACCCGACCGCTGAAATGATCGATCAGAAGATAGGCACGCGCGTTGACTTCGGGCGGTCTCGGAATCGGTGACGCCGCGCGGGCCGGGCCTGCAGAGAGTGCCGCAAGAGCGATCAGCGACGCGTGCGCGGTCGCAACGGCAGTGGAGAGACGCAACATCGGTGACTCCTTAGTCCATTGCCAGCCGCGCGTCGGCAAACCCGAGAGTCGCGAGCCTGAGCGCGAGCTGATCGAACTCGACCACGCTGCTGATGGGCCCGAGCCGTACGCGATACAGGCGCGCTTTGCCCTGCAGCGGCGTGAGAATGAAGGCCGTGCGCAGGCCGGCCGCATGCAGGCGCTCGACGACACGTTGCGCATTGCGTTGCTCGGCGAAAGCGCCCGCCTGCACGTAGAGCGCCGGCGGCGGTGCTTCCGCAGTACGCGTCAGCGGGTCCGGCTGCGTGGGGTAGAGAGCCCGCACTTCCACGAGCGTCGTGCCTTCGCGCAGCATGTCGAGCTTCGCTGCCGCGGTGTAAGAGAGGTCGATCAGCCGGTTCGCGACGAACGGGCCGCGGTCGTTGATCCGCACGACGACACTGCGGCCGTTGCGCAGGTTGGTGACCCGCGCATAACTTGGCAGCGGCAATGTCTTATGGGCCGCTGTCATGCCGTACATGTCGTAACGCTCTCCGTTTGAGGTGCTGACTCCATGGAACGTCGGACCGTACCACGAGGCGACTCCGCGCTCGACATAGCCGTCCGCCGCGGCCAGCACGAAATACCGCTTGCCCAACGCGTCATAGAACGCGGGATTGCCGTGCGCGCTGCGCGGCTCCGGGCGCGGGACTGCATCCGGGATGGAGTCGATGTTGGCCGGCGGCGGCGGCACGCCCGGCGCACGAGCAGGCGCCTCGGGCTTGCGGCGTGCCCCAGTTGAGCACGCCGCCAGGATCGCCGCGCATAGCACAGTCGCAGGTACGCGCGCTCGCGATAGAGAGCTGCCACCCGCTGGCATCACGGCTCAGTTCCGTGCACACGTTGCGCGATCGCCTGCGCAAGATCGTGCACGGCCATGGCGTAGCGGGCGCTGCCGTTGTAACGAGTAATGACGTAGAAATTCTTGAATCCCACCCGGTAGCCCGGACCGTCGCGCTGCTCCGCGGAGATCAGCACGGCGGCTGTGTCAGGCGGCAGGTCCGTCTCCACCTGCACGCCGTGGGCATTGAGACTCTCGATCGTTTGGTTGAGCTCGATTCTATGCGTGTCGCCGATCTGGAAGCTCGGGTCGGGGTCCAGCTTCGTCTCCGCGAGCACCGGCGCGCCGGCTTCCCAGCCATGCTCGTGGAGATAATTCGCTACGCTTGCGATGACGTCGTCCCAGTCAGCCCACAGGTCGCGGTGCTTGTCGGTGTTGGCGTCCACGGCATAGCGCCGGTAGCTCGAGGGCATGAACTGCAGGGCGCCCATTGCTCCCGTGTAGGAGCCCGTAACCGTCAACGGGTCGATGCTCTCCTCGCGCACCAGCAGCAGGAACTGCTCGAGCTCACCGCGGAAATATACGCTGCGCGGCGGATAGTCGAATGCGAGCGTGGCGAGGGAATCGATGACGCGGTAGCGCCCGGTGATACGCCCGTAATAGGTTTCTGCGCCGAGAATCGCAACGATGTACTCCGGCGCAACCCCGCGCTCGCTCGCTATGCGCTCCAGCGTCTCGCGGTGATCGAGCCAGAACTGCGTGCCTTCGGCGATACGCCTCTCGCTCAGGAAGTGAGCCCGATACTCCCACCACGACAGGACGCGCTCCGCCGGGCGATTGATCAGATCGATGATCTTCGGCTGCGGCTGCGCACTGGCGAGCAGCGCCAGCACGGCCTTGCGGTCGAGCGAGTCCCGGGCTACCACTTCGTCCACGAAGCTCACGATCTCGCTGCGGCTGAGGTCGAAGCCCGTCCCGGGCGCCAGCGCGGGCTGCGCACTGATCGGTGCGAGCACGATCGCCAAGAGCAGGAAGAGGCGCTGTCTGTTCAGGTGTTTGTTCAATCGCGAAAAAGGTACCGAAGGGTGCGGCCGCAGCCGGCGCAGCTGCGGCCGTGCAGGCTCCTATGATCCGACCAGCTTCCGGTGCGAATACAGCGCCATGAGAATACCGAAGCCCGCGAGCAGGGTCACCACCGACGTGCCGCCGTAGCTGACCAGCGGCAGCGGCACGCCGACCACTGGCAGGAGACCGGTGACCATTCCGGCGTTGATGAAAACGTACACGAAGAAGGTGAGAGCGAGGCTGCCGGCGAGCAAGCGCGCGAAGGTGTCCTGCGTCTGCGTCGCGAGATAGATCGCGCGGCTGACAACGAACACGTAGAGCAGCAGCAGCAGCGTCAGCCCGAGGAGCCCGAACTCTTCGCCGACTACGGCGAAAATGAAGTCGGTGGAGCGCTCGGGGAGAAATTCAAGCTGCGCCTGGCTGCCGTTCATCCAGCCCTTGCCGAACACGCCGCCGGAGCCGATTGCGATCTGCGACTGGATGATGTGATAGCCGGCGCCGAGCGGGTCGGTCTGCGGGTCGAGGAACGTGAGCACGCGCTTGCGCTGGTAATCGTGCATGAAGCTCCAGCCGAACCACGCGCCGATCGCTGCCAGCGCCGCGACCATCGCCATTACGCGCACCTGCAGGCCGGCGAGAACGATGACGAGGCCGCCGGCGATCGCGATCAGGGCGGCCGTGCCGAGGTCTGGTTGCATCGCGACCAGGCCGACGGGGACAAGAATGAGGCCGCTGAGCAGCCCCAGGGTCAGCCAGCTCGGAGGCAGCGGCCGCTCTTGCAGGTACCACGCGCACATCATCGGCACCGCGAGTTTCATGAGCTCCGACGGCTGGAAGCGAATGATCCCGAGGTCGAGCCAGCGTTGTGCACCCATGCCGATGTGGCCGATGGCGGCGACCACGAGCAGCAGCAGGATCCCGAGCGCATACAACCAGGGAGAGGTGCGGCGCAGAAAGTTGGGGTTGACACGCGCCAGCACGAGCATCGCGACCGTGCCGAGGATCAGGCGCATGATCGTGCGCACGATCGTGCCTGCGTTCTGACCCGACGCGCTGTACAGCACCAGCAGGCCGTAGACCGCGATCAGTGCAAGTCCAACGACGAGCGGTCCGTCGATCTTGAGTGCGGATAACACGCGCGCTGCGCCTGTCAGCGTGCGGCGCGTGCGCGATGCCGAGCTCAGTTCTTCGTAAATCATGGCGCGGAGACGCTGGGCGCAGTTGCACGTGCCTGCGGCGCGGGCGCTGCGGGAGTGTCCGCTTGCTTCTGCTCCGGCGGCCGGACCGGGGGAGTCGGCTCGAGTGGCTTGCTCGACGGCGGCGCGGGGGGAACTCCTGTCGGGATTGCTGTGGGCTTGAGCTTGCCGTCCGGTCCCAGCAGATACGCGTCCATGACTTTGCGTGCGATGGGCGCGGCCGCGCTGGCACCCCAACCGCCGTTCTCTTCCAGCACGGCCAGTGCTATGCGCGGTGCGTCGGCTGGAGCGAACGCGATGAACCACGAGTGATCGCGCAGCCGTTCCTCGACGGTCTTGGCGTTGTATTTCTCATTCTGACCGACGCTGAAGACTTGAGCCGTGCCAGTCTTGCCGGCGATCGAATAGGGTGCGTGCGCTCCGATCGCTGCCGCTGTGCCACGCGTCGTGGCGCCGATCATGCCTTTGACCACCAGGCGCCAGTCCTCGGGGCTGACTCCGGTGACTTCGCCGTCGGGCACCGGCGGGATGCGCTGCATCCGGCCTGTCAGGGTGTCGCGCAACCCGGAGACCAGGCGGGGCTTCCATACCTTGCCGCGCGAGGCGATGACACTGACGTAGTGCGCGAGCTGCATGGGGGTCACGCTCAGATAACCCTGACCGATGCCGAAGTTCACGGTCTCACCGGGGAACCAGGTCTGGTCCGCGGCGCGGGCAAATGCCTTGGCTTTCCACTGCCGCGAGGGCAGGAGGCCGGGCTTCTCGCCGCCGATGTCTATCCCCGTCGGCTTGCCGAAGCCGAACGGCGCCATGAAAGCTGCGATCCGGTCGACCCCCAGCACGTCGGCAAGCCCGTAGAAGTACACGTCGCACGAGCGCGCGATTGCATCCTCGAGATCCACACCGCCGTGCTTGCCGCCCTTGCCCTCCCGGAACAGGTGAGCGCTGCCCGGAAGATGAAACACGCCCGCGCAGAAGCGCCGCTGCTGCGGATCTACCACGTGATACGTGAGGCCGGCTAGCGCAATGACCGGCTTCACGGTCGAGCCCGGCGGGTACGCGCCGCGCAGGGCGCGGTTGAACAGCGGCCGATCGATATCGTTTTGCAGGGCGCCAAACTCGGCCGTCGTGATGCCGCGGCCGAACAGATTGGGGTCGAAGCCCGGCATGCTCGCCAGAGCGATGACATCCCCATTGTTGGGATCGAGCGCAACGACAGCCCCGCGGTGCCCCTTGAGCGCTTGCTCGGCGACGCGCTGCACCTTCAGGTCGACGGACAGCAGCACGTCGTCACCCGCGGTCGGTGCCTTGGTGCGCAGGGCGGGGATGAATGCGCCCTGGCGCTCCACCGAGCGGCCCTGCGCGTTGACGAGGATTTCTCGCAGCCCGTTTGTGCCGTGCAGCGGCTTCTCGTAGGCGCTCTCGACACCGAGCTTGCCGATGAGCGTCGTGCCGGAGTAGGCCGCGGGGTCGATGCGCTCCAGATCCTGCTCGCTGATGGCGCCTACATAGCCCAACGCGTGCACCGCCAAGTCCCGGTTCGGGTACGAGCGCGTCTGGCGGGTCTTGATGTCCAGGCCGGGGAACTCGAAGCGCCGAACGGCAAAGCGCGCGACATCCTCGTCCGACATGCGCAGCCGGATCGGAACGCTGTCGAAGCTGCGCCGCGACCTGATGGTGCGCAGCAGCTCGTTGAGGTCATCGCTGCGGATGAGCTCGAGCGCGACCAGTGCCTTGAGCGTGCCCTTCAAGTTCGGCACTTCTTCGGGGACGAGCTCGAGCTGATACGCGGGCTGATTGGCCGCCACCACCTCACCGTTGCGGTCGACGATGAGGCCGCGCGCAGCCGGGATCGGCTCGGTGCGCACGCGGTTGCCTTGCGACAGCTCGGCGTAATAGTCGTGGCGTAACACCTGCAGCACGAACAGCCGGCCGAGCAGCACCAGAGTGAGCAGTGTGATGAGCGTGCCGGCGAACAGCGAGCGCTGATCGAAGAGATGCTGCTCTCTCCAATGGTCCTTGATGCGCACGGCCGGCATGAGTTACGACCCTACGACCCGCGGCCGGCAGGAATGGTCCCGATCACGAGCGGCGGCCGGCCGTCTGAGACAGGATGGCCGCGGCGGCTGGCCATACGAGTGCGCCGGTCACAGTATGAATCCAGCGCAGCGGGCTCGTGATCGGATGGCCGCTCCAGCCGTCGATCGCGAACAGCACGAACTCGTACATGGCGAGGGCTCCGAACACGATCAGCGATTGCTGGAACGCGGGCTTGGAGCGGATCCGCTGATGCTCGCGCACGGCGACGTAACCGACCAGGGATAGTGCGAGCGCGTGCTGGCCCAGCACGGGGCCCTGAAAAACGTCCAATACCAGCCCGAAGAACCACCCCAAGCCGACCCCGCCCGCGCGTGGCGTGGCGATGGACCAGTATAGGACGGTAAGGGTCAGAAACGCAGGGCGCACGATATCGAGCCACTGCGGCACCGGCAGCACCGTGAGCGCTAGCGCAGCCAGTGCGGTGAGCATGATTCGGCCTCGAGGGTGCGCGGCGCTCACGGCGGCGGCGCCCCCGGGGGCGTAGGTGTGGGCGCGGCGGGCATCTCGGGCCCAGGGGGCGTGGGTGTAGGCTCCGCGGGCATCTCTGGCTCGGGAGTCGGTGCGGGCCCCTCGGAGGGCGGGCCCTCCTCTGCGGCTGAGCCTTCCTCGGCGGGCGGGGCCGCCGGCTCGGCAGTTTCTGGCTTCGGACTGAGGCTCTTGGGAGGTGCCGCGGGGGGCCGCGCACCAGGCCCCTTCGGGCTGGAGGACTGCGGATGTGGCGGTACCGGCTGCGGCTGCAGAGCCGGATTTCCCACTTGCAAATCCCCGGTCGCCTCCGGTATCGGCGCCGCCGGGTGATCGGCTCGGAACCAGACGAGAGCAAGCTCGCGGTCAGTATCGATGCTGGCGAGCGGCGCCGCGCGCACCTGTGCGAGGGGCTGAATGGCGTCGCGGTGCACTTCGGTGACGCGGGCGACGGGATAGCCCGCCGGGAAGACCCCACCCAGACCGGATGTGACGAGCAGGTCCCCGGCCTTTATGTCGGCGTTGGCCGGCAGATAAGGCAGGGCGAGGAATGTCGTGTCCCCTGTGCCGACCGCAATCGTGCGCAGGCCGGTGCGCTCGATCTGCACGGGCACCCCGTGTTCCGGGTCGGTGATGAGGATGACCTCCGCGCTCCAGGGTCCGATGTGAGTTGTCTGGCCGACGAGTCCCTGGTCGTCGAGTACGGCCTGGCCCTTGAAGACGCCATTGGTCGTTCCCCGGTTGATGAGCACGCGCTGGCGCAGACTGCTGAGCTGAACATTGACGATTTCCGCGGCGAGCCAGCGCTCGGCGACCGGGGGGAGAGCATCGCGCAGTCCGCGCAGCACGCCATTCTCGCGGGCGAGCGCCTCGAAACGCATCGAGCGCAGCTCGAGGTCGCGCTGCTGTGCACGCAGGCGCTGGTTCTCGGCCTGCAGGGCATCGCGACCCTCGAAGCTTTCGTGAACCCAACGCCAGGCAGCCGAGGGCGAGCTCACCGCGAGCTGGATCGGGTAGGCGGCCGCCTGCAGAACGTAGCGTGCGCGGTCCAACCAGCCATGGCGCTGGTCCAGGTACATGACCACGATGGACAGGACGGCGTACAAGGTGAAGCGAAAACCGGGAGAGCCCCCGCGTCCCTGTAACGGTCTGCCGGCCGCTGTACCGAACGCAGCCACTGAAGGCTCGCGCGCGCCGCGCTACTCGAGACCGAAGTGACCGGGGCCCAGCTCGTCCATCAGCTCGAGAATGCGCCCGCCACCGCGCGCCACGCAGGTGAGCGGGTCATCCGCCACGACGACGGGTAGACCGGTCTCTTCCGTGAGGAGCTTGTCGATATCGCGCAGCAGCGCGCCACCGCCGGTGAGGACGATGCCACGCTCGGCGACGTCGGCGCCAAGCTCGGGGGGAGTCTGTTCGAGCGCCTGCTTCACGGCGCTCACGATACTCTGCAGAGGCTCCTGCAACGCCTCGAGGATCTCGTTGCTGTTGAGTGTGAAGCTGCGCGGCACACCCTCGGACAGGTTGCGTCCCTTGACGGACAACTCGCGCACCTGCTGGCCCGGGTAGGCGGAGCCGATCTCGATCTTGATGCGCTCGGCGGTCGCCTCGCCGATGAGGATGCCGTAATTGCGGCGCACGTAGTTCATGATCGCTTCATCGAAGCGGTCGCCGCCGATGCGCGCCGAGTTGGCGTACACGATTCCATTGAGCGACAGCACCGCGACTTCCGAAGTGCCGCCGCCGATGTCCAGCACCATCGAGCCGCGCGCCTCGTGCACCGGGAGCCCGGCGCCGACCGCAGCCGCCATCGGCTCGCTCACGATCGCGACGTTGCGCGCTCCGGCGCCCTCGGCGGACTCGCGGATCGCGCGGCGCTCGACCTGCGTCGAGCCGAACGGCACGCACACGAGCACGCGCGGCGAGGGCTTCAACATGCGGGCGCCGTGCACCTTGTTGATGAAATACTGGAGCATCTTCTCCGTGTACGTGAAGTCGGCGATCACCCCGTCCTTCATGGGGCGCACCGCCGTGATGTGTCCCGGGGTGCGGCCCAGCATGCCCTTGGCCTCGGAGCCGACCGCCACGATGATCTTGCCGCCGCGTGTGGGCTCGTCCTGCACCGCGACTACCGAGGGCTCGTTGAGGACTATGCCCTTGTCACGCACGTAGATGAGCGTGTTGGCCGTGCCCAGGTCGATCGACAGATCGCTGGAAAAATAGCCGCGCAAGCGTTTGAACATGAAGCGACCGGAGGCGTTCTGCGGGGGACCCCCAAAAGTGGCGCGTAATCTAGCAACCGACAGGACATTCAGCAAGGCAACATGTATGATTTTGCGCAGTTTTTCGCACTCATCGAGGCGGCCTCAAGGCCGCAAGCGCAGCCCCATGAGCCTCACACGCGAGCAGATCGAAAGCATCGCCCACCTGGCGCGCCTCGAGCTCAAGCAGCCCGAGATTGCCGTGTACCAGCAGAGCCTGTCACGAATTCTGGACTTGGTCGGCGAGCTTGACCGTGCCGACACGGCGAGTATCGCCCCGATGGCACACCCGTTGCCGGGCCTGTCGCAACGCCTGCGGCCCGACGTCGTCACCGAGCAGGACCGGCACGAGCTGTATCAGGCCAACGCGCCGCAAGTCGCCGCCGGGCTGTATCTGGTACCTAAGGTAATAGAGTGACGTGAGTATTCACAGGAAAACGCTGACGCAGCTCGCCGCGGGCCTGCGGGCCAGGGAATTCTCCAGCCTCGAGCTCACGCGGTTGTATCTGGATCGTATCGAGGCCAGCCAGCCTGTGCTGAACGCTTTTATCTCGGTCACGCGCGATCAGGCGCTGGCTGCCGCGCAGGCCGCGGACCGGGACCTTGCCGCGGCGCGCGGCGGCGCGCTGTGCGGCGTGCCGATCGCGCACAAGGATATCTTCTGCACACAGGGCGTGAGGACGACTTGCGGCTCGCGCATGCTCGACAACTTTGTGTCGCCATATGACGCCACTGTCGTCGCGAAGCTCAAGGCTGCCGGCGCCGTGATGCTGGGCAAGGCGAACATGGATGAGTTTGCGATGGGCTCGTCGAACGAGACGAGCTACTACGGCCCCGTGCGCAATCCCTGGAACACCGACCTGGTGCCCGGCGGCTCCTCGGGAGGCTCGGCCGCTGCGGTTGCGGCGCGGCTCGCGCCCGCAGCGACCGCGACCGACACCGGCGGCTCGATCCGGCAACCGGCCGCATTGTGCGGAGTCACGGGGTTCAAGCCGACGTACGGGCGCGTCTCGCGCTATGGGATGATCGCCTTCGCCTCGAGCATCGAACAGGGCGGCGTCATCACCGCGAGCGCGCAGGATGCCGCGCTGGTGATGCGCGCGATGGCGGGATTCGATGCCAACGACTCGACGAGCGTCGACACGCCGGTGCCCGACTACGTGGCGAGTCTCGATACGCCGCTCACCGGCCTCAAGGTCGGTCTGCTGAAGGAGTTCTTCGACAAGGGCCTCGATCCCGAGAACGAGCGCCGCATCCGCGAGGCGTTGACTGTCTACGAGAAGCTCGGTGCGCGCTTGCGCGAAGTGAGCCTGCCGAATCTGCCGCTGTCCGTGCCCGCGTACTACGTCGTCGCGCCGGCTGAATGCTCATCCAACCTGGCCCGCTTCGACGGGGTGCGTTACGGACACCGCTGCCGGGAACCGCGCGATCTGCTCGATCTCTACAAGCGCACCCGTGGCGAGGGCTTCGGCGCCGAAGTGAAGCGCCGCATCATGACGGGCACCTACGTGCTGTCGGCCGGCTACTATGACGCTTACTACCTCAAGGCTCAGAAGGTCCGCCAGCTCATCGCGGCGGATTTCACGCGGGCGTTCAGTGAGGTGGATGTGCTGATGGGGCCGACGTCGCCGACGGCCGCCTTCGCGATCGGCGCCAAGACTGCCGATCCGATCACGATGTACCTGAATGACATCTACACCATCGGCGCGAATCTGGCCGGCCTGCCGGCCATCTCGATTCCGTGCGGGTTCGCGCAAGCGTTGCCGGTGGGTCTGCAGATCGTGGGTGCGCATTTCGCCGAGGCGAAGCTGCTGAACGTTGCGCATCTCTATCAGCGCGCCACGGACTGGCACACGCGCGTGCCGGAGCGCTACGCATGAGCGAGTGGGAAACCGTCATCGGGCTCGAGATCCACGCGCAGCTGCTGACGAAGTCGAAGATCTTCTCGAGCTCCTCCACAGCATACGGCGCGCCTCCCAACGCGCAGGCGAACCTCGTCGATCTCGGCTACCCCGGCGTGCTGCCGGTGCTGAACGGCGCAGCGGTGCGCATGGCCGTGAAGTTCGGCCTCGCGATCGGCGCGCGCATCGCCCGCCACTCGGTGTTCGCGCGCAAGAACTACTTCTATCCGGACCTTCCGAAGGGCTACCAGATCAGCCAGTACGAGCTGCCGATCGTGGCCGAAGGCTCGATCGAGATCGTGCTCGACGACGGCGTGAAGAAACGGATCGGCGTCACGCGCGCGCACCTGGAGGAGGACGCCGGCAAGTCGCTGCACGAGGGGCTGCCCGGTGTTACCGGCATCGACCTCAACCGCGCCGGCACGCCGCTTGTGGAGATCGTCTCGCAGCCGGACCTGCGCTCGGCCAAGGAAGCGGTCGCCTACATGAAGAAGGTGCACACACTGGTGCGCTACCTCGACATCTGCGACGGCAACATGCAGGAGGGCTCGTTCCGCTGCGACGCCAATGTCTCGGTGCGCCGCCGCGGCGCGGAGAAATTCGGCACGCGGGCGGAGGTCAAGAACCTCAACTCCTTCCGCTTCGTGGAGAAGGCCATCAACTACGAAGTGGCGCGCCAGATCGACATCCTCGAGTCGGGCGGCAAGGTCGCGCAGGAAACGCGTCTGTACGATCCCGACAAGGGTGAGACGCGCTCGATGCGCTCCAAGGAAGAGGCGAACGACTACCGCTACTTCCCCGATCCGGACCTGCTGCCGGTTGTGCTCGATGCGGCGCTCATCGAAGCGGTGCGCGCCAGCCTGCCCGAGCTGCCGGACGAGAAGGCGGCGCGGTTCTCATCGCGCTACGGCCTTTCGCCGTATGACGCCGGCGTGCTCACGGCGAGCCGCGAGCTTGCCGCCTACTACGAGGACGTCGTGCGCGAGGTTCCGACGGAGCCCAAGCTCGCCGCGAACTGGGTCATGGGCGAGCTGGCCGCGGCGCTGAACAAAGACGGCCTCGACATCACCGACGGGAAGCTCCCGGCCGCGCGCCTCGCCGGGCTCCTGAAGCGCATCGCGGACCAGACGATCTCCGGGAAAATTGCGAAGGAGATCTTCGAAGCGATGTGGGCGGGTGGCGCGGCTGCCGATGCCATCATCGAGGAGAAGGGTCTGCGGCAGATCACCGACGCTGCAGCGATCGAGCGCGCGATCGATGAGGTCATGGCGAAGAATCCGGGGCAGCTGGCCGAGTACCGCGCGGGCAAGGACAAGCTGTTCGGGTTCTTCGTCGGGCAGGTGATGAAGGCGACGCAGGGGAAGGCCAATCCGGCGCAGCTGAACGAGCTGTTGCGGAAAAAACTTCCTTAGTTGAGTTGTGTCTTCGAGTGCCCCATTGTGGGGGCATGGATCAGCAAACCACTTCCGCTGGCGATCAAGTCCGTCGCTTCATCGTCGAGAATCGCCCTGTGCGCGGCCACTGGGTTCGCCTCGAGGGCGCGTGGCGCGAGCTACGCGCACACAAGGACTACCCGCAGCCGGTACGAGAGCTGCTTGGCCAGGCCGTCGCGGCGTCCGTGCTGCTGGCCGCAACGCTGAAGTTTCGCGGGACGCTCACGCTGCAGCTTCAAGGTAACGGAGCCGTGGGCCTGCTCGTGGCCCAATGCACCCACGACTTTCGCCTGCGCGCCGTCGCGCGCTTCGATGACGGCGTGGTGAACAGCATCGCCCTGCAGCCCGAGCGTGGAGGAGTCTTCCGGCAACTTGTCGGCACCGACGGCCGCTTCGCCGTGACGGTCGAAGCGGACGAGAAAAGCATGCGCTACCAGGGCATCGTGCCGCTCACCGGCCTGTCGCTTGCGGATTCGCTCGAGGCGTACTTCGCGTCCTCGGAGCAGCTTCCGACGCGCGTCCTGCTGGCCGCCGACGAGGAGCGTGGCGCAGGCGTACTCGTGCAGAAGGTTCCTGGCGCCGGCTCCGCGGACGAGTCGGACATGCAGCAGATCTGGGAGGACGCTCAGCGGGGCATCGAGCGCCTGAGTCCCAATGAGCTGCTGCGGTGCCCGGTCGAGGAGCTGCTGGGGCGCAGCTTTGCCGCTCATGACATGCGATTGTTTCGCGGCTCGCCGGTGCAGTTCCAATGCCGCTGCAGCCAGGGGCGCGTCGCGGGCCTGCTGCGGGCACTCGGGGCTGACGAAATACGGGACGTCGTGCGGGAGCAAGGGGCCGTGACCGTGACCTGCGAGTTCTGCCATCGGCCGTACCATTTCGATGCGATCGACGTGGAGGCTCTGTTCGCTGATGCGGTGGACTCAAATGGTCCGCCATCGATCCATTAAGAGCTGAATCAGCGCATTCGTTTCGTTGGTGATTCAATAGACGAGTGCCTCGCGGCCACCGTCATCCCTTTCCAGTTCCTTCCATCCCTGCGGGTGTCGTGCTAGGCTTCATAGTTAAAGGTTTGTACAATTCTTTAACTAAATGGCATCTCTGGATTCAGCGGAGCTGATTGGGTGGCTGAGGGCGGCAGGTGAGTCCAGCCGGCTGCGGCTGCTGGCGCTGTGCGCTCAGCGAGACCTGAGCGTGTCCGACCTTGCGCAGGCAGTCCACCAGAGCGAGCCGCGCGTTTCGCGGCATCTGAAAATCCTTTGCGAGGCCGGCCTCACCGAGCGGCTCCGGCAGGGCCAGTGGGTTCATTACCGCATCAGCGCGGGCCCGCCGGCGGCAAGCTTCGTGCAAGGGTTGCTGGCGCAGCTCGACCGCAGGGATCCAGTGCTGGTGCGCGACCGTACCGGCGCGCAGGCGGTCGCCCCCGGTGTGCCGGATACGGCGACTGTGAGGACTTCCGAGTCGCGCCTCGGCCGGGCGCTCAGGGGCTTTGTTGAGGGGCAGGACGTCGCAACGCGGCTGGACTCGGCCCTCGTGGTAGGCGTCGAGCACCTGGAGCTGCTCGAGAGTGCGGCCTCGATCGCCAACACGTGCACGGCTATCGCGCACTCGCGCCGGGCCGCGCAGAGCGCGCGTGCCTTCGCAGAGCGGCGTGGATTCAACTGTCGCGTGCTGTTGGCCGCGAGCTCCGAAGGGCTGAGCGAGCGCGATGTGGTCCGCACCGGACAAGCGTTTGATGCGGTGTTTCTCGATCACCTCGCCGTACCCGACAGCGCCCTCGCCGGGATGCTCGCCTGCGGGCGGCGGGCGCTCACAGCCGGTGGGCGGTTGTGGCTGTTCGAGCGATACGAGTCTCTGGAGAGCTCCCGCGAAAGGGTCGTGGAGCATCCGCTTGCCAGGCTACGCCGACTGCTCGGCGATGTGGGACTCGCTTGCGAACGGCTAAGCCCGATTGAGGCGGACGGGGAGCACGTCCTGGCCGCCGTCGGGGTGCCCGCGGTGGCGGCGCCGCGAGGCACAAGTAATGCGAGCGCGGCGTGAGTGACGAGGCAGACAGTGGCGACACAGCAATGGCCTTTGCAGAGGACTCCATGAGCAGCGCGAACCTCACGGCACACACCCCGATCCGAGTCTCGTTCGAGTTCTTTCCGCCCGGCGATGCCGCCATGGCGGCGACGCTGTGGAAGTCGATCGAGTGTCTGGCGCCGCTCGCGCCGCGTTTCGTGTCCGTGACTTACGGAGCCGACGGCTCGACGAGGGAGCGCACCCACAGCGTTGTCACTCGTATCCAGCGCGAGACAACTCTCGTCGGCGCTCCTCACCTGACGTGCATCGGCGCCTCCCGAGGCGAGATTCTCGATATCGCCAGGAAGTACTACGACCAGGGTATTCGCCACGTGGTCGCCTTGCGCGGTGACCCGCCGCAGACGCAGACGTGCTACCAGCCGCACCCGGACGGCTTCGCTTACGCCTCGGATCTCGTGGCGGGGCTCAGGGCCGTTGCGGATTTCGACATCTCGGTCGCCGCGTATCCGGAGGCGCATCCGGAGGCCCCCTCGGCCGGGTTCGATCTCGACAATCTCAAGCGCAAGATCGACGCGGGCGCCTCGCGCGCCATCACGCAGTTCTTCTATGACATCGACATATTCCTGCGTTTTCGCGACCGCTGCGCGGCGGCGGGAATCCGCGCTCCCATTGTGCCGGGTATCCTGCCTATCACGCGCTTCCCCCAAGTGCTGCGCTTCGCGGCTCGCTGCGGCGCCAGCATTCCACCGTGGCTGAAGGAGCGCTTCCAGGGACTGGATGACGATCACGACACGCGCCGTCTGATTGCGGCGAGCGTTGCGATAGAGCAGGTGCACGCACTGGTTCGCCATGGAGTGCGCGACTTCCACTTCTACACCCTCAATCGTGCCGAGCTGACGTATGCGATCTGCCACGCGTTGGGCATTCGCCCGGCGCTGCAGTCGCCTACTGCGGCCGCGC
>WNFO01002190.1_pt1 | contig 15979 bp, 14 predicted proteins | sample 5400251 | NCBI WGS metagenome assembly WNFO01 (sample SAMN13153354, study PRJNA577476) | soil metagenome | isolation source: 100 cm saprolite under Madrone tree | place: USA:California | collected 2016-06-14 | reverse complement strand
CTTCCGCCCAAAATGAATGTTGGATTGTCTGGCCGTTGAGACGAAACCGTAGCCCGGCGAGATAATAGTATCTATAATCGGGAATGCCCTCCACGTCCAAAAAGCAATCATTGTCCTGAATCGTAAAAGTGGGCGCTCCAGCGACATGGATTTTATCCTCTCGAATCGCCAGTGCTCTTAGGGGATAGGAGAAATTCTCTGCATTTGAATGGGCGCTTTGGCGTCGTCTCCTTGGCCTAAACGTGTAGGAAAGTTGCTTGACTGAAAAGATTCCTTTGCCTTGTAACTTTTGTCGCTCCTTGAGGCTCATCTTGGAAAGAAGGCTCAAATCGTCCGTCTCCATAGCCTTCTCACGACACCGCGCTCGGAATTCACATTCGACGCAATGTCTGTTCAAGATCAGTGGCGGTTCCTTTTCTTGTCCAAGCAGCTCTGTCAGTCGTCGAATCTGGTCCTGCACCGCTTTGAGCTGGCTATTCAGTTGAACTTTCTTTGCACGTTTACTAACCCCGTCAACCAACTTGCCCACAAGGATACGTACTCCGGTAAAGGCTTGTAAACATAGGGCATCGTAAGCCAATAGGAGCTTTTCATGTCTCTCCGCGCGTTTGTCTAATTGACATCGACAGGGGAGCAATTGAGTCTTTCTACCTCGTAACTCCATTTTTTCAACAGCGTCAATCAGCGATCTCAGCTCTGCAAATCCAATGGAACAATTTATGTAAAGAGCAGATCCTTTCGCTGAAAAATCCTCCGTCGAAGAACTTTCTTTGATTTCGAAGCGGCTTTGTTTTCGAAGGAAATCTACTCCTTGTTGTCGTAGCCTATTTTGAAAATCCGTTTTCCACCTCCCAAATTTAGTTCGCTCCGCTGGGATTGTTGAGCTCATGAGATATGCCTTCGTCGGGCAGTTCAGGTATGCAGCGAAAAGTTCGTCGGTGATAACCATTTTTCCCTCGTGCTCTCTCTGTCGACAACTTGCGTTAACTTCAGAAACGTTAAATTCCTAACCGAAAGTCTGTGTCCGATCATCGTTACACGAGACGATGCAGGACAACCCAATCGGATAATCCCGGAGTGATCCCTGGGACAGTTGGCTATTACTAACGAGGGATAAGCGAAGAATCAATTAAGTCGATAGATGTCTATTGTTTCGTGAGTTGCTTAGAGGTCTGATCGACTAACAGGGACAAGAACCAGTCGCCGTCACGTCGGAATGGAAATATCAGGAAAGAAATGTTGGACGAGCAAGCCGATCATATATCCCAAGAGCGCAGCGCCCACTGCAATCGCAAAGAACTGCGCGCCGGAACGCGCCGGCGACTTGGCCGCTAAGCGGCCTTTTACAAAGCCTACTCCGAAGAGCACGAAACCTGATAACACAATCGAAAGATACAAAGCGGTTCGTCCTGCAATCAGCAGATACGGCACGATCGGCACAGAAGCCCCAACCATGAACGAGAGCGCCATGACTAATGCTCCTTGAAAGGGCCGGTTAATTTCCGCCGATCCGAGGCCAAAGACTTTTTCCTGGAAAGTCCTGAGAAACGCGTTCTCTTGGCGCAAGAGAACTTTGACGACATTATAACTTTGCTCTCGCGCCAAACCTTCCTGATTCAAAGCCTTGAGCAATCCCTCAGCAGCCAAATAAGGTTCCTTTTCCGCCAGCACTTCGGCATCGCGCAGCTCTTTGTCGAAGATATCTTTCTCGGCGCTCGACGAAAGGTAAGAACCGGCCGCCATGGAAATCGCGCCCGAAAACATGGCAGTGAGGCCCGTGATGATCACAACCGCAGTGCTTTCGGTGGCACCTTGGACTCCCGTGAGAAGCCCCAGGGTGCTCATTAAACCGTCTTGAATGCCGAAAACAAACTCGCGTATGCGAGCCCGGCTTTCGATCAGCTCTTTCTTTTGCTCAATGGCCTCGAGAGCCATAGCGCTCAATATTTTAGGTTGAGATCGCCGGTGGGTTCACCGGGACGCCAATCGGATGGGCAAAGTCGCTCGCTACGCAGCGCTTTCAGGACGCGCAGCGTTTCTTGAACGCTACGGCCCACGTTGGTGTGACTTATAACTAGATAGGCGATTTCGTCTTTAGGATTAATAATAAACGTCGCTCTCAAACACACGCCTTCCTTTTCATCCAACACGTCGTAAATACGGCTGACTGTTTTGTCGTCATCACTCAGGAGTGGATAGTCAACACCGCCCAATTCTTCGGACCACTTGATATGACTGCTCACCGAATCCACACTGACACCGAGAATTTCCGCCTCCTCCGAGCGAAATTCCCGTGACAATTTGCTAAAACCCGAAACCTCGGTAGGACAGATAAACGTAAAATCGGCGGGGTAGAAAAAGAGTACCAGCCATTTTCCTTTATAGTCTTGAATGGAATAGTCCGAAACTTGCCCCTGGGAAACTCCCTTCAGCGTGAAATCCGGTGCCTTATCTCCGATCCGAACCATAGTCCATCGCGGGCAAATTAATCCTTGTTTTCCTCGGGCACAGATCTATTGATTGTTCCGCCAGAGCGAAAAGGTGTCCTTGCTTGGCGTCCCGGAAGTGGAATTGAACCAGGGAGCTTCAACTGCTGTTCCTTGCAGCACGCCGAAAAAGTAGATGCGCAACATCTGTTCCATGAGCAGGGGAAGCGGCAGGTCCCGTTTTGGCTGATACCAAGTATAGATCCAGTTCATCATACCGAACAGAGAGAAGGTCGCCACGCGTAGATCGATGCCCTTTCCACCTTCTTGGTTTTGGAGTTCGCCAATAAGATCCATAATCACTTTTGCGTAGCGGCGCTTGAGAACCAAGATCTTGACCTGAAACTCGCCGGTAAGAGATTCGTCTTCATGCGCCATTACCTTCATCTCATGCATGTTGTGGCAGAAAAAGCTCAAATGATTTTCGGCAAAAATCCGAATGCGAGTGCGTACGTCCATGTCGGGAGCCGCGGCGCGTTCCCAACGCTGCAACAACGTAACGAAACACCGTTCTTGGATTAAATAGAGCAATTCCTCCTTGGTCGTAAAGTAATAATACAGTCCCGCTAGGCTCATCTTCGTGGCGCGCGCAATGTCGCGAACCGACGTGCGGTGAAATCCCTTCTCAGCAAAAATTTTCGCCGAAGTTTTCAATATATATTGGAGCTTATCGTCGTAGTTGCGGGAAGTAGGTTCGAGCCGGTTGGACATGGGTGAGAAGCTATATTTGCAAATCACCCGTGGGGTGTCAACTTAAAGCTCCTGGACGAAACGAGGCCTAAACGCTCCTAGGCCATCGATTTCAAACGCTTCCTCATCGGCATCCGCCCTCCCATTCTACCTTGAATCCCCCCCTCCCATGGTGTATTTGTAAAAGCTCGGACTGTATGGATTTTGCGAATGTCATCGTTGAGAAAGACGACCCCATTGCTATCGTCACGCTCAACCGGCCCCAGCAACTAAATGCCCTCTCCTACGATCTAGTCAAGGATCTGTCCTTGGCAATGCAGGAACTCGACCATGACGACCAAGTCCGAGCTATTATCGTTACCGGCGGAGAAAAAGTCTTTGCTGCGGGGGCCGACATCAAAGAAATGGCCGACCAGGGCCCCTTCGATGCGAGAATTCAAGAGCGATTGGCCTTTCGGGATCGAATCAACCACATCACCAAGCCCGTAATCGCCGCCGTGAGCGGCTTCGCCTTAGGTGGCGGTTGCGAACTTGCCATGAGTTGCGACATCATTATCGCCTCGGAGACCGCCCGCTTCGGCCAACCGGAGGTTAATCTCGGGATCATTCCCGGTAGCGGCGGCACCCAAAGACTCACCGCGACTGTTGGAAAGTATCGCGCCATGGAAATGGTGCTGGCGGGAGAAACCATGACCGCGGCCGACGCCGAGCGCTTTGGCTTGGTGAACCGTGTTGTTCCCGTTGAGCTGCTGCTGGAAGAAGCTAAGAACACAGCGAAAAAGATCGCTGCCAAGCCCGTTCTTGCCGTAAGGGCAGCCAAAGAGGCGGTACTTCAATCTGCCAATATGGCCCTCGATAAAGGCTTGGAGTTTGAACGCAAGTCATTTTACCTGCTGTTCGCCTCCGAAGATCGGAAAGAAGGGATGAAAGCCTTTCTCGAAAAGCGTAAGCCGGAGTTCAAGGGCAGGTAAGGAGTTAAGTCTCGCCGTGGCACACGAAACCATCCTCTATGAAAAAGAAAACGGCGTCGCCACCATTACGCTCAACCGCCCGCAAGCGCTCAACGCCTTTGTTCCCCAAATGAATAAGGAAGTGTTGGATGTTTTGAAAGAGGGTGAGCGCGATAAAGAAGTCCGGTGCTTCGTAATCACCGGTGCGGGCCGGGCGTTCTGCGCCGGACAGGATCTCAAAGGCCGGACGCCGGAACAAAAAGGCTCTCTGGGCGCTTCTCTCCGCGAGAAATACAACCCGATGATCCGGCTGATCCGGCAGATGGAAAAAATCGTCATTGCCGCCGTTAACGGCGTCGCAGCCGGAGCGGGCTGCAATTTGGCCTTGGCATGTGATCTGCGCGTGGCTTCCGAAGAAGCGAAGTTCATCCAGGCTTTTGTGCGCGTTGGTTTGGCACCGGACTCCGGTGGTAGTTTTATTTTGCCGCGCCTTGTCGGCCTCAGCAAAGCCATGGAGTTGTTGCTTCTCGGTGAGCCCATCGACGCGCAGGAGGCTCAACGTATCGGACTCGTTGCTAAAGTTTTCCCGGCTGCAAAGTTTGCCGAGTCTACGAAGGAAATTGCGGCAAGAGTCGCCAGCGCGCCGCGCGGTATCGGTCTCATCAAGCGGGCGGTGAACCACGCGACTCTCTCCAGTCTTGAATCCGACCTGGAATACGAGTCCTACTTGCAGGAGATCGCCGGAAGGAGCGCCGACTACGACGAGGGAGTACGGGCGTTCCTGGAAAAACGGACACCGGTGTTTACGGGGAAATAGATTCAAGGTTCCCTGTTCCAGGTTCCGGGTTCAACGTTGAACTCGAAACGCGAAGCCTGAAATTACCAAAACCATGAGTAACACGACCGAAAGAATTGGAGTCCTTGGCGCCGGCACCATGGGCGCGGGCATCGCCCAGGTGGCTGCCCAGGCGGGCTTTGAAACTTTACTCTATGACATCTCTCAGGAATTTATCGACAAGGGTCTAGGTCGTATCCGCAGTTTCCTTCAAGGCAGCCGCGAGCGAGGAAAAATTACGGCAGAACAGGAAAAACAAATCCTTGATCGGCTGCACAGCACAACCAAACTTGAACCCTTCGAAGGAAGCAGTCTGATCATCGAGGCCGTTCCGGAAAAATTGGAGCTCAAGCGGGATATTTTTAAGCAATTGGACGTAATATGCGGCCCGGAGACCTTGCTGGCCACAAACACTTCTTCTTTTTCTGTCACGGCCATCGCGGCGAATACCCACCACCCGGAGCGCGTTCTAGGTCTGCATTTCTTCAATCCTCCGCCGCTGATGGCGTTGGTGGAGGTCATCCAGGGCGACCGCACGACCGCGGAAGCAATTGAGAAAGCGACCGACCTGATGTGCCAGATGGGCAAAACCCCGGCCCGCGCCAAAGATACCCCTGGCTTTATCGTTAACCGGGTTGCCCGTCCCTTCTACAACGAGGCGCTGCGAATATTGGGTGACGGCGACGCAAGTGTCGAAACCATTGATCGCATCATGAGGCAGGCGGGTAATTTTCGCATGGGTCCTTTTGAGCTGATGGACCTCATCGGCCACGATATCAACTTTGCGGCAACCGAATCGCTTTACCGATCGTTTTTTGAAGATCCGCGGTTTCGCCCAAGCCCTATTCAGCATAAAATGGTCATGGGAGGGAATCTGGGAAGGAAAACGGGTCGGGGTTTTTACGTCTATGACAAAAAGTAGTCTCGCCATTATCGGCGAAAGTCGATTGTCGCAAGAGCTGCTCGAACTCAGTCGTGGAGCCGGAATCGAGGCAGTTCTGCTTTCAGACCTAGCCGAGCTTACACCGACGACGCCCCTGGTGATTGAGACAAGTTCGACCCTCGTTGACAAGAAAAAATCGCTGCTCCAAAAGCTCGATCTGGCTTTGCCTGCTCCGGCCGTGATCCTCACCTCTTGCCTCGGCTTGGCAACTACTCTTATGGCCTCATGGACGGCGAAACCTGAACGCGTCGTGGGTTTTGCAACTTTCTATCCCTTCAATGATAGAAAGGTCGTTGAGTTGGCGGGTGGCATACGAACCTCCGAGAGTGCGATTCAAAGCGCCGAACAACTTTTCAAATCAGTCGGCAAGGAAACGGTTCGGGTTAAGGATACACCCGGGCTTACTTTTCCACGGATTCTAAGTTTAATCATCAACGAAGCGGCGAGGAGTCTCGAAGAAGGAGTCGCCACGGCGGAAGAAATTGATGTCGCTATGCGGCTCGGCGTGAACTATCCTCACGGTCCGCTTCGCTGGGCGGATCAGATCGGCTTGGATGAAGTCCTGGCGGTGTTAGAGGGTCTGCAGCACGAGACGGGAGATGATCGCTATCGCCCGGCACCCTTGCTGAAAAAATTGGTGGTCGCGGGTTTTCTCGGCGAGACTTGCGGCAAAGGTTTTTATTCATATCACGAAGGTCAGGTGAAACCATGAAAGAGGCAGTCATCGTTGCGGCCATGCGCACGCCTATGGGCCGGCACAGCGGAATTTTGAAAGATGTTCGAACCGACGATTTGGCGGCGTATATTATCGCCAAACTGGTGGATAAAACCGGCATCAATAAAGACGAAATCGAAGATGTCTACCTCGGTTGCACCAATCAGGCGGGTGAAGATTCGCGTAACGTCGCACGCAATGCTTCCTTGCTGGCGGGACTGCCCTACACAATCCCAGGAACCACTGTCAATCGCTTATGCGGGTCCGGACTCGAGGCGATCAACCAGGCGGGACGAGCCATCCAAACCGATCACGGCGATCTCTTCGTCGCCGGCGGCGTCGAGAATATGACGCGGGGCCCCTGGGTCATGGGGAAGCCGTCCAACGCGTTCCAACGCGGCGACGTCAATCTGTACGATAGCTCCCTCGGATGGCGTTTTCCGAACAAGCGCATGGCCGAGCTCTATTCTCTCATTAACAACGGCGAAACGGCGGAAAACGTCGCGGAAAAGTACCAGGTCAACCGCCGAGACCAGGATGAGTTTGCCTTGGGCAGCCACCAAAAGGCCATAAAGGCTCAAGAAGAAGGGCGCCTCAAAGATGAGATCGTTCCCTTCGAGATCGCCCAACGCAAAGGCTCGCCCCTCGTTTATGACACAGACGAAGGGCCAAGAGCCGACACATCCTTGGAGAAACTCCAAGCACTGCAGCCCGCTTTCAAAAAAGGCGGCACAGTCACGGCTGGAAACTCCTCTCCTCTTTCTGACGGCGCGGCGGCGCTTATTTTGACCACGCCGCAAAAGGCAGAGCACCTCAAGCTGAAACCGATGGTTCGGATCGTCGCCTCGGCTGCCGCCGGGGTTCATCCGAATTATATGGGTATTGGACCGATTCCCGCGACGCAGAAAGCGCTAAAAAGAGCCGGCCTGACGATCGATCAGATCGATCTGGTGGAATTGAACGAAGCCTTTGCGTCTCAAGTGATCGCTTGCGTTCGAGAGCTGGGTATTGATCCCAAGAAACTAAACGTCAACGGCGGAGCCATTGCCCTCGGTCATCCCCTCGGATGCAGCGGTGCCAGGATCATGACCACACTCATTCATGAAATGAAAAAGCGCGGCAGTCGTTATGGCCTGGCAACCATGTGCATCGGCGTGGGGCAAGGCATTGCCACCGTCGTCGAAAGCATCCATTAGAAAACGACTTCTGAAACAAAACTTCCACAATGTTCTAAGGATCAGGGAGAGGGTTCAAACCTGATCGATGCCGTTGACCCCACTTCACTGTCGCGAACCTTCTTCGATCGGGTAATTTTTGCAAACGGGTGTCCGGTTTACACCCAATAGTTACATGAGAAAATCGCACAAGTTCCTGTTGCTTTTTCTGATTGCGTTCGCAATCGCAGTGGTTGCTTTCATCCATGCCTTCAACACCCTGGCGGAGAAGAATCGCGAACAGGTGCATCAAGAGCTGCAGAGATTTTTGGGCAAGGACGCCACCTTCGATCAACTCGAAGCCAGCGTGTGGGGCGGCCTCGGCTTCTCTGCGCAAGAATTTCGCATTGCCGACAATCCTCGTTTTGCGGCCACTCCGATCGTGCGGGCCAAGGAATTGAAGTTGGGCGTGAGTTTGCTCCAGCTACTTCTTGGCAGAATCGTCGTCAACTCGTTGACCTTTCAAGCGCCGGAATTTCAAATCATCACCGACGAACGAGGGCTTTTGAACCTGTCCGAACTGGCGGTCCAAAAGAAGGAGTCGAGACCATTTCCCTCCTTGCGAGTGACGCCGCCGGAGCGAAAACTCCTATCGGTAAGCTTCCTAGTCAGTCAAATAAAAATGAAAAATGGCCGGATTGATTTCATCGACCGTTCCGTTAAGGAACCCGCGGAGATTCGCATCAAAAACGTCGAGATGGAAGTCAAAGGGCTTAACCCTTCGGAAAAAACGAAGATCAAATTCGCCGCGGCGATTACCGAGGGACTGGGTCATGATGTCAGGATCGACGGAGAGTTCGGCCCGCTTTGGGGACAACACGATTGGTCCCAGCAACCCGTGCAGCTTGAGATGCGATTCGACTCTCTGTCCGCTACACTGCTCGCCCGCGCCTTGCCTTTTCTGAGAAACAGGATTCCGCACGAGCTCGATGTAACCGGCCCTCTGTCCCTTCAGGCAAAACTGGGTGGAACTTTCAACCGGCCTCGGATCACAGACATTTCGCTTAGGGTGCCTTTGTTCGGCTCTTCAAACTACAACGCGATTTTGGAGGGTGCGATGGAGCTCGCCGAAGACCGTCCTTGGTCAGAAGCGGAGCTGAAAGGCAAGCTGACCTTGACTTCAATTAATCTGACGCAACTGCGTAACCTGCCCCTGCTCAAACAAAGCCTTCCTTCCACTTTAACAACGGAAGGCTTCATAAGCGCCTATAGTCAGTTCGAAGGAACCTGGGCCAACCTCCGAGTCGGCGCTCTGATCAAGGCGGACAGGGGCGAATTTCGCTATAAGGATTGGTTTCGCAAGCCGGCAGGGAGCCCGGCTGAACTTAGAGCCAGAGTCTCGCGGCAGAAGAACGGCCTGGTTCTTCATGAATCCCTGCTAAGCCTAGGCAATGCGAAAATGATGCTTTCGGGGGTCGCTGAAGAGACGCCGGAGCCTCGACTGCGACTGAGGCTGCGTAGTGATTCAAACCAGCTAGCGGCATGGGGGCACCTGCTCTCTCCCTTGTCGTTTTATGGCGTCGGCGGAATCGTTCACTGGGACATCCTATGCGCAAACAACTTTACTTTTACGGAGGCCTGGGATCTCCGTGGCCAACTGAAACTTGCCAACGCTGAGCTGAGGCACAAGGGGAGTGGAAGAAAGATTGACGACCTATACGCTGACGTTTCGTTTTTAGGAACAGAAGCCCTCTTGGAAAACGGTTCTTTTCGCTTGGGTTCATCCCGCGTTACGATAGCAGCCAAAGTCGCAAACATGACCGCGCCCAGCGCGAGCTACAGACTGCGCTCGCCAGAAATCAATCTGCTCGATGTGCCGATCTTTCCCGCCAGCAAACCAAACCGAATCAGGAACGTAGCCGCCAGTGGAGAAATTCAATTGGAGAACGACGCTCCATTGCTGAAGGCAGCCTTGACTTCTTCTGAAGGGAATCTGGAAGACATTGCCTACCGTGATCTGCGGGGTGATTTGACCTGGTCGCCGCAGGGTATAAGCTTCAAAAATCTCTCCTTACAGGCTTTGGACGGGGTCGTTCGCTCTGACGGTTACTGGTCCGCTGGAGTCGAACAGCCGCAGCACTTGAAATTGAGATACCAAATCGAATCCATAGCGCTCGGATCCCTCCTAGAGCAAAAGTTTCCAACTCTAAGAAATCGCGTCGAAGGACAACTCAATTTTCGTGGCCAATTCGACACGGCAGTGCAAAATGGTGCGACGGTCGCGGAGGCCATTGAGGGATCGGGTGAGAGCGTCATTCATAATGGCACCATTCGAGATTTCAATTTGATCGCGATGATTTTTCCCAAGGGCAATGATTCCACTTCCTCCCAAACATCACCCCGGCTGCCGCCAAGTCTCACCGCTTTGGTGAATCTTCAAGATACGCCGTTTGACACTCTCAAAGCCAACTTCAAAGTGGTGCAAAAACGGATTCGCACCGATGATTTGTTGCTGGTGACTCCCGACTACACGATCACCGGAGTAGGCTGGGTCGGGTTTGACCGAACGACACAATGGAATGGGCTGCTGCTTCTATCGCCTCGCATCACGCAAGAGCTTCAACGAGAGTATAAAATGTTTCGGTATCTTATCGATCGACGCGGAAGACTATCTATCTCGTTTCGAGCGGAAGGCCGGTTTCCGAATATCAAGGTGAGACCTGAAAATCGTGCGTTGGCCCAAGCCCTTCGACGGGGTCTTCCTTCGAGACCAGGCGATCCTCCCGCGGGTACCGGTAAGAGTCCAGAGAAGAACGAAAAGAAAGGTTGGCTACCGGAAACTCTCGAACAGCTGCTGAGGCCATGACCACTTGATGCTATGGGATTACAAGAAATCTACCTCGAAACTTTCTCTGAACATATCGCCTACATCAAATTTATTTTTGAGTCCTACGAAGAAGTCGGAATTATCCGAACCGTTGACCGTAAGAAAGCGATCATCGTACTTCTGGTCATGGAAGACTTTTTAGAAACGGCCCGCCGTATCTTGGACTCGATCAGGCACGACGTGCCGCTCATGGAAATCCGACGGCCCGCCGATATGAGCGACGACTGGCTCATGACCGAGCTCGCGGTGGAATCGGCGCGGAACCGACCGTAAGCTCCCTGCCCGTATGTTTATGCAGCCCCGATTACAGACGAGCAAGAATCCGATGCGTTAAGAGACCCATGACCCGGGATTTTACAGCGAACGATCCCACGACAATGTCTTCTCAAAAGAGAATTCTCGATCTTTTTGCCAAGAAGCCCAAAACTCGTCTTACACCCATCGAAATCCAAAAGCGCGCCGGTTTCGGGGTCGACGACCTCCAGTTGGTCGTCGACTCCCTCAAAGATCTCGCCAGTGAGGGCCGAATCGTTCGCCTCAAGAAGAATCATTACGCTCTGCCGGACGGTCAGAACTTGGTCACGGGTAGAGTGCACGCGCACCCGGACGGTTACGGCTTCCTTATCCTCGACGACAAGGGATCGGAGGACCTTTATCTGAATCGTCGCGAGATGCGGCGGGTCATGCATGGAGACCGGGTCATGGTCCGAGTCGATCGGAAGCAACGGGGCGGCGTCGAAGCTCATGTTGTGCAAATTTTGGAGCGCGCACAAAAGAAGCTCATTGGGACCTACAATGAATTCGATGGCAAGGGCTATCTTGTTCCGATGGATCCGCGAATCGCGGCTATTCCGCTGCGCCAAACCGGAGCTAAACCCGAGAAGGGAAAGGTCATCGCTGCCGAGATCTCCCGATATGGCACGGCCGTATCCGGGCCGGAGGGAGAACTTGTGCAGGTGTTGGGGGACCCTGATGATCCGGAGGTTCAGGCTCAGTCGATCGTCTTCCGTTATGGTCTCCCAACCAGTTTCCCGGAGCCGGTTCTTCGTGAAATCGCGAGCGGCGCATTCTCCATCGGCGATCAGGAGATTACCGCGCGAACGGATCTGCGCAGTTTACCGATTGTTACGATCGACGGCGAGCAGGCCCGTGACTTTGATGATGCTGTGTTCGTGCGAAAAGCCAACGGTCATTACGAGCTTTTTGTCTCCATTGCCGATGTCGCCCATTATGTTGAGCCGCCTAGCGCATTGGACCAGGAGGCCTACAGCCGCGGAACCAGCGTCTATTTTCCAGATAGAGCGATCCCGATGCTGCCTGAGGCTCTTTCTAACGGCATCTGCAGCTTAAATCCCAACGAGGACCGGCTGACCAAAACCGTGGCCATGGAAATCAACGGCAGAGGGGAAGTTGTCGGCAGCCGCTTCTTTGACTCGGTGATTCGCAGCCAGGAACGCATGACTTACACTGCGGTGCGACGGATTTTGGTGGACCGGGATCAGGAGTGTTTAGAACGTTATCGAGATCTTGTGGATCAGTTCAAACTGATGGAAGAGCTGGCGCTGTTGCTTTACGAGAGCCGCAGGGCCCGAGGTAACTTGGACTTCGATCTGCCCGAGGCAGAGATCATCCTCGACATCCAGGGAATGCCAGAGAACATCGTGCGCGCCGAACGCAACATCGCCCATCGGATCATCGAGGAATTTATGATCGCCGCCAATGAGGCGGTGGCCCGGCATCTAAAGGAACAAGACTTCCCGCTCCTCTACCGGGTGCACGAGGGACCCGATGAAGACGCGATGGAGTCCATTGCTCCGTTCCTCCTGAGCCTGGGCTACCGTTTGCCGCTGAAACGAGAAAGAATCACGCCGTTGGAAATGCAACAGCTCCTTGAAGCTTGTCGCGGCAAGCCCGAGGAAAAAGTCATCAACCATGTTGTGCTCCGCGCCATGAAACAGGCGCACTATCAACCGGAGAATATCGGTCACTTCGGCTTAGCCTCGACCTGCTACACGCATTTCACTTCGCCGATTCGGCGCTATCCCGATTTAATTGTTCACCGGTTGCTGGACAGAAAACTGCAGGGGAATAAAATAAAACCAAGCGAACGAGACGAGCTTATGGCGTATCTGGTGGAGGCAGGGAAGCGCACTTCGGAGCGCGAGCGAAACGCCATGGACGCCGAGCGGGAAATGGTGGATCTAAAGAAAGCCCAGTTTATGATGGACAAGATGGGCGAGGAGTTCTCCGGTGTAATTACCAGCCTGGCCAACTTCGGTTTCTTTGTAGAACTGGACCCCTATTTCGTCGAAGGTCTCGTCCGCCTCGCCACTCTGACCGATGACGACTATCACTACTATGAGAAAGAATACGTTATCAAAGGCACCCGCCACGGGCGCAAATTCCGTCTGGGCGACGCCGTCCGCGTGAAAGTGGTCCGCATCAATTCGTTTCGATCTGAAATCGATTTCGAATTGGTTCAAACGGGCAAAGACAGAAACTAGCTGAGAAAAGTTATTAGAGGATGCTATCCTTTCCTCAAGATAGTTGTTTTTGTTTCCATAGAATAGTCACCGGGAACGTATGATTTGACAAGTCTATCGAGCCTAAAGACAATCGCGTCGAGTCGATGTCGAACGAAAAGGTACCCACTCGCATTCGGGCGCTGAAGATCGGTGCACAGGCCGTGGGAGCGCTGGCCGTCGGCGCCTTGGCGATGGGTGCACTCGCTATCGGTGCTTTGGCTATTGGCCGGCTCGTGATCGCCCGCTCACGAATCCAGAGACTTGAGATCGATGAACTCGTGGTCGGTAGTCTCCACGTCACGGATTCACCAACAACGTCGCGCTCACCCGGACTTGAAAGCGCCCGTGCGAAGAAAGCAGAAAGGCAGCACTTCAACCAACCGACGACGCTCGATAGGGCAATCAACAAGGTCTTCGGGCTTCTCGTTGGGTTTGGGCTCGGTCTGCCACACAACTATCTGCTCCAAGTTCGTGGCCGAAAAAGCGGACGACTCTACTCGACTCCAGTGGATGTTCTCAGTCGAGACAACAAGCGATACTTGGTGGCACCCCGCGGATACACGCAGTGGGTGCGCAATGCCATCGCAAACGGTACCGTATCACTCCGGAAAGGACGGCGGTCCGAGGAGTTCGGCATACGTCTGCTTTCAGATGACGAAAAGCCGGAGATCCTGAAATCCTATCTCGACCGTTACAAGCTAACGGTGCAGCGGTATTTTCCGGTGCCCGCCCGCTCTCCCGCTGAGACGTTTCGACCACTGACCGGGCAGTACCCGGTTTTCGAGTTGATACCGAAACGATAGGCGTTCCGTTTTCTTGCATAAGTGACTGACCTAATCTTTCCACCCGTAACTTCCTCTTAGTCTTACGAAGTGGCACTCGCCCAAATATTCCTCTCGAATACCGCCGCTGTCTTTACGAATGCGAACTAAGGTTTGAAGCTCTTTTTCGCCCATTGGGAATACGAGATAACCGGGTATCTTCAGTTGTTCAACAAGCGGGCGGGGAATACAGGGTGCGGCGGCGGAAATGAGAACTGCGTCGTAAGGAGCATGCTCCTCCCAGCCAAGGGTTCCGTCGCCCACGAGAACCGACACGTTCCTGCAGCCCAGGCTGCTCAAGATTGCGCGAGCTTTCAGCGCGAGATACTCCACTACCTCAATAGAAATGACTTCGGCGCATAGCTCGCCCAGGATTGCTGCTGCATAGCCCGACCCGGTTCCAACTTCGAGGACCCGTTCCGTTCCTTTGAGTCCAAGCGCCTCAACCATGAGGGCTACCATGTAAGGTTGCGAAATGGTCTGCTCAGCCCCAATCGGCAGCGGATGATCTTCGTACGCTTGGTCCCACAATTCGCTTTCAAGGAACAAGTGGCGTGGTACCTTGGCCATTGCCCGAAGCACGTAGGGGTCATTTATCCCCCTGCTCACAAGCTGTTCCTGTACCATCTGTTTCCGTGCTTGGACGTAGTCAACAATCATTAGTGTCTTTCAACTATGATTTCCCGGGATAACTTCTTCTTAGAGTACTCGAAAGTGAACTATTCTCTCAACAGCTTGATGTATCATTTCATTCTGCCCATTAAATATTCAGAGCATAATTAACCCTTGCCGGATACCGATAGTAACGGCCTCGGTGCGGCTGGAGGCGCCGAGTTTGGCAAACATGGAGCTAATGTGAAATTTGACGGTATGGTCCGAAATCCGTAGCCGAGATGCGATCTCTTTGTTGCCCAGTCCGTCGGCCATCATACGCAGCACTTCAATCTCCCGCGGCGTAAGAATGTGATCGGAAAGATCGGTTTCCGGTTCTTCCCCTGAGGGCATTGGCAACAGCAGCGAATGAAGCGCATCGGGGTGTAGCACGACCAGCCCGGTTGCGGCTGCTTGAATGGCAGCGACAATCTCTTCGGACACCGCGTCGCGCGGCAGTATGGCTCGCACGCCTGAACGCAAGGCATCTACCGCCCAGGAATTTTCCGTAGGGTCGGTTAAGACGACTATAGCTGAAGTGAAGCGCCTAGCTTCCGATTCCATCGCGAGTGGCATTGAGTCATCTGCTGGCGACTCTAGGTCCAATAGCAGGACATCCGGTTGTAAATCCTCAATCCGAGCCAACGCACTGCCCATGGAAAAACTGCCCACAACGTTGAACGTCGGCGCGACGGCCAAAAGAGACTCCAGCCCTTCTCGTACGACTTGGGAACTAGCCCCTATAAGAATACGCATCGCGCGGCCTTTACTTGTTTTTATCAGTTTCTATGTTAGCTATTTCTTCGTCTTCGTTCACCGATGGTAATTTCAAGCTCGACGGGTTTGCCAGCTCGGATCATCGATACGGGTATCGTTTTACCCACAAACTCTGGTTGAAGAAAAGTTTGCAGATCACGAAGGTTGCTCACAGCAGTGTCTTTAAGAGCGACTATCACATCCCCGAACAACACACCTGCTTTACTGCCGGGCCCATCCCCTTCTACGCTCACAACGATCAAGCCTGAGTCGGTAGAAAGGTTGAGCGCACTTTTAAGATCTTCCGGAATGGGTATGGGATGCATGCCGAGACCCAGATAGCCCCGGCCCACGTGTCCCTTTTCCAGCAGATGCTCGACTACACGATTCACTGTAGAAACTGGAACAGTTAATGCCATACTGCGCGACAGCCCTAAGGTGTTCATACCCAAGACGCTCCCATGAGCGTCTATCAGAGGACCACCCGCGGCGCCCGGATGGAGGTTGGCATCTAAACCGATGAATTGATCCATGAGTCCACCACGCCAAGTACGCCACGCGCCACT
>WNFO01002188.1_pt1 | contig 15982 bp, 14 predicted proteins | sample 5400251 | NCBI WGS metagenome assembly WNFO01 (sample SAMN13153354, study PRJNA577476) | soil metagenome | isolation source: 100 cm saprolite under Madrone tree | place: USA:California | collected 2016-06-14 | reverse complement strand
GAAAGCAAGCATGGGAACGTCTGCTTCCCTGTTTGAACAGGAAACAGGATGGAGTTAGCAGCACACTGGCATAGATGTCAAAACCTCCCCCAAAAAAACGAGTGACTACTCCACGAGTATACAGGGAGAGAGAGGATCCTGTCAAGGATGGGTTGGCGAAGGAACTGTTCAGACTTGACCGAAAGAGCATGTGGAAGGCAAGAAAGCGAGACATTGGTGGAACGGATTGAGCCGCTTCCGTAAACCCTCCGAGGTTTCCCTTTGCCTGCCTCAATTACGCTACTTTTTTGCTCATTTGGCACTGACCACATACGTCAAGTATGTTACGGCGGGGTGTCTCTCTGGTATACTTCCTCCAGGCACTGTAAATTGCGTCCGTGTAACATAAAGCTGATCCTGCTCGCAACGGCTGATTGAACCGTCTTCCCACTGCTAATCGCCTGGAGCTAGAGCGGAACGACGGCAATGGCATCCATCTCCACCAGAAAATCCGGGTGTGCCAGCCCTGAGACGTAGATGCCAGTAATGGTAGGTGGGTTTGGCTGATCTCCCCAGAACTGCTGGAAGGCCGTAAAGCCCGCCTGCAAGGATTGTCCCTGTACCAGGTAGACGTTCCATTTGATGATATGCTCCGGCCTGGCGGAAGCGGCAGCGAGGGCAGTGCGCACGTTTCTCAGGACCTGGTGCGTCTGAGCGGCGAGGTCTCCTTTCCCTACGATATTGCCCTGGGCGTCAACAGCATCTTGCCCGCCAATGTAGATCGTTCTTGCCGGTCCTGTGACGGTGATCACCTGTGTAAAAGCAGGATTTTTATGCAGAGTCTCAGGGTTGAGATGTTGTACTGAGCCGTGGATTGGGCTCTCTTCTGGATTCTGGGTCATAGGTGTTGCCTCTCTTTTCTGAACGCTATTGGTTGCGTACCTCATTGCTTGCTCTATTCTATCTTCCAATGAGGGCAAGATTGATCCTCTTTTGCCGATTGTCATCTTGTTCTTGCAGGTCATTTTTGCCAGGTTCTCATGAAGTTTTTTTGCCCAATTCGAGTGCGCACTCCTTTCAAGCATCATATGGCGAGGTGTCTTCCTAGGTGAACAATTCCTTCGAGCATATTGAGACAAGTAACAGTATTTTAAATCTGTTCCATTTGGATGAAAGTGAGAGGAGCTTGACATGGCTCGCATTGGTGATCTACCCAGGAATGCCCCTCTGAACGCTATCTATGCACGAGCAGGTGAAATATTTGAGGAGTTGGTAAGAAGAGATCCACAAACAGACTATACCAAGCAAGAAGCTTTCAATACGGCTATCTGGTATATAGCGCAAGACATTCAAAGTCGGGGTTTCATAGCGTTAGCGAGCCAATCGACAAGGGAAATTGCGAGTGGGATAGGCAACTATACCTCCAGTTACAAGAGTCGTATTGGACCTTCTTCTCTTAAAGAGAGGGACGTTAGATACTCCGAAATTCCAGACCAGGGTTTGCTCTCCCACATTGAGGTGGTCTTTTCTCACATTCCTATACGTATTGTTGAAACTCCTTTAACGGCCCATAACCTGACGACCATCGCTTCCTTGCTCACGGAACTCTCAACAAAGTACTGGCTTATCGCAAAAGGCCGCTTTGCCGATCTGATCGAGTACACACAGACACGCAACAGTTACTTTGCAGAGCAAGCCAATCTTGTGATAACAAGGATCACCTACAATTCGCCGATGAATATGGTTTTGAAAGTCGATCTCAGTGCTCCAAGTGTTGCTGATGCGCTTATCACAACCATTGATGGGATCACACAAACCCCCACACGGCTCGAACAGAAGAAGCTCGAAAACCAAGCGAAGGCGCAAGAACTCCTGCATGCTGAGCAGTTGTCGGCTCATGAACGGCAAATGGCTTTGCTTGAACAGGAGCAAAGACGATTGGAGATCGAGAGGCAACGCCTGGAGCTACTAGAGAAACAATTAGATGTACAGAAGAAGGAGATTGAATATGCACTAGAAATTGCTGGGAAAGTTGTAGATTTACTCCATCCTGGCGCTGATCCAGCAACACGAGCGATGCAGATCCAAGCGCTCTTGCCCAACCTCGTGCAACTCCAAAATGGCAAAGGGCTTGAACTTGCTTTGCCACCTGGTAAATAGCATGAAGGTTCGACGGTTTTTGGACTCAGTCGTGGGAATTTTGAATCAATCATCGGTTAACGGGCTCAAATGCGAATTACTCGATACTTTGGCCGATTCCTACCGAAAGTTTGGCCAGGCAAGAAAAACTAGTGATTCCGCTCTGCAAGCCAGTTCATGTGACTTGATAGAGACAAGGCTGATACCGGTGAAATTCCGTCGTTTTTGCCGTCCGTAAGGCTCTACAGGCTCATTTACCCGTGGCTTCGTCAATGTCGGGATCGATCATGAGACTGCCGAGTTTGCCGTGGAGAGCATCCGACGGTGGTGGCAGCACATTGGAAGTACCCTCTATCCCACAAGTGAGCAGCTCTTGATTATGGCTGATGGAGGTGGCTCCAATGGAGTGCGCACTCGGCTCTGGAAGCAGCAGTTACAACAGCTGGCCAATGAGACCGGCCTTGCCATTACTGTCTGCCATCTGCCTCCTGCTTGAAGTCAAATGGAACAAGATCGAGCATCGGCTGTTTTCCTACATTTCCATTAACTGGCGCGGGAAGCCCTTAACCTCTCTTGAGCTCATCATTGAACTGATTTCTCATACGAAGACAGAGGAAGGATTAACCGTTACGGCTGTCAAAGATGCCAATAGCTATCCAATAGGCATCAAAGTCTCCGACGAAGAGATGGATATGCTCAACATCACCAGAGATCCTTTTCATGGCGATTGGAACTATACCATTCAGCCACAGCAGGTGGTACCTTTATTTCAGTGAGTGTCCTTAGCGTCTGTTTCGCCCCACATAAGAGAGTGACCCCTTTAAATATTTTTTGATGATAAGGTACTATAGAACGTCTATTCAAATATGGAGTATAATAATACGTAGATTATAGAAGCAAAGAAAATGATACCAAAGTGGTGTCACTAGTAGATGAGGTATGCAAGCAATGTCTCAACTAATTTATGACGTCCTTGAGAGCAAACGGAAGAATATACCAGATACGCCCAATTATATCTTTTACCGACGACTGCTGGTATGGATAATTATGGTGCCAATGCTTGGTGTTAGTGTCATCGAGTGTTTGGCATTCACACGGGGCGGGTTATTATTCGACCTAACATTCAACAGCGACAAGATACTCAAGGGTCAAGATAAGATTACATTCACAAAAGGCCTGCTCGCAAGTGGGATAGACATTAACGCCTGGACGCTCTATGTCTACGTTTTTTTGACCTTAACTATGATTGGTATTATTTTTTGGTTTATCAAGCCAAAAACTGAAGCAGGCATAAAAAAGGCGATCTGGTGGCTGGCTACTGCCATAGGCATAGGTGAAGTACTTATCGCGTATGCGTCACTGACGTATGGTGGATATCAAGCGGGTATAGTCGGGCTAGGATTCACATCGTTTACTTTTATAGTAGGGCTTATAATAGGGTTTCGGCGTGATGTTGGAACCACCGCCAGCAGACCAGGGGGCTAACTGGTTTTAGCAATGCAAGGGATTACCAACCGAGGGTGGCTCACAACATCCTTCTCGTAGATGGGAGGTCCAAACTGGCAAACGTTTGAGCACAAAAGAGCCTATTTCAAGTGTAGCGGTTTGCCAGTTTGGACCTCCCACGGTGTCATTTGTCGAATAAAAAATACCGTCTGCCAAATAATATGCGACGCTGCCAAGCGCTTTCAGCAGATGGCCTCCGCCTCATAATCTGGATCTTACGCATCCTCGCTGATCAGAGATGTGCTAGTATGAAGAGCATGTACATTTCTTCCTCAGAAACAAGGGTTGACCATAGTTGTTCGAGAGGTTCTCCTCAATGTGAGCCTGGTTCTGTGTCCTCATGAGCAGAAGGAGTAGTAACATGACAAAAGCATTTGGCACCGCAGAGCGAGGTGCTTCCACAATGCAGGCGCGGCGGGCCGAGAGGGCAGCCTATGCGGCATGTGGTTGGGCCTTCCTGTTTGCCGCCCTGAGCTTTTTCTGGGCTGTCGGGGGCCGCACAGGTATGCACCCCCTCGAACAAGCAGCCGCATCCAGCGGTCCCGTGTGGATTGCCATCAACCTGAGCGCCGGTGTCCTGAAAGCTCTCGCCGGGTTGATGGCAGTAGCGCTTGTTCGATCCAGGGGGCAAAGGATGTACCGCAAGCTCCTGTTCGTCGCCGCTTGGGTTGGGGGTGTGGGCATGTGCCTCTATGGAGGTCTTGGCCTGGTCTCAGATCTGCTTCACGTCACAGGGGTCATCAATGACCCCGCGAACTGGAAATGGTTCTTCTGGTACCTCGTGCTCTGGGACCCCTGGTGGGTGTTGGGAGGAGTTCTGTTCGTGGCGACGGCCTGGTTCGCCCATCAGCGTGACGTTGAGGACGGAGCTTCGCGCACCACCCTGGACAGAGCAGCCACGGTCAGTGCAGCACCCTCCGAAAAGAAGGCGTAGCACTTGCTAAAAGATGCTCTGTTCATGTTCGATAGCGCTATTGAGCTCTACCAATGCCGTGTGTTTCTCTTTGATTCAATCCGTCCAACCTTGGCTCATGCACATCAGCGAGGATGCGTATGAGCCAAGTTATCTGAGAGAAACGCGCCAGGTTATCGGTTCATACACACTGTTCCCCGTGCTCACGTGTGGGGAAACGCGATCACACCCCCGCCGTGCCCCTAGAGCATGGAGATCCGAATTCTTTGTAGGCAACCAGGCGAATACCTTTTACCGGTAAGGCGACGACTGTGGTACACTGTCATGTATGAAGAAAGACCACCTGGGGCCATTCCAAGCAGGTTTGTCGCACTTGTCGCACTTGTCGCGCTATATTACCCGCGGCATCAAAGGGAGAAGTTTGTAAGGGATAGCTCCCATTTCCGAATTGGTCTCGTGAGTATGCACTAGGTTGCAGGCTCATGCGAGCGTTCTCGGATTGTCACAATTGACCTGTTTTTTTCCGTCAAACGGATTGGGATCACCACCTATGCCTGTATTTCATCAGAAAGTTACAGAATATATAGCTTCACTCCCATCTCCTCAAACGGAGATCTGTCAATCGCTTCGAGAACTGATCCTCGAAAACTTTCCGCAAGCGCCTACTCCTCGCAGGAGTGCAGTGTGTGTTATTATGTAGACAGAGCCAACCGGCCCAACCAGCAAACGTTTTGCTGTCGAGTCTGTGGCTACAGCACGCATGCTGATCTCAATCGGCTATCAATATCGAACATCCTTGGGGAGACGAGTGATCCTCTGGCTATTTCTGCCGGGCGCAACACTGGGCACGGCACTCGACGCTATCGACGTGTATAGCAGGCAGGTAGAGATTAGCAAAATTTGCTATTGTCATTCGTGACAGCGATTACAGGCACTCTTATCGAGATGATTCTCGTTGCCGCTGGAGCATTTACCTACCTTCATCCTGACGTATTCGGCGTTCCTTACTGGCTCCCCTGCATCTATGCCATTGCTTCCCTGGCAGTTGGAGACCTGGGAAGGTCGCTTATGTCTATCTCTGCGAGAGGAACCTTATGAAGCAACTCGATGACCGGTCATGGAAATTAGACACGCTACTTGTGCATAGCAGTAAACTCAGTCGCACTACACGCAATTCGGGCAAACCTACAGTACAGCCTATCTACACCAGCACAACCTATCTTCATACCAGCGCCGATGCGCTTGACCAGGCATTTAACGGGCGTCTTCCTTCCGGTGAGCCAAGCTATGTCTATGGACGCCAGGGCAATCCAAATGCCCAGACGCTCGAAGAGGTACTGGCAGAGGCCGAGGGTGGTACCGGCGCGGTCGTTTTCGGCTCTGGTATGGCAGCCATTCACGCTGCGCTCCTGACTGCCGGGCTCGCGCCTGGAACAAAAATACTGCTCGCGCAAGACCTCTATGGCCCAACAATCGGGTTGCTGCGCTCGATCTTTGTACCTGTAGGGGTAGAACTGGCATTGTATGACCTGTGCAACTCCAACGTCGGTGAAATCATTCGTGAAGAGCAACCAGATGTTATCTTCGTGGAAACGCTCTCCAATCCGCTGGTCAAGGTAACCGACCTGGATGCCGTCAGCGTAGCTGCTCGCGAGGTGGGTGCACTGAGCATTGTTGACAATACATTTGCTACGCCCTACCTCCTACGGCCAATCGAACACGGCTTCGACCTGGTTGTGCATAGCGCAACAAAGTACCTGGGTGGACATGGTGACACTACTGCAGGCGTCGTAATTAGCGAGCGGAATAATCTGGTTGAACAGTTACGCACTTTCGCAACGATGTTAGGTGCGATGCTCGGCCCTTTTGATTCATACCTTATAACTCGCGGGTTGAAAACCTTGACGCTGCGCATGGAGCGGCACTGCAACAATACCTTACAGGTCGCTCGTTTCCTGGAAGGACACCCGGCAGTTGAGCGCGTACATTATCCAGGCCTACCAGGTCATCCGCAGCATGATCTCGCCACTCGCTTGCTCAAGCAAGGGCGATACGGCGGGCTGCTCGCATTTGAGTTGAAAGAACAGACTCGTGAAGCAGCTTACCGCTTTATGGACAGGCTGCGGCTCTGCCTGCCGGCAACGACACTCGGCGATGTCTACTCCGAGGTAAGCTACCCGCCGATGTCTTCGCACCGCAATTTGACAGCGAGTGAGCGTCAGAAGTTCGGCATTACAGACGGCTGTATCCGGCTATCCGTAGGGATTGAGGATGTCGGAGATATCATCGACGACCTGGACCAGGCACTAACGGGCTAGTAGTCTGACTGTCTTCCATTGAGAGATGAACTGTAGTGGCATCCCTTGCGGGTGCCAGGTTCCACACAGTTCTTGTCAGTTCTTGCGCCCAAAGTAGTCACCGCGCTTGTGAGCCGGCGCAGGGGTATAGCGCTCAGCCTCGGCTGCAACGACTCGCCCGGCGAGAATCATTTCATGCGCCCACAGCAGGTCTTCGCCCGGCACCTCAGTACGGCCTCGTTCCAACGCACGCATGGAGGCAGCGATACAAACCTCGCGGAAATGACTGCCAGGCTGCTTTAACAGTTGCGAGGCAACGGGCGCATGCTCCTCCTCGCGATAAGCGGAACCGAGGAAATGCTTGAGGAAGCGTATGGCAAGCTCGGTATCTTTGACCAGGCCAATCTCAATCAATGCATCGATACGTCCAGGACGGTCTCGAATGCGCTGGTCGATCCTCTCAGGATCATTGCTGGTCGCGAGCAAAAGCGTCCCCGCTGGATTATCGGGCGTAGCCACACCATCGAGCGTGTTCACTACCGATAGCTGTTCAGATGGATTCGAGACAAACACTTCAAAATCTTCGACTAAGACGAGCGTGGGAATCCGGCTTTCAGCCGCCATATGCAAGGTATTGGTAAGGTGCTGCCACGCACTGCTATTGCGGTTATAGGGGGGAGCGCAGACATAATAGACCAATCCACCCTGTGTGGCGTGAAATGCGCCCTCTGCTTTGAGCAAAGTGGTCTTCCCGGTCCCAGGTGGACCGATCAACAAGACTTTCCGCAGGCGCGGCACTCGCAAGGACTCATAACGCTTCAAAATTTCCTCATCGAAAATATGCCGTTGGGCAGCTACATGCTCTAAGGTCTCTTCATGGAGCACCACGTCATCAAAGGATGACTTCCTGATTACCTCTGCAAGTTCATCGCTGCCGCCGATAATTTCAATAGAGCCACGACGTGTGCGCCGCCAGATGGTGTCGTGCAAATCATCCAGCTGCTTCAGAAAGGCCAGCCATTCATCCTGGCGCCCATTGGGAATGGCAGTGAGTGTGAGCGAATCGCTGTTGTCGGAATCGTAGAAGTAGACGGAGAGCGCCTTCCAATCGTTCTTGAAGGCATAACACACCCAGCCATAAGGGGCTGCTGGAATGGTGCCGCGCTCGCCAATCTCTGCCTGCCGCAACATGTCAGCTTTGAGTAGCATACTGACTTCTCCGGTCGTGGCGATCCCCTGAGCATACTCAGGGGCGCTGAGCCGTTCCCAACTCTTTAGCTGCCCAAAAACGAGCTTCTTACGCTGCTTGCTATTGGCTACAAGCTGATCGAGCAGCAGAGGATGGTGCTCTAACTGCACCCTTCTCTGCATCGGCGAGGCAAAGATAAGTGGCTCTTTCTCAAGCTTCAGTTCTTGCCAGAGTTCTTTCAGTGCCTGTGCTGCTACCTCACGGCGTAGTGTAGTCATATGTCCCCCATTCACCGGCTTTGGTTTGTTATCTGACGGCGGATGCAATGCTTGCTCTGTAGATTCCCTGTCTGCCATAGATATTTTATACGGTCGGTTTCATCCCAAAAAGGCGAGGTCAATGACTTTTATCTCGACGATATTACTTTTCGAGGTTGCATGTCAAGAGTTGTGTCGTGCGCCTTTTAAGGCGTGAACGTGTAAGTTATCCTTAGCAAGAACCTCACGCTTTTGAAGCGGGAGAGGGTCATTGCGTATGCCTGATGTATTTTCCGGGCACGATATCTTTCGCCTCCCTACCCTCTGCCGGAGACATCACATTGAGCATATCTGCACCAGGATCAACAACCAGGTCATTATTAACCGAACGTACACCCGGAAAGCTTTTCGCTATCTCTTCAGCAGCAGCCTTTTGCTGGCTGTTATGAACAGCGCCGCTCAGGCGCACAACCCCCAGGCGCGGGTAGACACCTATCGGAAGGTCGCGTGTGCGGTCATCCTGGCCTAACGCCAGCGCCAGGTCAGCAGCCAGCTGATCATCTGCAACCAGGCGATTCTTGATTTCCATCAAGCCTTCCACGCCCAATACCTGGTCTTGCACTATATCTGAACGAAGTGTGCTCGAGATATTCCCGTCCAGGTACAGTACGCTATCGAGCACACGAATGTTTATCGCTTTCAGGTCAATATGTAGAGGGGTAAGATCATACAGAATCGATTCCACTTCTTGCTGGAGTTCTCTATCCGAGCGATAGGGAGGAAGAGCATTTAGCTTATCATCAGGGATACTCACGGTTACCTTGTCAGCCGCTACCGAGGTGACATATGTCTCGTGAAGCAGCGTATCCTGGCCTGGGCGTAAATCGTGCGCGACAATATAGGCCAGTTCGCCATGCTCTGGATGGACTGCAATAAGCATCAGTGAGCCTTTAGCGGCAGAGCCAGCGTTCTCGACAACACTCTTATTGTCGAGGATTGCCCCACCTTGCTCTTCCCCTGTAGCAGCAGCTACATCAGCACGTTTTACGCGCAGTGTCACACCATCACCAGACGCCGATACAACACTATCAAACGGGAGATGGACAGCTTTTCCAAAAAGACGCCCTTGCTTCACGCCTATATGAGTCATGCGGCGTGTCGCGGGGTCAAATACAACATGAACGAGGACACCATCTTCACCATCAGAGCAAAATATTTTCCTGCCAAAATGAAATTTCAGCATTTCGGAGATAAGGGTAGTTTTAATCATAAGCCCGACCTCATACTACGTACTTAATTACCAGACACAGGCTATTGCAGTGCTATGTCCTTGCTAGAAAGTGTAGCACGTCAATGCGTGTATGACAAGTTGACAGGCGGCTTTCCTCCTGCCAATGCCATACTTGACACAGCCAACCAACAGATATATTATGCCAGAGGTTCATTTTCTGAGCAGCTATGCCATCTTTACTGACCTGAATAACAAGTGAGTAAACTGCAATGATCGAAGAATACACATGCTACATCGAACAATTTCCGCACGCGCTCCCGCACCGCGACGAGGCCGAGCTACGTCCTTGTGGTCACTACGCATGCGCTCCACATACCATCACTTACTATGGCACCGGTGATGATGATGAATTGGTGGGCGATTATTGCCTGGTGTGTTACGCGCGAACATTTCCACAGCATTGTCCCGACAGATTGATTCTGCAAGCAATCACGCAGCAGGGCGAATAACACCCTCGCTACTTTCATAAGAAATCTTCTCAACAAGCACATCCAAAAATTAAAAAACTTGTCACAAAATCGCCATGGGTGGTGTCTTATATTCGCTATGCATAGTTGAGCGTCAGAAATGATTAAAGGGAAAGAAGAGCATGTCGTCAGACAGAAGAAGAACGCCTCTCATCACGTCTAGCGATGAGCAGTCGTTCGAAGCCATTTTTAAGCGCTACTATCCCTTGGTCTATCAGCTTGCCTACCGCTGCACAGGAAGACATGACGAAGCAGAAGATGTCGTGCAAGAGGTCTTCTTACGTTACTATCGCGTGCCACCTCAGGCCACGAGCGATGGAGAACAACGTGCCTGGCTCTGCCGGGTTGCCACCAATCTAAGCCTGAACGCGCTCCGCACAAGACAACGCCGCGCACACCACGAGGAAGAGGCCGGCGAAATGAGACAACAGAAAATGTCCGGGGACGCGGCACAATCTAATCCTGAGCAGCAGGTGCTTGCCGCAGAGCAAGCTGCATTCACACGAGCTATCCTCGCTGAACTGCCAGAACGGCAACAGACTTATCTCTTATTACGCAGTGTCGGCCTGAGTTACGCAGAGATCGCACAAGCCACAGGTGTCGCCCCAGCTTCTGTTGGCGCACTCCTGGCACGTGCTGAACGCGAATTTCGGAGAAGATATCATGAACGAGCGACAGCAAGAAAAGCCGAATAACCAGTGTTTAGATATGGGCCTCCTGGTGGGCCTTCGCGATGATGAGTTGAGCGCCGGCGAGATGGCACCAGCCAGGGCACATCTCGCTACATGTCCCGATTGTGCTGCCGATGAACGAGGCGTGGCCAGCACCGGTCGAGAAGTGTATGATCTGCTAGCAGCTCTAGGACCACACACGGACGAGATACCGGACAGCGCAACCGCATTCGCTGCTATACATACCCGGCTCGATTCAGGGAGCGAACACGAGGAGCATCCCGAAACCTTGCAGGTACTGGCACCACGTTATGCCAGGAGCAACAGGCGTCGCCGCTACGGGTGGCTGGCAGCCGCCGCAGCAGCCGTGTTGATCACCCTGTTATTACTGCCAAATGCAGGAGCGCTGGCCTACCAGTTTCTTGCATTGTTTAGCGTGCAACAGTTCCAGCCTGTCAGCGTAGATCCGCAGAGTTTTAGTAACGATCTCATATCGTCCTTACAAGACTTCGGTAACATGCAGGTACAATACGAGACGGTACCAGCCAGTATGCAACACCCGACTCAGGCTCAGGTAAGGCAGTGGATCCACTTTCCACTCTCGCTACCCAGCCATCTACCGGCGGGGGTGGGTCAAACGATACACTTCACGCCGCTCGGCAGTGCCGATGGTACATTCACCTTCAATGTTGCGAAAGTACAGGCATACCTTGCACAGAGCGGGCAAAGCGGTATTCGTATACCTGCACAACTCGCTGGAGCAACATTCACCATTACCAGCGACACTGGCGTCGTCATCCATTACGCCGGTAATTGCCGCCTGGGAAGGGTGACTTCATTGTTCTGTACCGGGGGAACGCCCTTCTACGCGGCAGAAATCCCCAGCCCGGTTGTGCAGGCCACCGGGAAGGCATCGCTCAAGGATTTGCGCGATTTTCTGCTCTCCCTGCCGAGGCTGGCGCCAGAGTTGCATTCTATGCTGCAGCAGCTCGACCTGGAGAAAGGCATAGTACCTCTACCTGTTCCGCGCGAAGTCGCCGCACAACAGATAACGGTTCATGGCGCGCCTGGGGTAGTATTAGTAGATAACTCCTTGAAAGTGGGTGGGCTCATCTGGCAGGAGCATGGTATTATCTACCTGATTGCCAGCGTTACGACAAGTAGCATGGGCCTGCTGGACACGGCCAATTCGTTTGCCTGATCGATAGAACGGTCGCGCAACTGTTCATGTGATGCAATGTGTGCGAGGTCGGAACTCATTCCGGCCTCGCCGTGAGGATACATTATTGATGGAGAAAAAGGGCCTGGTGCCTGCGATAGAAGTAGAGGGTTTACGCAAAGTCTACCGCCATCTCGTGGCAGTAGACGATGTCAGCTTCGTCATGTATCACGGCGAAGCTTTTGGCTTTCTTGGTCCTAATGGAGCAGGGAAGAGCACGGTGGTAAAGATACTAACTGGGCTGGTCGCGCCAACACAAGGGACAGCGCGTGTGCTGGGAAAACCTGTCAGCGATCGAGAAACCCGCAAACGCATCGGTTACCTCCCAGAGCTTCCTAATTTCCACCGCTGGCTGCAGGCAGGAGAATTCCTCGAATTTCACGGGCGGCTCTATGGGCTGCGCGGCGCTCTACTAGAAAAACGCTGCAAGGAAGTACTTGCACTGGTCGGTCTAGCAGGACGAGAGCATCAAAGGCTAGGGACATTCTCCAAAGGCATGCTGCAACGTATTGGACTGGCCCAGGCCATCCTTAATCAACCAGACCTGGTGCTGCTTGACGAGCTTGTCTCAGGGCTTGACCCTGTTGGCCAGCGCGATATGCGCGAACTCCTGCGGCAGTTGAAGGCCGGGGGCATGAGTATCTTTCTTAATTCGCACCAGTTGGCAGACGTGGAAGCCCTGTGTGATCGCGTGGCTATCATCAACCAGGGGCGCATTCTGAAAGTTGGGGCGCCGCACTCGTTATTCGACGAGCCACTGACCATAGAGGTACGTGTAGACGCCGTAAGCAAGCAATTGCTGCACAGGCTCGGCTCTGTGGCGCTTGCCGTACGGCAGGACGAAGTGGAGCCTTGTCGCCTCCTGGTCGAAGTGCAGAACGACGAGGCCACCGCAGACGTTGCTGCTATCGTGCACGAATGTGGAGCGCGGCTCTACACCCTGGCACCCCACCAGCGTTCATTGGAACAACTCTTTCTACGCACTATTGACGCATCCAATATTTGAATGTAGAGGCTGATGTGCGACCCGTAATCTAAGAGCCGCGTAGGGGCGGGAGAGGTGCTGACGGGTGGTGGGGATGCTTGCATCGCCCCTTGCCAGTAACAAGTTGTAGCTTTGACTGCATATTCCTATAAAGTTGAGGCAACAGTGCCACGTATGGAGGTAAATGCAATGCCACTATTGCTGATTGCCCGTTTCACCTTACAAGAAGCTATACGCCGCCGGCTCTTCCTGGCGGTCATCATCTTGAGCGCCTTACTGCTGGTGGCATTCATCATCCTCTTGAGCGTAGCCATTAATTTTTTTCAATCTCAGAGCGCCACAGCGAACGGGGGTAATCTCAGTCCGCAGCTATTCTTAATCAGTGGTGGTGTTTTCTTTGATATACTGATGATCTGGATGGTCTACCTGCTGAGTAGTTTGCTGACCATCGTCCTGACCGCAGGTATGATCTCCAGCGAGATCGAGGCAGGCACGTTTGCAGTGATCGTCCCAAAGCCGATCAGCCGCGCCGAAATTGTGATTGGCAAATGGCTCGGCTCTGCGCTTATCTTAGTCGTCTATACAGCGCTCATGTTTTTCGCTCTCTTAGCCGTAATCTACTGGAAAACCGGTTACTGGCCGCCGCAAGCTTTCAGCGCTCTTGGCACGCTCGCACTCAGTACGCTGGCACTGCTGGGGCTTACAACGCTGGGCAGCGCCTTCGTGCCCACGATCGTCAATGGCGCGATTGCACTGGTGCTCTTTATTGGGGCGCCAACAGCAAGCATCGTCCAGTTCGTTGTGCAGGTCATCACACCGGCGCACAGCCAGGCGCTGCAAAACATCGCAACCGTCATCAACCTGATCATACCGACCGATGCCCTCTGGCACGGCGCCTCATTCTTCCTGCTCCCGTCTGAGAATATCTTCCCAATCCTGGGGCTATCAACGGGAAACTTCAATACGCCTTTCACCTCTACACAGCCGGTAGCAACGGCACTACTGATCTGGGTAGCCTTCTACATCCTCGTGCTGCCCCTCATCGCCGTCTTGCGCTTTCAACGCCGCGACCTCTAGCGCAGGACTACACAGGAACTGTGCGCGAGGCGCCATTGGCCGGCCCGAAAATAAAATCCATCGCTCCAGGCGCGTAGCGCTCGACTATCTCTTCGGTAATGGCATTGGCACGGCAGATTTCACCAAACAGGCTGGCGCTACTGCGCGGTGTGCGCTCTTGCGTTTGAGGATCAAGCTCAATCAGGCCAAAGCGTACCCCCCAGCCTTCGGCCCACTCGAAGTTGTCCACCAGTGACCAGTGCAGGTAGCCTTTCACTGGTATGCCCTCGCTGATCGCACGGTGGACCATTGCCAGGTGCTCCAGGATTGCCCTTGGCCGCCGGTCATCAACTGCATCGGTAAAACCGTTCTCGGTAATGTACAAAGGCTTATTACCGCGTGTATTGCGATAGACGGACTTCAGCACGCGATACAGGCCATATGGATAAATCTCTCCGAAATCGATTCCTCTTCCCGGGTCGTTACGCATACCACCAGGACGTATAAAACGCCTCCCAAAAACTTCACCGGGATTGGTTGGGTCGAAACGCACCAACTCGCGGGTATAATAGTTCACCCCGTGGTAATCGCGGGATCCAGGAGCATGCGCAATCGGGGACAATAAAAAATTTAGAGGAAATGGGAAGCGGCCCGTTTCCGCAGCAAGCAATGGTGCCCAATTAAAGAATGTATCCTGCATTCCCGAGATACTTCGATCAAGCGGCGAAAGCTCATTCGCAGGATCTAAAAGATGATAGGACAGGCAATAGCCAATCTCCGCCTGCGGCTGCAGCCCGCGAATAGCATAGAACGCCTGGACATGGGCCTGAATCAAGTTGCGCAAAACGCGCAAGGCGCGTATCTCATCATGTTCGCCAGGAGGGAAGAGACCCATCACATACCCCTCGAACGCATACACGTTTGGTTCGTTGACCGTCATCCAAAAGTCGCAGAGGTCTCGCAGGCGCTCTACAACATAGGTGACGTAGCGTACGAAGTAATGAATGTTGGCCTGGTTCGTAAAGCCGCCACGGTCGGTAAACCACAAGGGGTCAGTAAAGTGATGCAGCGTCACGATAGGCTTTATGTGGCGCCTATGTAAATCAGTGAGCATCGCCCGGTAACGCTCTAAAGCGGCGCTATCCCATTGCCCCTCCGCCGGCTCAATGCGGCTCCATTCAAGGCTCAGCCGTAATGTGTTGTTCTCCATCTGTTCGGCCAGCGCAAAATCATGTTCTGCATGCCGCCACCAGTCACATGCATCCCCACACGTGTCGCCTGTGAGGATATGTCCTTGCTGCTCCCAGCGATACCACTGGTTGTTGGTATTGCCACCCTCACATTGATGCGATGAAGATGCTGTTCCCCACAAAAATCCCTCGGGAAAACGGAGAATACGCTGCCTTTGCAATGCCATACAGAGACTCCTCGACTTTGAAAGATGTTCAGGCTATTAGCATTGTACCATACCTGCTGCTAGCAACTAGTAGTCAGTCCAGTTTGCATGTTGCGGTGGGGCCTGACACCCGCGAGGGGTGTCACTACATTTCTGGCTCACAAACCTAGCTGGACTTACTACTAGTTGTTTCCCATGAGAATCAGCCAGGGGTCTCTCTTGGGAGACGAGATGCGCTTTCGCTATTTATATGCCACCACCCCATATGCCTCTGCGCGCCGCACGACGCGCGAGAAGCCAGCTTCCTGCAAGCGCCGCATTACGCCGCGTGTGACGCTGCCACTGGCCTTACTATTGGGGTCGCCGATATAGTGGAAGAGTCGCCCGCCTCGCTTGAGGATACGATGGAGTTCATGATAGAAAGCGCCGGAGTAGAGTTCGCCAGCAAGTTTCAAGGTCGGAGGATCATGCATGATGCGGCCAAAGCTCTCGTCGGCAAAGGTTGGCACCTCTTCGTAGGCATCGCCCATCATCTGCGTGATTTTGGGATTGGCGAAGAGTCCCCGCGACCAGGGATTCAGTTGCGCTATGGCCTGCACGCCCGGATCAAGTTCGAT
>WNFO01002187.1_pt1 | contig 15987 bp, 27 predicted proteins | sample 5400251 | NCBI WGS metagenome assembly WNFO01 (sample SAMN13153354, study PRJNA577476) | soil metagenome | isolation source: 100 cm saprolite under Madrone tree | place: USA:California | collected 2016-06-14 | reverse complement strand
TGGTCTTCATTCTACTCCTATTCTCGGTGTCGACGATTCAGAGGAGTTTCGAACAACCCAGCATGCTCTCTCAACAATCGGTATCTCCGTCGAACAGCAATGGGCGGTCTTCCGTCTTCTGGCTGCACTGCTTCACCTCGGCAATGTCAAGATCTCGCAGACACGATCGGACGCCGCCATAGATGACAACGACACAGCACTTCTGCTGGCCACGCGCTTTCTAGGTATTGACAAGGCAGAGTTCAAGAAATGGACCATCAAAAAGCAAATCATTACACGCTCGGAGAAGATCATCACAACTCTCAATGGTGCACAGGCAACTGTTGTTCGCGACTCCGTGGCGAAATTTGTGTATGTTTGTCTTTTTGAATGGCTCGTTGCCATTGTCAATGAGAGCTTGGCTGGAGAGAACGGCGAGGCGGAGAAACGCGCTGAGATGTTCATCGGTGTCCTCGACATATACGGTTTCGAGCACTTCCAGAAGGTATATTGCCAAATGTATTGTGTGGATTCGGTTTTTGACGTATTTCCTCCACAGAATTCCTTTGAACAGTTCAGTATTAACTACGCGAACGAGAAGCTACAACAAGAGGTCAGCCATACTCATATTTTTACGTGTGCGTCATCTGACAAAGGATGCAGTTTAACGCACACGTCTTCAAACTCGAGCAAGAGGAATATGTCAAGGAACAGATTAACTGGAAGTTTATCGAATTTTCGGACAATCAACCATGCATCGATGTCATAGAGGGCAGGTTGGGTGTGCTGGCGCTTTTAGACGAAGAGTCGCGTCTCCCAGCTGGAACGGATGGATCGTTCCTCCAGAAACTTTACGCCCAGATCGCAAAGCCAGAAACGAAAGATGTTTTCAAAAAGCCTCGGTTCGGCAACACGGCTTTCACAATTGCACACTACGCTCTCGATGTTACGTACGAAGCTGAAGGGTTTTTGGAGAAGAATCGTGACACCGTTCCCGACGAGCACATGACCCTTCTGGCGTCGACGAAGAACACTTTTCTTCGGGAAGTACTTGACGCCGCTCTGGCTTCGACGAAGTCTCCAGAAAGCCCTCTTCCTCACTCTCCGGCCGTCTCGGATACGAGTGGAGCTTCTCGTCGGCTCTCGCACATCCCCGATCCGGGGCGTACTTCCTTGGTGAATTCAGCAGCGTCTGGTCCCAAGCGTCCTGGTGCTGCTGCACGGAAGCCTACACAGGCTTCTATCTTTAAGGCTTCTTTGTCTAGCCTGATGGACACGCTCGGTATTACGAATGTCCACTACATCCGCTGCATCAAACCGAACGAGCAAAAGGAGGCTTGGAAGTTTGTTCCTCAACAAGTTCTAGGCCAACTTCGCGCTTGCGGTGTACTTGAGACCATCCGAATTAGCTGTGCTGGCTACCCCACACGATGGACCTACGAGGAATTCGCGGAACGGTTTGTTGCTTATCTATCCTCTCGTCCCGCATATGACTCACGATGTGTAGGTATTACATGCTCGTACCATCTTCTCAGTGGGGTCCAATGATTCAGCGCTTGGAATTGAACGCTCTTTGTTCGCTCATCCTAAAAAAGACTATTAACGACCCCGACAAATCTCAAAACGGAAAGACAAAAATATTCTTCCGTGCGGGCATGCTCGCTGCCCTAGAAACGTTACGTGCGGATCGACTCAATGCTATGGTCACTGTGGTTCAAAAGAATATGCGGAGGCATATGTGTTTGAAGCGTTACCGCGAGATGCGGACCTCTGCTATCCGGATTCAGACCTGGTGGCGTGGGATCTTGGCAAAGCGCTTTGTGGCTCAGGTTCGTCGGGAAACTGCTGCTATCCGGTTCCAAAAGGCAGCGCGTCGCTATATACAAAGGAAGCGTTTCACGGAGCTCCGAACAACGGTTGTTCGGTTCCAGAGCCGTGCGTACATCGAGTTCTCTCTCTTCCCTGGCTCTGATTGCCGAAATCCTGTCCAGGAATCCGGGGCCTCCTGGCTCGTCGCACATACAAGGAACGACGACAGGGCCACGCAACTACACTTTTGCAAAGCCTGTTCCGCGGAATGTACGTCGTTGTGTATACCCTAATATGTTATATTCATGGCGTGTCTGTAGTTTTGTTCGAAGAGTTTTCCGTTCGGACGTTCGCCATGTCATCTATATGCAATCTTGCATTCGCAGGAGGTTTGCCCGCAGGCAGCTGAAAGCCCTGAAAGCCGAAGCCCGTTCGGTCTCCAAATTCAAGGAGATTTCTTACAATCTGGAGAATAAGGTTGTTGAGCTCACGCAGACGCTACAAAAACGAACGGAGGAGAAGAATGAGGTGGCTACTAAGCTCGCTGCGGTCGAACTCCAGCTCAAATCATGGATCTCCCGACACGAAGAAGTCGATGCGCGCGCCAAGCAACTCACCTCTGATCTTGCTGTGTCACGGACAGAGATGACTCGCCGCGATGACCTTATCCGCCAAAATGAAGCTATCGAAAAACGCCTTGAGGAGGCGATTGCTACGGTCCAGGAGCGGGAACAGACAATTCGCAGGCTTGAGGACGACTTGATACGTCAGGTCGCGGAACTCGAGCACCGTGCCAAGCAGGTTGACAGCTCGCCAATTCGCAACGCAGAGGACAGCTCCGTCATCCTCACTCTTAAGAACGAGGTTAGCAGCCTACGCGAGCAACTGAACCGTGCACATGCCCTTCAGTCCCTTACTCGCGGCCCACGGGATCCACCAGTGTCTCCCACGTTTGCGCCCACGCTACGCAACTTAGACAACGGAGCAACCGAAGATGCCCAAGGTGTAAATGGAGGTCATTCTGCCGCAGCGCGACATCAACGACGCCACAGCTCCGCCGGTGTTTATGCATTAAGCGGCAATGATAACCGGACCTCCGTAGACGAGTTGATGTCATACGTGAAACGTACACAGACTGCGAACCCGCGTGCGGTTTCCGTGGCATACAACGGAGAGGAAGGAATTCCACGCTTCCGTGGTACGAATGGTCTATCGGATATCTACGACGATCCCGCGCAAGAGAAAATTCGTCTCCTCCAAGACATTCCAAACTTAGACGAGGATGTCTTGGAGGGCCTCATAAAGGGCCTCAAGATACCGCTACCAAGCTTAACAAATCCGTCAGCCGTCAAGGAGATCTTGTTCCCCGCAAATCTGATCAGCCTGGTTACAAATGAAATGTGGAAGTATGGTCTTATACCCGAGAGCGAACGGTTCCTAGCGAACGTTATGCAGACGATACAGGCTCATGTGATGGTTTGTATCCCCATGCTCAGTAATTATGCGCTTCCTTCTGACACCTTCGTAGACCTTCAATGGTGAAGATGCCATTATCCCGGGTATTTTCTGGTTGTCCAACGTCCAGGAAATGCTCTCCTTTATCTGTGTTGCGGAGTCAGACATGTTACAGGGTATTGGACCTGGCGAGGAGAATGCCGTGCGCCCATTCGACTGGTCCGACTATGAGCGCCTAGTGTCCGTTGTGAAACACGATTTGGACAGTTTGGAATACAACATATACCACACATGGATGTCAGAGACGAAAAAGAAGCTCACGAAGATGGTTGTCCCCGCCCTCATCGAGAGCCAGTCCTTACCAGGTTTTATCGCAAGTGACGGCGGAGGGCGTTTATTCAATCGCGTCTTCAACTCCAATAGCCAGCCAGCGTTCAGCATGGATGACATCCTCAACCTGTTGAACAAGGTGTGGAAGAGTCTGAAGAGCTATTACATGGAGGAGAGTGTCGTACAGCAGGTGGTGACAGAACTTCTCAAATTGATTGGGGTGACTAGCTTCAACGACCTTCTCATGCGAAGGAACTTCTCCTCGTGGAAACGCGGTAGGTTTCCTTCCCGTGTTTTCGCATTCTCCAGCAAGTTTTTCTAACCATGTTGGTTATAGCTATGCAGATTCAATACAATATCACGCGGATAGAAGAGTGGTGCAAGTCACATGATATGCCAGAAGGCACACTGCAATTGGAACACTTGATGCAAGCAACGAAACTGTTACAACTCAAGAAGGTCAGTCACCTTCTCAAAGTCCTCGGTTGCGTTAACTCACTAAAATATTCACAGGCGACGGCTGAAGATATTGAGATTATCTACGACGTCTGCTGGATGCTGAGCCCCATGCAGATTCAACGCATGTGCACGAACTATTACGTGGCCGACTACGAGGTACGAGTGACACATAAAACAAATTGTTGTGCTTGACTCACAGAAATCCCAGAATCCTATTTCACCCGAGATTTTACGCATTGTCGCATCGCGGGTCATTGCGAATGACCGAAATGACCATCTTCTATTACCAGAGGCGGAAGAAGTTGGCCCGTACGAGTTACCCCTTCCTCGGGAAGTGAACGGGCTCGAGACCTATGTTCCTGCATACCTTAACGTCTCCCATCTTCGTCGGCTCGCTGCGCTGGTCGCATAAAGTACGGGATATCACGGTTGTCGCTTGCATACTTATCTGGTGTTTTTGTTTCGTAATATTATATACAATATACTCTCCCGACGCTTGCACTCAAATACCCCATTGAAGTAAGCCAGCATTAAGAAATCAGTAACATCACGCCTAGGTGTCTTGTCCCCAATAAACTTCCCTCCGTGCCCCAACAAGCCGCGGCTGAATCATACAACATGAAAACTATACATGGTCGTCTTAGGTATGATTCGAGGTCAAGAAAAGCTCGCATCCATCTTCAATTTGTTCCCGGAGAAGTCGATCAGTGTCTAATACTATCAACTCTTCCTGGCTATCCGTCTTGCGCCGAAACAGACGCAGTGGCTTCAACGCTGTGAACAAAAATATCTGAAACAACGGAATGTGTGCTACTTACCGTAGTGGCCCGCACATTGAATTGGCGAGCAAGCATATCAAGCGCTCTCCCAGTGCCCACAGTCTTAAATCATAGAAAGATGAGTAACGCGAGGTAAAAAAAACAAACAAACAAAGGAGATGACAGTAGCTGACCTTGCGGAACCAGAAAATCTTCTGAGCGGCTTCGGGGTCGCTTTCACAACCCACGCTGACGTGCAATCGTTGATCAATCCCAATTGAACCTGGCTTGTCTCTTGGATCGGCCGGTACCGCGCGATGGCGCATCTTCATGAACTCGACCCTTCGGAACTGGGCCAGCCTTTTTGGATCGGTGGGGGCCTTGCGCTTAGTAGGCGCGGACGCAGATGTCGAGGCCGCGGAGACACTTGAGAAGTGTTTGGCGAGTAGAGCGTGTGCTGCTTCGTTCTTGGGTGGTGCAGCAGGCTCCGGTACTGGACATGTATGTTGTGACGCATCACGGTGCCTATCAAGTATAGGTATTTAGGAGGAGAGGATCGCCAAATAAGGGGTGGGGGGTGAAACTGAAACGGTGCTCACGAGGCACAGTAGACAAGTGTACACCGCGGACAGAGCGCAGACGTCCTTCCTTGTTCTCCTGCAGAGTCTCCGACATATGCATCGAGGCTGGGCTTGTTGCAGGAGGCCAGAGCGCAGCGCTGGAGTTTCTGGAGTGTGGGTGAGGCATCTTTCAGCGCCTGAGAGGGATCGATGGGGCATTGATGGGCGTCTGGGAGGATATGATCTTTGCAGAATTGGTTGTCACATCGACATCGGATTGGTAGGAGGTCGAGCTTCCGGCAAGACGAGAGGGAACAGTGTGCGCCGATGGGAGGCAAGTCCATCACACGCTCAAGTTCAAGCTCTCCGAGTCGGTCCGGCCAAGCATTGCACAGTGCACAAGCGCGGCCGCTCTCGCTCTAGCGAATTATCATGAACATCGTCGTACGTTTCTCCCAAAATCATTATGCTGCACTGCAATTTCCCACAAATCGTTTGTGTACGGAACCTTTTTCTTTCCATCGTAGGAAACGCTCTTCGGTCGTACCGTAACACCAGCGGAGCGTCTGCGCCAACATCAGCGCGCGCTGGTAAAGGCGCAGCGCGAACTCGATCGCGAGCGCACAAAGCTCGAGCAGAGCGAGAAGAAGCTCATCATGGATATCAAGAAAAGTGCCAAGGCGGGACAACTTGTGCGCGTCCTTCTTCCTCCTTCCTGTTCGCTTCCGCCAGGCTAAAGGATATGCGATTTTTTTGGTGCGCAGAATGCTTGTAAGGTCATGGCGAAGGACCTAGTTCGCACACGCCGATATGTCCAGAGGTTTTACCAGATGCGCACGCAACTGCAGGCGGTCGGATTGCGTATTCAAACGTTACGTAGTAATCAGCAAATGGCGGACGCCATGCGCGGTGCCACTCGTGTTCGCCCTTTTTCTCTCTCTTATCCTCAGCCCCCTCTAACAACTCTTCCCCCGGGCTCGCATCTCATTCTCGCACCTCCGCCAATGCTGATGACCGGAATGTGACACCCTTTGTTTCGAACAGGCGATGAAAAGCATGAACCGGGGCCTCAACCTCCCCCAGATTCAACGGATCATGAATGACTTTGAACGTGAAAGCGCTACAATGGATATGAAGGAGGAAATGATGAGTGATGCGGTCGATGACGTTATGGATGACGAGCTTGAGGACGAGGAGGAGGAAAGCGACAAGATCCTCAAACAGGTCCTCGATGAGATTGGCGTTGGCATATCGCAGCAGGTGCGCCGTTTACGTTTACCTGGCTTGTGTGGCACTTCGACGTGGGCTTGTCCACCGCCACCGCCGTTGCTGACTCTATTGCCCCTCACAGCTTGCCGATGCACCGACTGGCCTGGCCACTACATCTGCACTGACGGAGCGTCAACCCGTTGCTCTTGCCGACGGCCCTGCTCCTCCACCTGGGAATGCAAATACCGGGGGTGCTGGCGGCGGCGGCGGAAATCTGACGGACGAAGACGCCCTACAAGCCCGCCTGGATGCCCTTCGCCGAGGATAGATACACTTGCTGGAAAACCACACCCCGCCATTGATCGCCACTACGTTTCTTTTGATTTAATGAGGGTATTACCCTCGCTCTTGTATTGTTATTTTGACACATGACCAGGTCGAGTGTTGCGAACATTTGAGTGTGTGAGGTTACCCGCGTGCCAAGTGAACTCGTATACACTGCACAACGACTTGCCCATACAGTAGGATTATGCGTTTATTGCACAGCCCCATAACTTAGTTCAAATTGACTCGAAACGGTCCGAGCATTGGGTACATGCTCGGGCCGTCACCGCCACATTCTGCGAGCGTGCATCAAAAACAATAACAACCAAAGCCACCACCACAAAGCCCGGTGTTACAGATACTGTGCCATTGCGGATACGACTTGGTCGCTATGGAACCACTACTTCATTATTATGCGAAGGACAATGCCCTATGCGTGCTTTGACTCAGTTCAACTGACAGCTGTAAGCGGTACTCAGGACGACAGAGGCCAAACGCATGTGGCTGTGAACTGTTGTATTATCTACACCTTGACCTTTGCTTATCTGCGCTGACCAGCGAACATTGGCCGTGCAGAGCTTTCAACCGAGTCTCAAGATATAAGGCCTCGCAAGAAGTCCTGGTAGTTGGTCTTTCATCTCAAAACACATTAACAACAGCTCTACTCTTCATATTTTCAGAACCTAAGAACAGCAGCTTCATCCAAATGCGTGATATATTCGTGGAGGTAAGTGGATAATATAGACAATGATGCCCCTATGCTTATAGCGGTACAACAGGAAGCTCCCGACTCCCCTACTTGGCATTCGCCCGTTAAATCACACGGTGTTAAATCGGAGCCCTCTACCTTCACCACCATAACTCAGAGTTATGAAGATTGGCAACACAGCAGGTCCCTCGCTGGAAGTCCGTTTTCCTCGGACTCTGACTCTTCCTCGGATGATGATGCCATGTCCGTGGTGTCTTCGGACCTGTCAACCATGCGCGAGAGTTCCTTCTCCAAATATGTCTCTCTCGTCTCGGAGAGCATTAAGACTCTCGACATAGACATAGAGCGCAACGCGCTCGGCCTAGTTTTTATTTCCGAACAGGAAGTTCTTGCAACCGCGGAAGTTGCCACTTCGATCCCGCAGGCTGAAAGCTTGCGAGCCCCTCGTAACCACCAGGACGATCACAGCTGTGGTCGTCCAGACCAGAAGCGCCACGCACAGTAAGAGTACCTGGCGTTCCAGTCCGACGGTCCAACTGATGATGCGCTGGTACGTAGGTTCCCACAAGATATCGGTCTGTGGGCCGCTGTGAGCGACGACTCCGGTCCCAAGGTGAGCAAGCGCAATAGAGAAGCCATTCCAGCTGATAGAAGGGGTGTTTCAGGAGCTCCAAGGCCTGTACGGGTCTCCTTTCAAGGAAGACCATACACATGACTATAATATTCCGCGCGCTCCTCGTATGAGCACTATTTCATTGCCCGAGGAGGGGCAGGACGACGGCGAAGATATCCTCTATGGTGGACCGGATCTGGGAGGCTGGTTGACGGGCACCATGGACGGCATTAGCAAGGTTATGTCGCCGGGGCTCAGTGGCATCAACATCGGTTTGCCCATGCCGTTCACGATCGAGGCCTAATCTGGATACGTGTGTGAATGAGAATGCTCTGGGAGCCGAACTTGAGGTTAGTCAGGAATGCCGTGTCGTCTGGTTGGAAGAGTCTGGAAGAGTGACTGGATTGATGATGATGAATGGACATCGTATAGTGCTTTTATAGCGTGCCGAATTCACATTGGTCTACCTATAATACCATAAAGTTTGCCGGTGGACGAACAAGGTATCGAAGTTGAGTACAAGGATTGACGACATGAAGCATATGCAGAGCTGCAGAATCGAGCACAAAGCAACCACAAGGACAAATGCAGTACAACGGAACTATCGTCTCATGTAGACACTGTATCCCAACACGGCGAGTCCAATGGAAACCTTGACAACAAGGGCCACATCCTTGTTAATTGTATCGAATATGCTGACCATGCCACCCAAGGTTAGAAAAAAGCAGAAAAGGAGGATTTTTCAAGGCAACTTGGTTACACGATCCATTTGGTACCACGTTGCACCGTCATTCAAAAAAAATCAGACTCGTGCCTGGTGCTTTGGCTCTTTTGGAATTCTTGACAATTCCGTGTAATTTCGTGCCCAATCTTGAATAAGTGCAGCAAAGAAAACAGATAAGGCACTGAGTGCGAGGCTCGTCATCCACATTTTGTATGCCCATTTAACAGACTTGGAGGCACTGGCACTCGGGGATACGGACAACTTGTCAAGAAATCCGAAAATAAAGCCTGGATTGAGGAGAGTGAGAAATGGCGCCTTGGGAGTTGTTAGTGAGGTAAACATGGAGACATGTAGATTGGGACCTACGAGCCCAATCGTGACAGCTGATGGTCGGATAGTAGTCGAAAAATTCATGTACTTCTGGATCTTCTCGTACGGAAGACCCACTTGCTCCCGACGACCTTTCGGTCTATGGGGCGCGGAACCACCTCGTAAACCCCCATGCGCTCGAATGCGCGTTTCTCGTCTTCGCATGCAAGTTCCCAGCTACTAGTGATGTGCCCGCGGCCTCAGGCCATGGTCCATTCCACCTGCCAGTGAATGTCACACGAATATGAGTGCACCGACATTTAGACTCCGGACAATATCTTCCGCGACCAACGTGGACACGCAGGTTACACTCGCCCGCAGATAAGTTTGGCGCAGAGCGAATGTGATCCTCCGAATATCTATAAGAAGCGCATGGATGACTCGGATGAGTCGTCGACTCACCACACCACCATCGATTCCTATCCCAACAACCATGCGCCTCTCTGTCCTCGCTCTCTTCATTGTGCTTCCTGCAGCGGCGTACGCTGCCGTAACCACCCAACACCGCTCCACAGATGTCGAGGACGCAGAGTGCTTATTCGGAACGAGGTGCTTGGATGACTTGGGTTGTTGTTCAGACATGTCTTGCGTAATGTCTGGCCGCATCGTTGATCGCTTTGGTGTACGTGTAACGGTCCATTTTCTCTCATTCACGCTGGGTGCTGAGCTTAATGCAGCTATGCCAGCAAACGCCGAACACGATCAAGCCGGAGAGGGGGATACGGGAATGATTCAAGTCGTCGTCATGCTGGGTTCATATGCCTTTAGGCGTCGTGCTTGTTGTAGTTGTCATCCCCTGGAAAAGTGGTTGTAGCGTTGTGTCTTCGCTACTGTCTCCTTTATATCGATAAATCGTAAATCCGTTGAGAGGGATGAGAAATTCATACCACGCCAACCGCTCTAAAACCTCTTCGCGGGCCCAATGAGCTTACGATGCGAAGGTCTAGGGGTGAAACAGCGATCCGACATAAGAAAGGAACGTTCAGTTGACGGTCAAGACATCGTTTATCATTCACTGACAGTCAGGAACTTTCCCCCGTCGCGTGAGTCGCGCGAACGTGTTAAAGCTTGATGTCGAACTACTGGGGATAGAAACAACGGAATTATTCGTCCATGCTGTAAAACGTACGGCGGCAAGGGTGTGCCTGCTGGATGCCAATGCCGCGCTACAACTGGCTACCTTTTATGGATTACGTCAAGCTGATAGGCTCTTCGGCCGCAGGCGTGAGTGCATGTGAGAGTTGTGTAGAAATGACATTGGTTTGATCATTGTTGTTGTAATTGAATAAGTGATGTCAGTCTTCACATGCCACGGCAGGGAGTCGGAAGCCCACGTAACGAATCCATATTGACGTCCCGTATTGAGCTAAGAATTTATTTTCTTTCTAAATAGACACTGATGAGTACTCGAGTACTCTCGTTGGCAAAAGTAAGGGATAGAGGTACATCTATAATCTGAGTCCAGCAACTGTCCGCGCCTCCTGCTCGCTCAACTTCCACGTGATCCCAGAACTATTGTAAAATTCGTCAACGTCCTCTTCCTAGCTCGCCGAACGTAGGCCATCAGAACTCACTCTCTAACACAACGACGAGGGAGAGAGAAAGAGAAACGCACCTGATCGAGGTTGAGCAGCGTGGCAATCTGTTGGATTCGCACAAACTTTTCGCGCACGTCGCCAAAGGCCGTTTGCGAGGATAGATACGTTGTGATCGCTCGTAGATCGCGATCAAAACGGACGGCACCGAGCTGCGAAGACAGAAAAAGGGGGAAGATTAAAAAAAAGATCTTTCCGGGAAGCGAAAAGGAAAAAAGGGTGCGAGAACCCGCCGAGTTAGTAGCATAAGTAGTACTCGTACCTCGTTGTACTTCTGGCCAAGAACCAGCTTTTCCCATGGTCGGATCAGGACGTCCAGTGCAAGCCCAAAAAAGAGGCGATAGTTGTTCTCGGTAAGCGTGTCCTGAGCATCATTCGTATTAAACCAAGAGCAATTCTTTTTTGGGTTCTAATCACATCGAACCGCACCTTGTAACCTTCCGCCAGGCCCTCCCAAGCTTTGATGAAGCGTTTCCGCACGACATCTTGATATTCAGCGGCAGCATAAGCATCGTCATCGAGGACGAAGGATACGTCCTTGTACACGTCAGCCAGCAACGTGCGGAGCTTGGGTCGTAAGAGTTGATTGAAGAGCTGCTCGACGCCCACGCGCAGGGTCGATTGGAATTTCGGCACGACGCTAGACAATGACGAGATGCTCGTGCGTGCCGCCTCGATCTCTTCTACCGGGAATGTTTGCGGTATCACGGGCGAGGAGAACAAATCTTTTACAAGGCGCTCCATGTGCGATGCGGATATGTCTAGGTCATTCAGTAATATCTACGTCCTGGTCCATGAGACTGAGAGCATGTCGAGAATAAGAGTGACCACGCACGATGAAGGCGGCACGACTCTCACGTTCGACCTTTTCTCCTCGTCCAACGCCCGCGTTGCGATATACGTCATCCATCTTACGTCGAATGGTACCCGCATAGTCATTCTCAATCACGCTACGTAATGCCGCGGCCGTCCGCTCGACGACTCTAGGTGCGCCCGTAGAAAGGAGTCGCGAGAGAACAACTTTGAAGATGTAAAATGCGTCATCGGGTGTCGTCGTTGTTGCTGGTGATGTTGTCATGTCTGGAGTCGAAAGGCGATGTGCCTACAAATGATTTTAACATCGTTTTTAATGTAAAGCATAAGGCGGGACCTTGTCGACAGCGCTCCGAGTATACCAGACCTCCAGGGGTGTGTAATACGTGATTAAGAGATCATCGAAGAGCTTATTGGACGCGGACGACTCGACAGCTTTCAGCTCCTCGGGCAGAGTGCGTAGGGTACTGTCAGGTGGTTGCTTAGGTTCGGGGGTTGTTAGTCTGGACAGCCCGTCGTGTGATCCAGGCGGGAGACCGTCTTCTCCATCATCGTCACCGTCGTTCTACTACCACGATAAGAGATTCATTCGCTACATGGCGGAAGGTGTTTTCCTTGCCTTTAGACGATCAACCAAGAAACGCTTGAAAAGGTTCCACCGGCCGGCCATTCCCGCAGCCTCGGAAATGACCTTGTCGATATCCCGCGGATTCACGTCCTCTTCAGGAAGAGGTGGCTGCGTTGGCCGCCGTACAACCGTCGGTGACGGTGCTGCCGATGAAAAATTCGCGTTTGCTACATCTGCAAGCTATGCAGCTGTTCAACCCGACACAATTGATACGTCGGCGCTGTCCATACCTTACGCTTCATTGCCCGTTCTTCCTCCCAACCGTCGATGAGGCCTTTGCAGACACGGTCGCACTCTCGCAAGAGGCGAGCAATCACACTGGCCATCTTCCCGGTGCCGTAGTAGCTCTCGACTACGGGCTGGTGCTGATCAACGATCACGGCGATGCTCTCAAAAAGCGCAGTCAACGCGGTAATATAGTACAGTGGGGAAGACGCTGCAATGATTTAGCCGTTGTGACGCGAACCCACAGGTGACAAAGCCCTGGAGAAACGTACTCTGCGCAGACGCGGGGGGCCGTACCTTCACCAGGTCCACAATGAAGGACGCATACGCTTCCGATCCTTCGGTTTCCCAGCCAATTACTGGGAACAGCTTGAAAAACCGCGTCGTGGCAACCGCGTCCCGAGCCTTGGTCGCCTCGGTGAACTGACGCGTGAACACTTGAAGGAGATGCATCCGCGCATCTTGAAGTGTCTGTGTGGGAGGCAAGGGATTATCCGAAGAAGGCTATCATTCGGGAATGTCAGTGCAAAGAAAGGAAGACTAAGGAAAAGGAGTGGGGTGAACAAAAATACACTTACAACGGCGGTCTCTGCGAAAACACCGTTGATCACGCCCTCGGGGAGGGCCATGGCCCGTGCACAATGTCGTGTTGCTGATTCCCAATCTTGCGCGTCGATAGACGACTGAAGAGATGACAATGATGACTAGCACACGTAGAAAGCGTATGAGAACAGAGTTCAGCGGGCAAAACGCAGAAAAGGTCCCCCAACACAGGGGGGGAAAGAAAAAAAAGTAGATTAAACCGACGAACCTTGAGCTCCATGACCTGCTGGACGCGATCGCTCGCCTCGCGTACTCTGCGCATTTCCTCGTCTAGAGTGCGAACGCGTCCACCCACGCGTTCCGCCGTGCGCGCCGTAACAGAGACTTTTCGCGAGAGCGCTGACGCCTCTGTGTAGAGTTCATCGATGCATGGAAGGAGAGACTGGAGACGGGTGAGCGCGTTCTGGATCGGTTGTTGGTTGTTTAAGAGCGTGGAGAGCGAGCTGGATAGTTCAGCTTCTTCGGATTCGAGTGAGGAGAGCGCGGAGAGGACTTGAGGGAGCGTTGTTAATGTGGAAGGTGCTGGTCGTGCTTGGCGTTGTCGTTGGGCGGAGGTGGTGAGAGGTGGTGGTGGTAATTCGGCGGTACCATTTATTTGCATTTGTGCCGCGATGGTATACTGCTGCGAGCCTCGTTGAGGCGGCGATCGCAGCGGCGGTTATGTATCTGTGGTTGCCATACATAAGACACGCATTCCCGGACATAAAATGTCAAATTCATACTGCAGATGTACGCGTTGAAGTTTGAAGTGCGCGAAGTACGGCGTCGACGCGTCGACCACGACCACGATGGACGACGCAGATTCTCGCGAAGACATACCACGAATATCCATCGATTCTCTTCGAGACTGGCACAGGATCAAGGCCAATTTCTCAAAGGCCGTTCTTGAGCAGTTTGACCAATCTATCCGCCAGAGCGGGCTGGAATCAGAGAGGTCTGCTCTCCTCCCGCACATTCAACAGGTGCCAATTCATTGTTCCTTTCAAGCCTGCATCTCCTCACACATCGTCTCAGTTTATCGACACAACCTTCGAAAAGGCGAAACTCAATGTACGAATTAATGGAAAGAAATTCGAGGACTTGAAGGATGAAGACGATCGTACGTTGTCACGACGCTCGCGGCTCGGCCAGGGATTTACTATCGCTTTCGATCTTAGACAGAGAAGTCGAACCTTTTGACGAGGCTCTCGATCGCGAGACGTGGTCTTTGTATAATCAACGTTTGCAATGGGACCTCGAGCTGGCTACTAAACGTCGAAATCGACCACGAGAGGTGGCAGACCTTTTAGAGAATCTTTTCAAGGTCCAGGATGCTGCCCTGGCAGAACAGGACAAACCGGTCGAAGAGGGTGAAGATCGTCCAGATACTAGTCTGCCTTTGCCTGACGGTCAGTTAGTTGTTCAAATTGCTAGCCAGTCGCTTTATAGTTGCGTGCAGAAGATATACTTGTCGAGACAAGCGAGACGTTCTCAAAGGTGGCTGTCCTGTCTGAGGGTTTACATCAGGTACGCTTTTCTCCACATGCTATTTCTTCGGGTTCTGAGCCTTAACCCTCATTACAGACCGTAAAGACCCAACACGAGCGATTACGACGACTTCAAAAAGTCGAAGAGGAAGTCAAATTGTGACCCACCACGATGTCCACGTAGTTCCTGTTTCCCTATTCTTCAGCTTGTACCCATCATTTATTGCCCTATCTCCTTAAATAATGATCTACCGACGTCTATATCGTTCAACCCCTCATTCACATATGTATCCATCCAGATTCAGTCCTCGATCGCGAACGGCATGGGCAATGTCGATGCAACTGAGCCCCGGCGACATAACCTTGCTAATGATGTCCATGGTGCCCGTCAACCAGCCTCCCAGATCCGGTCCAACATAGAGGAGATCTTCACCGTCGTCCTGCCCCTCCTCGGGCAACGAAATAGTGTTCATACGAGGAGCGCGCGGAATATTATAGTCGTGCATGTATGACTGGTCAGATGCATCACCACCATACGGATAAGTTTCCTTGAAAGGAGACCCGTACAGGCCTTGGAGCTCCTGAAACGCCCTTTCTATCGGCTGGAATGGCTTGTCTATTGCGCTTGCTCACCTTGGGACCAGAGTCGTCGCTCACGACGGCCCACAGACCGATATCTTATGGGAACCTACGTGCCAGTGCATTGTCGGTGGGACCGTCGGACTGGAAGGCTACTGTGCCTGGTAAATCTGGTCTGGACGACCACGACTATGGTCATCCTGGTGGCATCGAAGAGCCCGCAAGCTTTCAGCCTGCGGGATCGAAGTGGCAACTTCTGCGGTTGCGAGAACTTCCTCTTCGGATATGAATACTAAGCCGAGGATGTTGCTTTCCAACATGTTGAGAGCCTGAATGCCCTCCGAGACGAGAGAAACATCTTTGAAGTGGAAAGAAATTCGAGGACCACCTCGTCTGTACCAAGTCCACAGGATGTACGTGGCATGCCCATGCCTCCACGCCACCTGGACGCTGGTGGGCGCAGCCGCCAACGCCCTTCAACAGCGCCAAGTCTGGCGTAGGCGGTCTTACTACTACAAGGCCATGACAAACGTTCGAGGGACACCGTAGGCAACTGCGTCAGAGCATGGAATCTGACCGTGAGGATGACTGCGCGTCCCACCCGGAACAGCCTTCGCCTGATGGCTCGCTCAGGGCACGCGAGCGCGATGACTCTGTCGGCCTTCTTTCCCCACCATCTTCTCAACCGAGTCCTACGGCATCCCTACTTGGCTCACGCAAAGGCAGCGCAACCTCTCTCGTGTGGATCAGCGGCGCTTTCTGCTCACGCTTTTGATCCCG
>WNFO01006473.1_pt1 | contig 15999 bp, 10 predicted proteins | sample 5400251 | NCBI WGS metagenome assembly WNFO01 (sample SAMN13153354, study PRJNA577476) | soil metagenome | isolation source: 100 cm saprolite under Madrone tree | place: USA:California | collected 2016-06-14 | reverse complement strand
AAGACCCGCGACATCACCGGCGGTCTGCCGCGGGTCGCGGAACTGTTCGAGGCTCGCAAGCCGAAGGACGCCGCGATCATCGCGGAAATCGCGGGCACCATCCGCTTCGGCCGCGATTACAAGAACAAGCGCCGCCTCTCGATCGAGCCGATGGACAAGAATGAGGAGACTCGCGAGTACCTGATTCCAAAGGGCAAGCACATCCATCTGCAGGACGGCGATATCGTCGAAAAGGGCGATTTCATCGTCGAAGGCAACCCGGCGCCGCACGACATCCTGGCGATCAAGGGCATCGAGGAACTCGCGGCCTATCTGGTCAACGAAATCCAGGAGGTCTACCGGCTGCAGGGCGTGCTGATCAACGACAAGCACATCGAAGTGATTGTCCGTCAGATGCTGCAGAAGGTGGAGATCACCGACCAGGGCGAGACCGACATGATCTCGGGCGAACAGATCGACAAGATCGAGTTCGACGTGCTCAACGCCAAGGCCAAGGAGGAGGGCAAGAAGATCGCCACGGGAACGCCGGTGCTGCTCGGCATCACCAAGGCGAGCTTGCAGACCCGCTCGTTCTTCTCGGCGGCCTCGTTCCAGGAGACCACCCGGGTGCTCACCGAAGCCGCCGTCAACGGCAAGGTGGACCCGCTGGAAGGCCTCAAGGAAAACGTCATTGTCGGCCGGCTGATCCCGGCGGGCACCGGCGCCTCGATGGCCAAGATTCGCGAAGTCGCGGTGAAACGCGACAAGCTGATTCTCGACGAGCGCGAAAAGCAGGCGACCATCGTGCCGGCGGCTCCGGAAGTCGAACCTTTGGCGCTGCCGCCCGCGGAATAATCGGTCGCTCAGCGATGACACTACGAAAAGGCCGGCGTTAGCCGGCTTTTTTGTGGTGTGCCCGGTATGGGCATCAACTTGGGTGTAGTCCTCCGGGGAACTGGTCACAGCGAGCGAAGCGAGCCACGGAGCGCCGGACTGCGAGGCCGCCGTGAAGGAAGCGGGGATCGAAGCTGCGGGCCGACCGGAAGCAGAAGGCGGAGCGGAGCAGCGCGGGCGGGCATGAAACCACGAAGCTCTCGTGGTGCGGCGGCGGACGTAGAGTACAAACCTCCACGCCCTATGCCGATTCGGTCCATAGCTGAAGAATTGCATCACCGAGGCTGATCAGGCCTGGGACTGTTACGCCCGCGCTGTCGCCAGTGGCCTGTTGCGCCCGCGTCCTCGTCAACAATTCGTGTTCGCTGGCCGCGGACACGCGATGATGCACGCAACGCGGTGGAATTCTTCGAACGCGTGCGTCGTCGATTGTGCGTCGCAAAACTTTCGCTTGACCGTCAACCGCAACACTTTTAGCATAATCTTGACAGTGTCAAGATAAAGTAGATGCCAACGTCGGAACGATAACTGCATCAAGATCAATCAGCGCGGCAGTCAGGACAGTTTCAGCGGAGGGCTTGCGCTGCCGCTTGGAGCTTTGCATCCGCCTTTCTCGCCTGACGACCAAAGCAGCGACAAGAACGACATGGATCGAGAGGACATTGGACATGCCACGGGCATTTGGAGGCTGCTCTGGGTTTTCTGGAAATCGGGTGCTCAATAACTGGGCTGTACGCTCGACAGTCTTCGTCCGCCGTCTGGCCTCGAAAAGCGTATGAGGAGATTCGCGGATTTCGACAAATCGTTTCGCCCGCTGGAAGAGCATAGGCAGCTATGCGCAAGCTGCGCTTCCCAAGTGCATCTCCATCCGATTATTTGATAAAGTCATCTGACAGGATAATGTTTTGAATATCCACCATATGGGATTCAAGGTCGACCTTCAGGAATGGGTCTTTTGGCCGGAAAGGGAAGACCTTTCGACCGAATTCATGAGGCTCCTTGCCGCCGCACAGGAAGCAGGCTCCACACTTGCGGAATGCTGGACCACCGCGAGCCGCATCGACTTCTCGGACGACAATTCCTGGTACGGGGAATGGAAAAGAGTCGCTGATACCAATAACGCGCGCGGCAATGCCGCTCTCGGCAGCGGCAATATCCCGACGGCAAGGAGCAACTGGCTGCGCGCCTTGAACTATTATCAGGCAGCAGCGTTCCCTTGTGATCAAACCGGCCAGGATCGCCGGGCCGCAATCGAGAGCATGCGCGAGTGCGCCGGCAAGTATCTTCGGTACGGCAAACCTGCCGGTGAAGTCGTCCTGATTCCCTGGCCGACCGGCTATCCGCTGGAGGGCTATTTTCTACCTGCCCCCGGCGGATCGAATCGCGCGCCGGCCGTCATTTGCATCGGCGAGCCCGGGCAACGAAAGGAAGAATATCTCAGCAAGGTGGCGCGTTATGCCAGCGATCGCGGGATGTCGATGCTTGCGGTGGACCTTTTGGGGGCAGACGCCAATGCCCGATTCGAGGAGGTCGTCGGCCGTTCCGATCTGGAAGCGACGATCGGACACATCATGGATTATCTCGTCGAAAGAGAAGATGTCGACGGGCATCGAATTGCAATCCTCGCGGACGGATGGGGCTCTTCCTTCGTGGCGCGGGGAATCGCGTTTGACGACCGGTTTGCAGCGGCGGTTTGTGACGGCGGCATCTGGGATTTGCATGAACGGGCGTTCCTGTGGGATCGCTTCGCGCCGCAGGATGCGAACGTTGTCTCGATGCCGCCAGTCTTGGGCGGGGTTGCGCGAAACATCAAATGCCCTGTCTTGATCTCCGCGGGCGAGCGTGGCTGGCTCAAGCCAGACCGCATGAAGCAATTTTACGATGAACTGAAAGCGGATGGCCGGGACGTCACCCTCAGGATCTTCACGAGCGATGAAACCGCGGCGGCGCAAGGACATGCCGACAACACGACGCTTGCCAATGAATTCATCTTTGATTGGCTCGCGTCCCGGCTCGGAATTCACCCGCATTAGTTCGAAAGTAGCCGGAAGGGCTGAAATAAAATCCCCCGTCACCGGGGCGCTCGGACCTGCCGCAACGAAATCCCCGTTGCTCGATAAATAGCGGTCGGTGCCTGAAACTAGATGTCCAGGACCAGTTTCAAGCAGGCCTTCTCGAGGCGATTCTGGAGGGCGGCGAGTTTATCGGTGAGTTCGCTGATTTCGCGGTCGTCGAGTTCCGAGAAGATAAATTCGTTCAAGGCCTCCTGTTGCGCGGCCAGGCTTGCCAGATGCTTGTACGTCTTGTCCGTCAGGGACATCTGCACAATCCTGGCGTCCTCGGTCGAGGTTTTTCGGCGTATGAAGCCGCTCTTTTCAAGCAGTTTCGATTGAGTCGTGACGAACGACGAATCGACATGCAGCTTTTTTGACACCACGTTGACCGGCACGCCGTCGTCTTGGTCGATTTCCGCCAGGGCCATCAGAATCATCCATTGGGGACCGCTGATACCGAGCGTTTTGCCCCAGAAATAGCGAAGTTCTTCAAGGCGCACGCTGATAGCGGCGATCACCCAAGCGAATCGCCTGATCACGTCCTGATTCTTGCTGGTGGTCCCGCGCGCACCGGCGCGGCGCGCCGGACCCGCGCTCGTCTTGTTTGCTCCCATAGCCCATCTTCATCGGATTCTTTTGCAAGACAAGCAAAATTGATCGGGGACGAACCCGACCATCCAGGGCGTTCGGCGCTGCGCGTAGCGCACGGGCGAGCGCCGAAGGGCGGCGCTCACCCGTCCGGGTCGCCGTTGCATAAAAGGCACATTAGATCGCAATCAGATAGCTGATCAAATAAACTATTTTGATTAAAAAAGTGATGCATGCATATTCCTTACGACGGCTGGGGGTCCTGGATCGTCCCGTTTAGGTGGTTCGCTCAAGTCCCGCGCGTCATGCGGGTGGTCCAAAGGCGCAGACGACTGAGCGGTTTTCAACGGCACGTGGGAGCCAGCCCTCGGGTGTGCAGACACCCAGCGGATCTGGTGCCTTCCCTACAGAGCAACTTGGAGGTTAACATGAAGACGATTAAGAGCCTGGTCCTCGGCTCAGCGGCGGCTCTGCTCGCCATGAGCGGGGCACAGGCAGCTGATCTTCCCGTCAAGGCCAAAGCGGTCGAGTACGTGAAGGTCTGCTCCCTGTATGGTGCCGGTTTCTTCTATATTCCGGGCACCGACACCTGCATCAAGCTGGGTGGTTATCTGCGCGTTGACACCACGTTCAACGGCGGCGTCTATGAGGCGCCGGCCTGGAGCGGTGATATCGGCCAAGGGAACCGCTATCGCGACTACTTCTCGGCCCGTTCCCGTATGGCGCTGACGGTTGATACCCGTACCGCCACCGAATACGGCGTGGTCCGCACCTTCGGTCAGGCCGACTTCCAGTTCACCACGCTGGGCAACAACACCTACAACCCCACTACGATCAACCAGACTTCCCCGGTTGGTAGTGCCAATTTGCTCGACACTCCCGGCGGCGGCTATGTCGCGGTGGAATACGTGTTCATCCAGTTCGCCGGCTTCACCTTCGGTAAGTCGTCTTCGGCCTACGCGACGCCTTGGAATGGTTATCCGGGCAACAACACCTCGAACCTGCTCGGCGGCAACGATTCCGTCACCGGCGTGAACAACATCCAGTACACCGCGCAGTTCGGCAACGGCGTGTCGGGCACCATCGGTCTCGATGATCCGACCGTGTTCAACCGTACCGCTGTCACCAACCTGTCGATTCCGATCACCTCGACCCTCGGCATGACCAACGACTACGCCGGCACACATGCTCCCGACGTCGTCGGCAACATCCGCATCGATCAGGCCTGGGGTCTGTTCCAGGTGTCGGGTGCGCTTCACGAAGTCGACGGCTCGTACAATCTACTTCAGGGCTCCCCGGGGACTCCGGCAGCTACGCCGGGTACCACGGGTCTTGCCGGTGGTTCTTCGGTCGCTGGATCGGAAATCAGCGGCCACCCCGAAACCAAGTGGGGCGGTTCGGTGATGGCTGCGTTGCAGATCAAGAACATCCCGACCGGCGCCGGCGACGACATCAAGATCGACGCGAGCTGGGCCAAGGGTGACACCAAGAACGTGATCTCGACGAGCGGCGCTTCGCCGAGCTTCGTGATGTTCGGCAGCTCCAATCGTGCGTACCAGAGCATTGGCTTTGGTGCGACCACTGATGGGGTATGGCTTCCTGCAGCCAATGGCGGCGACGGATCGATCCATCTGACCGAAGCCTTCGGCGTCCGTGGTGCCTTCAACCACAACTGGGATCCGTACTGGTCGTCCAGCCTGTTCGGCAGCTACTCGGCTGTCCGGTATGACGGCACGGCAAAGGCCAACATCTGCGCGAACTTCACTGGAACGAAGGTCGTAAGCGCGGACTACAGTTGCAACCCGGACTTCAACGTATCGCAGCTCGGTGTGGTCACCCGCTGGACTCCAGTCAAGAACCTGACGTTCTCGGCCGAAGTTCAGTGGTTCCACCTCGACCAGAAGTTCACTGGTACCGCTGTTTTGGGCCCGACGGCTCCGAAGCCCGCGACTGCTTACGAGTTCAAAGACCAGGACACGGTTGCTGCGAGCGTTCGCGTTCAGCGCAACTTCTGATCCCGATCGTCTGAAACCCGACAGGAAAACCCCGGACGAAAACGGTCCGGGGTTTTTCATTGGCGTGACATGCCGTTCGATCTTGAGAGGGGATTTGCGCCGACACCTTGCCTGATCGAAAGCTTTCTGGCTGGCGAATGGTTCGACGGCTTGTCTCGGGGAGACGACACCTACTTTATGCTAACCTCCAAAACCACCGGCAATGCCCTGCCGGTGGTTTTTATTTTGTCCGGTTTTTCGGCCCATGCTTCGATGGGTCGCGGTGCAGGATCGGACTGGACGGCGGACGGGCCCGTGGTAGATCCCCCGTCAATACCTCCCATCGTCGTCAAGGCCTGGATGATCTTGCACAGCGATCTTGCACTGCAAGATGCTTTTCAGGCCGTGTTTCCGTCGATTTCGCGGGGTGTTTGGCGACATTTTCGTGTCGTCACCGGTTTGTTCATCTATCTTTCAGGAATAAAGGCGCTTTTGCTAAGACGAAATTGTGGGCGTCTTCTGCGGCGTTCGCCTTTGGCGGCCGAACTGTTGAGTTCGTGCTCCAAACTTCTGGAACGGCGTGCGGTTTTTGCCTACCCGGTCTGCGCATTCCGTTTCGGACGCGACCGGGGCGGGCAGTTTTGCATGTCGGATGTCTGGGCACTGTGGACGGGAAGGTAACGGAAAGTCGATGCTGGATCTTGCAATCGTTGGCGGCGGGCCGGGCGGGCTGATGAGCGCCTGGTATCTCAAGAAGAAATTGGGCGAGCTTTGCCGCGTCACCATTTACGAGGCGTCCGACCGGCTCGGCGGCAAGATTCTGACGCGTAAATTCGATTCGGCGCCGGCGATGTACGAGGCCGGTGTCGCCGAGATCTACGATTACTCGATGACCGGCCCGGATCCGCTGCGTGAGCTGATCCAGCATTTTGGGCTGCAGACGATTCCGATGGATGCCGAGCAGGTCCAGCTCGACGGCGAGCTCTTGAACGACGTGCCGGGGATGCGTCGCAAATACGGCGCCAAGACCGCAGATGCGATCGAGGCGTTCCGCAAACGCTGCACCGAGATGGTGTCCCCGATCGAATATTACGAAGGCGTCGGCGCGCACGACAACGAGCACCCGTGGGCCTACATCACCTGCGAGGAGTTGCTCGACAGGGCAGTGGAAGATCCCACCGCCAAACGCTTCCTTAAGGTCATGGCGCGGTCCGATCTCGCCACCGAGAGCCACAATACCAACGGGCTCAATGCGCTGAAGAACTTCGTCATGGATGTCGACGGCTATATCGGCCTGTATTCGATCCAGAACGGCAACGAGCAATTGATCGAATGCCTGCAGTCGGAAGTCGACGCGGACATCCAGCTCAATCACCGGGTTCTCAAGGTCGGCAAGACCGCGGCCGGCCGCTATCAGCTCAATATGATGAACGGCAAGGGACCGGAAACCAGAGATTTCGATCTCGTGGTGATGTGCCTGCCGCACTCCTGGCTCGCGACCATGCGATGGGACGGCGAGGCGCTGCGCAAGTCGATGGTCAGGCATGTGGCTTACTTCGATCGGCCTGCGCATTATCTGCGGGTCTCGATCCTGTTCGATACGCCGTTCTGGGGAGAGAAAATCCCGGGCGCATGGTTCATGTCGGAAGCGTTCGGCGGCTGCTGCGTCTACAACGAGGGCGCCCGTCATGATGTCGGCAAGCACGGCGTCCTGAACTGGCTGATCGCCGGTTCCGACGCGCTGGCCTTCGCCAACCTCAGCGATCAGGAACTGATCGACGCCGCACTGAAGTCTCTGCCGGCCTCGCTTGGTAACGCCCGCGAACATTTCATGGAGGGCAAGACCCATCGCTGGCTCTCGTCGGTGAATGCGCTGCCGGGCGGCCTGCCGGCGCGCGACGTCATGACCAATCACCGGCCCGATCCAAAACAGCATCCCGGCCTGGTCGTGGTCGGCGACTATCTGTTCGACTCGACGCTGAACGGACTGCTCGACTCCTCCGATGCCGCCACCGACATCATTCTCACCGAGATGATGCGGCTGCGCCGCGCGCGCGGCGAGGATACCAGGCCTGCATCCGACAAGATCGACCGGAAGTATTTCGAGAACTATCGCGGGCTTGGTCCCTATCAGGAGGTCTGGAACCGGTTTACCGATCCTGCCTATCTCACCGACCTCATCAAGATCGTGTGGAACAAGGCGAGGGGTTACAGGCTCCTGGTGGCCGGATCCGCCAGCGGAGAACTGGTGGGTGCGCTGCGCGATCGTGGCATCGATGCATGGGGCATCGAGAACAACCGCGCGATCCATGCCCGCACGCCGAAAGCGCTGAAGAAGTTCAACAAGCTCGGATCGATCGTCGACATGCCGTTCAAGGACGGCGAATTCGATTTCGTGTTCGAGACCAGTCTGTGCCATGTCGCGGAAAAGCAGGTGCCGCGGGCGGTGCGCGAGTTGAACCGTGTCGTCAAGACCGGGCTGGTGTTCGGATCGGTGACATCGGACATGGCGCCGGCATTGATCGACCAGTACGACCTGCTGCGCGGGGTCAAGAAGCTCGGTACCTGGTGGGAATGGTCGGAGCTGTTTTTCAGCAACGGGTTCGACCTGTCGATGCATCGCCGCGACTGCACCGACGCGCTCTGGGCCGCAACGCTGGCCGCCAACAAGGGGCCAGGTCAGTGGTATGCGGATTCCGACAGCCTGCGCTACTCGTTCTTTGACAAGGTGAAAGCTGACGACGAGTAAACGCGCCGTCCCCGGCGTTCGCGGGGACGACTCGTGGAAAGTTTCTCGCTGTTGCTTTGCCGAATGCGTGCCAATCGCATAGGATCGACGCGGTGGCACTCTCGGCCATCTCCCTCGATTTTGCGGTCATGCTGGCCGTGCAGCAACGGTTGGTCTCATGGCGCCCAAGCCTCCATCGTCGGATGATCAGGTTCCGGATTCCGCGGATAAACCGGTTGCGCCGGAACTGGACCGGAAGCTCGCAGCGGGCGCCGAGCGCGTCATCGGCGACAAGACCGCAGGCTCGCCTCCGCCCGATGACGAAGATGAGGATGAAGACGAACTCGATATCGAGGACGAAGATGACGATGAGGATCTCGTCGTCTTTACCGCAAAGGAAGCCGCCGGCGCGCTCGCGACGGTCTATGCGTTCGTCAAGCCATACCTGAAGAACTACAAGAAAATACTGGCGTTCGTCGGCTTCGGCGTCCTGGTCGAGACGCTGTTCAACGTCATCATGCCGCTGAGCCTGAAATTCCTGATCGACGATGCGCTTGGCGAGGAAGATTTCGAGGCGCTGGTCAAGATCCTCTCGGCACTGGCGGCTGCGGGTATCGTCACCTCGGTCGTCGCGGTCTGGTACGAACGATGGGACGCCGAGCTCGCCGCAACCCTGATTTCAGACGTCCGGTTGCGCCTGTTCGAGCACGTCCAGAACCTGCCATCGGCTTATTTTGCGCGGACCAAGCGCGGCGAGATTCTCTCGCGCTTCTCGATCGATCTGTCGGCCTTCGAAGGGTCGATCAAGAGTTTTGCCAACAGCGCGGCGTTGCCTTTCTTCGAGTTGATCGCCGGGATCGTCCTGATGCTGTTCCTGAACTGGCAATTGGCCGCGGTGGCGCTGCTGGTGTTCCCGATCACGCTGATCGGTCCGCGGATTCTGACGCCGAAGGCGGTGCAGGCGAATTACGAGCAGAAGATCAATGAATCGGCACTGCTCGGCATGGTGCAGGAAAACGTCGCGGCGCAGGCGGTCATCAAGGCCTTCAGCTTGCAGCGCCGCACGTTCGGCTGGTTCACGATGCGCAACGACGACGCGCGCCGAAAAATTGCAGCGGCGGCATTCCTGTCGACCATGGTCGAGCGCACGGTCACGATCTCCGTGCTGTTGCTGCACCTCGTGGTGCTGGCGCTCGGCGCCTATCTCGCCACCAAGGGCCAGATCACCATCGGGACTTTCGTGACGTTTGAAAGTGCGTTCTGGGAGGTTTCCTACAACATCGCCCATTTGATGCATTTCATCCCGGTGTCGATCCAGTCGGCAGCGGCGGTGCGCCACATTCAGGAACTGCTGGACGAGCCGACCCGGGGCGCCGACCGTCCGGGCGCCCCCGATCTGCCGCGGATCACCAATGACATCACCTTCGACCGCGTGACATTCCAGTATGAGGGCAGCCCGACGCCGGTTCTCGACAATCTCAGTCTCAAGCTCAAGGTCGGCAAGAGCATCGCCATCGTCGGCCCCAGCGGCTCCGGCAAGAGCACGCTGCTCAATCTGATCCTCCGGCTCTATGTGCCGGATGAAGGACGCGTGACCATCGACGGCGTCGATATCCGAAAGGTGACCCGCGAATCGCTACGCAGGAGCATGGCGGTGGTGTTCCAGGAAAACATGCTGTTCAACATGTCGATCCGGGAAAACATTCGGCTCGGCAAGGAGGGTGCTACCGACGAAGAGGTCGAGCAGGCCGCGCGCAAGGCCGAAATCCATCGCTACATCATGAGTCTTCCGCAGAAATACGACACCTCGGTCGGCGAACGCGGCGATACGCTGTCGGGCGGGCAGCGCCAGCGCATCGCGATCGCCCGGGCGATCGTTCGCAATCCGTCGATCCTGCTGCTGGATGAGGCGACCTCGGCGCTCGACCAGACCACCGAAGCCGCGATCAATCGCACGCTTCTGAAGGTCGCGAAGGGCCGCACCATGATCTTCTCGACCCACCGCCTGACCTCGGTGGTCGAAATGGATGAGATCATCGTGATATCAGGCGGCAAGGCGATCGAGCGCGGCTCGCATGCCAAGCTGCTCGCCGCCAATGGCGTGTATCGAAAGCTGTGGGACGATCAGGGCTACACGCCGCATGACGCGGCCGATCAGGCCGACGACGCCAGCGACGATGATGAGGAGGACGAGGATTGAACCGGTGAAGACCGCGTCTTCAGACAAAAGCTGGGCGGCAGCTCTGCTATCAGCCTCTTCGGAGCCGGCGCCAAGGGGGCTCGGTAACCGGCCTTCAGGGCTGCCAGCCTGGAATATGGGCACGGCATTGCCTCAACAGCCCAAAATGGCCATATTACCCGGATAATATTACGGCTAGGCTCATCCTGCGCCGGCTGCATCGAAAGCACGCGGAAGAGGGCGGTGGACAGGCTCGCACGATTCGTTGGCTTGCCCCTCGCCAGGGGCGCGGTTCAGACCTGCGCCGAAATTCATGAGCACGCCGATTCTGCAGGCGCCAGAGGCGCTTCTTGCGCTGTCCTTTCTCTTGACTTAGCTATCCACCGCCGATAAAACCCGCGCACTTAACGACAGGCGGTGAGCGACGCCACAGTCGGAACGGATCACCCCTTCAATTCCCCGGGCAACTTCTCCGGGGATCGAGACGGGCACCAACCTCGACGAATGCCGCTCAAACGCTGTCGAATATAGCTAGGCAAATGCCAGGACGATTTTAGTTCTCTCGAGCAAGTCCTCTTGAGATTGATTTCGGATGCATGACCTCGGTACCTGACTGAACAGCATACGCTGATCAGTTGCGACAGCGGTCCTCTGTGGCGTCGAAGCGCTTTCCGCTCAGCAATGAGCAGTTGGCGCGATTTCGCTTTGCGCGGGTTCAATTCGCGGGGCGACCGGATGGGATTTTTGGTCCCGATTGAGAATTTGCGAAGCCGTTTCCCGGTTTCGCCCGAATTAAAAGGTGAAGGCTGACATGCCGACGATCAACCAGCTGATCGCAAGTCCGCGCGTCGTACAGAAGTCGCGCAAGAAGGTGCCGGCGCTGCAGCAGTCGCCGCAGAAGCGCGGCGTCTGCACGCGCGTCTACACCACGACCCCGAAGAAGCCGAACTCGGCGCTTCGAAAGGTCGCAAAGGTGCGCCTGACCAACGGCTTCGAGGTCATCGGCTACATTCCGGGTGAAGGCCACAACCTTCAGGAACACTCGGTGGTCATGATCCGCGGCGGCCGCGTCAAGGATTTGCCCGGCGTGCGTTACCACATTCTCCGCGGCGTCCTCGATACCCAGGGCGTCAAGAACCGTAAGCAGCGCCGTTCGAAGTACGGCGCGAAGCGTCCGAAATAATCGGGAACAGACAAGATGTCTCGCCGCCATTCTGCTGAAAAGCGTGAAGTGCTTCCGGATCCGAAGTTCGGAAACATCATCATTACGAAATTCATGAACTCGGTGATGTACGCCGGGAAGAAGTCGGTCGCCGAAGGCATCGTCTACGGTGCGCTCGGCATGATCGAGACCAAGACCAAGCAGAGCCCGCTGCCGATTTTCGAGCAGGCGCTGGAAAACGTGATGCCGACGATCGAAGTTCGGTCGCGCCGCGTCGGCGGCGCCACCTATCAGGTTCCGGTCGAAGTACGCTCGGTGCGCCGGCAGGCGCTCGGGATCCGCTGGCTGATTTCGGCGGCGCGCGACCGCAATGAGAAGACGATGACGGAGCGGCTCTCAGCCGAACTGCTCGACGCATCGAATGGCAGGGGAAACGCCGTGAAGAAGCGTGAAGACGTGCACCGGATGGCGGAAGCCAACCGCGCCTTCTCGCACTATCGCTGGTAACGGCGAAACAACGGATTTTAAGGAACAACCCATGCCCCGTGTTCATGCCATAGAGGACTACCGCAACTTCGGTATCATGGCGCATATCGATGCCGGCAAGACCACGACCACCGAGCGCATCCTTTATTATACCGGCAAGAGCCACAAGATCGGCGAAGTGCACGAAGGTGCAGCGACGATGGACTGGATGGAGCAGGAGCAGGAGCGCGGCATCACGATCACGTCCGCCGCGACCACCGCGTTCTGGAGCGGCAAGCGCCTGAACATCATCGACACCCCCGGCCACGTCGACTTCACCATTGAAGTCGAGCGTTCGCTGCGCGTGCTCGACGGCGCGGTGTGCGTGCTCGATTCCAACCAGGGCGTTGAGCCGCAGACCGAGACGGTCTGGCGCCAAGGCGACAAGTACCGGGTTCCGCGCATCGTGTTCGCCAACAAGATGGATAAGACCGGCGCCGATTTCTACAAATGCATGCAGGATATTGTCGATCGCCTCGGCGCCAAGCCGATTGCGATCCAGCTTCCGATCGGATCCGAGAATAATTTCAAGGGTCTGATCGATCTCGTCCGCATGAAGGGCGTGATCTGGGAAGAAGAGAAGCTCGACGCCGCTTTCAGGGACATCGATATTCCCGATGATATGGTCGAGAAGGCCAAGGAATATCGCGAGAAGCTGCTGGAGGCCGCGGTCGAACTCGACGACGAGGTTCTCGCCGCTTATCTCGACGGCAACGAGCCCGACGAACCGACGCTCAAGCGCATGATCCGCAAGGCCGTGCTGACCGGCGCGTTCTTTCCGGTGCTGTGCGGCTCGGCCTTCAAGAACAAGGGCGTGCAGCCGCTGCTCGACGCGGTCGTGGATTATCTGCCGTCGCCGGTCGACGTGCCCGCCATCAAGGGCGTCGATGAAGACGGCAACGAAATCATTCGGCTTCCGAATGACAAGGAGCCGCTGGCGCTGCTTGCGTTCAAGATCATGGACGACCCCTTCGTCGGCACCATCACCTTTTGCCGCATTTACTCCGGCACGCTTTTGTCGGGCACCGGCGTCATCAATTCGACCCGCGACCGCAAGGAGCGCATCGGCCGCATGCTGCTGATGCACGCCAACAACCGCGAAGACATCAAGGAAGCTTTCGCCGGCGACATCGTCGCGTTGGCAGGCCTGAAGGAAGCCCGCACCGGCGACACGCTGTGCGATGCGAACAAGCCGGTGATTCTGGAAAAGATGGAATTCCCGGAGCCGGTGATCGAGATCGCGATCGAGCCGAAGTCGAAGGCCGACCAGGAAAAGCTCGGCGTCGCCCTGGCGAAGCTTGCCGCGGAGGATCCGTCGTTCCGGGTCTCGACCGACCTGGAATCCGGCCAGACCATTCTCAAGGGCATGGGCGAACTCCATCTCGACATCAAGGTCGACATCCTGCGCCGGACCTACAAGGTCGACGCCAATATCGGCGCGCCGCAGGTGGCGTTCCGTGAGCGTGTTACCAAGCGCGCGGAAGTCGATTACACCCACAAGAAGCAGACCGGCGGTACCGGGCAGTTCGCGCGGGTGAAATTCATCGTCGAGCCGAACGAACCCGGCAAGGGCTTCGAGTTCGAGTCCAAGGTCGTCGGCGGCGCGGTGCCGAAGGAATACATCCCCGGCGTCGAAAAGGGCCTCAACAGCGTGCTGGGCTCCGGTGTGGTCGCGGGCTTCCCGGTGGTGGACGTGAAGGTCCAGTTGGTGGACGGCGCCTATCACGACGTCGACTCCTCGGCGCTGGCGTTCGAGATCGCATCGCGCGCGGCGTTCCGTGAAGCGCTGCAGAAGGGCAAGTCTGTCCTGCTCGAGCCGATCATGAAGGTCGAATGCGTGACTCCGGAAGACTACACCGGGTCCGTGATCGGCGATCTGAATTCGCGGCGCGGCCAGATCCAGGGCCAGGACATGCGCGGCAATGCCAACGTCATCAATGCGATGGTGCCGCTCATGAACATGTTTGGTTACGTGAATAACCTGCGCTCGATGAGCCAGGGTCGCGCGACCTTCACGATGCAGTTCGATCACTACGCAGAAGCGCCGGCGAACGTGTCGGCGGAAGTCCAAAAGAAGTTTGCCTGATTGTCGTTGGCGGCAGTTAACGACTGAACGGAGAGAGTCATGGCCAAAGCAAAGTTTGAACGCAATAAACCGCATTGCAACATCGGAACGATCGGTCACGTCGACCACGGCAAGACGTCGCTGACAGCGGCGATCACCAAGGTGCTGGCGGAGAGCGGCGGTGCGACGTTCACGGCGTACGACCAGATCGACAAGGCGCCGGAAGAGAAGGCGCGCGGCATCACGATCTCGACCGCTCACGTTGAATACGAGACTGCGAACCGGCACTACGCCCACGTCGATTGTCCTGGCCACGCCGACTATGTGAAGAACATGATCACCGGTGCTGCGCAGATGGACGGCGGCATTCTGGTGGTTTCGGCGGCCGATGGCCCGATGCCGCAGACCCGCGAGCACATCCTCTTGGCGCGTCAGGTCGGCGTTCCCGCGCTGGTGGTGTTCCTGAACAAGTGCGACATGGTCGACGATCCGGAACTGCTCGAACTCGTCGAACTCGAAGTCCGCGAATTGCTCTCGAAGTACGAATTCCCGGGCGACAAGATCCCGATCATCAAGGGCTCGGCGCTGGCGGCACTTGAAGGCAAGGATCCCAAGCTCGGCCATGATGCGATCATTGAATTGATGAAGGCGGTGGACAGCTACATTCCGCAGCCGGAGCGTCCGATCGACCAGCCGTTCCTGATGCCGGTGGAAGACGTGTTCTCGATCTCGGGCCGCGGCACCGTGGTCACCGGCCGCGTCGAGCGCGGCGTCATCAAGGTCGGCGAGGAAATCGAGATCGTGGGCCTGCGCGATACGCAGAAGACCATCGTCACCGGCGTCGAGATGTTCCGCAAGCTCCTGGACCAGGGCCAGGCCGGCGACAACATCGGCGCGCTGCTACGCGGCACCAAGCGCGAGGAAGTCGAGCGCGGTCAGGTGCTGTGCAAGCCGGGTTCGGTGAAGCCGCACACCAAGTTCAAGGCCGAGGCCTACATCCTGACCAAGGACGAGGGCGGTCGTCACACCCCGTTCTTCACCAACTACCGGCCGCAGTTCTACTTCCGCACCACGGACGTGACCGGCGTCGTGCATCTGCCCGAGGGCACCGAGATGGTGATGCCGGGCGACAACATCGCGATGGAAGTGCACCTGATCGTGCCGATCGCGATGGAAGAGAAGTTGCGCTTCGCGATCCGTGAAGGTGGCCGCACCGTCGGTGCCGGCGTCGTCGCAAGCATCATCGAGTAACAAAACGATCCGTCGTTATGCCCGGCCTTGTGCCGGGCATCCACGACTTCCTTTTTAGACGTGGATGGCCGGGACAAACCCGGCCATGACGGAACAGAGAGACAACGGCAATGAACGGCCAGAATATCCGGATACGTCTCAAGGCGTTCGACCATCGAATTCTCGATTCGTCGACGCGTGAGATCGTGAACACGGCAAAGCGGACCGGTGCTCAGGTTCGCGGACCCATTCCGCTGCCGACCCGCATCGAGAAGTTCACCGTCAACCGTTCGCCGCACGTCGACAAGAAGAGCCGCGAGCAATTCGAGATGCGCACGCACAAGCGTCTTCTCGATATTGTCGATCCGACCCCGCAGACCGTCGACGCTTTGATGAAGCTCGATCTGGCCGCCGGTGTTGACGTCGAAATCAAGCTCTAAGTTTTTAGCTCCCGTCCGAAGATAGCGGACAGAAAGAACAGGAAGCACGCCGATGCGCTCCGGAGTGATCGCACAAAAGGTCGGGATGACGCGGGTCTTTACGGAGACCGGCGAACATATCCCTGTGACCGTGCTGAAGCTGGGCAATTGCCAGGTGCTGG
>WNFO01006179.1_pt1 | contig 15999 bp, 14 predicted proteins | sample 5400251 | NCBI WGS metagenome assembly WNFO01 (sample SAMN13153354, study PRJNA577476) | soil metagenome | isolation source: 100 cm saprolite under Madrone tree | place: USA:California | collected 2016-06-14 | reverse complement strand
AGCGCGGCGAGATCTGGATTGTCGAAATCAAATCCTCGATCGAGGATCTGCGCGCCGATCAGAAATGGCAGGACTACCGGATGCATTGCGACCGGCTGTTCTTTGCCTTCACCCAGGATCTGCCCTGCGAGATTTTCCCCGGGCAAACCGGGCTGATCGTGGCCGATGCCTATGGCGCGCATATGCATTGCGAGGCACCGGAGCATCGGCTGCCGGCACCGACCCGCAAAGCGATGACGGTGCGGTTTGCGATCGCCGCGGCGCAGCGGATCAACCGCCTGGTCGATCCGCAGGGCCACGGGGAATTCTAGAAATCGGCTCTGCTCCGAGTGAGGGGAGAACTCGGCCTTTGGGGAGAGCGCTTATGCATGTGCGGCGCTGACGCCTGGTCGGCGCTGCGCCTTGCCCTAACGGAGGATCACGCCGAACCATCCGAGGCCCTTATAGGTCTCGTAGCCGGGGGTGAGATGAAACGCCACCTGCGGGCCGGAGCCGTCCTTGTAGAATCCGCTGCGTCCGCCCTTCAGGGGCACGCGCTCGGTCAGCAGGCCCTGGCCGTCGGAGGACGCGATGACGCGGAATTTCGAATCCACCAGCAGCACGCGGGCCTTTGCGTCGTCCACCCGGATGCCTTCGACGATGGCGCGGGCCTGCGCTTCCCAGTCGAAATGGATCGCAAGGACGCCGATCGGCTTGCCGTTAGCCTTGCCGCCTTCGCGCACGCTGGCGCAATAGGTCGCGATCTGGGCATTGCCGAGCAGCGGCTGACGCTCGATGTCGCCGGCGACATAATCGTCGCCGGACCGCAGCTTGAGCGCGTCGGAAAACCAGGGCATTCGGGCGACGCTCGCCCCCTTGACGTCGTAGCGGTCCGACCGGGCGCTGGCCAGCACATTGCCGTTGAGGTCGCACAGCCACAGATCGAGATAGACGGTATAGGCGCGCAGGATCACGGCAAGGCGCTCGGCGACGTGGGAAACATTCGCAGCACCCGGACTGGCGGCGCAATCCACCACGGCGGAATCGGTGGCCCACCAGCGCACGTCGCAGGTGCGCTCATAAAGGTTTCGGTCGATCAGTTCGACGGCGTTGAGCGCGAGATCGACCATCCGTTCCCCGCGTGAGCGCTCCATCATCTTTTCGATCGACTGCGCCAGGTTGGCAGTCCGCCCGGTCAGCTCGGTTTCCAACTCGCGGGCGATGTCCTCCACCTTCTGGCCGACGCTGCGGACTTCCTGCGCCACCACGGCAAAGCCCGCGCCGAGCGCGCCGGCGCGCGAGCTTTCGATCAGCGCGTTCAGCGCCAGCATCTTCATCTGGTTGGTGATCTGCTGGATCGATTTGGTCTTCTCGCAGGCGATCTGGTCGACCTCGGTGGTCAATCGCGCGATCAGGGCGGAAATATCTGACGCTTTGTCGCTGCCCTCGGGTTGCGACGATGCGTCCTTCCGTTTGCTGATGCGCTCAATCGCGGCGACCATCGGCCTTGTCCCCTTGTGGCTGGTTCCGATCTGTCCGGACCGCAGGCGCCGGGCGCGCCGATGATAGCGACAGACAAGTCTGTTTATCGCTGGCTATGCCTAACGAGCCCTTAATTCCCGGCGCGTTCAAGCCGCAAAAATACCTGCTGCCGTGATCAAAGAAGCGGCAGGTTCAATTCTGCCCGTTCATCGCGCATGGGCTCGCGACGGCCGGCGATCGGCCGGTCGATTCGCGGCGGCAGCTTGATGTGTCGAGAAAATTACCGCGGCGCGCGCTCAATTACCGCGGCGCGCGCTTGGCGAGGATGCGCTGCAGGGTGCGGCGATGCATGTTCAGCCGACGTGCGGTTTCGGAGACGTTGCGGTTGCACATCTCGTAGATGCGCTGGATGTGCTCCCAGCGCACGCGGTCCGCCGACATCGGATTGATCGGCAGCTCGGACTTCTCGGTGCCGCTCGCCAGCAATGCCGCGACGACGTCGTCGGCGTCGGCGGGTTTTGACAGATAATCCACCGCGCCCATCTTCACCGCCGTCACGGCGGTGGCGATGTTGCCATAACCCGTCAGCACGATCGCGCGCGCGTCGGGGCGCTTGCGCTTCAGCGCCGACACCACGTCAAGGCCATTGCCGTCGCCGAGCCGCAAATCCACCACCGCGAAGGCTGGTGCCGCCTTGCCGATTTGTGCCAAACCATCGGATACGCTGTCGCAGGATGTGACCGTGAAGCCTCGCGTCTCCATGGCGCGCGACAGTCGCTCCAGAAACGCCTTGTCGTCCTCCACGATCAGGAGCGAGCGATCGGCGTGATCAATCAGTTCGGCGATGGCGGTCACGGGCTCGGGTATCCTCATGTCGGGCATCCACATATGGGCCGGCAACGCCGCGCTGCCAAGGCCCGCACAATGTAGGTCAACCGTCATAGCGATCCGGCGCGGAACTAAACGATTGATTCAGCTTCTGTTTCACTCGCCTCGAAGCGGCTGCGCGGCCAGGCGATCTGAACCACGGCGCCGTGATCCGGAAAGGTTCGGTTGGTAAAGGAGACCTTGGCGCCGGTGCGCTCCAGCAGCGTCCGGGCGATAAACACCCCGAGACCGAGGCCGTGGTGGTCGCCTTGGGCCTCGTCGGCACCGCGCCGCCGCGACAGATAGGGTTCGCCGATCCGCTTCAGTATGTCGGGCGCGATGCCCGGCCCGTCATCGGAGATGACGATTTCGACGGTCTCGGTATTCCACCACGCATTCACCTCCACCGTCGCGCGGGCGAAATCGACGGCGTTTTCCAGGATATTGCCGACGCCATAGAGGATCGCGGGATTGCGGGTGCCGACCGGTTCGCGGGTGCCCGCGACCGCGATCCGGACCTTGATCTGGACGCCAAAGTCGCGATGCGGCGCCACCACTTCCTCGATCAGGGTGGACAACGGCATCAGGTCGAACGGCGCACCGGTCGAGGACAGCTGAGTGATCTTGGCCAGAATGTCGCGGCAGCGCTGCGCCTGCTCGCGCAGGGTTTTGAGGTCGGAAGCGAGCGGGCTGGCGTCCGGCACGGCCCGCTCCAGTTCGCGCGAGATCAGAAAGATCGTCGACAGCGGTGTTCCGAGCTCGTGGGCGGCGGCGGCGGCGAGACCGTCGAGCTGCGTGAGATGCTGTTCCCGGGTCAATACCAGTTCGGTGGCCGCCAGCGCGTCCGACAGCTTGCGGGCCTCCTCGGTGACCTGGAATGCGTAAAGGCTGGTGACGCCGATCGCGACCACGATCGAGAGCCAGACGCCGACCAAATAGATCGGCGGCAGCACCAGAGGTTCATCGCCGTCCCACGGCAGCGGCTCATGGAAGAAAACCAGTGCGGAGGCGCATGCGATGGCGAGCGCGCCGAGCGCGATCGTCAGCCGGATCGGCAGCGCCGTCGCAGAGATCAGGACCGGCGCGAGAAACAGAAACGAAAACGGGTTCTGCAGGCCGCCGGTGAAGTACAGCAATCCCGCCAGTTCGACGATGTTCAACGCCAGCAGGGCCGCCGCATAGGCCGGTTCCAGCCGCTGCATCGGGTTGAAGGCCATCTGCAGCACGAGGTTGAGCAGGGCGGACAACCCTACGATGGTCACGCAGGGGATCACCGGGACGTCGAATTCGAGCCCCTGGATCACGATGAAAATGGCGGCGAGCTGTCCGAGCGCCGCGAGCCAGCGCAGCCGCAAAATCGTATCCAGCCGCACATGGCGGCGCGGATGGCGAAAATCGGAGGCGGCAACGTCGCTCATGTCCGGAGTCTATCCGCGCAACGGCCCGACCACAAATTCACCCATTCAGGTCGGTGCCGCCGGGCCCAGGTTCTTGTCAAAACAAGCTCTTGCCAAAGCAAGTTCTTGCCAAACCGGTTATTGCCAAAGTCTTGCGCTCGACCCCGCGATGGCTCAATGAACGCCCCGCATGGTGAATAACGACGCCGCCCCGCCTAAGCTTGCCGCGATTGATCCGGCCGGATCCGCCGCGATCGAAGTCGCGCACCTGGTAAAACTCTACAAGACCACCCGCGCCGTCGACGACGTCTCGTTTCGCATTGCGCGCGGCAGCGTCACCGGGCTGCTCGGCGGCAACGGCGCCGGCAAGACCACGACCATCGCCATGATCATGGGGCTGGTGCTGCCGACCTCGGGACGGATTCAGGTGCTGGGTTGTTCGATGCCCGAGCAGAGCGCCGAGGTGCTGGGCCGGATGAATTTCGAAAGCCCCTATGTCGATATGCCGATGCGGCTCACGGTGCGGCAAAACCTCACCATCTTCGGCCGGCTCTATGCGGTGGCGAATTTGCGCGAGCGGATCGCCAAACTCGCCGCCGATCTTGATCTTAACGAGTTTCTCGACCGCCCCAACGGAAAACTCTCCGCCGGGCAGAAGACGCGGGTGGCGCTGGCGAAGGCGCTGATCAACCAGCCCGAGCTGCTGCTGCTGGACGAACCGACGGCATCGCTCGATCCCGACACCGCCGACTGGATCCGGCAGCATCTGGAGCGCTATCGCAAGACACAGGGTGCAACGATCCTGCTGGCGTCGCACAACATGCTTGAAGTCGAGCGGATGTGCGACCGCGTCATCATCATGAAACGCGGCCGCATCGAGGACGACGACAGCCCTGACGGCATCATGGCCCGCTATAACCGCGCCACGCTCGAGGAAGTATTTCTCGACGTCGCCCGCGGCCGCATTCAGGAGGGCGCGTCGTGAGCCAACTCGTCATGCACCGGGGGATCGCGCCGCATCGCATCAATGCGATGATCCTGCGCTACTGGTATCTTTTGATGTCGTCGTGGCCGCGTCTTTTGGAATTGATCTACTGGCCCGCGCTGCAGATCATCACCTGGGGATTCCTGCAGAACTACATCTCGCAAACCTCGGGGTTTTTCGCCCGCGCTGGCGGCACGCTGATCGGCGCGGTCATCCTGTGGGACATCCTGTTTCGCGGGCAGCTCGGCTTTTCGATCTCGTTTCTCGAGGAGATGTGGGCGCGCAATCTCGGCAACCTGATGATGAGCCCGCTAAAGCCGATCGAGTTCCTGATCGCGCTGATGGTCATGAGCCTGATCCGGCTCGCGATCGGCGTCATTCCGATGACGGGGCTGGCGATGATTTTCTTCGATTTCAATTTCTATGGCATCGGGCTGCCGCTGATCGCGTTCTTCTGTAACCTGATTTTCACCAGCTGGTCGCTCGGTATTTTCGTCTCGGGCCTGGTGCTGCGCAATGGCCTGGGGGCGGAGAGTATCGTCTGGACGCTGATGTTCGGGGTGATGCCGCTGGCCTGCGTTTACTATCCGGTAACGGTGCTGCCGCACTGGCTGCAATATGTCGCCTGGGCGTTGCCGCCGACCCACGTCTTCGAGGGCATGCGGGCGTTGCTGATCGACCATGAATTCCGGGCCGATCTCATGGTCGAGGCGCTGCTGATCAACGCCGTGCTCCTTATTGCGTCATTTGCGATATTTCTTGCGCTTTTGCGCAGCGCCCGGCAGCACGGCTCGCTGATCCAGAGCGGCGAATAGAGTCACTTATCCTTTATTTGTGGGATCTTTGGCTTCCCGGCGGCGTAGATATACTTATCTGTCCAATTCTGCTCATTGACGCATTATTACGCATTCGGCACTATGCTGCGATGCAAAAAGAGACTTGAGGATTAAATGCCGATTGGTGAATTTGGCGGCGCACCGCCACTGGTGGCCGAAGGCAGTCCGGCGCTGACGACGCCGATGTACTGGATGTATGAGATGGCGCAGGCCTCGCTCAATCCGGCGCGCGCCGTGACGGATGCGACAAAACTGCTGTTTCAGAATCCGCTTAATCCCTGGTCGCGCACCGAGTTCGGCAAATCCGTCGCCGCCGGGTGCGAATTATTCGAGCGGACGACGCGCCGTTACGGCAAACCGGAATGGGGCCTCAACGACACCGAGGTCAATGGCGTCCGTACCCCGGTTGAAATCCGCGTCGTATGGGAAAAACCGTTCTGCCGCCTGCTGTACTTCGATCGCAAGCTGACGCGCCCGCTGCGCAGCCCCCAGCCGCGGGTGCTGATCGTGGCGCCGATGTCCGGCCATTACGCGACGCTGCTGCGCGGCACCGTCGAGGCATTTCTGCCGACGCATGAGGTCTATATCACCGATTGGTCCGATGCCCGGATGGTTCCGCTGACCGAGGGCCGCTTCGATCTCGACGACTACGTCGATTACATCATCGAGATGCTGCACACGCTTGGCCGCAACATGCACGTCATCGCGGTGTGTCAGCCTTCGGTGCCGGTGGTGGCGGCGGTTTCCATAATGGAAGCCGAACGCGATCCTTTTGTTCCGGTCTCGATGACGCTGATGGGCGGCCCGATCGATACCCGCCGCAACCCGACGGCGGTCAACAATCTCGCCGCCGAGCGCGGCATCGACTGGTTCCGCAGCCACGTCATCACCAAGGTGCCGTTTCCGCATCCGGGCGTGATGCGCGACGTCTATCCGGGCTTCCTGCAGCTCTCGGGCTTCATCAGCATGAATCTGGACCGCCATACCGACGCCCATAAGGCGCTGTTCAAGAATCTGGTGAAGGGCGACGGCGACCTCGTCGACAAGCACCGCGATTTCTATGACGAATATCTCGCCGTCATGGATCTGTCGGCGGAGTATTATCTGCAGACCGTCGATACCGTGTTCGTCAAGCACGCTCTGCCCAAGGGCGAGATGACCCATCGCGGCAAGCGCGTCGACCCGTCGAAAATCACCCGCGTGGCGCTGATGACGGTGGAAGGCGAGAACGACGACATCTCCGGTCTTGGCCAAACCGAGGCGACGCACGCGCTGTGCAGTGCTATTCCCGATCATCGCCGGGTGCATTATGTGCAAAAAGGTGTCGGACACTACGGTGTGTTCAACGGATCCCGCTTCAAATCGGAAATCGTGCCTCGCATCTCCGATTTCATGGTGTCAGCGGCGAACGCGACGCCTTCGTTATCCGCAGCGGCCGAATAAACGCCGATCAAACGCATCGATGTTTCGCTATTGAAACATCGATGCTGATTCGATCGACCCGGTAACCCCCTGAATAGGCCCATACAAACCCCGATTCACGAATCTCTGAATAAATGAGTATTACCTCATTTCTTCGACGGCCGGTTGGGGGGTCTTTTCAGCCAATATTCCTCGTTCCGGGCCCATCCTGTAGAGGCGACTCGGCGGTCAGCCCCTGTATATTGGGCAAATGATTTGTTTTTGCGCCGAGCGATTTCACTGGCGGCAGATATGGCAGAATCCGGGCGAATTCCTCACGTCCGGACTGACAGATATGGCCACTCGCGCCCTCCTTTATCGGCGGCCTGCCGAACCTTCTCGCCTTTTGGTCAAGCATGGCTCTCAAATCTACTCGATCAGGCTGCGCCGGCACCGCCGCGCGCGGCGCTACACCCTGCGCATTCATCCAAGCGACCGCGAAGCCATCCTGACCATGCCGCCGCGCGGCACCATCGCCGACGCCAAGGATTTCGCGCAGCGTCACGGCGGCTGGATCGCCGCGCGCCTCGGCCGGTTGCCGAAGGCCGCGCCGTTTCATCCGGGAACCGTGGTGCCGTTGCGTGGGCTGCCGTATCGGATCGTGCATCGGGCGGGCTTGCGCGGCACGGTGTGGACGGAAATCCGCGACAGCGGCGAGCGGATTCTCTGCGTCGCCGGCGGCGTTGAGCATATCGATCGTCGGGTCCACGACTTTCTCAAGCGCGAAGCGCGCAAGGACCTGCAGAAGGCGGCGCAGTCCTATGCGCAGGCGCTCGGCGTCAAGGTCAAGCGGCTGTCGATCCGCGATCAGTCGAGCCGCTGGGGTTCTTGTACTTCGGCCGGCTCGCTGTCGTTCTCGTGGCGGCTGATCCTCGCGCCGCCCTATGTGCTGGACTATCTCGCCGCCCATGAGGTGGCGCATCTCGTCGAGATGAACCATTCGGCGCGGTTCTGGCGGATTGTCGCGAAAGTCTGCGGTCATGTCGAGCGCGCCAAGACCTGGCTCGATACCTATGGCAACGACCTGCATCGCTACGGCATACAGGATTGAGGTAGCGGTCTCATTCTCGCCTTCGTCGTCCCCGCGGAATGCGTGGACCCGGTATTCTAGAGCGCCAGTGATCAAGTCGAAACGCTGCGGCGTACCGGATACTCCGCTGGAGCCTGTCATCGGGCTCGCCGAAGGCGAGACCCGGTGGCGGAGCACGACGACCAAAAATGATGAAGCGCAGTGCCCGGCGCAGCATCCGGAGTTCACCCCACTATCGTCCGAACAGCCGGTCCATCAGCCAGCCGTCCAGTCCGGCGGTTGTGTCCGGGCGTACCGAGGTTCGCGTCGGTCTGGCCCCAGCGCTCGTAGCTTGCGCGGCGGCCGTGGGCGCGGAAGGTGCGCTGACCTGCGAGGCGGTCTGCACGAGATTCGAGAACAAACCGCCCGCTTGCGCGTTCGGCAGCGCCGCGACCGGGACACCCTGATGGGCCGCGCGCATGAAGCGGGTCCAGACCTCGACCGGCAACCCGCCGCCGGTCGTCTTCCTGGTCGGTGAATTGTCGTCATTGCCGAGCCAGACGCCGGTCACGAGATTGGCGGTGTAGCCGACGAACCAGGCGTCGCGGAAATCCTGGCTGGTGCCGGTCTTGCCGGCGGCCATCCAGCCCGGGATCTCGGCCTTGCGCGCGGTGCCGCTCAGCAGGGTCTCCTGCATCATGGTGTTCATCATCGCGACATGGCGCGGCTCGATCACCTGGCCAAGCTGGTCCGGGAGCCGGGCGTACAGCACCTTGCCCTCACTGGTGCGAATCCTGGTCACGACATGCGGGGTGACGCCCTGGCCGCCATTGGCGAACGGCGCGTAGGCGCCGACCAGTTCGGTGAGCGAGACTTCGGAGGTGCCCAATGCAATCGACGCATTGGTCTCGAGCTTCGATGCAATGCCGAGCCGGTGCGCGGTACGCACCACGTTTTTGGGTCCCACTTCGAGTCCCAGCCGCACCGCCACGGTATTGAGCGACATCGCCAGCGCCTGCGTCAATGTCACCGGGCCGAGATATTCATGGCTGTAGTTTTCGGGCTTCCAGCCCTTGACGTCGAGCGGCGCGTCCTGCCGGATCGTCTCCGGCGTCAGACCGGCTTCGATCGCGGTCAGATACACGAACGGCTTGAACGCCGAGCCCGGCTGGCGTTTTGCGGTGACCGCGCGGTTGTACTGGCTCTCGGCGTAATTGCGGCCGCCGATCATGGCGCGCACGGCGCCGTCCGGCGTCATCGCCACCAGCGCGCCCTGGCTGACATTGAATTTTACGCTTTTCGCCGCGAGTTCGTCGATGATGGAAGCTTCAGCCACGTTCTGCAATTTCGGATCGATCGAGGTTTCGACCACGATGCTCTGCTCGACCGGGCCGATCAGATCGTCGAGCACTTCGCCGATCCAGTCCGCGACATAATTGACGGTGCCGGCGCCGGCCGCCTTCACATGATAAGACGGATGTCCGATCGAGGCCTGCGCCTGTGCATCGGTTATGAATTTGGCGTCCGCCATCGCGGACAGCACGGTCTGGGCGCGTTTCTCGGCACCTTCCGGATTGCGGTTCGGGGCCAGCCGCGTCGGCGATTTAACCAGCCCCGCAAGCATCGCGGCCTCCGCGATCGTGACGTTCTTTGCGGATTTCCCGAAATAGCGCTGCGCGGCCGCCTCGACGCCATAGGCGCCGGAACCGAAATATACCCGGTTGAGGTAGAGTTCGAGAATCTCCGACTTGGAATGCTTGCGCTCCAGCCAGAACGCGAGTTCGACCTCCTGCAATTTCCGTTGCAGGGTGCGCTCCTGCGTCAGAAATAGATTCTTGGCGAGCTGCTGGGTCAGCGTTGAGCCGCCCTGCGAAACCCCGCGATGCAGGATATTGGCGACCGCCGCACGCGCGATGCCGACCGGATCGACGCCGTAATGCGAATAGAAACGGCGGTCCTCGATCGCGATGAAGGCTTTCGGCAGATAGGGCGGCAGATCCTTCAGCGCGACATTGGCGCCGGCCAATTCGCCGCGCGTCGCCAGCACGCTGCCGTCGAAGCCCGTGATCTGGATCGTCGGCGGGCGTTTGGGGATTTCAAGTGACTGGATCGGCGGCAGATGCGCGCCCACCCAGATGATGACGCCAACCACGGCGATGGCGGCCCACAGACCGAGCACCGCGGCCCAATAGAACAGCCGCGAAATGCCGATGGGGGAGCGTGTCTTGGATTTGCGCGTGCGGCTCACCGGTGTCGGACGCGGCTTTCGCTCGCGCGGAGCGTCGTCATCCGCATCGCGGGCCTTGCGTTTGGCAGGCGGCTTTTTCGGCGTCTCATCTTCGTCGTCCTCGTCGCCAACGGTGACGCGATCCTCCGGACTGAGACGCAGTTCCGCCAGCGACGCGGCGGGCCCGAATCGCGGCTCTTTGCGTCCGCCGCCCTTTTTTCGTCCCCACGCCATACGCGCCCGAATCGCGGCTCTTTGCGTCCGCCGCCCTTTTTTCGTCCCCACGCCATACGCAACAACGCCCGCGCCACAGATGCGAGAGACTAGCGGGTGGGGTTTAAGGCTGGGTTAAGTGATGATTAATGCTGATGCCGCGAAGAGCCCGCAAGTGTCTGAGAAACCAGCACTTCAGGGCGCTTAACCATACCGTCAGCAATGCCTGCCCGATGGCGAGACGCCGAATGGGACTCGTTTTTCGTCATGGCCGGGAGAAGCCGTCCGAAGGACGGCGTCGCTTTTGCTCGCCTAGGTCCCGGCCATCCACGTTTTCCTGCTGCGAGGCGGCAAGACGTGGATGCTCGGGACATCTAGCGCGAAGACGCGCTTCGCGCTTCTGCCCGGGCATGACGAATTTCGTCACAGATGCTCCGGATGAGGCCAATCATTCAGCCGCTGACGCCGGTGTCCTCGATGATCGGGCCGAACAGTTGCCAGCGCTCGCCGTCGAACTTCATCATCTGCATCTGCTTGTTGATGGCCTCGGCGGACGCCGTCGCTGCGGCGGGCAAAGCCTGGACCAGCAGAATCCTCTGGCTGACAGTCACAGCGCCGTAGATACCGGCTGTGATCACGCACAGCAAAAAGAACACTTTGATCTGGAACGCAAAGCCGGGGGTGCTCTGAACCAGTCCCCAGACAAGGCCGGCGGCGAGAAAGCCGTTGTAGAGCCCTTGATTGGCGGCAAGCACTGCGGAGTCCGTCGCCTTCTCGATCGAGTTATGAAAGGTCTTCAAGCCCAGCGGCTTGGTCCAGAGAAACATCTCCAGAATCAGAAAATAGACATGCAGTGCGGCGACCAGCGCCACCAACAGATCAGCGAGCCAGATCATGTTGCGTTCCCCCCCGGCAAAATCATTTGCCGGATCAAGCTAGCACGCGCCGCTCGCGCGGCGCGATGGTCGGCGCGGCCGTTTCCGGCAAAATGATGATGTCCGAAAACCGCGAGACAGGTCAGCTGCAATGACCGATGCTTCCATGATGGATATCGCCAGCAAGACCTATGGCACCGTCAGTGCTGAAAGGCGGAACGAGATGAGTGGCCTGGAATTTGTCCAGGGGCTGGTCGACGGGACGCTGCCGCTCAATACGATCGCCCAAACCCTGGGTTATGATGTGACCGAGGCGGTGAGCGGGCGCGTCGTCGTCACCGTGGAGCCGAGTGGCATGCATCTCAATCCAGCCGGCACGGTGCACGGCGGTCTCGCGGCCACGCTGCTCGACAGCTGCATGGGACTGGCGATCCAGTCGACGCTGGAGAAGGGCGTCAGCCAGACTACGCTCGAGTTCAAGATTTCACTGCTGCGGCCGATCATCCCTGAGACCGGAATCATCAAGGCGGAGGGAATTGTGCTGAGCCGGGGCCGGCGGGTTGGCACCGCCGAAGGACGGCTCACGGATGGCAACGGGCGTTTGCTCGCCCATGGTACCACCACGTGCCTGATTTTTCAGGGCTGACGGCGCCGCGCGGGTTTCACTCGGCGTAACTGCCGTCAGTGCAGCGCGGGGCAGCTGCTGGCAAGGATTTCCAGCAACCCGGCCCCCTGAATGATGTCCGAAAACCGCGAGACAAGCTCGCTGCAATGGACGATGCTTCGATGATGGATATGGACCGCACCGCCTGCTACCGCGCCATCGCGACCCGCGATGCCCGCTTCGATGGCCGGCTGTTCGTGGGCGTCAAAACCACCGGCATCTATTGCCGGCCGATTTGCCCCGCCCGCACCCCGAAATTCGAGAATGTATCGTTCTACCCTTCCGCGGCTGCGGCGCAGGAGGCCGGCTTACGCCCATGCCTGCGCTGCCGGCCGGAAACCTCGCCCGATCTCGCATTCTGGCGCGGCACCAGCAACACCGTGTCCCGCGCGCTCGCCTTGATCGAAGCCGGCGGCCTCGACGAGGTTGATGTCGAGGGCCTTGCCAACCGGCTCGGCGTCGGCGCGCGACAATTGCGGCGGCTGTTCCGCCAGCACGTCGGGGCGTCGCCGATCGCGGTGGCGCAGACGCGGCGGGTGCTGCTGGCCAAGCAATTGATCCACGAGACATCGCTGCCGATGGCCGAGGTCGCGCTGGCGTCGGGATTCAACAGCATCCGCCGGTTCAACGAAACTTTTCTGCAGATGTTCGGGCGTTCGCCGGCGACGCTGCGGCATTTCCGCGACCGGACCAAGCGCGAAGCCGGCGCGCTCTCGGTTCGTCTCGCCTATCGGCCGCCCTATGATTGGGAGGCCATGCTGTCGTTCCTTGCCGCGCGCGCCATTCCCGGCGTTGAAATTGTCGCTGACAATATCTACCGGCGCAGCATTGCGATCGGCGCGAACAGCGGCGTGATCAGCGTTGCGCCGGCCGACAAACACAGGGTCAGCGTATCCGTGCGATTTCCAGACATGGCGGCGCTGCCGGCGATCATCGCGCGGGTGCGGCGGGTGTTCGATCTGGCCGCCGATCCCGATATGATCGGGGAGCATCTTTCGCTCGACCCGGCGCTGGCGCCGCTGGTCTCGGCGCGGCCGGGCCTGCGCGTTCCCGGCGCCTGGGATGGCTTCGAACTCGCGGTGCGCGCGATTTTCGGCCAACAGATCACCGTCCCGGCCGCGACAAAATTGCTCGGCAGGCTGGTGGAGGCCCACGGCGCGCTACTCCCCGCGGCCACGAGGGATGTCGCGGGTATCAGCCATCTGTTTCCGTCGCCTGCGGGCCTCGCCAGGGTCGATCTCACGCTTCTCGGCATGCCCAGCGCACGGGCGATGGCGGTGAATTCACTGGCGCGGGCGATTTCCGCCGATCCGGCGATCTTCAGCCGCGGTGCCAGCCTCGAAGAGACGATTGCGAAGCTGCGGTCGCTTCCGGGCATCGGTGAATGGACCGCGCAATACATCGCGATGCGCGAGCTGCGCGAACCTGACGCGTTCCCCGCCGCCGACGTCGGCTTGATGCGCGCGATGGCTGCGGCTGACAACCGGCGCCCGTCGCCCGCACAACTCCTGTCGCGCGCCGAGCGATGGCGGCCGTGGCGCGCTTACGCGGCCTTGCATCTGTGGGCCGCAGGAATCCAGCATCCAGTCGCACCGGGGAAACCACATGAACGCGAAGCCGCCTGAAACATTCGGTCTCGATCGGCTGCAAACGCCGATCGGCATCGCCTTGCTTGTCACCGATGCCGAGGGCGCGTTGTGCGCGCTGGAATGGGAGGATTTTGAACTGCGCTTGAGGCAGCTGTTGCGGCTGCAATACGGCGCGACGGTTCTGCGAGATGCGCCGGCGCCGGATGATATCACGGCGGCGCTGACCGGGTATTTCAAGGGCGATCTGGATCGCCTTGACACGATCAAATGGCGCGTCGCCGGTACCGCATTCCAGCGCAAGGTCTGGACCGCGCTGCGGACCATTCCTGCCGGCACCACGTTGAGCTACGGCGCGCTGGCGGCGCGGCTCGAAATGCCCAAAGCGGTGCGCGCGGTCGGCCACGCCAACGGCTCCAATCCGATCAGCGTCGTCGTGCCCTGTCATCGCGTGATCGGCGCCGACGGCTCGCTGACCGGCTATGGCGGCGGGATCGAGCGCAAGCGATGGCTGCTGCGGCACGAAGGCGTGGCGTTGAAGGGCGCATCACGACGCGCTGCCTGATGGCCGCGTGATTTAGAATTCGCCACGCAAAACAAAAAAACGGTCGTCGTCCCCGCGAAGGCGGGGACGACGAATTGTTTTTCGCAGGGACGACGGCCTCTCTCCAGCAGACCAAATTGTCACGTCCGTAAATCGCCAGACCAGCTTTCGCGATGCCGCTAGCGTCTCCTCGCACGAAACATGGAGACGATCGATGACGGACGCAGAGGTTCAGGATTTTGTAACGCGGTTTGCCGCGGCGTGGGCGGCGCGGGATGGCCAGGCGTTCGTCGAGCTGTGGCATCCGGAAGGTTTGCTGCACACCCCGCTGGTTGGCAGAACCGTCGCGGGAGGCGAGCTCAAACGTTTGATGGAGGTGCAGACCGCGGCCGCGCCGGATTTCGTGTGGCAATTGCTCGACTGGACCGCGCGCGGCGACGTGGTCATTATCGAATGGCAGACCACTCGCATCGTCAACGGCGCGCGGTTTGACTGGCGCGGCGTCGATAAATTCCGCCTCGCAGCCGGCAAAATCATCGAGGAGCGGGTCTATTGCGACACCGCGCCGTTGCGCGCGCTTCGCACCGGCGAGGCGCTGGAGCCGATCACCAAGTTCCAATCTAGCGCGCAGACGATCAGGGGACTGGCTGCGATCTGATCAGGCTGTGGACTTCGTGGAGGTCCTGGACGATGCACACGCACAGTTCTTCCATCTCGCGCGTCGGTGGCAACAGGTCCGGCACCATGATGGTCATCATCCCGGCGCCGGACGCGGCCCGCACGCCGTTATAGGAATCCTCCAGGGCAACGCAAAGTTCAGGCTCGACGCCGAGCCGCTCGGCCGCTTTCAGAAAGGGCTCTGGATGCGGTTTGCCACGGGCATAATCGCCGCGCGCGATCACCGTCTGGAATCGGTCGCGCAGGCCTTGTGCGCCGAGGTTACGCTGCACGTCCTCGTGTCGCGACGACGTCGCGATGGCGCGTGGCAGGCTGGTGCCATCCAGAAAGTCGAGCAGTTCGACCACCCCCGCCTTCAGGCAGAGCTGCAACTCGACGATTCCGGAATATTGCGTTGAGGCGGCAGCCCAGAAGCCGTCGAAATCGAATTGTTTGCCGTAGCGTTCGCCGAACGTCGTGCGGGTCGCCTCGATCGACATGCCGATCGTCGAAAGATAAAACGGCAGCGGCAGGTCATGGCCGGCCTCGGCCGCGGCGGCGACGACCGCGTCCCGGTAAAGGGTTTCGGTGTTGAACATCAGGCCGTCCATGTCGAAGATGACGGCGCGGGCTTGGCGGGGCAATTTCATTATCGGCAGTCTGTCTCGGCTCGTTGATGGATGTCGATCACGCCGCGGGCTGCGCCATGTCTTCGTCATTGGCGAGCAGATGGATCAGCGCGCTCTTGATCGCGGCCTGCCGCGTCGGCGCGTTGATCTGGGCGCCGAGCAGGTCGGTGACGTAGAAGACGTCGCGGGCGCGCTCGCCGAAAGTCGCGACATGGGCGGAGGCGATGTTGAGGTTGAGTTTCGAGATCGCGGTGGTCAGTTGATACAAGAGGCCCGGCCGGTCGAGGCCGGACACCTCGATCACGGTGTAGCGGTCCGACCACTGGTTGTTGATGATCACTTCCGGCTCGACCACGAACGGCCGCGCCTTGCCGCGGTTCGACCGCCGCGCCACCGCTTCGGGCAGCCGCAACTTGCCCTCCAGCACATCCTCGATCATTTCGCCGATACGCGTGGCGCGGCGTCCCTCGTCCTCGTCGCGGTCGTATTCCCTTGAGATCGCGATGGTGTCGAGCGCGCGCCCGTCGGTGGTGGTGTAAATCTGCGCATCGACGATGTTGGCGCCGGCCGAGGCGCAGGCGCCGGCGA
>WNFO01005471.1_pt1 | contig 16002 bp, 10 predicted proteins | sample 5400251 | NCBI WGS metagenome assembly WNFO01 (sample SAMN13153354, study PRJNA577476) | soil metagenome | isolation source: 100 cm saprolite under Madrone tree | place: USA:California | collected 2016-06-14 | reverse complement strand
GCGCCACGGTCAATGCCTGGAAGAACTCCCTTACATCTTCCTGCGTTGTCCGCAACTGTCCTTCGGCCAGCGTTTCTCCCTCCAAACCAAGAATGCAGTATTGACTCCAGCGGTCTCCCAGATCCACTCCCACCGTCAGACGATCTCGATTGGGGCCAACTGTGTTTCCCTTGCGATTTTCTTTTGCGCTCGTCGACACCGCCCGCGCATCCAGTTTTCCCGTCAACTTCCCCAGGACTTCCGCGAGTACTTCTTTCGCATCTCGCTGCACCGGACCTCGCGCTTTCGTCCGCTTCAAGCTTGGTTCACTCCGCTGCAAAGACTTGCTATGCTTCTTCAAGGTCGATCTCCTTTTTCATGTGATTGCACGTTGAGTGCGTTGATCACCGCTAGCTTAACGCCATCCGTGATCGGCGATCGACCTTCTCATGCCATCTGTTCTCAACAGTTACTTCCGGGATCGCCCGCGACGCAGAAGCAACTCGAAACGTCTTTAGGTAATTGATCAAGCTCCGATTCGTATGTCACACTGAGACCCGTGAAGCTCCTGAGGTACATCGAGCTTAAGAGCGGCCATTCGAATAACGGTCCCGCTTTGATTGGCTACCCTATTGAACTTTTTCCCAGACAATTTTCCAGTGCGCAACTGAGGGGTCATCTTTCTCAACGTCGCTTAGGACCAGGCGTCCGCCTTCAAAGACATAAGGCCGGACTTGGCGCGATCCCACGTATCCGGGATCGGTGGCCACTTCCGGGAGATGAATGATTTGCTTTTGCTTGGCGTCGATCTCATACCGGCCACAGTAAGCGAATGTGCCGTCGGCGGCAGCGACCTTTTCCTCAGGCGTAGCATGCACTGGATCGGCCCATTTTGGACGGTCGGGATTCACAAGGTCAGCGCACATGTAACCGTCGCGCTGGTACATGAGGAAGCCCTTACCGTGGGGTCCATAGGTAGGATATGGGCGAGTGGTCCCGTCTTTCATGATGTCTTCTGCGGAAACCATCTTCCACGTGCCCACGATTCGATCGCGAATTTCTGATTCGGTTTGACTGAAGGCCGAGGCGGCGCAAAGCAAAAATCCGAACAGAAGCGATGCGGAGGTTTTCATGTTGGGTATCTCTCCGGGTCAGTAAAAATTCCAACGGTGAGGCACAGAAGCGTATCACGAATTAGTTTATGCCAGCTCGGCAACGTCAATCGACTACTTCGTACCCGCACGGATTGGGTTGGCTTCGCCGGTTGAGGTCAGGTGGACGGGACCAAAGTTAATTGACTGCTCCCGGTGGGGTGGCATAATGAAGCTTCGTGAACCGTTTTCTTTTTCTCATTTCTATTGCGCTTTTCGTTCTGTCACCTGCTCTTTGTAGACAGGCTCCAACTACACATAAGCAGGAAGGGCCAGCCTCGACAACATTCACCATTCAGCTCAAGTATGTGAAACTCGATTTCCCCGGCCGCAGTACCAACACATGTATTGCCGTTTTTTCGGACGGTCGTTTTCACCTCGAACAAGCCTGGTTGGGTTCATTCCCAGATTCTGGGTTACAGATTTTTGAGGGATCACTCGGCGGAGACACCTTGAAATCTCTGTCCGCGATTCTTGCAGCGGAGGAGTTTAGGAGGCTTAGGGCATCCGACATAGCCCAGACGACATATCAGGGGCAGGTCATCTGGGTAATAGTTCCAAGATCGGAAGAAACCCAGGCCTTCTTCCTCGTAGGTCGTGAGGGCATGCCCAAGCAAGATCCAAAACCTCTGCCACCATCGATAGAGCCGCTCGTCGAGTGGATACAAGGAACAAGAAAAGCGATTGATAAGAGGAAGATTTTTCTTATAAAAGGGGCGAAACCCGTGAATTGCTGGCTGTCGAAATCCTGGCCGACAACGATCCCGGCTCAGCAGGTCCAACCCCAGGACGCGGGCAGAATTGCCAGTGAGGAAGGGCGCTTCGAAGCCCCCTCCATTCCGCACCGTCCGGAAACCGGCGATCAACAAAGCCTGAAGCCGCTGGACGAAAAGAAGCTGTATTCGGGTACCGTGACTTTTGTGGAGTCTTCAGCAGCCGAGCTAGCGGAAACGATCCCCGAACTGCGGGGACTTAAACCAGCTCAAGACCAGGAAGAACTGCCTGTGCTTCTAGGGAGGATCGGTGACAAGGCGGTAGGTCTGTTCCACAAGATGCCCAATCTCATTTGCCATGAGAAAGTGATCGAGACCCGACAAGGCCGCAAGCTCGGACGACTACAATTCGACTATCTGATACTGGCTCATCACACTAGTGAGGCAGTGTCGCTTGAGGAGTATCGTGTAGACTTGCGGGACAAGGTGCTGGCCACGCCCCACACTCCTGACGCGGGGACCACGAGCGTGTCCACATCAGTGACCGATCTACGGCGCAAGAGCGACGAGGCGAGCGCCCGAAATTCCGGCGGCCTACCGCTGAGCGAAGGCTTCGCCTACAAGTGGGTGCACTTCTAACCCTCGAACAGATCGGAGTCCACCTTCCGCTATCTGGGACGGCAGAGGATCGACGGACACAAAACCCTTGTGGTAGCGTTTGCCCAAAAGCCTGGATCGGTTCGATCGCCGGGCGAGCTTCGGTTCCAGGATAAGCTGATTCCAATTCTTTACCAGGGCATCGCTTGGGTCGATGAATCGGATTCGCGAATCGTTCGTCTGCGAACAGATCTTTTGGCACCTCTGGCGGATGTACACCTACGAAGACTCACAGCAGAGATTCATTTCGGAGACGCGCAAATAGAGGATAGCTCCTCGCCATTGTGGCTGCCGCGTGAAGTGCGGGTCACATCCGATGTCAATGGTCAGATATTTGAAGAATGGCATGTCTACTCAGCCTACCGAGCATACTCAGTCCAGTCGAAAATTGTGCTGTCTCCTTGAGGCTTGGATTCTGTCCTCTGGATTTAGGTCGCTGCGATCCATACTGGTGGCAGCGTCATTCGGGCCTCGCGGAGAGGGCGCGGGTTTGCCGTTTAAGTTACTGTTGAAAAATCGCCCATAGCACTCACTGACCGGGTTGTGAGCGCAAACGCCTGTTTACAACAACGATCACCAAAGGTTTATGATGGCGCGGGGTTCAGGCGAAAAGTCTCTTAGGTGGGGCCGATCTTAGTGCTGGAACAACCAGTTCAGGAGCAGCACGGAAAAGTAGAAGGCAAAAACCAGCAGGACGAGGGTGACCCACGAGATCACGATTATCCATAACGCACTACGAAAGAAAGGATCACTCCGCTGGGACATAGCCTTCATAGGGCGCGACCATAATAGCCCTGTTCGGTGTGATTCGTCCCGAAAATTTCGTACAGCGGAGACAATTTCTGTAAGCCAGTCGATCAAGACTATTGCAACTTTCCTCATCTCCTCCGCGTATATAGCTTCATGAAGATCATCCTGTTTGCCTTCGTGCTATCTGCTGTGAGTATGGCGTTCGCAGAACAGCCTTGCAAATCTACGGTCGTTGGCGACCTGCATATCGAGCACTTTCAGAGCAAGATGTATGGCACTTCGATGACTGTGCGTGTGTGGTTGCCTCCCGGCTATGCCGACGCGAGCAATGAGAAACAAAAGTATCCCACGCTCTACATGCTCGATGGACAGAACGCATTTGACGAATGCACGGCCTTTCACGGCGAGCATGAGTTGCAGATCGATGAAGCGGTTACCAAGTTGATTGGCGAGCGCAAAATACAGCCGATGATCGTAGTGGGCGTCGATAGCACACATCGTCGCGACTACGAATATGCCCCTTACTCAAGCCCTGTTACCGATCCGCGAGCCCCTGAACCCATCGGAAAGCGACTTCCTTCTTTCCTCGCTGGTGAACTCTTGCCATATGTCTCCAAACGCTATCGTGTATCTGACAAACCTGCGCATACGGGCGTTGGGGGAGCTTCGCTCGGGGGCGCGGCGGCGCTTTATGTCGCCCTTAACCGTCCCGACCTGTTCGGGTTAGCACTGCTTCAAAGTCCAAGTATCCTCCTTGGCAACGGGCAATTTTTGCGGGACACAACCTCGCTCGCGCGAGGGCCGGATCGGGTAGCCATCGGTGTAGGCACGACGGAGCTAGACTTTCCGGACATCGAGGAATGGCTTACTCCACGACGACTCACACAGAAAAAAGCAGAATCGGGCATTGTGAGGATGACGGAGACATTGGCGTCCAATCTTAAAGCAGCGTATGTCAATCGCCCGAAGGTGATGCTCGTGGTCGAGCCTAACGCGAATCACAGCGCTGTATTTTGGGCTCGCCGTATGCCGAACGCGATCGCTTTTCTGTACGCTGAGGCAGGCCAGCCATCACACTAGAAACGAATGCCAGGAAGACAAGCACGTGTGCCAACTCGGATTTTCGCCGTTCGTCGGGGGACAGCTCCGACGATTTTGGACGAGTCGGCCAACCGGAAGTTGGCCCAGCTCTTTGCCGCAGCTTTTCGTTTAGGTGGTGAAATATCCCCATTACACTCATTGACCCTTGGGCGGGGATTTTGAGTGTAATCTGTTTACAACAACTGACTTTACGGGGCCGTAACTCCGCTTCAAGGAACTCCCGTGGTTGGATTGGGCTGCGGATAGTAAAACGAGTGGATTTCTTTCAGTTCACCGTCGCAGACATGCACGCGGTCGAAGACCTGATCCACGCCAAAGATTGTCTCCATTTCAAAGACTGTTGCGACAAAATCTCCCTCGACAATATGCTGCTTGATCTGGACGCTTCTGACGGCTGGCAAAATACTTGTCAAGAATCCGACCACAGCGTTCCGCCCGATCAGCTTTCCTACGCGTGGCCCCTCAAAGGTAATATTCGCGGCGAAGGGTATTTTGGATATATCCTTGCCCGCCAAACCTCTCAGATACGCCTCGACAACTGCAGATGCCAAAAGCGGCCCAACGACGACAGCATTGGCTGCCGAAATTAGACCACAACTCACTGCTAGACGCAGAGCCGCCAACCGCAGGAGAGAGTAGGCCGAGGTGAAAAACGAAATCATCGTCTACTCGGAAGCTGCCGAGGTCGGCATGATGATTGTTGTAACATCGCGATTTCACTCATTGACCTTGGTTTTTGGCGAACAAACGGCGCAAGCTGGTGAGAACGCCTGTTTACAACAGTTAAGAATTTCTACTCTGCTGGGGCTGGAGGCGATGGTCGACGAAAGATAGGCCACGCTATTACTGCAACTTTGCGTATTCCGCTTTGGCTTCTTTGAGGATGGGGATGTCGGGATCGGCGTCTTTCCATAGGGCGAAGAAGTCCTTATAGGCAGCGAGTGCCCTTACGCGGGCGGCATCGGCATCCGCGCCCTGCGAAGTTCTCGCTTGCAGACCATTCGCACGCGCCACTCCCAGATGCGCTAGCTCTCCCGTCCAACAGTTCCAGACGATTCCGCTGTGATCGAGAATCTTTTGAAACTCAGCAGCGGCGTTACCCTGACCCGCTGCTAGGTAGGCCTGGCCACGAAGGTAGGTTGGATAGAGACAGGAACCGGATGCATTAGCCGCAAACGTGATTGCTCCATATTCAAGAGGCGGGACCGCAACTGCTAGGGTCTTTAACGCTGATACCGGATTCTTGTGATTGAGTTCTAACTGCGCCTGAATGGCTGGCAACCAGAGGGACTGCACCTGCGTGTCCAGTGGAAAGCGTTTTCTTAAATCCTGAGCCAAGGACTCCGCTCGCGTTGCATCGCCTGCCGACGCGAACGCGAGGGCCGCTTCGACCTCGACCCCCTGACTCGCTGGAGCGAGCTTAAGCGCTCCTGCAGCCGATCGCCGGGCTTCTGCGACAACACCGTAGGCGGCGTCGCGCTGGGCCGCCGCCGCTTGCCATATCGCCCCGGTTTCTCTTCGATCAACCTGGATCGCGGAGTCCACAGCCCGCCTGGTCAGCTCTCGCGCCTTGCTCAGATGACCGGCAAATGCCTCGGTGTCGGAAGCGAGTGCCAGCCCAAAGTTCTCGTATTCCCGTCTGCCCGCAAACCACTTTTCCTGTTCGGCCATCGCGTTGGAATCTGCGGAGAGGAACGCAAGAGCATAGAGGGCTGCGGGAAATATGTAGTTATCTGGTTTTCGTGGCTGTGCTTCGTGGATGATCTGCCGCGCTTCATCGAAATGCTGTAAAGCTAGAAGGTACCCTGTGAGGTTCTCGTGCAAGGTCACCTGCTCCGGTTCAATCCGTACGCCTTGCTTCGTGACCTCCGCGGCCTTTTCATACTGCCCCTGTTCGGCGAAGACTATGCCCAGATTGTTATACGCCGCGATGTCCCGCGGATAGTTGGCGATCTCCTCCTGATATGCCGCGGCTGCTTTGTCGAGTTCCCCACTGACAGACGAATAGTAGCTCGCGGTGATTCTCAGCCGTTCCCGTACACTGGCACGTTCCCGCAGCTGGAAAGCTTTGGCCAGGTACTCGCCAGCCCTCGCCGGTTCGGCGAGGTTGTAGTAGTGGATGCCCACCGCCTCGTAAGCCATCGCAAAATTGGGGTCGAGCTCGATGGCACGCTGACCGTACGGAAGGGATTGGGCTGCGCCGTTCTCGCGAGCCGTTTTTTGTGCAAGGGTGTATGCCTTCAGAGCTTCGAGAGACGACGTGGTGGCCTGTTCGAGTGGCACGTCAAACCTCTGCACTGTCGCCAGTGACTCGCCCAGTTCGCTGCGAAGCTTGGTTGCTGCCTCGCCCAGCGCATCCAGCACCTTCTCCTTGGATGCTGCCGTCACCTGCTGCTCGGCCAGCGTGTCTCCCTTCTGGCAGCCCACCGCCTTCAATTCCAGCACATATTTACTGCCCAGACTGCCAATCGCTCCGGCAAGGTAGGCCCTGCTGCCCGCCCGCAGGCAAAGCTCGCGGGCTATATCGGGCGTGAGTTTCGCGTCGGCCGGACGGGCCATCAGTTTCACCGCCTTCGCAACTTCACTGTCGGAGAGCACATTCAGGAACGGCGATTGCCGCAGCGAAACCCCGAGCGCCGTTTTCAGGGTGTCGTCAAAGACTGCGTCGCCTGTGCTGTTCTCGAAATCGGCAAGCACAAGGGTGTCCTTCTCGGTGAGCGGCTTCACTTGATGGGAACGGTAGTAAATCCCGGCTGAGATGAGCACTACCACCAGCGCCGCCAGTGAAACAACAATCTTCCGGAGTTCGTTCTTCTGGGCCTTGGGTGCGGCAATCTTGACCCCACCCGACGATGCATAGGCTGTAGACGTGGAAACCGAGCCCGATACCGGAGGCGCTTGTGGCATCGTTGCTCGGAGACCACTCTCCTGCGCGACCACTACCGCGCCTGAACTTGCTGTCGCCATGCGCCCGCTCTCCGTATCGCGCTTCAGCCGTTGCAGGTCGGCTCGCATCTCCGAAGCGTGCTGGTATCGGAGGGAGCGATCTTTCTCGAGAGCTTTAGCCATGATCCCGACGAGCTGAGGAGATACTTGAGGGTTCCATTGACTGGGCAGTTCAGGGTGCTCGTGAAGGATGGCTCCATAGGTCGCTCCCTCCGTGTCTCGATCGAAGGGTAGGCGGCCGCTTGCCATCTCATAGAGTGTCACGCCGAAAGAAAACAGGTCAGTACGTTCGTCGAGAGGCTTTCCCGCAACCTGTTCGGGCGACATATAGTTCACCGTGCCCAAAGCAGTGTTTTTAGTCGTGAGATCTTTCAACGTGATCGTGGGATCCTCGGAGCTTGACCTCGATTCTCGCCTTGTGCCCGGATCCGTCCGCTTCGCCAGCCCGAAGTCGAGAATTTTGGCGTGCCCGCGTTTGGTAATGAAGATGTTCGCGGGCTTTATATCCCGATGAATGATGCCCGCCGAGTGCGCCGCATCCAGGGCGTCGGCGATCTCAATCGAAAGCGACAGGAGCAGATCGGTTTCCAGGGGACGTCCTGCGATCCGGAACTTCAGCATCACGCCATCCAGAAACTCCATGGCAATGAACGCTTTGCCGCTTTCCTCGCCGATGTCATGAATCGTGCAGATGTTGGGGTGGTTTAGGGCCGAAGCTGCTTTCGCCTCGCGTCGAAACCGCTCTAACGCCTGGCGGTCGTGAGCGACGTCTTCAGGTAGAAATTTCAGAGCCACGAAGCGGTCAAGCCGGGTGTCCTCGGCCTTGTAAACCACACCCATCCCGCCACCGCCGAGCTTCTCGACGATGCGGTAATGCGAAATGGTTTGGCCGATCACTGGCGCGAATCTTACGTGGGTGAAATGGGCAAGTCAATGAAGGCAGAGGAGATGGCGGGGATTTGAGCGGATGGTTGGCGTAACATCGCGATTACACTCATTAACGCCAGTTTTTGGAAGGCGACTAATCTAGGAGGAATAACGACGAGTGCGGCCCACGGTAGTTGCCGTAAGTTGGACACTCGAGGAGTAGAATCTGATCCGATGCATTCAACGCTGTTGACCTGGTTTTCTGAGCGCGGCGGAGTTGAAAACGTCTTGCGCTCGGGACAGCCATTCGCTTAGCATGACGCCCGGGAGGCAGCTCCATGATCGACAAGCCAGACAAGTCGCAACTCGGCTCGAGACCTCGAGTCGGTAGCCCGTCGGCCGGCGTCTCGCATTCCCGGCACACGGTCCAGAGGTCCGGTCATCAGCCGGCCGATCGCGCGGCATATGAGTCAGGCGACGAGCAACGTCGAGTTCCGCGTCGACAGCCCGGCCCAGTCGACAAGGACGCGTAGCCATGGGACTGACATTCTGTAATAGCTACACAACAGCCATCGCTACTTGCATCTCGTTCTGGGAGCCGGAGGAATGCGGAGCGGAAGGCAACGGCTGGCACAACATTGGTTGGTATTGGGTGGAACCTGGGGCGTGTCGCATCGTCTTCGAAAACGACGTCGGCGACGTGAACCGCTTCTGGTACTTCTTCGCCGAGGCGACCGATGGGGCGACGTGGGCAGGCGACTTTCCGACCAATGTCACGAACAACGCGTTTGATCACTGCGACACCCCGCCCAACACAACCATGTTCCCGCTTGGGTTCCGAGAGCTCGACGTCGGCGACGCCGACAATTTCACGCTTACGTTCACGCCGTGAAACGTCCGGGCGCCGGGTATCGCGGTTTGGCGGATTACGGTTTCACTACCTGAGAGAGCCACCCGGCACTCTTCCCGATGTTCGAGTTTCCTGTGAGAGTGACCTTGATTGTTGCCGACCCCAAAGGCAATGACGAGATGGTAAGTGTGGCCTTGCCTCCTTTCAGTTGAGAGTTCCCAAAAGAGTCTTACCAACCGTAAAAGTAACCGGACGGTGGGCACGTGCCTCCTCAATTGGCGAAACATCGCCATTTCACTCATTCACCCGTATTTTGGCGAACAAATGGCGCAGACTGGTGAGAACGCCTGATTGCAACAGCTATCATTCACCAGAGCGAACAGCATGAGAATTGGTTCCATTGTCATACACTGCCACGAATTTGATCGCATGGTGACCTTCTGGCAAAACGCGCTCCACTACGTTCCCAGACGGCCCGCAACAGATGGATGGGTGGTCCTGCGCGACCCAGACGGAAAAGGGCCGAACCTATCGTTTCAACTGCGGGAGAAACGCCGATCACGGCGGAATTGGATGCACCTCGACCTTTACACGAAGGAGCAGGAGGAAGAAGTGAACCGACTGCTACAGCTTGGGGCGCGGCGCTATCCGTGGAGGTATCGCCCCGGTTCTGATTTCGTCGTTTTGGAGGACCCTGACGGCAATCTTTTCTGCGTTGTACAACTGCCTTAGCTCGACAAAGCTTGTTCGTGTGAGTCAATGAGTGAAATCACTATTTACATCAGTTATGCATCTGAGCGTAGACTTGCTTTATCATGAACGGCGGGCACACCGTCATTCATTTTTACTTCAGGAGGCGGTCGTGATGCAGAAACAAGATGTCGCCCGAGTGCTGAGCGATCCATTGGCACAAGAGCTGATGCAATCAAGTATTCCCGCGCGATTGGCGTATGTCGGACCCGATGGATTTCCGCGCGCGATCCCGATCGGCTTCCACTGGAACGGTGCTGAATTTGTCCTGCGTACTGTGCCAGACGCACCCAAAGTGCCGGCACTGAAAGCAAATCCGAAGGTAGCGTTAACCGTTGATACGAACGCTTTCCCACCCCATGTTTTGCTCGTGCGAGGTACTGCCGCTATCGATATAGTTGACGGTATACCGCCCGAATATCTAGCGGCGTCTAGGAAAGGCGTTGGACCCGACCAGTGGGATGCCTTTGAGGCGCAGGTGCGCGCGATGTACAAGCAGATGGCTCGCATCAAGATAACGCCGCTTTGGGCCAAGTTGTTGGACTTTAAGACGCGATTTCCAACACCAATCGAGAAATTGATCCGTCGGGCGAGCTAATGAACTGGTTTCTAAAAAAGAGCCGGCGATCATTCTCAGAATGCCTATGCATGGTTGACGTAACATCGCGGTTTCACTTATTGACCCTGTTCGATCAGCCTGCTGGTACAGTAAAAGTACAGGCAGCTTTTGTCCGCGTTGACCTGACTCAAACGTGACACTTCGGCCTCCGCCTCCGACTGCGAGGTCAGAACCTTCACCACCGTAACCTTCTTCGCCGGATCGGTCTGGTCAATCGGTGTGTCGATTCGCACTATCGGATAGACATGCGGGTACTTGGAGTGGGGCGTGTCGGGCGCTCGTTCCATTCAAGCGAGTCTAGGCCACTGGTGCTGGGAAAGCCAATTGGCGAAAAATCGCCATTACACTCATTGACCGGGTTGTTGGTGTAATCGCCTTCCATGAGAAGGCCGGTGGGAGTCAAGTGGGTTCTTTTGTTTTTTCTTCGGACAAGCGTTTTTCTCCCCGCCGAGTTGCCCCTGTCGCCACCCTTCCATCCGCACTCTCAATGAGCGATTGATTCGCTCGGTGCAAGTTGGGTGTTCTCGTTTCAGTCGGTGCTGCCACCTGTTTGTCGACCTTTCGTCCATCTCTCGATGGAAGTGGGCCAGGCGATTAAAGCAGTCACGGACGTGCCGATGCTTATTTTTGACGAACCGTCGAATGCTAAGGGATACACATTGAATTAATAGGGGTTGCCAAGAGAAGGACGAAAATCCGGTCTGCCTGTGAAATCATAGGCCTTCACTTTAGGCTGGAGGTGGAGTGAATGGAGGAAATCGCACTAACAGATCTGGCTCAGTGCGACGCCGCTGAGCTTATCCTCCCTCCAGCTGCGGCTGGACGTGACGTTGCACAATATGCAGGTAAGTGGTGACTTGCTGATCAAGACTGTGGTACCGTTCCTTGGTCTAGTGCCGACTGACCTAAGTTAATCCCCCGCCAGACCTATACAGGGTGCAGCAAACTTAATTTCAGGGCCTTCATTGGAGGTTTTTATGGGCGGATTATCGCTAGGCTTTGACTTTCGAGTTGCTCTCGTCCTAGGTCTTTTCGCAGCATCAAGCTCATCTGCACAGGGGCCCGGCCATACGCCCGATACAACCCGAGGTACGGTGAAGGTCTCACTGCCGATGGCTTTTGAGTCCAATCATGGACAGGCTGGAAAGGAAGTTGATTTTGTCGCTCGCGGAGTCGGCTATACCGCTTCGCTGGCAGCAGGTGGTGCCTGGATCCGTGTGAGCCATCACCCGGGTAACGCGCCAGAACCAATGTGCCGCCGCGACCAGGAGCTTGCGATTGAGTTGCTCGGCGCACGCAAGCAGCCCTACATTCAACCTGAGGATAAGCTACCGGGTTACAGCAACTATCTGTTCGGATCGGATCCCGGCAAGTGGATCACGAGTGTAACCCAATACGCAAAGGTGCGTTACGTCGATGTTTATCCTGGCGTTGATATTGTCTACCATGGCAATCAGAGCCGGATGGAACACGATTTCGTGGTGCACCCCGGGGCCGATGCCAGGCGCATCGCTTTGGCCTTTTCCGGCGTCGAGAAGATGGAGTTAAGCGGTAGTGGCGACTTGAGTTTGCACGTCGCTGATGGTGAAGTGCGATTGGACAAGCCTCGGGCCTATCAGGTAATCGGAAAGAAGGAAGTAGAGGTCGCCGCGGAATACATTCTGCGCCACGGCCATGTTGCTTTTCGATTGGGCCAATATGACGCGACCCGAAACCTGGTCATTGATCCGGTACTCGTTTATGCAACATTTCTGGGTGGGGCGAGTAATGGTGCCGCGGGACAATCTGCCACATCCATTGCCGTAGACGGGTCCGATAATCTCTACATCACGGGATCTACGAATGCCATAAACTTTCCCGTGACTCCGGGGGTCGTGCAGCCTACCCGGCCAGCTCCAGGGTTCGGCGCGTTTGTGTCAAAAATTAACGCCGCTGGAACCGCACTGATTTACTCGACCTACATACAGGGTTTTTCAGGAGGCGAAGTTCTGGCAATCGACGTAACGGGCAACGTCTATCTCGCGGGAACCGCAGACATCGGTCTTCCAATACCCGCTGGGTCCACTCCCTTCCAGTCAACTAACAAAGGACAGAATATCGCGATCCTCAAGCTAAACAACAACGGGACTGCAGTTCTCTACGGAACCTATCTCGGCGGCAGCGGGTTAGACTTCTTCGCTGGCATTGCGGTCGATGCTTCGGGTGACGCTTATGTCACCGGGTTTACCACCTCCAATGACTTTCCTACCAAAAATGCTCTGCAAGGCTCGTTGGGCAGCATCGGCCAGAGCGGATTCGTAACCAAGCTAGACCCTTCCGGTAGCGGATTGGTGTTCTCCACGTATTTGGGCGGGAACAACAGAACCGAGGCAAGAGCTGTTGCCCTGGACATGTCCGGGAATGCCTACATAGCGGGATCGGCCAATTCAGGATTTCCCACTACGTCCGGCGCATTCCAGCCCGCGTGCTCCGTGGAGGATTGCGCTTTCATGGCAAAGCTAAGTATTGACGGTTCTTCTTTGCTCTATGCCAGTTACCTTGGAGGAAGTGACAACGGAGATATGGCCACTGCGGTCGCGGTGGACAGCTCCGCAAACGTATACCTTACAGGCATAACACGTTCGTCCAATTTTCCTGGAGGAAATGGACCGCTGTCCTGCGGCGATGTCTCGCCTTCAGTATTCGTCGCAGAATTCAATGCTGCCGGCGCGTTAGCGTTCTCAACGTGCCTCGGAAATAATTTCACCACACTCCTTAGTACAGGTTTCGCGACTGCCCCAGCGCTGGCGTTGGACAGCTCCGGAAACGTTTACGTCGCTGCCAATAGTGATGCCAGCCTGGTCCTGAAGAACCCGATAGATTCGAATACCCCGGCTTCCGGTATGACTCGTTCCTTTATTAGCGAGGTTAACCCCGTCAGTGGTCAGTTATTATTCTCGAGTTTCGTCGGCGGTTCAGGCCCTTCACCCGGCAATGGACTGGGTGGCGAGCAACTTAATGCGGTGGCGGTCGATTCCAGTGGAAATATCTATGCGGCCGGCCTCTCCGCTAGTGTGGGAGAAGATGCCTACAATGGGTTCCCCGTATTCAACGCTTTGCAGCCTCTTTTCGACTTTAGCCTTACTCCCACGGTTCGGCCGCCGGTTACCTTTTCCGAGGCCGTTATCATGAAGATATCTTCCGCCACCGGATCGGCTGCGGCGATCGCACCGGGCAATGTGCGATTTCTCAACCCCCAGCTGGTAGGTACCACCAGTGCGCCGACGCCAGTGACAGTTTTTGACCTGGGGACCGCACCCCTGATGATCTCTAACGTCGCAGCTGGCGGAGACTTTGCCGTCCAGTCAAGTAATTGTGGAGCCGTGACGGCTTCGGGAAGCTCCTGCACTATTCAAGTTACGTTCACCCCCACAGCCATCGGTACACGCAACGGAGATTTAACGATCACGGACAGCTCTGTGGGAAGTCCTCACCAGATCGCTCTAACTGGCCAGGGAGGCGCTCCCGCAGCAAGCCTGTCACCGACAAGCCTTTCATTTAACGATCAAACGGTTGGCACAACCAGCGCGCCACAGGCGGTAACTCTTACTAACACCGGTGCAATCAACCTTCAGGTCACCCACATCGAAGCCTCGGGAGATTTTGGCGAAACCAATGATTGCGGGACCGCGTTGCGAGCTCTTTCATCTTGCACGATACAAGTCACATTTTCGCCGGCAGCGTCCGGAGTTCGCACAGGATCACTCACCATAACTGACGATGCTGCGGACAGTCCCCAAGCCATCTCCTTGACCGGTAATCTTCCAGCGACCTTTACTATTTCAACCGGCTCGTCTCCGTCATCAGCTACGGTTGCGGCCGGCGCGACCGCCACATTCAATCTGAGCCTCGCTGCGACTGGTGGTTTCTCTGGAGCCGTGCAGTTCAGTTGTTCGGGCGCACCGGCGGCCTCTAATTGCACCGTCGCGCCGAACCCTGTAAACCTCGTTAGTACTAGCCCCGCTGCCGTCGCGGTAAGCGTCGCAACTACCGCTCGGACCGTTGCTCAGGTGCTTCCGAACGATAAACAGCGAACTCCCGATCGAACATCAGTACTGGCACTTCTGATGGGATGCTCTCTTTTCGGGATCGTGCTCATGCCGATTCGTAGACGCGCAAGAGGGAAGCGGAGATACGTCACGTCCACGGAATTGTTCCTGATGACGCTGTTATGCCTCGGATGCGGGGGAGGGAGCAATACACCACGCACTAACCAGAATACTGGCACGCCGGCCGGCACATATAACATTACCGTGTCAGGCAATTCCGGAAGCATTACCCAATCGATGATGCTAAAGCTTACAGTTCAGTGACACCAGGCCGTCGCAAGCCAAGCGCCAGTTGAGTCAATAACTTCTGGATAAAACATCGCCAAAATTCTGTCCATCAGTCTCTTCAAGAACGTTTATCGAGACCATCCGGAGATTGGTACTTGAGAGTTGCCTGTCAATTGTCTGGTGCTGCCGGATGACCGGGCCATTCCAGACCAGCAACTCTGCAGGCGATGCGGGGCCCAATACTTTCCGTAATAAGACAGAGCGCCTAAATCGCATTGTGACCCTTATAAGCGGTGCGCCAAGCAATTTCAACCGTTGGTTCTCCAAGGTGGTGAGCCCGTTGCCTGGTTAAGTGGGGTTACTATCTCGACGAATGCATATTCCATCCCGCTATGTTCTCACCCCCTCGTCGGATTGACGGGATAGGAGGTAGGAGATTAAAAGTCCGTCCTCCATAGTAACTAACTAGTAATAACGGGCTCCAAGGGGCGGGGAGGGATGGCATGGGGATGGTCTGGCCGGGGCTCGGCCAACAGCGCGCGAGGCTCGGGGTGGCGTGGTGCGTGCGCGGGAGGGTGCGAGCGCGGAGCGCGGGGGAGACACCTCATCTCGAACTTGGCCCGGTTGTAAATGTAAACGCCTGTTTACAACAGCTATTCCGGGGATTAGCCATAACTGCCACCAGGAGTTAGATTTATCGCATGCTCGACCAGTGTTGCCTCTAAACAACGAAGAATGTGCAATGGTTAATCAGGCTGGATGTGGGTGGTGCCTAACGAGCAAAGAATGCCGCTAGCTCTGTATGTTGCGGTGGTGCCAGTTCTTGCTGTGATCTCGGGCTTGATCTTTTGGGCTATGGTCATTCTGTGCAACAGGCGGCTTCCTGATCAAGAGAAACTACGCATTTTACATCTTCCACCCTGGAGTGATAATGAAGGTGAGAAGAAAATACAAAGAGCTCTACCCTACCGGCAAGTTGGCTTTTCTATTAGATCTTTCCTTCGCAGGTATCGCGGTCGCCTTTCTCGCGGCCGCGTGGAGAACCTGGCCGTGCTAGGCAGGTGTCCGTGGCATTGAGGGGTCGGGTCGTTTTGTTGGCGAAACATCGCCATTATACTCATTGACCCGGATCGGCCAAATTTCTCAATGAGTGTAATCGCCTTCATGAGAAGGTCATAAAAGTCAAGGCCGACGTGGCGGCCTTCCTTATTAATTGCTTTCCATCTGCATAACCCTCCGGTGGTGAAGTGGGGAGCTGTCAAGGGCGCCCCCGAACAGGGGGCGTTCATCTTGACCCTTGACA
>WNFO01010200.1_pt1 | contig 16003 bp, 19 predicted proteins | sample 5400251 | NCBI WGS metagenome assembly WNFO01 (sample SAMN13153354, study PRJNA577476) | soil metagenome | isolation source: 100 cm saprolite under Madrone tree | place: USA:California | collected 2016-06-14 | reverse complement strand
AACCCGCTCGAACGTCTGGAATTATCGCGGCGTGAACGCCTTCGCCAAGGATCGTATAGATCTGCTTGGCCTTCATCCGACCGTGAAACCGGTCGCGATGATCGCTGATGCGTTACGCGATGTGTCGCGTCGCGGTGATATCGTGCTCGATTCTTTTTTAGGCTCGGGATCGACCTTGATCGCGGCCGAAGAGACTGGCCGGGTCTGCATCGGTGTTGAATTAGATCCGCTATATGTCGACGTCGCGATCCGCCGTTGGCAAAAGCGCACCGGCAAGGACGCGGTCCATGCTGCCACCGGGGAGACGTTTGATGCGATCGCGCAGCGCACTGAGTCACTTTCAGCGGCGGCTCTTTTGCCAACTGACGCGCTCGCCCCCAGCGCGCCATCGGAAAAATCCGGATGTTCGCGGGACGGGGCTCAATGATGGCAGAGCAGGAGGATGAGAAGGTCGGTTACCGCAAGCCGCCAACCAGAACCCGATTCCAACCCGGGGTGTCCGGTAACCCTGACGGCCGCCGCAAGGGCAGCGTTAATCTTAAGACCGACCTTCGGAGCGAACTTTCCGAGCTTATTCACATTCGGGAAGGGGAGCGCAGCCTGAAGGTCTCCAAACAGCGCGCGATGCTGAAAGCCATGGTCGCAAAGGCCCTGAAGGGCGATGCTCGGGCCGCCAATGTTGTGTTGATGCTGGTTGGCAGGCTGTTCGAACCCGAAGTTGCCGAGGAGGTGCCGGCCCTGACATCCGATGATCAGGCAATCCTTGAGCGCTTCCTCGCCCGACGCATCGCCGATCACGAGCGCGAGCGGTAATTCTATCCGGCCGGCACCGGCCGCATTTGCTCTTTTCGAAACGAGATGATCATGTCCTCCGAACCTATTAAGATCTTTCGCTCTGCCGTAAAGGCCGATCTCCTGACGTTTCTTGAGGGCGCCTTTCCTGTGGTAGATAACCGCTGGGAACTCGAGTTGGCGCCTTACCTTGAGTATTTGGCCAGCGAATTAATGGACGTCGCTGACCGACGCGAAACCCGCCTAATCATCAACTTGCCGCCCCGCCATCTGAAGTCGGTCCTGGTATCGATTGTATTCGTGGCATGGCTTTTGGGGCGCGACCCGAAGCTGCGCATTGGTGTGGTATCACATAGCCAGGCGCTTGCGGCCGATCTGGCCTCGAAAACATTGCTACTGATCAATTCCGACTTCTACCGAAAGGTGTTTCCCGGCCTGCGGCTGCGTGACAATGGCCGCAAGACCACGGACTTTGTGACCACGAAAGGCGGCGGTCGCTACGCCGCGTCGTTCGAAACCGGCATCACCGGCCGCGGCTTCGATATTATCATTGTCGACGACCCGATTTCAGCCCATCACGTGAAATCGGAGAAGGAGCGGGCGAACGTCAACGATAACTTCGATACAATGGTCGCATCGCGTCTTGATGATCAGATCAGTGGCGTCATCATCGTGGTTGGTCAAAGAATGCACGAGGACGATCTTTCCGGCAATCTGCTTCAAAAAGGCGGGTGGAAGCACATCTGCTTGCCGCTAGTCGCCGAGGAGGAGGCGTCCTATCCTATCGGCAAACGGTGTTGGCACCGAAAAGTTGGCGAGCCGCTGCTCGGCCGTCAGTGGCCGGAACAGATCATCAGGGACAAGCGCGAGCAGGTTGGCGAGCCGATCTTTGCCGCTCAGTATCAGCAAAATCCCTCTGCCGCATTTGGAGAACTGATCCGGCCCGACCAGATTTTGCACTTCACGGATCTGCCACCGGACGCTAAGCGGGTTGCGCTAAGCTGGGACACAGCTGTCAAAACAGGCTCTGATCACAGCTACACGGTCTGCTTGGTGATTGCCCGCGATCGGCGTCGGCACTATGTCGTTGATGTCCTGCGCGGGCATCTTGACCCCGTTCAGATGCGCGATGCAGCGCTCAACTTGATCAGGACCTATAGGCCATCAAACATCTTGATTGAAGACGCAAGTTCCGGCACGGGCTTGGCTCGCATGTTGGCTGAGCTTGGTCATCCAGCAGAACTGCGGCCGACTGGTGGACGAGGTAAGGAGGAGCGGCTTGAGAGCCAGCTCCACATGTTTGCGCAGCATTTGGTACTGATCAAGAAAAACCAAACCTGGACTGTCGAGCTGGAAAGCGAATTAATGCGCTTCCCATTCAGCAAGCACAACGACCAGGTCGACGCCCTGACCCAATATCTGGCGTGGGTTGCTGAGAATCCTATGCGTGAACCGGTGATATTAATGGCCGGCGGCAGCGACGCGAAGATTGATCGTGCTCTATCGCGCGGCCTGTGGCCGGTTGCCAAAGGCGACAATCCGTTGCGGCCCAGGACGAAAGGATCCCGTCGGTGGTAAGCCACCCATCCAATGCGGCATGCCTGCAATGAGTTCGCCTGCGTTCGAGCGCCTGCGTACGATGTCTGCGACAGCGCTGCAAGGCATAGAACAGCCGATTTGATCGCGGTCTGGTGATGGGACATCTCGGCCTCAGCCGAAACGATCAATCGGGACCTGGGTCGTTCCGCAAGGCACCAAATCCTCGTCGCTTGCCAGCCCTCAAGAATTCGTTTTCCGCATTCGTGCGCAGCCTGCGCCCGTCGTATCGCACCACCCATCATTGGAAGGTTCCGGAGCGGACGCTGTAGATCGAGTGCCGAAGCCGAAGATTTGGCAGCTCAGGCGTCAAGATCGCTCTTCCGATGGTTGGTCGATCGGAGCTTCGCGAAAGTGCCGGCAGTGCATTTATCCCGCGAAGAGTTCGCCTGATTCAAGAGGTGAAACTTCCGTTTTCGCCGACATGTTTGGATTGATTTTGTCGCATTTGGCCGCGACAATCGGGGCCATTAGGACGGTAAGCGACATCTTCCTACTAGCGTTGATCCCCATCGCGTTCGAGGTCTATTCGGATGCCGTGTTGACGAGCGGTAGGGTCTCTCGCACTGTTGCCGACCCTGTGACAATGGCTATTGCCCATGGGACTCAAACGCGGTTAGGGCCCTAAAGCCGCCCCGCGGACTTGGCATCCTCTGACCGTTTTCAGGCCCGCGGCCGGCAACACGTTGCGAATTCGCGCCGAGCTTTTCCTGCCCAACATCGGCGCCACGCATCACGGTTTTAACCGCCCGCGTCACAGCATCTCACGCGTCCACCACCACCTGTTTGATGGGGTGGACAGCTCCTGCTCAGCGGCATCGGAGTGCCATAACGTGGTCGTTGGTTAGAACGCCACATGGAGAGGAACCATCCATGGACAAGATTAGCACGATCGGGTTGGACCTAGCGAAAGCTATCTGCGAGGCGGTGATGCGGCCGACGATGGCTTTCGTGCCGGTCAAGAGCGCACAACAGCAGCCGCCTGACATGGTCTACAAAGTGCGTGAACTGCTGGTTCGGCAGCGCACACAGACGGTTAACGCCTTGCGCAGCCATCTGGCGGAGATGGGGATTGTTGCGGCGCAAGGACGCGGCAAGCTCGTCAAGTTGATTGCCGTGGTGCGCGAAGCTGGCAATGCTCGTTTGCCCGAGGCGGTACGCCTGGCACTTGAGGATTTGGCCGGACAGATCGAAGCGCTGGACGCGCGCTTGGCGCGCGTCCACAACGAGATTGTCGCCGAGGTGCGGGCGAGCGAAGCCGGACGCCGGCTCACTCGCATTCTTGGCGTCGGACCAATTACAACGGGTGCATTGCTTGCGATGGTGCCCGACCCAGCCGGGTTCGGCTCGGCGCGGCACTTTGCAACATGGCTGGGCTTGGCGCCGCGGCAGAACTCAAGCGGCGGTTGGGTAGAATCGGCAAACAGGGCAATCGCTATCTGCGTACACTGCTGATCCTGGGCGCAGCAAACGTGGTGCGGTTCATGTGCAAGAACACGGCAGTTTCGGCGCGGCTCGCAGCCTTCCGGGAGCGCCGGCCGTTCAAGGTTGTGGCGGTAGCGCTCGCCCAACGGAATCATTTGCTTTGACCGAGCGGTCGGACACTGACCTCGCCCTCGGTGATGACCTGCGCAAGAAGATTGGACACTAGTGTCTCATGATTGCAATTGTCCAAGAACACGGTTGGATCGGATCGCATCAGCGCACTTTCGATCCGCTTGGCCAGCTCCTGCCGATCTCCCCTGCAGGTAAACGCCTTGGGCTTTTGGGCGACGGCGATCTTGGCAAGCGCGTGAACGAGCAAGCCCGGAGCCCGACAGATGGGGCGCACGAGTTAGCAATGCTGGCGCTATGGCAGTGATGCACCCATGCTATCCTTTTGCAATACCGAACCCCTTGGTCAGATTTCAGACTTCAAGCGAACTGGGCCCTCCATTGCAGGATCGATTACAGGATCGATGTTTTGCTGCATGAGTATTTCGTGATGCAGATGGCTTGATATGAGCCACAAGATTGCTCCGAATTCGCTCGACTTCAACGGGCGATTGAGCATCAATGCCACCTCCTGATGGAAAAAGTGGGACAACGAGATCATCCATCAACCAAACTCTCCTTGCAGATTCATCGCGCCCAAGCGAAGCAGATCCCATGCTTGAAGCCTGCCCAAGCGCGATGGTCTCGATGGATATTGAGCAATTGATTAACGAGGCCGTGCAACTAAACGGTGCAGTCTCCCTACTGAAGCGGCTGTCGCAACAATAGCCGCTAACTGCTGTCGGCTTCGGGCGATAGCAGCATCGGATTGCTGCCCGTTGATCTCACAGAGGATCAGATGCCCGCCCGCAAAGGCAAATCGAAATCGGCAAAGAGCAAACCGTCGCGAACCACTCCGTCTTCATCGGCAAAGCGAGGCGTTATCGCATCAAAAATACCGTCGTCGGGACCCGTAGCAAAGCCGGCATCGACAATATTGCCCGCCGCCAAGATTTCGAAAAAAGAGATAGTGCTCGGGATGTTGCGGGAACCTGACGGGACGTCCATCGCCACCATCATGGCGTCAACCGGCTGGCAGGAGCATTCGGTACGCGGGTTTTTCGCCGCTGTCGTTAAAAAGAAGCTTAAACTAAATTTGGTTTCGCAGAAGGTTGGTGACGATCGGATCTATCGGATCGAAAACGCCGATCCAGCGCGCTAGTCTGGTGCTCGATTGCAAGAAAAGTCGCTGCCGAGCGCTCGATATCGAAGCAGTATCGTTCACGCCCTTCTCCAACTTTGGCGACCGCACGACTTACCGTCAACAACTACATCGCATCGCGTTCGGTCAACTCCCAAGGGGGCATGTCGCATGCGGGAATATTTGGGTTCGTTCTGTCAAACGCAACATTCTAGCGATCCCTACGTACATGGCCGCGATCCTCAGATGGCGGAGCCAATTATCCGAAAAACAGCAAAAGTAGCAGAACGAACCCAATTCCGTCGGGCCACCGCGAGCTCCAAAACCGAAGACTGTCCTGCTTGCTCAGAGTGTGTTAGCTGCGAGCCGGCGTTTGGCGCGGGCGATACGCTCATAGCGGTCAAGTACAATCAAGCGCCGAATCCCGCTGCAGTCGCAGCGCTTAAAATCAAGCGATGCGATCAGTGAGGCTCGCACCATGCGGACGCGCGATAATTCCATCTGTACCTGGGCTACCCGCCTTGCGGCAACATGTTGGGCGTCGTTCGCTCCATCGTCAACTAGAGTTCGGGTTAAATGGTCGACAACCGTTGAAATATCCTCATTTGTTGGCAGCGGACAGGATAGCCCATGCTTAAACGCGTTATTGCAAGATGCGCGGCGCCCGCTTTTTGTTTTTGGGCCGGTGCTGCGTTTGGCGTTCGCGCGGTTGGCCGCAATTTGCCTTTCACTGGCCATCCACCCGCCAACCATCATCCAAGACTACTAACACCGCTTGCCCGCCCGCTTTTGTAAGACGGCAACATGGATTCTTGCTCTGGTTGGGCACGTTAGCAAGCCGATTTTCACCCGCGATAAAAACAGGAATATTGCTCAGAAAGGACTGGCATTCGGGCGCGATCGGAGCGTTAATATTCTTGAAGGGAGCAAACGCTCCGGGAGATCCAGCCCCGCCGGGCCATGGGCTTAGGCGGGGCCGAGGCACTGCGGCGGACATCGCCGCTTTAGCCAAAGGAGATCCCCGTGAATGATGCCCAGGGAATCAGCGCAACCCCTTTCCATCTGTTCAAATTTAATCCTGACGATCGCCGTTCCTTTATCGGTGGCTCGGATGCCCGGATCATCATGGGCGACGACGAAGCAATGCTGGTCCGGTTATGGCGAGAGAAGCGCGCCGAAATCGAACCCGAAGACCTTTCTGACAATCTGATTGTTCAGCTCGGCATCGTCACCGAAGACCTCAACCGCCGTTGGTACGAGCGCCAGACGGGCCACATCATTAAACACGCACAACGGCGCATCCAGCATCCGGTCAACAAATGGATGGCGGCGACGCTCGACGGCCTGGTCGAGCCATTGGGCGCGGTGTTTGAAGCCAAGTTCATGTTGCCCTGGACATTTTCTGAAGAGGCGGCTGCCGAAAAGCACATGGCGCAGCTGCAGCACAACATGTGGGTCGCAAATTTGAGATCGGCGGTGCTATCGATCATTACCGGCGGTGGCAAATGGGTGGAAGTAACTATCAGGGCCGATCCGCTATACCAGCACCTCCTTCTCACCGCAGAGAAAAAGTTCTGGCGATGCATCATGACGGCGGAGCCGCCATGTCTATTTAACGTCGAGCCGCCCCGACCCAGACTTGAGGCCGTGCGCATCGTCGACATGAACGCATCCAATAGCTGGGCAGAATTAGCCGCCGTGTTTCGCCGAACCCGACCGGCCTATCAAGAGCACGAGGAAGCAAGAGCCGGTCTTAAGAAGCTCGTCCCGGAAGATGCCAAGGAAGCACTAGGCCACGGACTACGCGCAAAACGTTCCAAGAATGGCGCAATTAGTTTTGACCTCCTGGATATTGAGGTGGCCGATGCACCGCTCTAGTCAGTCTATCAGCGCAATAGCGTCAGCGCTCGCCAAAGCCCAGAGCGAACTGAGTAACCCGGAAAAGTCCCTGACCGCCACCATCCGATCACCGTTTCCGCGCGAGGCCGATCGAACATTCCGCTACGCCTCGCTTGCAAGTGGTCTCGACATCGTCCGAAAGAAACTCGGTCAGCATGAAATCGCTACAATCCAAACCACCAGCATTGACCAGAACGGACAAATCCATCTTACCACCCTGTTGGCTCACGCCTCAGGAGAATGGATTTCATCGGATTGGCCGGTCTGCTCTTCGAGTGAAACCGCCGCACCGCACCGTATGGGAGCTGCGCTCACCTATGCGCGACGATACGCGCTGTTTGCGCTGGTAGGAATTGCAGGAGAAGACGATCTTGACGCGCCCGATACGCTGCTTGGGCCGCCCCTACCAAGATCGTCTGATGAAGATCTGCGTGGCAGACCGTCCAAACCACCGTCGAAACCCACGATCCATAAACCGCCGCTGCTGGATATTGAGGCATCAGGTGAGTTGCGAGACGTACTGGTGACCGAACTCAGGGCTCTGAAAGATAATGACGCGCTAGCCCTGTGGGCGCAGCGGCGACTGCCTGCGAAAAATACTTTGATTGTGAACGATGCACGAATAGTTGAAGCAACTTACCGATCCATCAAGGATACGGTTTTAACCACGGACACTCCAGCTGATCGCTCGATAGCAGCTATCGAACAGCAAGCTGGAAAGGAGCCTGTGATGGATCTCGGCAATGGTTTAGCCGCCAAATCATCGGTCGTAGTTTTGAACAAGACGGTCCGCAGGCGCAGCAAGGCCCACTTGGCCTATGTTCGGGCCCAAGCATGCGTGGTTTGTCAGCGCCATCCCTGCGATGCGCACCATCTCAAATTTGCCGAGACCAGAGCGATGGGCCGTAAGGTCAGCGATGAATTTACTGTCCCGATGTGCCGCGATCACCACGCCGAACTGCATCGCCAAGGCAATGAAATGGCTTGGTGGGCTAATGTCGGCATTTCACCGATGGAGTTAGCCAAAGATTTTTGGCTGGCGAGCCCGATTCATGTCTCTTCGAGTCCCCGCAGTCGCGATGAAGCGTCGGGTACTGGAGAAAATCCGATGGTGCAATCGTGACCATTTACGACGATCAAACACCGAGTTCACGCGCGCTCGACGTTGCGATACCCGCTATTTTCAATCGAGTGGTCCAGCCGGCATTTCTGCTGCCGGGCGAGAGCTTGAGCGATTACGAGGCTATTCGCGATATGATCATCGAAGAGATTGCACCGCAATCCGGCATCGAATGGCTTTGGGCTGCAGACCTGATTGAGCTTTCATGGGATATTGTCCGCTATCGGGCGCTGCGGCAGAAAATGCTCAAGATTCGCCGCCAGGATGCAATTGAGGCTATGCTGCAACGCCTTGATTTGCCCGGTATCCCCTACCCGTTCAGGCAATTGGCGCGAGATCAGACAAGGCTAAACGCAGAGCAATGGCGTACCGATCCAGCAGCGAACGCCGAAATTGAAAATAGACTTGCCACGCAGGGTATAGACGAGGGTTCGGTCAACGCGGAGGTATTGATCCAATCGCGAGAGTTGTTCGTGATGTTTGATAACCTAATGCAGTCCGCTCAAACCCGCCGTATCCTATTACTTAGGGAAATAAACAGGCGCCGTATCTCGCTGGAGTTTGAACGGGCTGGGCCGCCTAAACGCAGAATTGCAGCACCAGATATGTAGCATTGTCATCGCAGATGGCTGCTCCAAGGTGTAACATTGCTGCATCGTTTACGGTGAGGAGTAAGGCGTGACACTAAGCTAAGCGCTTAAGCCTTAACCCCACCTACAGGTGATATTGTCCGTGGGATTGTCACGACCGACGATAATCGTCCTCGATGCGGATGATATCGTCCTCGCCGAGATAACTGCCGGTCTGGACTTCGATCAGTTCCAGCGGAATCTTGCCCGGATTTTCCATCCGATGGGTCGCCCCGATCGGGATGTAGATCGATTCGTTCTCATGCACGATCTTGACCAATTCATTGACGGTCACGCGCGCCGCCCCGCGCACCACGATCCAGTGCTCGGAGCGATGATGATGTTTTTGCAGTGAAAGCCTACCGCCCGGCTTCACCACGATGCGCTTGACCTGATGCCGTTCACCCATGTCGATCGATTGATAAGAGCCCCACGGCCGGTGTACCTTGAGATGTTCTTCTGTGACCTGAGGCGCGACGGTTTTTAACTTTGCGACCAACCGCTTCAAGCCGTTGGCATCCTTCTGACGCGACACCAGCACGGCGTCTTGTGTTGCCACGACTACCAGATCCTCGACGCCTTCCAGCGCGACCAGCGCCTTGTCGGTCGAAACATTGCAGTTGCGGGAATCCTCGAACACCGCGGCGCCCTGCGCGGCATTGCCTTGACCATCCTTGTCCGACAGTTCCCACACCGCATGCCAGGAACCGACGTCGGACCAGCCGCACGCCACCGGCACCACGGCGGCGTGCGAGGTCTTCTCCATCACGGCATAGTCGATCGAAATCGCTTTGGCTTTTCCGAACGATCCCGGATCGAGCGTCACAAAGCCGAGATCGCGTCCTGCCTTGGTCACCGCATCGCTAACCGCTTGCACGCTGTCGGGATCTACGTTGCGATATTCATCGAGCAGAATGCTCGCCCGAAACATGAAGTTGCCGCAGTTCCAGAAATAGCCCGCCTTGACATAATCGGCGGCCGTCACCGGGTCCGGCTTCTCGACGAACTTCGCCACTGCACGGACCTCGCCGGCAATCGGCGCGCCCGGGCGGATATAGCCGTACTCGGTGGCCGCACGCTCCGGCCGAACGCCGAAGGTCACAATGCGTCCCGCTTCCGCCGCGACGAGACCCTGGCGGCAGGCGGCGACAAAAGCACCGGCATCGCGAACGACGTGATCAGCGGCGAGCGCGAGAACCACCGCATCCTTGTCACGCATCTCGGCAAAGGCCGCGCCCGCCGCTATCGCCGGGCCGGAATCCCGCCGCATCGGTTCCAGCAGGACGTCGGCCTCGAGCGCGATCTCGGCAAGCTGATCGAGCACGATGAAGCGATACGCCGTGTTGGTGATAACGATGGGGCGCTCGAACAGCTTCGCATCTGACACCCGCAGCATCGTTTCCTGAAATGTCGAACGCGCTCCGAACAACGGCAGGAATTGCTTTGGGCGAACCTCGCGCGAGGCCGGCCATAGACGCGTTCCGGCGCCGCCGCACATGATTAGTGGAATAATTCGTCTGTCCATCGGTGCCTCAAACTTTGTAATGGTCGCGATACCATGCGACGAAGCCGCGAATACCATCCTCAATGGATGTCTCGGGCCGAAAGCCGATGTCGCGCGTCAGATCCGCGACATCGGCGAAGGTTTCGGTTACGTCCCCGGGCTGCATCGGCAACATATCCTTTACCGCCGTGCGACCCAACTCCTTCTCCAACAGCGCCACCACGTGCATAAGCTCTTCCGGGCGGTGATGACCGACATTGTAGAGCCGCGCCGGCGTACGCCCCGCGCCCTCATCAGCTGCGGGAATGCGATCGACGAGGCGCGATACTATACGGATAACGTCATCGATATAGGTGAAGTCGCGGCGCATCTTGCCATGGTTAAAAAGCCTAATCGGCTTGCCTTCAACGATGGCCTTGGCAAACAGAAAAACTGCCATATCGGGCCGTCCCCATGGCCCGTAGATAGTGAAGAACCGCAGGCCGGTGACCGGAAGCCGGTAGAGGTGGCTGTAGGAATGAGCCATCAACTCGTTGGCCTTTTTGGTCGCGGCGTAGAAACTAATGGGATGATCGGTCTTGTCATCGACCGAAAATGGCAGCTTGGTGTTGTTGCCATAGACCGATGAAGACGACGCATAAATCAGATGACCGCAGTCGTTGTGCCGGCAGCCTTCCAGAACATTGACAAAGCCTTCTAGATTAGAATCGACGTAAGCGTGAGGATGATCGATGGAGTGGCGCACGCCGGCCTGAGCGGCAAGGTGGAGCACCACCGCAAAGCGACGCTTTGCGAACAACGAAGCCATTAGTGGGCGATCCGCGAGATCGGCCTGCAAGAAACTGAACCGCGAATTCGCACGCAGGATCTCCAGTCGTGCCCGCTTCAGCGCGGGATCATAGTAACTGTTGAGATTGTCCAGACCGACAACATCACGGCCCTCGGCCGCTAACTGGCGGGCGATGTGAAAGCCGATAAAGCCCGCCGCACCCGTAACCAATATTGTGTTATCCGACATCGCAATCCCAAGGTTTCGGTTCGACTCCGCCGCTCCGGCCGGAGCCTCTTTACCTGCCGTATCGCAGGTGTCGCAATACCCAGTTGTGCACCTATTGCCAGATCGGCTTTAAAACCATACCAAGGCGGCGGAGTTTCGGCGCGAGTTGCGCCGTTTTTAACACCTTCTCAAACCTGGCGAGTGCGGCCGAGATGCGCCGAATCCTGCTTTCGACGGCAAAAATATTGATCTCTGCGGCGCTGCTTTACTTCGCGCTGCGCAAGGTCAATCTCTCCGATCTCGTATCGCGCATCAATATTGCGAGCCTGGGCTGGCTCGGCATGGCGATTGCCGTGACTTTCCTGCAGATTTTTGTCGGCGTGTTGCGTTGGCGCGAGATCGGGGCGGAGTGTGGCGCGCCGCTGGCGACGAAGCAGGCGATGCGTTTCAATCTGATCGGAACGTTCTTCAACCAGACACTGCCGTCCTCGATCGGCGGCGACGCTGTGCGACTCTGGCTGGTCGCGCGCGGCGGCGCCGGATGGCGCGCGGCAACCTATTCCATCTTCGTCGACCGTGCCATTGGCCTGATCGCGCTTGCGATCCTCGTCGTGGCGAGCCTGCCGTGGAGCTATCGTCTCATCACTGATCCCCATGGCCGGTCGGCGCTGCTGTTTGTCGATTTCGCCGCGCTCGCGGGCGGCGTGGGATTTCTCATCCTTGGCAGGTTACACTGGCCCTGGCTGAAGCGTTGGTGGGGAACGCATCATCTTCATGCCTGTTCGGTGATCGCAAACCGGGTGATTTTCAGCCGCAAGCGTGGACCGACGATTGCGGTGCTGTCGGTACTTGTACACGTTCTCGCCGTCGTCATCGCCTGGTGCGTGGTGCAATCGATCGCGGCACCGGTCGTGTTCCAGTCAGATCTTTCAACTGGTTCCGCCTGTCATGCTGATCACCATGCTGCCGATCTCGATTGCCGGCTGGGGGGTGCGCGAGGCCACCATGGGTCTGGCGTTCGGATATGCCGGGCTGATGACCAATGAAGGCGTCAACATTTCGCTGCTGTTTGGCATGGTATCCTTCATGGTCGGGGCATTCGGCGGCCTGGTGTGGATTTTTAGCGCCGAGAAAGCGGCGCAGGGTTCGGCACCGATCCAGGTGCCGGAGTAAAGGCTGCATCGGATAGAATGATCATTCCGCATTTGCTCCTGTCGATTTTCGCCGTCGTTGCCGCGGCCGTGGTTTCGGCCGCCGTGACCTGGGCGATCCGGCCCTGGCTTTTGCGACATGCCCTTGCAAAGCCGAACGCGCGCTCGTCGCATCGCATTCCAACCCCGCAGGGGGCCGGCATCGCGGTAATCGGCGCCACCGTGGTCGTCGCGGGTGCGATCGTCGCTTACGCAGATAAGTTGAATTCGAACGTTCTGCTCGCGGTTTTCGCCGCCTCCCTGTTCATGGCCGTTGTGGGATTTGCGGACGACGTCAAATCCATCCCGGTACTGCCTCGACTGATACTGCAGGCGGTCGCGGTCGGCACGATCCTCTTTACGGTGCCCAGCGATATCAGGATCGTTCCGGCCGCTCCGCTCTGGATCGAACGCGGTCTGCTCTTGCTGGCAGGCCTTTGGTTTGTGAACCTGGTCAACTTCATGGATGGGCTGGATTGGATGACTGTCGCCGAGGTCGTGCCGATCACCGCGACGATGGTTGTGCTCGGATGGTTTGGTGAATTTCCTCCATCGGCAGCCATTGTTGCCGCAGCGCTCTGCGGCGCGATGGCTGGATTCGCCCCTTTGAATCGCCCGGTGGCAAAAGTCTTCCTCGGAGACGTCGGCAGCTTGCCGATCGGCCTGTTGCTTGGCTGGTGCTTGCTGCAACTGGCCTACAACCAGCAAATCGTCGCCGCAATGCTGCTGCCGCTATACTATTTGGCGGATGCGACCGTGACGCTGTTGCGCCGGCTGACGAGGGGCGAACCGGTTTGGGCGGCGCATCGTTCGCATTTTTATCAGCGCGCGACCGATAACGGCTTTACGGTGCTGCGCGTAACAGGCGAGGTGTTCGCGCTCAACATCGCCCTTGCGGCGCTGGCGGCCGGATCGATCATGACGCCGTCGGTCATGATCCGGATCCTGTTTTTGATCGCCGGGGGTTTGGCTACGGCCCTGCTGCTGTACCGGTTTTCACGCCGACGCCCCGATTCATCCTGAATCAATTTGTAGCGCGCTATCGTTTCTCGCCTCGCAAAAGTCCATGAACCAGTTCGGCGTAACCTGACATTGCCCGGCCGAGACCAAAATCCCTTGCAATTGTGACGGCCCGTTCGGCCATCAATGGATCCTGGGCTGAAAAAGCCAGACGTATGGCGTTTGCAAGTTCGTCGGACCGGCCGGGCGTCACGACCCAACCCAACCCGTGTTCCTTTACGGTCAGCGCGGCCTCGGCATCGGGCTCGGATACAATGATAACAGCCCGGCCAACCGCGAGCAGGTTGTAGAACCGGCTGGGGACCGATACGCCGGCGACGTTCTTTCGATAAGGAATCAGCCAGACGTTTGCGGCCAGCAGAAACTCTTCGAGATTTTCGTCCTCGACGCGCTCGACCAGGGTGACGTTTGCAAGGTTTGCTTCGGACTGCAATTGCTCCAGCCGCTCGAAGCCTATTCCCCAGCCCGAGAGCAGGAAATGAATACCCGCATCGTGCCGCAGCAATCGTGCGGCCTCGAACACGATGACGGGATCGTGAGTAAAACCGAGATTGCCGGAAAGGCCGACCACGAAGCGCGCGGCGTGCAGGCGACGATAACGGTTATCGGATTGAATCGGCCGAACCGCCGGAGCCAGCGTGGCCCAGTTCGGAATAAACCAGATTTTTTCAGGCGTTATTCCCCGGTAACGCAGAAGCAGCTGTTCGGTGTCGCGGCCAATGGTGACCACGGCATCCAGCGCGCGAAACATCAGCGCATTTGCGGCGCGGATCGCCTTGGCCACAATCGATTCGGGCTTCAGGAGACCGGCCATTACCAGCACGTCTGGAAAAAGATCGTGCATGATCAGGACAGATCTTGCGCGTTTCAGTTTGGCGGCGGCGACAACGGCGTAAGGCAACGTGAAGGGAGCAGTGACGGTGAGCGCGACGTCGCCGCGCTGCAATTTCATCAGCAGCGTCAAAAATATCCGTAGCACAAAAAGGATTTCGGCGATCGCGCGCCGGACCAACGCACTCTTGCCCGGCATCCGGTTCTTGATTTCAACGACGCTCGGTTCACCCGAGCTCGCCGGCTCAGGTGACCTGGGCCCCGGCGTTCCCGAAAGCACCAAAACCGGCGCTTCGGTTGTAAGATGCCGGGCGATCGCCGACATGATTGCGGCTGTCGTGCTCCGATCCGGCGGATAATGCTGGCTGACGACAACGATTTTTGCGGGCTTTCGCATCGACGTCTTTTCGCAGGATTTCATCACCTCAGGCAGCGCCACGCGCGGTCATCTCAAGCTGCGGTCGATCCGAATTCCGGCACGGCATCCTTCAGAATGGCCTTGATGGTCGCGCGGTCATCCCTGGCGATCGCCTGCTCCAGCGCCGCGATCCACTTGCGCAGGGCCAGCATCGGCGGTTCGTTGGGCTTGGCGGCCATGATGCCCGCGACACCAATCTCGACGGCCGGCTCCTCGGTGGCGAACAGAATTTCGTTCAAGCGTTCTCCCGGCCGCATGCCAGTGAAAACGATATCGATATCGTGACCCGGCTGCAGACCCGACAGGCGGATCATGCGCTCTGCAAGATCGACGATCTTGACCGGCTGCCCCATGTTGAGCACGTAAACCGAAACGTCCGGACGCAGCGGCGCCAGTGCGTGCGTCGCGGCCGTAATCACCAGATCGCAGGCTTCGCGGATGGTCATGAAATACCTGACCATATCGGGGTGGGTGACTGTCACCGGCCCGCCCGCTTCGATCTGGGCCTTGAATTTCGGCACCACGGACCCGTTCGACGCCAGCACATTGCCGAACCTCACGGAGATCAGGCGCATCCGCGGCCGGCCGCCCTGTTGAGATGCCAGATCATGATCGAGCGCCTGGCAGTACATCTCGGCAAACCGCTTGGTCAGACCCAGCATCGAGACCGGCTCGATCGCCTTGTCGGTCGAGATCATCACCATCGCCTCGGCGCCGGCCGCCAACGCCGCGTCGGCGACGTTTACCGTTCCGAAAATATTGGTCTTGACGCCTTCGCTCCAGTCGCGTTCGAGAATCGGCACGTGCTTGAGGGCGGCGGCATGAAACACGATATCCGGCCTGAATTCGCTCATCAGCCGCAGCATGCGTTCGCGATCGCGAATATCGGCGATCCGCCCCTCAATCAACGCGCTGGACTGATGCGCCGCCAGCGCTTCCGTCACGGCGTAGAGTGCCGGCTCCGAATTCTCGATCACCAGCAATCGGCCGGCACCGAAGGTCATGACGCGTTCGCAAATTTCCGCACCGATCGAGCCGCCGCCGCCGGTAACGATGACCGACTTGTTTTTTACAAACGCTTCCAGCCGCGCATAGTCGATGTTCTCGCTGGGACGCAGCAGCAGGTCCTCGACCGCGACCGACGTCAGGCGCGGCGTATCTCCGCTCTCCAGCGATGGCAGGCGGCTGACGATCAACCCGAGCCGGCGCGCCCGCATCAGAACGGCATCAGGGCGCGCCTCGGGAGCGAACGCCGAAGGCGTCATGACCACGCGCGCAATCGGCTTGTTGCGCCTTGCGAAATCGCCAATCACGTCCTCGATATCGTCGATGC
>WNFO01002180.1_pt1 | contig 16008 bp, 14 predicted proteins | sample 5400251 | NCBI WGS metagenome assembly WNFO01 (sample SAMN13153354, study PRJNA577476) | soil metagenome | isolation source: 100 cm saprolite under Madrone tree | place: USA:California | collected 2016-06-14 | reverse complement strand
CACAGCGTCTCGATCGCCCGCGCCCGCTCTACCGCATCAGGGCTGCGCGCGGCATCGATTACTGACCACCGGGTGGCCGGAAAACGGTCTCCACCTTCTTCCATCTGTTCGTGACTCATTCCACGCGCCTGGTGGAACAGCGTGATTCTCAGGCAAGGAGTTTATGCAGGATGGCCGAGGCTGACAAGCCGGTGAAAACGTGGGAATCATTTCAGATGGGTTGGATGGCCCGAGAGAAGCCGATCACAAGAGAAGCCGGGAATCCGAAGGGGGAGGCGAGGATCCGGATTCCCGGCAGTCGTGCTGCGCGCGACGCGGGGCGTGCGTCACGGTTTGGCGGAGAAGAGACGCGCAACCAGGGTGACTTGGCCTTGCGTCTCGAAACGTGCGCTCTTCGCTATTTCCTTTTCCCTGTCAGATTTGAAGAGCTGTTTCCCTTCACGGTATCCCGCTGTCCAGATCTGCGAGAGGAAATAGTGCTCGCCATAGCGGTTGAAGACCAGCTTTGTATCCCATCGCACGTCCCCTCCGCCGGCTGGTATCGTGGGTACAATCGCCGCGACGGACCGATCCGTGCGCTGAGTCAAAATCACTAATGGTCCGGTTCCCATACTCTCGACGATATATTCACCGGCGGGAAACGTCGCCGTACCGGCAACAAATTCGAATGGAATGTTCACCACCAAGGGCTCGGTGGCTCGTGCGACTTGAGCCGCCACGATGATGGAGAAAAGCATCAAACTTACCATCACAACAGACCGCTTTTTCATGGGATCCTCCTCTTTCTTCTTTGTCAGCGCCCTGGTGGCTGACCTGTTTTTGTTTCCACTCACGGCCTCGATCCATCGCCATGAGATGTGCCGCACTCTCGCGCATTCCTTTTTAGACTGCAATGCACAGCGGATGAACTCGACGGGAACTCTGGGTGAACACGGAGCTCCTTGAGAGGACGGGACTTACTCCGGCGCCCAGACCTCAATCGCGGTTGCACCGGGCGGTGGTATATTCATCGCAGACCTGAATACCGCCATGCCGCCAACGGATCGCCCTCTCCATGTCGTGCGTTTTGACGTTTTCGAGGTGGATCTTCGCGCCGGAGAACTGTACAAAGCAGGCCGCAAGATCAAGCTGCAAATCCAACCGTTTCAGGCGCTTGCGATCCTTCTGGAGAAGCCTGGCGAAGTGGTATTACGCGAAGAACTGCAAAAAAGGCTTTGGCTCACGGACACTTTTGTGGACTTCGAGCACAGCCTCAACACTGCAATCAAGAAGCTGCGCCAGGCACTCGGTGACGACAAGAAGAAGCCGCGTTTCGTGGAAACCCTGCCGAAGCGAGGTTACAGGTTCATTGGCGCCGTGCAACAGAGCGCGGGGCTGCCTGCACGCGCAAAGATTCCGGCACCGTCCTCCTGGGTCGGCCGTGTCGCGAAACTCTCCTCTGATGGCAATCTTTCCTTCGCTTTGGTGTCGGTGGATGAGGAAGCAGCGGCGGAGAGAGAAAAACTGGATGCGGCAAATGACGACGTGGGGCTGTCTCTGTTGATTGCCTCGCAAAGGCTCTTGATTGTGCCCAACGGGACGCAGGTAAGAGTTCTGGAGGTTCAGGAAACAACGTCCCGCTGTCAGGTGCGAATTCTCGATGGCGAGCACTACGGCAAAACCGCCTTGGTGCTGCTGAAGGCTCTCGTGGAGTCGCCATAACTCCATTCGAACGCTAGCGCACAAGCACGTACCGGCCTGTTGCGCTCCCCGGCATTAGAATAGGCCTTATTCGTAGCGGAGGGCCTCAACGGGGTCAAGGCGCGCGGCTTTCCAGGCGGGGTAGACACCGAAGACAATCCCAATCAGCGCGCAGAGAATGAGCGCGGTGAGAGTCCAAAACAAAGACAAGACCGCGGGGAAGTGCGCGGCGTAGCGCGCGAGAAGGCTGACGCCGGAGCCGAAGACAACGCCAATGACGCCGCCGACGGCGCTGAGAGTCACGGCTTCAATGAGGAATTGAGCAAGAATATTGCTGCGCTCGGCGCCAATGGCCTTTCGAACGCCGATTCAGCACTGGAGTATTATCCCCAGAAAAAACGTAAGTATTTTACGCAGGAAACTGGTTTCGAAGCGGGCCGCTGCTCAAGGTAAACTTTGGCTTTTCGCCAGCCACGTGCCGAAGATTCTGAGCATCAGCCGCAGGGTCAAATTTACGGAGGCGAAGCCAGAGCCTTTTCAATTTTCCCTGCGAGCTCTCGGGTTGGTGCAGCGAAAGAACCATTCGGGTCCAGTCGCAGGTACTCCTTGAACTCTTTCAGCGCACCAACGGCATCGCGGCGGCGAAGCAGAATATTCCCCATGAGCAGATGGCCGGGGGCAAAATCAGGTGACAACGTCAGCGCCCTGCGAGCATGAGGATCGGCCTCCTCAACCCTCTTCAATGCCCAGTATACCCTGCCCAGTTCATACTCGCCTTGCGAGCTATCAGGATTGAGTTCCAGAGCTTTCTTCAACGGCGCCTCAGCAGCCGAGAAGTTCCCTTGCTCATTTCTGCAAGCTCCCAAGGCCAGGTAAGCAGGCGTGAGTTTCTCGTCTAGTTCCACTGCCTTTGTCAGGGCAGTTTCCGCTTCTTTCCAATTCTTTAAGTCCATTTGGGCGACGCCTAGCGCCGCATAGGCCGACGAGTAGTTCGGAAAAGCGCGAATCGCCTTTTGGAAGTGAGAAATGCTTTCTTGAGGCTTTTTCCCGTCAAACAACAGCTTGCGACCAGCCTCAAATTCTTGCATCGCACTCGGGGGTATGACGACTCCCGAAAGAGGAACAGTTACGCCAACCGACCCCGCAGTGGCACTTGCAGGTGCGAGAGGAACAAGTTCGAACTGGATGTTGGCGATGGGGATATTCCGCATATCCACAGTCTCGGACATTTCCGCGAAGCCAGGATGGCGAGCCCTCACCGTGTACAAGTCCTGGGGAACGCCTGAAAACAAAAATTTCCCTTGGGAATCGGTTTGTGTTTGGGCAGCCATTCCTCCCCGCTGGCTGTCCAGCACGACCATGATTCCCTGCGGGCCGGGCTGGCCATTGTGAAAGCGAACTTGGCCGGAAATTTGAACGACCGGAGGTCTGGGACGATCACCGCCTCGCCCCTGAGCCCGCAACGGCGTGCGGAGACTGATAAACGCGGAGAAAAACAGCAATGCCACGAGCTTGAATCGATTCATGACTCACTTCCACCTGTGATTCTTTCACTCCTGGTGAGAGATTCAAAGAAAAAGGGGGAGGGCGGAATCGCCCTCCCCCTTTTGGAATGAATCGGCGTTAGAACTCTAGACGCACCATCGCACGCGCGTTGAAAGGCCGAAAGAAGGCCGTCGGCTTCTGAAAGTCCGTGTTTCGCGTGCCAAACGACGAATCGAGATTCTGGTCTGTACCCGTAAGTCTCTTGGAGTTTCCAACGTTGAAAAGATCCATGCCAAACCGCAGCTTCCACCGTTCCTTGATCGCCCACGGATAGTCCACATGGATGTCCACGGAACCAGTGACTGGGAGTACACCCAGCGATCCGCGACCATTCAGCGGAACTTCGCCGGAATTGAGGTAAGCAGGGTGGGCCACGAACTGGCTGATCGGGGTGCCGGTGTCAATGCGAACGCCGGTGCCAAGCGTCAGACCCTTCAGTTTGCTGCGATCCACCACATAGCTGGTATAAATATTTACCACGTGGCGACGATCGGTATTGAGGTGCCCCGGTTTGAACTGGTCACCCAGGAGGCCGAAATTGCCCTGGACGAAGTCAAAGAGAGAGCTGATGCTGGGGTCAGTCTGTCCGTTGTCGTTCCGGAAGGCGCCTTCGAAGTTCCCGAATAATCTCGCAATGCGCCAGTTGGCACGCATCTGCCAGTTCTTGCTGAAACCCTTGTTGACCTCGATTTCAACCGCCTGGTAGTTGCGAATGGGATCAGGGAAGCCGTCCGGGATGCCGTCAGGAAACGCGTCGCCCGGTAATACGTTCGTGAGACCTGCCTGACCCAAAGCACCGAAACAAACGGCGCCCGGGGCAACGGTGTTGCCAAATGTGTCCTCGACGGTGACTGCTGTGGTCGGATCACATTGCGAAGGAATATTCGTAATATTACCCCCCGAAAAAGTAGGCGAGAAGGGTACCTCAAGCGGGTTAACGAAAATGTCAGTACTCTTATTTACGTTCCCGATGAGGTATACTTGGTTGACGCCGGCATTGAACGCTTCCGGCGAAATCCCGCTCATGTCTTCTACGATTCGCCGTAAACGCCGATCCACGTATCGGGCACTCAGGATAACTCCACCTTTGAATTCGTGTTCGAAGCCAACCACGTATTCATCCTCGTACTCCATCTTCGTGCCGGGGTTAATACCCGTCGTGGACTGCGTGGAGATGCCGAATCCCGTCTGGATGCCGCCGGTCGCTGTTCAACAGGTGAGCCGCGTCCAATGCGGGATTCACCGTGCCATTTCCATTGATCGCCGCGATTCTGTTCCCCCCAGAGTCCGTTGTGAATGCTGGCGCCCACCGCGCGCCCGTGAAATCCAACTCGTCGCTGAGGGACCGAATCGCCATGTCCAAGGGGATCGCGTAGTTATACCGGCCGAAATTTCCGTAGATCTTCGTTCTGCCGTTTCCCCACGGGTCGACAACGGCACCGATTCGGGGGGACCAGTTGTCTACGTAGGTGTAGTTGATGGACGTCCCTTTCATGGTCTGCTGTTCCCAACGGAGACCAAAATTCATCGTGAGGTACTTGTTAGGGCTCCAGGAGTCCATGGCGTATGCGGCGTGGTAGGTACCGTTGGTTTGGACAGGCGAAGGGCCGAATTCACCGCGGTCCTGGCGGAGGTACACGTGAACCATTCCGTTCGGCCCAGGGCCTGTAATGCCAGGCACTTTCAGGTAGGGGCACAAGGTGCACCCTCCGGATCGAGCCGTGGCGACCCCGGTGGATGTGTTCACAGTGTCATCTATCCGAAGCGAGAAAGTAGCGTTTGCCGGGACACCGATGGCAGACGCCGGTACTCCAAGCGCTGTCAGACTTGTGCCGGAAGCATTCGTGGCCGGAATGGGGAACCGCGGACCGCTGCGTTCCCTGCCATCATCATAGAAGGGACGATCGTAGTGATAGCCAATGCTGAAGCTATGCTTACCGGCAAACCTGTATTCCTTTGATGTGTCCACCGTCGCGCCGTAGCGGCGAGCATTTGAGGGTTCAAAGAAACCCAGGCCTTGCGGTGTGAAGACCCCGCGCTGCCCCGGGAGACCGAAAGCCTGCGTGCGGTCTACGATCTGGTAGATGTTTTGGAAGCCGGACTCCTTGAACTCATTTGTAGCGTAGCTGAATGAGGCGTTGAACACCCATGTGCTGGAGAACGTGCCGTTATACCGGCCGACAACGCTCCGGGTTCCGTACTCGAACTTGGAGAACGAAGAACTATTGTCAGTCACCAGTGTCCGCCGGGGAGCCGTGCTGGTATGAGCTGGGTCGCCAAACACGGAAGCTTCCAACTGATGGTGGTCATTGAGCTTGTAGGTCAGCTTTCCGGAGTACGCGAGAGTGTTGGTGCGGCGATGGAACTGCCCGTGAGAGAACAGCCCGGAGTTCGGCGGAGCCAAAACGAAATCACTGGCATAGGTCGGATTCACGGAGCCGAAGAAGAAAAAACGATCTCTAAAGTGCGGAATGTACCCGCCCAGCTCTCCGCTTGCCTCGTAGCTCTGCCCGTGAAGGACTTTACCGAACAAGTTCTTGCGACCAAAATCGTCTGGCTGAAGCCGTGTAGCTTCGAAGCTCTGGGGAAAGAAATACCCAGCAATCGCGCCATGATATTCGCTGCCGCCTGACTTCGTTACTATTTGAACGATTCCGCCGGTCGCCTGGCCATATTGCGGCTCGTATCCGCCTGTCTTGATCTGGACTTCCTTCACGAACGAGAGGTTGATTCCAGTGCCGAGCGAGCCATAGATCCGGGAAAAGGTCCCCAAGCCCCCATAAGACGAGTCGGTGATGTTTACACCGTCCGCGACATAGAGGTTTTCCAAACCTGACCCGCCCGAAATCGAGGGATTGGAGATACCACTACCTCCCCCAGAGACCACTCCGGGACTGAGGTAGAAAATACCGCTCACGTTTCGTCCAACCGGAATCTGTTGATAGAAAGTGTCCGGAAGGTTCGCTCCAATACTTGTCGAAGAAGTGTCCACCGCTATGGCGGAAGCCGACACCTCCACAACTTCAGTAATCGCACCTGCTTCTAGCGTCAAATGTACGCTATTTGTGCGTCCTGTCATCACTTCTATTCCCTTGAGTTCCAGGGTACGGAATCCCTGCTTTTCCACCTTGACCGAATAAGCGCCGGGGATCAGCAAGTTAAAAAGGAACTCTCCTCTGTCATCGGACTCGGTCGTTCGAACACCGGTCGGGGAGGTCAGGGTAACCTTTGCTCCCAGCACCACACCGCCAGTCTTATCGAAAATTGTTCCTCCCAGGTTCCCTTTAACCGCGGATTCCTGTGCTGCGCTGATACCTGCCGAACACAACAGGAGAGCACAGATTAAGAAAACACATAGAATGCGAATTCTCATAGATGTCAATCCTTTCCTAGTTTTGCTCGCAAGAATACTTTCGCGCCAGGATCTAAAGATCCCCCACTGGTGGATAGGAAAATGCAACCGTCGTGGGGCATCATTGCACGAAGTTTGCCAAAAGACAATGTCGCCTTGACATCAATAAATTCTTAACTCTCAGAAACATACGATCATAAATGTCAATTTTTGAGGGTTTGACTACAGAAATCCATATAATTCTCCATTTACTGGTAGAAGGGCATGACCGCTACGGTTGCCGCCTGCATGACTCATTTGATTAAGGGAACAGCTTATTCGTGCGTTTCGGATGGTTTGAATGCGGCACCTGCGAGCGATCTCGCCTTTTGTTCCAGCTGATCCGATCTCGTGCGGTCGCCCAGCTTCCTATAACAAACGGCGAGAGCCTGGTAGAAGAGCGCCTGCTGGTCATTTATTTTGATCGCATCTTCAAGTAGAGCGATGCCACGTTTCGTTTCGCCGATGCGGTCAAGGCTCTCGGATAAACTCAAAATTGTCTGAGGATCAGTCCGAGCGCTGATCGGCGGTTCGTCAGCAAGCGCTGCCGTCTTGGCGTAGTCTCTCGCTCCCACGTAGATCCGGACCAGTTCAGCGCGAGCCCCCTCATGCTTCAGATTCCGTTGGCGGGCAGATGAGAAAAACTTTAGAGCCAGTTCCCGCTGTCCCAAGGCGGAATAACAAAGTCCTCGTTCAAAATCGGTCTGGCCCTCCCGGAAGTCATGCGCGATAGCAGCTACATCGTAATCATCCCACACCCTTGGAGACGCTGACGAAGGTAGTATTCGAAACGCAAGCGTCGCATACACTCTCTCCTTGGTCTCTGGATCGGATACAGTGACGGTCATCCGATAATTCCCTGGAGCAGCATTGTCCAGGGGGATGCTCTTTCCGTTGACCAGGGATCCGTAAGGATCGAATTGAGTTCGCTCGACGGTATCGTGAATCGACTTTAAATCACCCTGAGCGGCGGGTCTCCCGTAGGCGTACTCCACATCGAGTTTGCCGGTTCCATAGGAGCGGGGATCTCGCGGTGGAGCCCATATCTGGTAGAAGAAACTCAGTTTGTCGCCAGGCACGAGCGTGAGATCTTGAGCGCCTAATGGACTGAACTTGACGCCCGCGGCGCTGAATGGAAGAAACTCCGTAAAATCTCGCTGAGCGCTTTCGGCTTGGGTAAATGGCACAAGTTCGGTCAGTGTAAGCCCTTTGCTCGGCGCATCGGGCACTACGATCTTCTTGCTCGCGCGGAAAGCCGTGTGCGTGATGGGGCTGTCCAGCAGAAACTCCAGCGTATACTGACCCGGCGGCAATGGCAGCAGGTCCTCATAGCCGAAGGTTTTGGACTTGATTTGGCTTACCCGCGATTCTTCAAGCCTTCGAGAAATTTTTCTCTCTTTCACATAAATCAACTTTCCCTGGGCGTCTAGTACGCGAGCATTGAGGTCAAGGGAATAGTAGTACCGACCGCCCCCTTCTTGGGCCACGGCGAAATCCTCGGGATGGGTTAGCCGAAGAAGATAATGGAGATCCGCATCGCCATTTGCGTCCCGCAGGGTAACTGTAGAGACACGAAGCCTATCCTCCCCAGTGACAATACGCGCGGTAACATTTTCCAGCAGAGCACGTTGCCGGTCGAGACTTAGTTTATTCATCGGATGGTCGGCCAAATCTCGAATCGTCGACAACAGAAGATCGGATTGCAGGCTAGTAGTAGCGTTCTGCAAATCTACCGGTTCGTCCGGCAGAAGGGAGAGTGTCGTGCGCGCAACCTCCCGGCCAACTTCACCATCGATAATCTTGAAAGACTGAACGCGGTTGTTGACACCTCGCGAACTGGTGACGAGCTTGTCGGGACCGTCGAAATACGGGCTGTAGAGGCGGAATTCCCCGATATTCCGCTCGTAAAACACGATGTAAAAAAATGACGGCAGCGCAACGTGCGGCGCCGAATAAAACCAGATCTCCATCGGGCGGATCTTCTGATAACCAAGCCGTTTATCTTTTTGCGCCGGGGGGCCGAGCGTGATGTACACCCTGCCACGGTCGGTCCGCCAGCCGTTGTTGGACGCCCCTTCACTAAAATACTGGTTGGCATACTCGATTCTTCGATAGTGCTCTTCTTTGTATGGATTCGTCGGAGCTCCCGGTGTTGGGTTTCTGACTTCCCAGAACCGCTCGATGAATTTGTCCCGGTCCGCTTCTGTCTGCAGGGAAAGGAAAAGATTGCGTTCTTCCTTTGTGATCAGATACGGAACTTCTTTCTCGAGCCACTCCTTGTGCCGGGCAGTGAGCTTTTCCGTCCCCCTAGCAACTGCAACCTTCTCCGCGAAACAGGCCATGCCCAGTGCGACTGAAAAAAGGAGGATCCAGCATCGAAGAACGGGATTCGAACTTCTTCGGTTAGACATGCATACACATCAATTCGTTCTCGAATTTATCTCAGCGACACAATTACATAGTACTTGATAAGAGAGATTCACATCAACTCAAGGCCGACCAGATGGTGCAGGTCGGCGAACTGCTCTCGATTCAGTTGTTCTGATAGACGGTGCGGCCGCCGACGACGGTGCGAAGCACGGTGACTTTCGTGTATTCCTGCGGCGGGATTTTGGTGAGGTCGCCGGTCAATTCAACTAGTGCCGTTCCAACAATTTAGGTTAGGCCGAAGGGAGGATCGGGATCTCGCTTGAAAGCGCGGAGGGAGCCGTTCCAAGAGAATTCGCTGCAGTAGGTTGGAACGGCACTAGCCCTGGTGGCGGATGCGCTCGGCGAGGGCGCGAGCGCGCTGGCGGCCAATTTCGACGATGCGGGAATCACCGGCGATTTGGTCGAGCGTGGGAAGGGCACGCTTGGGCTCGGGAAGAAGCTTGCGGTTGAAGTCAGATTCGAATTGCAGCAGGGCGTCGTTGATGCCCAGGCGGTCGTACTTCAACCTCCGTTCGAGCAGCACAAGCAATTCCTGCTGGCGCGCCAAGCCTTCGAAGATCTGAAGCAGCTGGTTGGCGGCGGAGTTCAGCGTGTAATTGAATTTCGTGGCATGAACTTCGGCGCCGCGCTCCCAACGAAATGTTTTCTCGCCGAGATTGGCGATTTTGCGGTGGACGTCGAGGTCCTGCCCCTGAAAATGATTCATTTGGGCGGCGAGTTCGAACATCTTTGCGCGCAAGGGCGCGCTGACTTCGAACGGCAAAGCGCCGGGGTCCTCGTCGAGCTGGCGGATCTCAAAGGTGGCGGCGTCGGAATCTTCGCGCACGGAGATTTCGATGAATTCCGGCGAGCTGGATTTGAACACCCGGCGGAAAGTAAGTTTCGCGGCGGAAGAAGCGGGGGCGGCCAAACCGGCGCAGGCCGGCAGGCAGATCAAACAAAACAAGAACAGAAACCGCAGAAGGCTAGTCTTCATCGCGTCGTTACGATGCGCGGTGCGCCGCTTCGCGTTGCGTGGTTGCGCGCTGGCGCTGCCGAATGGGGCGATGAACCTGCGCGCAACTTGGGTCTCAAAGGCGGATCCGGCAAACCAAAGCGCCGCCGTGCGCGCTCGTCCTGCAAATGACAGAGCGCCACGGCCAAGGCGTCCGCGGCATCCGAGGGCTCCGGGGTTTCATCCATGGCTAGCAGCGCGCGAACCATCAATTGCATCTGCTTCTTGTCCGCCTGACCGTAGCCCGCTACGGTGGCCTTCACTTCGCGCGGCGAATAGCTGTGCACCGCAACACCGCGCTGGGCTGCGGCCAGGAGCACGACGCCACGGACTTCTGCCAGCCGCAGGGCAGTGCGCATATTCAGGGCCGTGAAAACGGATTCGACGGCCAGCGCGTCGGGAGAAAACTGATCGAGCAGTGCGCACATCAGCGCGTGGACGTCCTGTAGCGTGGCCCCGGAGCATTCCTTCTGCCGCCTGGCTGATACCTTGAATGCTCCATAATGCAGCATGCGGCAGCGCCGGCCGTCGCTTTCGACAATTCCGTAGCCCGTGGGTCCCGCGGCCGCGGGATCGACACCGAGCACGCGGATGAATCCGTTCTTTCCGCTCGACGAGTGCGTTGCGGCCATGGCCAACAGTCTACGGTGTTCGCCGCGCCGCTGCCAGAGCTTTATCTGAACGATATCGGCCCAAGAAGAAAAACGACCATCCCTGCTTACCGGGACGGCCGCTCGTCATGGCAATGCACGACGGACATCTTCGTCCGCCAAATGGAGCGCGGCTCAGTTTGCGCCAACGGCCGCCTGAATCTCCGACTCATCGATATCAAAGTTCGCATAGACGTGCTGCACATCGTCATGTTCTTCGAGCGCCTCGACTAGTCTTACCATTTGGGTCGCTTGCTGGCCGGTCAGCTTGATGTAATTCTGCGGCACCATGCCGATTTCCGCGGAGGCCGGAGTGATGCCGGCTTTGGTCAATGCCTCTTTTACTTTTTCAAGTGCCTCGGGCAGGGTCACGACGTACCAGCCGGAACCGTCGTCCTTCAAATCTTCCGCGCCGGCATCGAGCACAAGCTCTAGCATTTTCTCTTCGCTGGCCTGTTCCTTGGGCACGACAATCTCGCCTTTGCGATGGAACATCCATCCCACGGCTCCTGCTTCCGCCAAGTTTCCGCCGTTTTTGCTCATGAGGTGACGGAATTCACCCACCACGCGGTTGCGGTTCGTGGTCACCGCCTGGATCAGCAGGCCGACTCCGCCGGGACCGTATCCTTCGAAGGTGACTTCCTCATATTGCTCGCCCTCGAGCTGCCCGGTGCCGCGCAAAATGGCGCGCTCGATGTTCTCGTTGGGCATGTTGTCGTTCTTCGCCGCTAGAATCGCCGTGCGCAGGCGCGGGTTCGAATTCGGATCGCCGCCGCCGATACGCGCGGCAATAGAGATTTCGCGGATGATTCTGGTGAAGACGCGGCCGCGCTTCGCATCGGTGGCGGCCTTCTTGTGTTTAATGGTGGCCCATTTTGAATGCCCGGACATGACAAACCTCTTTTGCTTACCGTGCCCCCGACCCACCCGGAGTTCACGTTAGGTAAATTTTCGTGCAGCCGCGCGCCCTTTTCCGGGCGTTATGGCTGGATGACCCCGCATGGCGGGGCTCAACTGTGCGGAGACTTACGGTGAACCGCAAACCCCTGCGGAACTGAGCCAGTCTAGCACAGCCGTACGGCCCGGGAAACCGGGTATACTCCCCAACGGGGCATCTCCTTGCGAGCGATGGAGTTCCGCATCTCGGCCGGCGGCTGCGTTCGAAACACGGGGATTTGCCATGCCTGACCGCCGCTACCGCGTCCTCGCTGTTGCCTCTCACCCTGTGCAGTACATGGCGCCGATTTTTCGCCGTATGGCCGTTCATCCACTGATTGGCTTGCGCGTGGCTTATTGCAGCCTTCGCGGCGCAGAGGCCGCTCACGACCCGGAATTTGGCGCCAGCGTCCGATGGGATGTTCCGCTGCTCGATGGTTATTCGTGGACGCACGTGCCCAACCGCGGCTCGGGCGTGGAATCCTTCCTTGGCTTGCGCAATCCCGGGTTATGGAAACTGATTCGTCAGGGCAATTACGAGGCGGTGCTCTGTTTTGTCGGCTACGTTCGCGCGACTTTCTGGATTGCCTGCCTCGGCGCCAAAATATCAAACACCGCATTTCTATTCGGCACGGACGCGACCTCGCTCGCTCCCCGCGACAGCCGCGCCTGGAAAAGCGCTCTTAAGAGGATTCTTTGGCCGCAGTTGTTTAGCCTCGCCGATCAGGTGATTGTTCCCTCTTCGGGCTCGCGTGATCTGATGCTTTTGCTAGGCTTATCGGGAGATTGCGTCACGCTGACGCCTTACAGTGTTGACAACGACTGGTGGATGCAACGTTCGGCGGCGGTGGACCGTTCGGCCGTGCGCGAATCCTGGGGCGCTTCAGTTTCTGACGCGGTCATCCTTTTTTGCGGCAAGCTCCAGCCCTGGAAGCGTCCACTGGACCTTCTTCGCGCTTTTGCGAAAGCGAATCTTTCGAACGCTCTTCTTGTGTTTGCCGGCGAGGGCCCGCTGCGCCAACGACTCGAATCCGAAGCCGCGGCCCTCGGGATCAAGCCGCGGGTTCGCTTTCTCGGCTTCGTTAATCAGTCGCAGCTTCCTGCCGTTTATGCTTCATCCGACCTCATGGTTCTCCCCTCGGAATATGAACCCTTCGCCGTGGTTGTGAATGAAGCGATGTGCTGTGGATGCCCTGTCGTCGCCAGTGATCGCGTAGGCGCGGGGCGCGATCTCGTCGCTCCTGTTCGCCCCGAATTCATTTATTCTTGCGGAGATATCTCGGCCCTGACTGTCGTGTTGCGGGACGCGCTCGCCGATCGGGCGCGGCTGGAGTCGCTAAGGCAGGCTTTTGCGGCGCGGATGAATTCCTGGTCGCCGGAACAAAACATCGCCGCAACCGTGGAGGCCATCCAAACCGCCGTCTCCCGGAAAGGCCACCGGTCGAAGGAAATGACCGACGGTCCTCCCGCCGCGCAAACCTCTTCCGCGACACCCCACAAACTTCGCGAATGAAGCTCCTTCTTTACTCCCATTACTTCACGCCCAGCGTCGGCGGTGTCGAGACGGTGGTTCTTTCTCTCGCGCGTGGCCTCGCCGAGCTGCGCGATACGAACGGCCAGCCAGAATTCGAAATCACTCTTGCAACGCAAACGCGAGCGGAAAAGTTCGACGATGCGGCGCTGCCATTTTGCGTCATTCGCCAGCCAAGTCTCCCGCGGCTCTGGCAGATCGTCCGCGCGGCCGACGTCGTTCACGCCGCCGGTCCTGCTCTTCAGCCCCTCTTTTTAGGATGGCTTGCGCGCAAGCCGTTAGTTCTCGAGCATCACGGCTATCAAGCCGTCTGCCCAAATGGTCTGTTGCTGCACCAGCCGGACTGTTCGGTTTGCCCGGGTCATTTTCTCGCCGGGCATTACGCCGAGTGCTTGCGCTGCTGCGCCCAGGAGTCCGGCCGGACAGGTAGTTGGAAGAACTTGATTCTGATGTTCCCGCGTCATTTTTTTGCGCGGCGTGCCGCGGCGAACTTGGCCATCTCGCAACACTCCCTGGAGCGCCAGGCTCTGCCTCGCTCTAGGGTTATCTATCATGGGATCGAAGATCCCCTGGCAAATGAACATGTGTCCGACCCGGCGGCGAGCGTTCCGAAAAAAATTTGCTTTGGGTGCGTCGGCCGCCTAGTCCAAGAGAAAGGCGCGCCCGTCTTGCTCGAAGCCGCTGGAATCTTGAGGGATGAGGGACACGTCTTCGAAATCCGCTTCATTGGCGATGGACCAGAGCGCCCCAAGTTGGAAGCCATGATCGCTCGTAACTCTTTGGGTTCTTTCATCCGCATCTTGGGATTTCTTACCGGCACATCCCTGGCCGAGGCCCTTCGTGGAGTTCACGTGGTCGTCATGCCCTCGATTTGGGAAGAGACTGCGGGACTCTCGGCAATGGAGCAGATGATGCGCGGAAGACTGGTGATCGGGTCGGACATCGGCGGCCTTGGAGAGATCGTCAGCGACGCGGGGCTAAAGTTTCCGCCAGGCAACGCCACCATGCTGGCGCAGGCGATGCGAAAGGTCCTGGAGCAGCCTTCGATGATTGCTTCTCTCGGCCAAAAGTCTCGCGAACGTGCGCGCCGCTTCTTCGAGGCACGGCGAATGATCGAAGATCACGCGCGAGTGTACCGAGGTCTGGCCGGCGCTCAGAAATAGAAGCGCTCCAGGCGCCCGCTTCGGTCACCCCGACCCATATTCTTCGGCGAAGCCCCGAATACCGGACCTGCACTAAGAGGCAGGTTGAGGCTGAGTCACAAGAGAGGCAACACCATACCCAGGCTTGAACACCAAGGGCTAGACTTGAGGTAATGACGGGGTATGGAGCCGCCTTGCTGTTCCTCACAAGATTGGGCAGAGGGCGCTTCACGAAAGGGAAAAGCGATGAAACGCACCGTGTCTATCTGCGCTGTTTTTCTGATTGTTCTGGCGGTTGCGGGCGGAGTATTTGCCGGGCAGCATTCGAGGAGAAGGTGCACGCTCAGCGGCACGGTGATCGGTCCGGACGACAAACCGGTCGCGCACGCCAGCGTTTCTTATCAATCTTCAGGCGGAAACTCCCCGCACGCCGTGCACACGAATTCCCGGGGGCAGTTCACGATTTCCAACCTCAAAGCAGACAATTACGATATTCGCGCCTCGGCCAAAGGCGTCTTTTCGGAATGGGAAAAGAACGTGAGTTTGCGCGCCGGCCAGACGAAGACCATCGAGCTGCGGCTGATCTACGCCAAAGAAATGCCGAACGCGGACTCGAAAGCCAAACCCAAATCCTGAAATGGAAGGCAGCGTTTCCGCTGAGGGCAAGATTGCGGGCTATTGCGCGAAGAGCTGCGCGAGCTCGAGCAAATCCGACATCGAAACATCAGAGACGGCGCAGAACTCCATTCCCTCGCGGCGCCAGTAGACCCATTGATAGCCCTGCCGCGAGCCGGGAGCTTGAGCCGCCAAGTCCGCTTCATGCGTCGGCCAGACAAATACGTTGACGAAATGTTTTCTCCGGCCGTAGACGAGAGCGGCGACGCTCTTTCCTCCAAGCACATCGAGCCGTCCACCGACCAGTGGAAAGCCTTCTTGGGTGAAATCCTTCACCGGAGGGGCGAAGTCCAACTTGCCGTCAAACCAAGGCTTGACGGTATGCTGATCCGTTGAAGTAACGTCGGTGAGGTGGCCCGCCTGGAGCGAGCGGATGTGTGCATCGATCAATTCCGCCGCCGCGAACGTGCTCGGGGCACCGGGGCGAAAATTTGACAGAACGAACCAGGAGACCGTCCCGATTATCAAGATGGACGCGGCGACGGCCAGCCAACGCCAGGCAGGCGCTCGCTCCACGCTGGCGGTACTCGCGGCGGCCTTGAGATCGGCTCTAATTCTTGTCCGCAGGGTAGCGGGCGCGGTCTCGTAAAGCTGTGCGCGTTGCAGCGACGAGCGCAGAGATTCCGCGGCTCCAAAAGCCGCCGCGCATTCGCGGCAGGATTCCAGATGCCGTTCGAATTCCGCGGCGCGCACGGCATCCAATTCGCCATCCAGGTAGCCGTGCAGGATGGAATTGGCGAGTTCACAGCTCACGGGGCACCCCCTCGGGAAGGGGCCGCGTGAGCGCGCGCTGGAGGCGCTGGCGCGCGCGGGCCAGCGCGGACATCACGGTTCCGATCGGAATAGAGGCAATTGCGGCAATCTCCTTGTAGGAGCAGCCTTCCAGTTCGCGGAGCACCAGAACCTCGCGGAAACGCGGGGGCAGCGTCTCCAGCGCGCGAGCCAGCCGCTCGCGGTCGTCACCGGCGATGGCCAGGGCCTCCGGTGAATCCGAGGGCTGCTGGTGCACTTCTTCGTTGAATTCCGTCATCAAT
>WNFO01002608.1_pt1 | contig 16010 bp, 17 predicted proteins | sample 5400251 | NCBI WGS metagenome assembly WNFO01 (sample SAMN13153354, study PRJNA577476) | soil metagenome | isolation source: 100 cm saprolite under Madrone tree | place: USA:California | collected 2016-06-14 | reverse complement strand
CCTCCAGGGGAGTAGTTCTTACCCGCGCCTCACTCCTGTGACCACAGGAATCCCCCGAGGGACGCGAGGGAGACGATAGTACTCGACAGGCAGCCACGGCACCAACTCACGATGCGGTTGCCAGCCTCAAGCTCGATCAACGAGGTGGGGCGTAGCTCTACCGGCTTCTGGCACGATGGGCACTCGAAGTCGATCTGATACCCGGGTTTGTCTCGCTTGAGGACGTTCAGGTGGTCGAGTTCTTCGCTATCCATGTGTGCCCGTAGAGAATAAACATAGCTAGAGACCGATGGCAAGCGCGTTGGACGCTCGGACGGGTGTCGCCGCCCATGCTACGGTGGTCGTCATGCCCGCGCTGGTCTCGATGCTCCACTATCGGAAGAAAGTTGAGCAGACGCCGCTCTACACCGTCTGGCGTTGCAGTCTGCGGATTTTCTGACCTGGAGACACCCCAAGGCGCCCAAATCCGAGACGGCCCTCCAGGCGGCCTGGAATCGACACTTCGCCCGACATGCGCCAAGGCCGAGGACGCGGGCGCGGTGACGCCTTACGAGCGGGCCGACGTAAGGTCTATTCTCCCGGGCGATGCCCAACTCGGTGATCGTCGGCCGCTTGCGGGCCGTTGAGGGCGAGTCGATCATCCTCGGTGGTGGTCTTCGTGTGTTCCTCTCGCCGGGCGTGCCCCTCCCTGACTGTCCCGTAGGCACGAGCCTTACGGTGGTCGCCGTGAGCCACCAGGATGTCCTCTACGCGCAGAGCATTAGACCCACCCTGCCGCTGACCGCCTTTAGGCGATAGGCGAGTGCGATGCCGCTGATCGTCGGGGCGCTGGTGTTCCTGAGCCTTGCAGGCCGCGGTTTTCCTCGGCCGCTTCGTGGCTGGTGTCGCTGTCGGTACGGGACTGCTCGCCCTTCTGATCTACGGGGCCGCGCACCTGCCGTAGTGACATTGGGGTTCCTCCGGCCCCCGCCTCACTCTCCCTTCGAGCGGTTGCGTTTCTCGCGCCGCCGGTTTAGTATCCCGGCCCCATGAACATGGTGCTGATCCTGCTCGGCGCCGTCCTCTTCGTCGTGTGGGAAGAGCGAAGGAAATCCTTCGGCGTCGGTCCCGCCGAGGCTAAAGAGTCCCAAATCCGGTGACCCCGTGTTCTTCTCGTCCTATCTGCTGCTCTCTATTGACCTGCTGGTCACATGGCTCGTCGGTTGGCTTATATTCCCGGTCGCCGGGGGTTTGATCCACCTGCTCCTGGTTGTCGCGGTCATCTACGGGGTGGTTCACGTTGTGTGGGGACGCGACGAGTAGTACCGCCCGTACCGCCGCTCTCAGGGTCTCCACCTCGAACGGCTTCGCCAGGATCGGCACTCCCGCCGCCTTCAAGTAGTCCTCATACCCTCCGGCATCGAAGTAACTCGAGAGAAACAGCACGCGGGGCTGTGGCTCCGGGCGCTGCTGAAGCGCTTGGTAGACCGCTATGCCGTTGATGTCCGGGATCACCAAGTCGCAGATGATCAGGTCGTAGGACTGCGCCGCGAGTCGTTCGAGAGCCTCACGTCCACTGTGTACTGCCTCAACCTCCAAGCCCTCCCGCTGCAAGACCAGCATCACGAGTTCAGCCACGTCAGCATCATCATCCACGACGAGGATTCGTTGCGGGGGCACCCGTGGAGGTTATCAGGTCCACTGGGAATCAACGGCGGGGAAGATGCCCTTACTGTGTGCGGAAGGTTGGATGTGACACGGTGTCCTTGTGTGAGAATCCGGGAACGTGGCCCATATGGTCGAGGGTCCCGGCCACGGGGGTCTCGGCCTGCGTGGGTCCATGGTGGAGTAGTGTGCGCCCATAACGCCCAACCTGCGGTAGTAGGGCGAGCGGAGACCCAGGGATGACGTTCGCTTCGTTCGACACGGTGTTCTACACGCTTTCCTTTGTCGTTCCCGGGTTTATAGGGTACTCGGTCGTCGCCGCGCTCACCCCAAGACGACCTGGAACGACGGACATGTCGTTGCTGCGCTTTTTCACCTTCAGCTGCCTCAACTACGCGATATGGGCGGGCCCGCTCTACTGGGCCGCGAGGTCGGAGTTTCACGTACCTCACCCCATTCTTGCTGCGCTCATGTGGGCGGTGGTGATATTGGTGTCGCCGATAGTTCTTGGCAGCGTGGTAGGTTTGCTGAGTCAGCGCGAGACTGTGCGGAAGTTGCTCCGCCGACTCAGGGTCTACACGCTCCATTCGACGCCGACAGCCTGGGACTACGTGTTCAGCAATGCTCGTCCTGGTTGGATACTCGTGACCCTATCAGATGGGAGCACCGTCTGCGGCTACTTCGGCCTCGGCTCCTTCGCCTCGTCGGAGTCCAATGAGCGCGATCTTTTCCTTGAGAAGGCGTATCGTATCCCCGAGGGTGAAGGCAGCGTGTGGGCTGAGGTTCCACGTAGCGACGGCGTGTGGGTCCCTGGACGTGAAATCCGTCATATCGAGTTCCGGACGTTGGAGGAGGGCACGACAAATGGGTGACCAAACAAGGAAACGGCCGCTCCACGAAGGGCACCAACCCCGTCCGATGGAGAAGAAGGGCTACCAGCCCAAGGGACCGGCTTCACAGCCAGGGACCCCTCCCTCGGGGGGATCAACAGCGGGTCCGCCAAAAGCTCCACCGAAAGCCGGGAAGTAGGTTGGCTCGTCCTGACCCACGCCGTCTGACCACCTCCGCCACGAAGGTGAGGCGAGTCGATTTCGGTGATTGCAGGCCTCCGATTTGACAGCGAAACCAGCCGGCGGGAGACGAACGCCCCCTATGAGATTCCCTCGCCTACCAGACGTCGGAATCGGGTTCAGCTTGAGGACCCTTGGAGCCTGTTACCAACCGTTCGGTTGGTAACGTCTGAGGGGCGAGCGCGACTACATCATCAGGTCTTACCCAACCGCCCGCCTGCGCGGAACAAGGCAAGTTCTAGCTAAGTCCAGGGCTTCAACGAGATTCCGCTGAAACTCGGAAGCGTGCAACTCTTCGGAATCACGAGGGACAAATAGTAGGCTGGGACGGGATTGAACCGCCGACACCAGGATTTTCAGACCCGCCCCCATTTCCCGGCTCAGACGGATGATCTGTTGGCATCCGTTATAACTCGCAGCCTTCGGGGCATCGACCGGCATTTGTGCCTTCGCATCAGGACGGATGGTAACGCATGACTCGGTCCGAGTAGAGTTCGAGTCATGGGCCCGGTCATCGCCTCCCGTGTCCTGCCGCCGCGGTGGCGGTGGCGCGGCCGGAGGCGGCGTGTACTGGCGGGCGAGCTTGACCAGCAGGAGGAGCAGGTCGTAGACGTCCTTGATAGCGTGGTACGTGGCCGAGGTCTTCCGCTTGGTCCGGTCAAATATCGTGCAGCTTCACGAGTTGGCGGAAGGCGTGCTTCAACCGGAGCAGCGTGTTGTTGCGGCCCGTGAGCCCGAGCTGCGCGAGCGCCTCCGCGATGGTCATGGGGTCGGCGGGGTGGCCGTTGGAGCCCCGCCGCGGAAGGTGTGACGCTGGAGCGCCGCGCCGAGCTGGAGTCCCGACAATGTGCCAGGGTGATTCAGGGCGCGCGCCACCAGCTGGATGCTGGACCAGACCTCAGGATCGCCCATCCAGTCCTCCACGTTCTCCCACCGCCAGTGGACGATGCGGCCGTCCGGCTCGTCGTAGCCGAGTCGCGTGAGCAATTCGCGCTGATACTCCCGGTCGCTCCCGGCCCCGTGCTCGAGATGCTGGACCTCCCACTCGAGCAGGCACTGCCGCCGGCCACGTCGGAACTTCTCTTCGGCCACGGTCCCGGCGATACTGATGCAGAGCGCCTCCATGATCTCGACCTCGCTCCAATCCTCCGGGGGGGCGTTCAGGTGCACGGCGGCTCCCGTGGCGGTGGGATCTCCTCCGAGCTTTGCCAGGTCAGGCTCGATTGTCACGAACGCTACCGGCCGCTGCCACGCGATCGCCCGTACCGCGTGGCCGGCTTCATGGTACGCGCTCCACATACGGGTCTCCGCGGCGGTCGCGACCAGGACAGCGCCCGGCCATGGCGTGGGCCCCATCTGGATCGTCTCCATCACGAATACCTCGGGTCGAAGTAGCTCTCGCCGCTCCTAGCGATGAAGCGCCCGCCGCTGCCCTCGACGTAGCCGTCCGCCCGGACGCGGCCGCGATCCGGCTGGGTAAAGTCCTTGTTCATGACGACGACGCCCGGGACGAACCCGCCCGGCTTCTTCTTCGTGGCCAGCATGGCGGCCATGGTGGCCATCGCGGTGGCCATGTCGTCCAGCTCGCCCCGGACCATGGGCTTGCCGACCTTCACGCGCCCGCCCTCAGTGGCTCGGGCTTCGAGGTTCCGCAGCTCGCGCACCTGGGTCGGCTTGTCCACGAGGCGGATGCGGCTCGTGCGGAAGAGCGGCGCGGTCTCGAGGAACGCGTCGGACTTCGTGAGGCGGATCAGGTCCGGGCCCCGCATGATTACCGGGTCCTTCAGGGTGAACTTCATGCCCTGCTCGAGCGCGGTCTCCTCGAACGACTGCACCGGCCAGGCGCCGGCATAGCGGTCGCTGTAGGCGTGGTCGATATGGTTGTAGCTGGCGGCCAGGCCGAGGATCTCCCGCATGACCGACTTCAGGTTGAGCTTGCCGCTGGCTGGCTTCATGAAAGAGAGCGCGACGTCCTGGACGACGACATCGGTCTCGCCATGGTCCTCGAGGTGCCCGATAGACACCGCGAACGCGCACGCGCCAGCTCCGCTCGCGTCGATGGCCATCGTGTACTTCACGCCGGGCTTGGGCGCCCGTTCGACGATGCCCGTGTCGACCGCGGCCTCGATCAGCTCCGCCGGCAACCAAGCCGCGGCCGCATCGATGAACTCGGCCAGGTACTCCCGGGCGAAGTGCGCCGGGTCCATGGTCCGCCGCTCTTCCTCGAGCCGCTCGACCGAGATGGAGGGGTTCATGTACGCGCTAGGCGCTCGCCACACCAAGACGTCGCGGCTGTCGTCGCGGCCATAGAACCGGGTGAAATGATCGTAGAGAATGCCCTGCTTCGCGTACGGCGTGCTCACGATCAGGAGCTTCCGCCGCGGGAAGTTGAGCATGCCTCGGCGGACCGAGGTCAGGATCTCCACGTCCGCGTTCGCGCTGCCCTCGAACCGGAAGAAGGCCGACTCGTTCAAGCAGACCATGGGGAAGCTATACGCGCGGCCGGCGGTGCGGGAGGCCGGGAAGGTGCGGATGGTGAACCCGTCCTCGAGCCTGAGCGCTCGCCGCAGCGGGAGGCCGACGAGCCGCTTGCTCAGGCTCGGTGACTCGGTCACATAGTCCGAGACGTACTGGAACGTCACGCCGGCCGCGTCCCGGTCCTGGGCGAACAGGGCGATGGTGGCGGTCTCTCCCTTAGAGATCTTGTGCCCGCCAAAGGTCGCCTCGTAGAGCGCGGTCGGCCCCACGAAGCGCGAGTCCTTGCCCCCTCGAGCGCCAACGATCACCACCACAGTGGAGAAGTTGATCTGCGGGTCGAGCCGCCGGCCCGTGCAGGCCTGGAAGATCTCCAGCTCGTCGGGCTCGAGCTTGATGCCATAGCTCGCCTTGAGCAGCGTGCGCTGGGGCACGGAGAGCTTGAGGCCGAGGTAGTCCGCGCTCTCGGTGAACGCGATGATATCGGGCGCCGGCTTGTCGCCCTCTTCCTCGTCCTTGTCTTCCTGGTCCTGAGTTACTGGGTTCGCGCTTGAGGTGCCCGGCTTGCCGCCGGCCTTGCTGGGTATGTCCTGCTCGTCGACCTTGGCCGCATCCTTGGCGGCCCGGTCCCTGGCAGCTCGCTGCAGCTCCCTGGAGGCCTTCCAGTCGTCGCGGGCCGGGAAGCTGGACTCTCCTCCATCTTCAAGGGCCACGCGGCGGGCCGTCCAGTAGCACTTCGGACACGTGCACAGCTCATCGTGGGGTGCTGCGGCGCCGGCCGCGGAGGCCTGCCGTCTCTGCTCGAGCTGCTCGTCACTCATCTTCTTCGCCATTATCTCGATCCTTCCTATAGCCTCCGGGCACTCGCGCATCCCGGGCACTTCCTCGGGCATTCAGCCGGGCACTTCTACGGGCACATCTATGACCGGTCTGCCCGCGACCCCGGGCGGGTACTCAACAACACAACCGCTTGATTATACAGCATTCGCCGCTATACTATCTCCCTATTTTCAGCGTCTTCAGCGAGTTTCATCAATTTCAGCGGAGAGGCTCGTGGGCCGGCCAGCTCGCGTTTGCAAGGGCCACGTCGAGGTCTAGCCGTTCCCCGGTTACTGAGGAGAGCAGCCATGACGCGGTGCGTGCAGGTGATGCAGGCGATGCTGGTGATGTTCCGACGCCGATTCTTACGCTGGGTCGTCTTTCCCCGTGCTAACGGACGTAGAACGGCCTGGAGCGCACGCTGAAACATCCCCAGCATCCCCTGCATCACCAGCAGACTCCCGGTCCCCGTGGTGGTCATAGCCGTCTACCGCGGCCCATCATCAGCTCGGTCAGCTCCTCGAGGTTCCGGGCAGCCTCCCCGGCCCGCTGGCGGCCGGTGTCCAGCGGGTGCCGGATGCCGTCGGCGAGATCCTTCTCGTAGAGCCCGTCCTGGTAGAGGTCCTCGTCGAGCACGTCCCGGACCTTGTCGATCAGCCCGATGGCCTTCCACAGGGACTTCACGCGAGCCTGCTGCGCGTGCTCGACGGCCAGGACGATCGCCGCCTGCAGGTCGTCGCGGGCATCCTGGAGCTGGGTGCCGATCGTGATGTAGTACGGCTTGTCCCGCTTCGGTGTCTTCGGCTGCTTCGTCTTCTTGATGGTCTTCATGGGGTGTCCTCGTTTCGGTGCCGGCTACAGGGCCGGGTTCGGGGTCATGGCTCGGTCTGCTCCGCCTGGTGGTGCTCGGTCGCCTGGGTCAGGGCGGCCGGCCAGTCGACGGCCTCCAGCTGGGCCAGGTGCATCAGGTCGGTGAGCAGATCCACGATGCCTGTCTCCAGGTCCCGGTCGTGGTCGTCGTCCAGATACACGTGGTCGAGCGCGTGGCCCGCGCGATCGGCGCGGATCCGGTTGCGGTTCTCGATGACTTCGTCGTTCATGGGTCTCTCCTTACTCGCCCGGCTCGACTGCGGTGGTGCGTGGCCGGTCCTGCTAGTTCTTGATGGTGAGCTTCCACGCCACGACGCCCTCGCGGGTCTTCCCGGCGGGCTTGGCGACGTAGGTCGGGCCGTTCTTGACGAGCTTGATCGCCTTGTCCTTAATCGTGCGCAGGTAGTAGCCGAGCTTCGCCGTGCGGTTGTTCGCCTCGAGCACCTCAGCGGGTAGCCCGGTCTCGAGCATCGCCAGCGTCACGGCCGTAGTCGAGGTGTCGCCGTGCTTCGCCAGCCACGCACTGAAGAACTCCCGCAGCTCGCCGCTCTCAAGGTCGGCTTCGGCGTAAAGGTCTTCGATATTCTCCAGGAACCCGGGGATCTCGGCCACCAGTAGGATGCCGCCGATCACTCGCACCCAGCTCTCGAACATGCCGAGTGTCTTCTCGCCGGGAGAAGGCCGATCGGCCGCCAGCCACGCGCGACCCAGCGTCAGGCACGAGTGAATGATTCGGGGGCGCTCCGCGAGGATCCAATCCTCGAGTGGGTCGTGCCTCCAGCCGGTGCGGAGCCACGGGCGCTCATCGGACGACACCTGGCGCGTGCGCACCGAGCGCCGCGCCATCTCCATGGACATGCCGATGTTGTTGCCGGTCACCACCCACGCGTTGCGGATCGCCACCTGGGGCACCTCGCTGAATCCCAGCCGCCGGTCTTCCCACTTCGGATAGGAGGTGATCGCCATGGCCAGCGACGCTGAGTCGAGCGACACCCCGGTCTTGAGGTTGTCGATAAACACCACTGGGGTGGTCTGCATGAGCTTGGCCCCGATGCGCTTGCGCCACTCTTCCTCGTCGCGAGCCGGCGGCATCGCGGACACGGTACGGCCCAGGAATGGCAAGAGCGCGGCCCTCGCCATCAGCGACTTGCCGGTGCCCGGGGTAGGGGCATCGAAGACGTGACACGGCACGGGTCCCTTGATCAGCTCGCGGACGAACGGCTGGAGCATGAGGGCCACCGCGTGGGCGGTGTCGGCGGGCGCGACCACATCAAACTCCTTGAAGACCTCAAGGATGAGCGCTCCCGCATCGCGGATCTCCGAGGGGGTTGGCCGATCTGACACGGGCCGAATGATCAAATTCTCGGGCGGCTGGTAGAACGTGCGGCCATCGGGATCGTATCCGGGCTCGGTGCGGAGCTGCCCGGTGGCGGTGAACGTCGGCACCTCCACGATCCGGTCGAGGACGGGGAGCGGGAGCTGCGGGGTGGCCAGCATGTCCTGGACGATGGGCATCGGCGGGAAGACTTCCTCCTCGCCCTGGCGGGTCACGACAAAAAAGTCCGCAGCACGTGCGAGTTCGTGGCGGAGGCGGGTATCCGTGAGGGCCTTTGTCATGAGGTAGTCGTCGTCATCCCGTTCGAGGCGAACCCCGACCGTGGACCGCTGGAACAAACTGGGCCCGGTGTTCGCCTGCACGATCGCCAACCAACCCTTGCCGGTCATGTCGGTCAGGTCACCCGTGACGTAGATGCGCTGCTTCGCGCTTGAAGGAGGCGTGCTGGCACTTGAGCTTCCGCTCGGGGGCGCAGGCGGTGGCGTGAAGTCGGGACGGTCGGCGGTGCTGATCACCCGAGCGATGATGCCGTCTACCTCGGTGTTGTCGAGCGGTGGCGCGAACCTGGCGTTCCGAGCCATGAGCGCGTCTTCTATGCTCAGGTCATCGTTGCCGGTCGCCCGTAGGCTGCGGCCGAGGTTCCAGAGCGTGTCGTTCCGGTTCCCCGGACCCGCGTCGGCGGGCACCTTGTACTTGGTGATCTTCTTCGCGGACAGCTTCGCAGTAATCCAGCCGGGGATCGGCGCCAGCTCCGCGTCGTTCGCCCACGTGTAGACGCCGGTCGGCAGGATCGAGGGCGCCACGACGATGTAGCCGCCCTCGCCCCGGATGTCCAGCCCCTTGCCGAGAGTGCCGGCGCTGTTACCGAGCCCGGGTGCGTAGGCGAAGCAGAAGTGCATGCCCCCGGAGGGTGTGCGCTGCAGCAGCGTAATCGGTAGCTCGCCGTTCAGGGCCACGAGTCCTTCGAGCGTGGCGTCACCCTGGATGTTCTGCTCGGGCTTGATATCCACGTCGAGCACGGTGCCGGTCGCGGGCAAGCCGGTGGGCATGCCGATGTTGGCGGTGGGCGCTTCGGTCCACCACCTTCTTACAGTGTCGAGGTCGGTGGTGGCGTCCTTGAACCCGTTGGGGACGAGCCGCCCGAGCGGCTGCTTGCTGCCGGGCCCACACGGGAAGATGGGCTTGCCCTGCTGGGCATACGCCAGGGCGGCGACGCCGAGCGGAGACAGTGCGAGGGTATCAGAAGATGTGGGTGAGTCTACACCGCGGTACTCCTCGAGGATTGCATCCGGGCTTTCCATAAGCGCCATCTCCGTGCCATTGAGATCTCCCGTGGTGGCGAGTTCCAACAGCAGGTTTGGCGCTCACGTGCCCGCTAGCGGGGTGGGTGCTTACGTACCCGCATTTCGCTCCTGCCCCCCTAGCCTCCCCAAAGGGAACGGCGCTCTTCGCGAGAAGAGTGGGACGTCGGAGCTGCAAGCTCGCGTCTTGCAGATCCGACGTCCCGGCACGGTTGGCACGGTGCTTAGAGAAAATATTACCACATCTTTCAGCTTTTCGCGACCTGCTTCGGCCAGAAGCTCGACCAACAAGGGCATCGGTCAGGTGCATGGGAACGACTGAGGCGACGGCGGCACGAGTATCAGGTTCCAGACTCGCGCGGGCGAGGCGAGCGGCGGTACCCCGGGCCGCTTGGGTTGACAGATATACTAGAATACATATACTAGTATAGTGAGGAGTGTCTTAAAGCCGATAGTATGGATGGGCTCGAGCCGGGAGGACCTGCGGGGCTTCCCCGAGGAGGTTCGGCGGGACATCGGCCAGGCGCTCTACACCGCGCAGCAGGGCGAAACCGATCCGGCAGCGAAGGCCTTGAAGGGTTATGGCGGCGCGAATGTGATGGAGATCGTCGACCGACACGACACGAACGCGTACCGGGCAGTGTACACGGTGCAATTCGCCGACAGGATCTATGTCCTTCACGCTTTCCAGAAGAAGTCTAAGAAGGGCGCAAAGACACCGCAGAAGGATATAGATGTGATCGAGCAGCGGCTGGCCGCTGCGAAGCGGCACGACAAGGAGAGGAAGAACTGACCATGAAGAAGAAGAGCAACACCATACGGATGGAGGAGGGGAGCGGCAACGTGTTCGCCGACCTCGATCTGCCCCATGCCGAGCAGGAATTACTCAAAGCGCGACTGACGCTGCAAATCTACAAGATCATCAAGGCGCGCGGCTGGACCCAGACCAAGGCTGGCGTGATCCTCGGCATCAGGCAGCCGCACGTCTCGGCGCTGATGCGCAATCGGGCGGGCATGTTTTCCGTAGAGCGTCTGATGGAATTCCTGACGAATCTCGGCCAGGACGTCGAGATCACCGTGCGCCCCACTCGCAAGGAGCATGGAAAGGTGTCGGTGGTCGTGGCGGCCTGACGTGGCGGACGCTACGGTAGGTGTGAGGCAAAGAGAGTTGCTCCCTAAGGGCGGAGGATCGCGCCCCCGCGCTACTTCGGACGCCAGAGTCGCAGCCCGAGCGAAGACGCCTAGGTCGGCGAGGGAGATCCTCAGCGCTCGCATGAGCCGTATTCGGAAGACGAACACAAAGCCCGAGATGATCGTCCGCAGACTCGCTCATGGGATGGGTTTCCGCTTTCGGGTTCACCGGCGTGATCTGCCCGGAACGCCTGACCTTGTGTTTCCTGTCTTGCGAAAGATCATCTTTGTGCATGGCTGCTTCTGGCACCAGCACGATTGCCGGCTCGGGGCCAAGCAGCCAACCGCCAATCTCGGTTACTGGCTTCCGAAGCTCGCCCGCAATGTCGAGCGCGACCACCAGTCCCGGGCGGTCTTGGCGGAGGCAGGCTGGGACGTCTCAGTGATCTGGGAATGTCAGACGCGGGCGCCGGAGAGCCTCCCCGCCCTTATCCTGGCGTTGCTCAAGACGGACCTTCAGCGCGGGGGCCGAAGCCGCCCCAAGATTCCTCTATAATTTCCGGCGCGTATCGATATAACATATCGATTTGAAAGGGGCATTGGGCGAGGATGGATACGATCCGAGATCGATGACGACCTTGCCGAGTTGTACGACCAGAACTTCGGTTTGCGCCCGCATGGCGACATCAGGACCCTTGAAATTGCGTCGGTTCCCGCCCATGACATCCTGTGCGCCGGCTTCCCTTGTCAGCCGTTCTCAAAGGCGGGAGATCAGCACGGACTTGAGTGTCCCCAATGGGGTGACCTGATCGGTTACGTGATCCGGATCCTCCGCACGCGCAGGCCGCGCTACTTCATCATCGAGAACGTCCCCAATCTCGTCCGGCACAAGCAGGGAAAGACCTGGCAAAGCATCGAGCATCGTCTCCGGCTGGCCGGCTACAGCGTCAGCGACGCGATTTTGTCCCCGCATCATTTTGGCATCCCGCAGATCCGCGAGCGCGCATACATCGTCGGTTGCCGCAACGGCCTCGAAGGGTTCTCCTGGCCCACTCCTCTGGAAGAGCCGCAGCTGTCAATTCGATCGATTCTGGATAGCGATCCCGATGACGCCAAGCAACTGCCGCCGACCTTCATCAAGTACCTGAAAGCCTGGCAGGCGTTTCTGAGGCGATTCCCCAAGGATGAGCAACTACCTTCGTTCCCGATCTGGGCGATGGAGTTCGGTGCGACGTATCCATATGCGGATGAGTCTCCCACGGGAGCAGGACTTACGAAGATCCGTGCATTCAGGGGAAACTTCGGTTGCTCCCTGCGCGGCCTTTCGCGTCAGGAAGTTCTCGAAGCTTTGCCGGCATATGCGCGCGATCCCGTGGAGTCCTTTCCACAGTGGAAGATCGATTTCATCCGCCAGAATCGCGAGCTGTATAGACGCCACAAGAAGTGGATCGATCAGTGGCTCCCGTCCATCCGCGAATTTGCGCCCAGCTTCCAGAAATTCGAATGGAACTGCCAGGGCGAGGCAAGAAACATCTGGCGCTATGTCATTCAGTTTCGGGCGTCAGGCATCCGGCTCAAGCGGCCGACTACCGCACCCTCGCTTGTGGCGATGACGACAAGCCAGGTCCCCGTCATCGCGTGGGAGCGGCGCTACATGACGATCCGCGAATGCAGTCGCCTCCAGAGCATGGGGACGCTTCGCTATCTCCCCGAGACGCAAAGCGGCGCTTTCAAGGCGCTCGGGAACGCTGTCAACGTCGATGTGGTCAAGAAAATCGCCCGCCAGCTTCTGAAATTGGAAGAAACACGGCGACCGGCCCCGGTCAGCCGCGGTGGAGTGCGTGCTGGGTACAACGGTCGAGCAAACGCGGCGGTGCGCGTCGCCTGACCTCATCAGCACAGGAAGCAAAGGAACAGAATAATTGACTTTGAAGAAGGTAGACATCCGACCCGGCGTCAGCGTTCTGGCGGTCCTTCGCCACCTCAACTACAGGCCCTGGTTCGCGCTGGGCGAGTTCGTCGACAACGCAGTCGAAAGCTTCACCAGGCACCGCGCCGCCTTGGAGAAAATTGAAGGCAAGGGCATCAAGCTTCGCGTGGACATCGATGTTGAAACCACTACGCCGGCGAGGATTTCGATTCGTGACAATGCCGCCGGCATCGCCGAGACTGAATACGCGAGAGCTTTTCGCCCGGCCGCGATCCCGCCGGACCGCTCCGGGCTGGCAGAGTTCGGCATGGGCATGAAGAGCGCGGCCTGCTGGTTTGCGCCGCGCTGGGGTGTTCGCACCTCGGCGCTCGGAGAGCCGGTCGCCCGCACGATCGACTTCGACATCGTCAACATCGTCAACGATGACATCCAGGAACTCACGATCCGTGAGAAGGCCGAGAAAGCCAATGGCCACTACACGGAGGTGATCCTCGAGGATGTCTTCCACGCTCCGGTCGGCCGTACCGTAACCAAGATCAAGGAGCACCTGGCCGATATCTACCGCGCATTCATCCGCGATGGCCTGCTCGATCTGCGCTTCAACGGTGAAGAGCTTGTGTACAAGGAGCCGAAGATTCTCAAGGCTGCCTATTTCAAGGAGAAGGGCGGCCCGGAAAGGGTGTGGCGCAAAGCCATCGAGTTCGATTTTGGGGATGGGCTTGCCGTGCATGGTTTTGCCGGCCTGCGGGAAACAGCCAACACGGCGCGCGCAGGCTTCTCGCTGTTTCGCCGCGGCCGAGTAGTCCAGGGCAGCGGCGATGAAGGCTACCGGCCCGCTTACGTCTTCGGCAGCTCGAACAGTTACCGCTTCCAGCGACTCTTCGGGGAGCTGCATCTCGAAGGATTCGAGGTCAGTCACACGAAGGACGGGTTTCGCTGGGATGAGAACGAGCAGCCCTTCCTGGAATTGCTGCGAGAGCATCTCGATAGCGCCGAACTGCCGCTTCTGAAACAGGCAGAGGGTTTCAGGGCTCGCGTCGCGAGGACTCAAGTGGCGGCAGCGGCGAAGCAGGCTGTATCGAGCACGGCGCAGGCGCTCGAAACGCACCTTCCGGACATCTTGGCAGATGTTGCGGACGCCGCGCCAGTCGATACGCCATCGAAGGAGCTTCCGCACAAGGCGACGCTCGCGAGTCGGCGCTTCGAGATCAAATTCCGCGCCAAGGTCTGGTCGATCAATGTCGAGCTCACGGATGACCCGGCTGAGAGCCAATGGCTAGCAGTCAGCGATACGATCGCGACGCGGGAGGAGCCCCGGGGCCTCGATATTCGCGTTTCCATGGCGCACCCGTTCATGGTCCGTTTTGCCCAGACTGATTCCGAGGATGTAGAGGCGCTTCTCCGTGTCGCGGCAGCAATCGCGCTGGCCGAGGTGCTGGCCCGCGACTCCGGTGTGCGCAAGGCCGGAACGGTGCGGCGCAACATCAACGACATCCGTAGAGATGCGTTGTCAGAGCCATAGCTGAAGGAAGAAGGGCATGCCAGACGACAACCCCATAATTGTGGAACCCGTTGCCGAGCCCCCCGGTAATGGCAACTGGACTCCGGTCGTGGGGCCGGAAGCTCTCGACTTCCTCGCTGGCACTCCGGCCGACAGTCGGGACGGCATTCGCGATGCGGCGGTTGAAATCCTCTCGAAAGGCATTCCGCCGACGGCGGCCGAGGGCCAGGAAACCGGGCTGGTTGTCGGCTACGTCCAAAGCGGAAAGACGATGTCGTTTGAGACAGTTGCCGCGCTTGCGCGCGATAACGGATTTCGCATGGTGGTTGTGGTGACAGGGACGTCGAATCTGCTCCTGGATCAGTCTACTGGACGGTTGCGCGAGGATCTGAGGCTTGACGCGCCCCAGCGTGCGCGCCGGTGGATGCAGTTTACAAATCCGACCGTCGATGATCCAACTGTGCAGGCGATCCGCGATTTGCTCGAGGATTGGCGAGAGCCGGGAACGCCAGAGGAATACAAGAAGACGGTCCTGATCACTGTGCTTAAGAATCATCGACATTTGCAGAACCTGACTGAGCTTGTTCAAGCTGTTGGCGCCCAGGGCGTCCCCGTACTTATCATCGATGACGAGGCCGACCAAGCGAGCCTGAACACTGAAATCGCCCAGGGACAAGAGAGCACAACCTACCGGCGTCTCATGGCACTGCGTCAGGCGCTTTCGAACCACACATATCTGCAATACACGGCGACACCGCAGGCGCCGCTTCTGGTCAGCATCATTGACTCGTTGTCCCCGAACTTCGTGCAGGTCCTCGAACCAGGCTACGACTACACCGGCGGCAGAGAATTCTTCGGCGACAATAGTCCGCTTGCTCGCGTGATTCCGCCCCAGGACGTTCCGACGACGACAAACCCGTTAACGGAGCCACCGGACTCACTTCTCGAAGCGCTGCGGATCTTTATGGTCGGTGTGACGGCAGGAATCCGGGAGGGCGGCAACACGGGCAATCGATCGATGTTGGTTCATCCGTCGCACCGGACGGCACAACACCAGGAGTATTACAACTGGGTCCGGGACATCTTCGATGACTGGAAGCGGATTCTGAGGCTCCCGGATACCGATCCGGATAAGCAGGAGTTGGTCGAGGAATTCCGCGAGGCATATCGTGATCTGGCCACGACAGTGGGCGCGGCATTGCCGGCCTTTGAGGACCTCGTTCCGGCTTTGCGGTTCGCGTTCAACAATACACGGGTCCAGGAGGTCAATGCTCGTGCCGGCCAGACGCCGACGGTCGACTGGCGCAGTGCATATGGCTGGATACTTGTCGGCGGGCAGGCCATGGATCGCGGCTTCACGGTTGAGGGGCTCACGGTCACGTATATGCCGCGTGGCATCGGCGTCGGGAACGCCGACACTGTGCAGCAGCGCGCCCGTTTCTTCGGCTACAAAAGGGGGTATCTCGGGTACTGTCGCGTTTACCTTGAGCAGGGAACATTCACGGCGTTTCAGAGTTACGTCGAGCACGAGGAAGATATTCGGGGCAGTTACAGCGCTTCCAGGACGGCGGCCGGCCGCTCAACGAGTGGAAGAGGGCATTCGTGCTCGATGCCGCGCTGCGTCCGTGTCGCAACAACGTTCTTGAGTTCGACTACATGCGCGGCCGTTACTCTGATGACTGGTTCGCGCCGCGCGTAGTCCTCGCGGCAGAGCCCGTGGTCCAGGCCAATCGAGATGCAGTCACGCAACTCGTTCAGCGGCCTCAGTTCGCCGATGACGAAGGCGATCCGCGGCGGACCGATTTCCAGAGACACCAAGTATCCCGCGACGTGCCGCTGCGCATGGTTCTTGAGGACCTGCTGGTTCGCATGCGGATAACCGGCACCACTGACTCGCAGAAGTACACGGGACTGCTACTGCAACTGAGCAAGG
>WNFO01002178.1_pt1 | contig 16012 bp, 19 predicted proteins | sample 5400251 | NCBI WGS metagenome assembly WNFO01 (sample SAMN13153354, study PRJNA577476) | soil metagenome | isolation source: 100 cm saprolite under Madrone tree | place: USA:California | collected 2016-06-14 | reverse complement strand
ACCTTTGTACCCAGCGTCGATGACAGTACCAATACGTGCTCGCATCGGTTAGTGATGATCGGGGCGATGTCTTGCGACCGGGCTTCTGTCACCGTCTCATATCCAGCATCTGGGAAGCCCTTGTTACAAAAGTTGACGTCGGAGTAGGTGCTGCATTGGTCTGAATAGTGGCATATGATTGGGTGCGGGCCATCGACCAGGATGGCCCGGAAGTACCTTGGCGCCGGTGTTGTCCTTGTCGAACATGATCAAACATGCACCGAGCCTTGCAAGAGCTCTAGCCTGTTTCCGGACTAGGTTTTCGCGCCCGTGAAACACTTGCGACAGTGGAAGGTGTAAGGTGGGCTGTAGAGCTGCGCTCGTATGGACTACTTCACAACATCACAGCATCGAATCTCTCTTCCAATGTGCCGAGCCATTTCTCTCATTTTCTTGGTTTCAGTCTCTTTCTCACCATTGCCGCTCGTTTCTTAGTTCCCGGACTTCTCGGACAGTTTTCGGCTTGCTCGGGCACAGCCTCAACCCCTTTCAGAAGTATTCGTATTATAGCATGACAGAACTGTGATGGCCGTGCGTGCATTGCTGTGCGTGTACAGCCCATAGCATACAGTTCTCGCGTCACGTGCTACGTGCCCCAGGCTTTGTCGTTCTTGTTCGCTTTTGTGATTCATGTTGGCTTTCATTCATTCTCGCTCGCGTCCACCAGTCTTCCAAAAGGATTAGTTGATTGGTAGAGCCCTGATGTATTTACTCCCTATCAGTCTCAACAATAGATCTCTTTTGGTGCTCACTTTCACTTTCTTCTTATCTTTTGCATCTTGTCAGCCTCTTCGGTTGGCCCGAGGGTACAGGACGTCAGCGCGAGCATACGAACCGACACACGCCTTGTCCCTTTGTCAAACACTAACCCCTTCCCTCATTTTATCTCTCTCCTCTCGAACTCACTCGCGTGACCCGACCGCGCTACAAAGGTTATGTATTTAGATCTATGGTCTGGGTATACCAGGCTGATCTGCTTCGGTGAGAAGGGAAATGAAGCGAGGTAATTAATGTATGAGGATATAGTACAACAATCAACGAGTGAAAGGCCAGCGTGGTTGAGTGCTATCATTGCCTTTCGTATGGGTGATGTTTGGAAAGAAACCGCGAGGATGGGCGAACAAATGACGAAAGGAACCACATGGCCATAATATCTCGTCTGTAGCAAAGCAACCTGAGCTCACTCATCATGCTCGTCTTCCTGTCCATCACTGCGTGTTGGATCGCCCATCCTCGCGAGTTCCTATTCCTCACCATCATCTGCAATAGGTTCGTACAAAACTCGTGAGTTAGCTCCGCCGAACATGCGGTTCAGCCAAGCCCGGCTTTGTCGAATCGCATCCTTTCTACTTTGTGGGCTGAGAGACTGCCGGCCCCGCCGAGGGGTATTGAGTATGAGGGACGTAACTTCAGACTCATTTTCCAGTGCTTCTTCGCGCTCGTCTGTAGACATAGGTCAGCAAATTTCTTTGCAGGGCAAAAGCGAAATTACCTTCTCCAAAGACTCTATCCATCTCCTCTAGTGGCACGCCCTTAGTTTCTGGATAGACTAGTAAAGTAGAGTTGCCATTAGTACACGATCTACATGTTTCAATCGGATTTTGGTCACCCACGGAAGTACACTAGTTCAAGGTCATTTATATTAGCTGGATCTTCATTCTACGCATGAGATTGATACTTACCGAGGATAAAGCTACAAACACAGAAGAATCCATGCATCGGATACAACTTCCAAGTTATTACTTCTTGCAGGTAAGGCGTAACTTCGCCAACCAAAAAGTTGAATGCCCAGTTCGTGGCAGTGGAGAGGGAGACACCCTTCGCACGGACGGTGAGAGGAAGGATCTTTGATCGATTGGTAAAATTTCTTAGGCCGAGTAAAAAGTAGTCCTGGAAATACCTCTGGAGGATACAACCATGGAATCGGACCCCAGCTGAACAGAAAAATATTTAAGAGAATTCATAATGGACCAGTAGTGACATACCTATAACCAAAGAACGCGTTGTATATAATGACACACGCTACCACGGCCCTTGGTGTCTCGGGGATATCGATGTACATGAACCAGCCTGTTGCGCCTAGAGCGATGGCCATCTGGTCGCCACTAATTAAATGGAACAAGTGAAGGTCGTTAAGTGGAACGTACAACAACAGCTCCAGACATTAGAATAGAACGCCGGCCCCAACGGTCTACAAGATACCATCTGTGATAATCCTAAATTGGTTAACTTGCTGAGATCGTGAATACTCACGTCGGTAGTGTGCTTAGCGTGTATATAATGGCATTGATCCCGGCCATCAAAATGGCGTCGCGCCCGAGCCAGCCGGCCGCTGATAGAGGCAGTGTGTTATAACTCGTAGTCAGTGCGGGCAAATGCATGCATACCTTCGAAGACTCTTGCTATCAACGAGACAGATCATGAGCCAGATATTATGACAGGAACGGGTGGTACTCACGAGCGTAATAGGAAATGACTGCGACCAGCATTAGTCACAAGTCACAGCGCAGCCCGACAAGAAGATATCTTACCATTGATCCCGTTCTGCAAGCCATGGTTCTATCAGTAAGCAGCCTTACTCCAAGGCTTGATAGGGTGACGTACAAGTTGAGCAAATGCTTGTGAGCTCATGGCCAGGAGGATTCGTCGCTGGTATCTCCTCCACATTGCCTCGTACGTTCGACTCTCCCCGCTTTCACGCTGAGGATAACTCAGTACACGCGATAACCCCACTAAAGGAAAGTATTACTTCAGAGGTGACACGCTCTTTGATTTCATGGAATTCCGCTTTCGCAACGAGATCTTCAGGGTCACCCCCATGTAAATCTACAATGACTCGCATTCCTTCGTCATCGCGGTCAACGTCAATGAGCCAACTACAGAGAATTAATCGTCAGTGGCATGGATAAGGCATAGCACCCACCGAGGACTCTCCGGAATAACCAATGAGCCCGCTGCTAGAATCGCCCCAATGACGCACTGAACAAAGAGTGGGATACGCCATGCAAGGTCCGAGTCAATAAACGAACAGAAGTAGTCCAACCACTATCAACAGATGAGCCTGTGACAGCTTAGAGATAAGGACATCTTGCTGACCACGGACGACGCGTATCCAAAGACATTTCCGGTAAATTCCATGCATGCCAAAGCACCCCGCTGGGAAGAGATATCGTAAAGCACGAATTACTTTTTGCGGCAAAGGACTCACATGGTTCGGAGGTGATATCTCGCTCTGATAAATTGGCACAATGGTCCTGTGTAGAGCATGTTTAGGGCACGACCGTCCTGCGATCAAACGACCTCACGATAAGAGTCCAACACCAAGCCCGCTGATCACGCGACCTAAGACCATGACACTGTATCCGGTTGTGAGAGTTTGCACGGCTCCCCCGATGCCGAAAATCACGGCACCAGCGAACAAGGTGCCTCTTCTGCCAAACATGTCACCAATTTGACCAGCCGCGAGTGATGTTACTTGTGATACAATTCAGATAACTTCCAGGAAGGAAATTCTATCGCCGAAAGCGTACTAAATGCGCCAATTTCGAGCACTGCGACCATTGTACCGACTTCCAACGGCCCAGGCGAATTGAAGTATTTGCGAAAATGGGGCCCTGTAATGATCCCCGACATTACACTGAGGAAGCGTGAGCTTTGGCCGTTCGCCAGCTCGAAAACAATACGACGCATTACCCTTGATCATAGCCGAACTTAGGGGGGAAGTAAGTATATAGCGTAAAGTAGAAACGATAGAAAGCTTACGAGGAAAACCCCAAGACTGGCAAAGGCAGAGATAGAGTATAGGAGAGGTCGACCGACGAGGCGTGGCCGTGAGCCAGAAAAGAGTGCCGCCATGCTGCATGCAAGCCGGTGGTAGTAGGAAGAACGCAAAGAGTGACCAAGCCAAAGCCAGTTTTGGAGTCGCTCGCCGACGGGCCCCCCACTTGGCGCCGACACCACCCACGGTCCGATCGCTCAAAACCCACTTCGTTCGACATGCCCGACTCAGTTGTCTCCATTGATTCCTACTTTTCTTCTGACGATTCTGACGATGAAGAGTACCGTCTCGCACAAAAAGAGTGGGAGGAAAGTCTAGAACAGCTGGCCCAAATCGTCTCTGTCGTACTCCTCCCTTTCCTGGGCAGATGGTTAGGAAGACGTTGGAGTTACTGGGGTACGTCCATGATACACACTCTTTCCATCCCAGTTGTTACATGCGATATCATAGCCTATGCACGCTACGTTCGCCTCGGCTTGGGGAGATCATTCATTCTCGGAGAAGGACCCGCAGCATCGTAACACGCCTGAGTAAAGTATGTTGATTCCTGCGAGTAATGCTATCTTGCTGCGGTCGCTAATCTTTGCCTATATGTAATGTATCCTCGTGCAACCTCCTCTGCAGCGTTCTCCAACCAGTCCGTCATTTTTATACCCGACCCCTGCATATCACGTAGTACCTCGTGGGCCACCACCCATTCGTTTCTTCTCGCCAATCCATGCAGCATTATATGCCATGTATCTCCGGTCAAGGGTATCTTCTCCCGGTGCATTTGCCTATAGAATTGAAGTGCATCCTGGACACCAGCGGGTGACGGACTTTTTAAGCAAATCTTTAGAAGCACGTTGTACGTGACCTTGTTGAACTTGACCCGGCGTGTTTTCATCTTCTGTATTATGAATTTCGTGTAATCTTGCACAAGCCGGTCGTCCATTCCAGTCCAGCTGTATACACCATTTAAAATTGCCGTATACGTTACGACGTTCGGTGCTATCGTGGGGTCACCCGATTCTTCCATCGTTCTAAGGAGGTCGAGGGTAGCTTCCAAGGCCTTCTTGTCCTTCTCCTGTAGTAGAGAGGTCATAATGGCCGTGTAAGTAGCAACATTGGGTTTTATTTTATGCTGATCCATGACCGCGAGGGTCCGTCGAATGGCCTCGCCGCGATCAAGGATTCGCAGAAGTGCGCAGAGAAGTATTGAGAACGTGGCGACGTCGCCAGACACGCCATGAGCGGTCAACTTCTTCAACATCGATGACAGTGACTTCATGTCCTTCTGGTCGTGGTAGTAGGTTAGGAATGTGTTGAAGGTATGGGTAGTGGGGTGAGGACCGCTAACAATCATCTCTTCTAGGAGGCCAATTGCGTCTGGCTCACGGGAGTTAGCCAGGTGAGTACTGATCATGGTGTTGTATAGTGGCTCGTTATGTGGATCTGACGGAAGAGAAGAGGTCAATTTGAATTCATTGAAGAGTTTCACGGCATCTTCCCACTGCCTCGTATTCGCCATTACTTGGATAATGGCATGATATGAAGAACTGTCAGGAGAAACAAATACTTCTTTCATGGAACGCCAGAGCGCAAGAGCAGGCCCCGAGCCCTTCAACTTGCCCACTCCCTTAATGAGAACCGTCCAAACTCCGGGCCCTGGCTTGTGACCATATCTGACCATATCATCCCATGCTGATTCTGCCAAGTCGAGTCGTTGGACTTCCATAAAAGCGGAAATGAATGCTGCCCAGATACTCTCTGGGATGGCCACGGGTCGGCCATCAGAAGGAAACTTGGAACCCACAGCAGCCCACGGATATTTTTCTGATAGGCCCTCGACCATCGTCGCATATAGGGTCTGTAGAGATCGGATCATTGGGTTGGCTACTAAGCTGTTTAGACGCTTGTAGAAGATGGGTGGACGAGACAGAAGTCTGGCTGCGTCAGCATGCGTGACAAATGTCAACACTTTTTGTCGAAATGTTGGGGAGGGTGCAAAGGGGTTCAGAAAAGTATCGACTGCATGGACCGGGGGGAGGTTCCACTTGCTATGCATCCCAGTCTGGATTGCAGAGGGAAAATCATCTCGGACGGCATGGGCCATAATTGCAAAAATGGTCAAATCCTCGTCGACATGAGAACCGTGAATACGAATAGCAGGTATTGTCGATAGGTCGTCCTTTATTTCCTCGCCGCTGCACGATTCTTCGTCTTCAAATACATTCGTGTGCTCTATTTGGGATAGGAAACGGTCATATAGCCGAAGGACGCCCTCGGAGTCGTTAATGATGATGAGTGCAGCAAAACATGCCCTGAGAGCCGAAGTGGATAGCCTATCCGCAAGACCGAGAGAAAGCTCCTCTGCCACCACCCTGGAACGCCCGCTCCACGTGGAACTAGACTCGGTGGGACAAAGGCTGATGACCAATTGGGAACAAGTCTCAAGTTCAGATGGTCCCAATAAATGTAGGAGGTTGTCTTTCTCGAGGCCGCGCCAAAGACGGAGGACAGCTGAAGCATCACGCCGGGCGATGTTAGATCGGAAGGCACGAAGTTTTTTCGGGATGTAGTTGGGAGATCCAGGCGATGAAGATGTAATCGCGTCGTTGGTGAATATGGACGCTATGACGTTCGCGAGTTGGTGTGTAGAATGCGACGTGTCTCGGGTGCGTTCTTCGCGACGAACACTCCAGTCTCTCTTGAGTGCATTGGGGGAGACAGGATGAGTACTCTGGGATGGTGTCGCAGCGTGGTCGGAGAACAGGTGAATGTGAATACGGTTGGTTGGTAGCCGGACTGTGCGACGCGAGACAATGAGGATATCTGGTGTTCTGAAGGCATACTGTGCCATCATTACAGGAAGCTGGAGCGATAGATGAAATCCGTTAACGTGCAGAGGAACGAGAAGTATTCGCTCACAACAATTGGTTTGTATCAACTGCAAGCTTTCTCCGCGCTCATCATCTTCCGTCCACACGTCCACGCGTTCCTCCCTCCTTATGGGACACGGAAACTCCAACAAGTTATACGTAACTCATGCAGAGCATTCTGGTTTATTTGGCCAGCATACCGCTTCATCTTCCGGTTTTAAAGCGTGTGTAGACCTCTTACCCCGTCTTATCCTCTGCTTACACGCGCATTGCCCGGGCCCAGCAAGCCAGAGGGTCTTAACCCAGCAGCTATAACACCCTTTGACTGCTGCTCTCTGTCATTTCAGCCATTCTCTCATCCAGTCTGTGCCCGCAATGCAGACGGAACGGGATCTGTTTTCGATCTCACCAACATTATCCCTTGGTTGAAGTTAGTAGTCTCGTTTCTCTCAGCCACAATATTCTTCACTATCACGATACAGGCAACACAACGACACTCATCCGGTTACAAATGAGCCCCTTACGCTCGCTGGCTTGATCCCGCTTCATTATGCGCGGAAACCCTCGGGAGAATATCATGATCCTATTGCGTTCAAGCCCTTCAACGAACACTCTCATATTGTCGCTATTGCAACTACCGGAAACGTCTTCTTAGCAGAGAGTGTCAAGGGTGGCGTTGATCTCATTAATGACGTGCCCTTTAAGAAGTATGTTCGTTACCGTTGCGCTGCGCAGTACACTTATTCTTAACTATTCTCAGAGAAGACGTGATTACACTCCAAAATCCTCACGGACTTCCGTCTGCCTCCGTCTCGATGGCAAAGCCTTCAGCGACACAAAAAGACAAAGTAGCTGCTTCCCCAAAACCCGCAGCAGTGGGACCTGTATCCACCATCAAGAAAGAAGCTGTGCCTTGTCCGTCTCTTTTTATTTTCTATTTCACTCCACTCTGCTTATCTTCCTGGTCAGGGAACATATCTCCATACTCGTCCGGCGCCCCAGGAGCTTCACTAACATCCACGTCTGTTGACCCGCAAACAGTCACGTCCAGATTGGTATGGGATGAGGTCAGTACCACTTAACACGATCGTTTGTTGCTTTACTCATCATCGGGGTCTAGGAAGAAATGATGTTTGAAAGCATTCAGAACCCCGTGAAAGGGAAAGGCAAAGAAAAGGACGTCGGGAAGCGACGAGCATATGTTCGAGTTGTGACGAGTTTGGGTGGTGGCTTGAACTTGGAATTGTTCTGTGAAAAGGTGTGGAGTGTCGACATGTCTACGTGTTCGCTTCTGAAATACAGCTATTCATAGGCCCCGAAAACTTGTTATAACTTCTTGATGCTTGCCCGTCAGGGGAAGTATAACGATTGTTTATTCCATCGCCTAGTTCCAAACTTTATGGTACGCATCTCTCCCGTGCCCAGCTTCTCAACCAATAACGTTGGCTAGGTACAAACAGGTGACCCCACCGGCACAGGGACAGGTGGTCAATCATATTGGGATACCCCATTCCGTGACGAGTATGATTTGAAGGGAGCTGCACGACATGACAGTCGTGGTGTAGTCGCGATGGCTAATAAAGGTGCAAACACAAACGGGTTAGTCCTCCCTGCTTTTACCTTGCGCAAGATCTCGTTTGACGACTTTTCGCAGATCGCAGTTCTATATTACATTCAAACCCACCCCCAATCTTGATAAGAAGCACACGGTCTTTGGCAAACTTGTGGGCGGTGAGGACGTTCTGGATACGCTCGAAAAGTTGCCGCGCAAAGATGGAACAGAGCGGCCAGCGAAACCCGTCAAGATTACCGAGGTCGTAATGTATGGTGGCATTACCCCGGCGTTGTTCATTGCTGAGAAGAACGTTATATAGATATCAAGACCCCTTCGAGGAATACAAAGTTCGGCAGGCGAAAAAACTCGCGAAAAAAGCGGAGGCGCAGAGCTCAGCTGGTACCCAGCCAGCAGCTGCAGAAAAGAAGCCGGGCGATGGCATGAATTGGTTTGGGTACAAGCTCGGCGCGGAGGATGCTAGTAGCACAGCTCGAGGTTCTGGACTTGGTGGCGTTGGGAAATATTTCAACCTAAAGAGGCCACCACAAACTGCTGCTGCTGCCGTCGTAGCAGAGCACCCTAAGAAGAGGAAAATAGGGTTTGGTGAGTTCGAAAACTTCTAATATCTCGTCGTTCTCTGTAGCTCTATGATAAGAATAATATACATCCTCCTATGATACATGCATTAATGGCAAGATATGGATCTTGCCTGTACTGCGAACTCGGCTAAGCAGGTATTGCAACGCGCTCTGTTGCACTTTCCTCTTCGTGTCTTCTGCTTTCCTCTGATACAACAATCAGTAACATGGCTGATGAATGCAAAAAGGCTTACCTTGCTCCGATGATACAGGCTCCGTAATAGGTGCGTCTGGGAGGAAGAACGTCGTTTCCGCGTTTCCCTGGGCACGTAATTGTCGATGTGGGGGGTTAATGAGCGGTTGATGTCCCGGCTGTTTCAAAATCAAGCACCAAGAGCTCACCGTTTCTTGCTGTAGCGACCTCAACTCTCTTTGAACCGCCTCTTCCTCGTCCAAGGAAAGGCTGTTCGTAAGCATGTTATCGATTTCCTAGGATGAATGCAAAGATCTCTAAGAATAAAGGGCGATACGAGCGGGAACAAACACACCCTTTGATATTCCCTTGCTTCAGCGGTCTCCCCCAGCAACTTCTCCACGCTTTCCAGGTTCAACTCCTTGTGGATCTCTTTCAGGACCTCATTACCCTGTTTGAGACCACGTAGAACGTCCACTTCAACCTGAGAAAACTCAATTGTCGAGACCTGGGCAAACCGCGCGTCAGTAAAACAAGGGGAGCGGGAGAGGTGTTGGGAGGCAGATGACTAGAGCACGAACCAGTTGTTCCAAGGCCTCCAATTGGCCGTCCGTTTTCGCAAGTAATCCCTCCTGGTATTTGCGTCTCCGAAGCGCGACAAGTGCGCGGTCTTTATGACCCGCAGCCAGGTGCTGTTTGGCAATCTCATGTTCACGCTCCAAGATGACTTGGATCTAGAGAAACGGCGGAGGGAAGGCAAATAAGCTGCCGGGTGTTTCTCCCCTTCCCTGGGTCGGTAAAAGGAGAGTAGTGCCTACCTTCTTCTGATATTGCTTTAACTTGTCACGCTGGATTTTGAGACTTGAGAGGGCGAATCGATCATTTGAGAATGGCGTACAGTAGAATGGGGTGAGAAGCATACTCGAGAATAGCACGATCCTGGGCCGTAATCTTGGGAGTTGACTGGGATATACCCATATTGTTAACCAGGGCGAGAGAGCGAGAGTTGCTAGTATATTGGCCTCCAGGGCCTGAGTCACGGCGCAAGGGGCTGTCACTGGCAGGCTGGCGGTCCGGGGAAAGAGGGACCAGCAATATTTCCTGGCTTCGAGGTATAAGCAGATTGCATTACTACGATAAATAATGTACAGCCTGAGCAACGGCGAGCACAGACAAAAGTTTATTATATGTCGTCGTCATCTATGTTAGTGGCACCATCTCCTGCCGAAGCATCTCTCATATGTGTGTTGTCACGAACGGGGGACGTCGTCAATGGATAAACCCCGGAACTCCGATTCCGGTGGTATACAATTCCTGGAGCCTCGTATACTGGGTCAGCTGGCTTGAGTTCCATGACGGGGTTATTGCTGACGACACCAGAGCTGGAGAGGTGGGTTTGATCATTGGGTATTTCGGTGTCCAGCACGATTGACTGATTGTCAAAACTATCCACGCGGTGGGGTAGGAAATAAGGGCGTGTATACCGGAGAAACCCGGACGACAGGTAGAAGCCGTCGGCGAGTACGACCACAGCGAAAGGTGTGTCGCCCTTGGTAAAGTCGTTGTAGCGCGCGGCGGCTAATGGAAGGACCTGAAGGAGCGCAGTGAGTAGTCCTGCAGGAAATGAAAAAAAAAAAGGAATATACCGTGACAATATAAACGACGGGATAGCTGTAAATATGGTATCAGTATAGGTGAGTATGCAACATGAAGGACGGGCGGTCCTTACACAAGCATATTATAGGCCAGAACATGAGACGGAGAAATGGGTGGGTGTGTTTGTCTAGGTGTCCATCGAACGCGCCATCCTTCTACTTTAACGAAACCGCCCAACACGAGGAAGACCGCTACGTAGGCTAGGACGCTTGAGAATGCCGAAATCCACATCCACAAAAAATCGGCCACCGTCCTCTGCACCGAAAATTCCTTAGATATCCAACACCCTTGAAAAGATTGAGTTTCCACTCCGAGAGTGAAACGAATAGACTCACAGGGTCCCGCAGGCCCATAAAAGTGTGAAGCCCCATTGATGCCAACGTTGATGGCTACGTTGAGGATGATGGCGATCCATATGCCAGCTACAATGAGCGCGGCACGAAGTAAATTTGTATCAGGCGTCAGCGGCTGAAATATTAGGGTGCTAAATGTGTAGATGGCAACGTTCTGCATTCCTCCGCGTTACGGCCTTTCGAACGGAATGGTGGCAAGCAACTTACCCCCGCCCTGATTTCGAACCCAAGGTCAGTCTGTGAAGATGTCGGGCTATGGAATCACTCACGAGAGCGCGGTCCCCACATCGGCAAGTTGCTTGATGAGGCCTACAATGGCATGTGTTTGTATGCGGTATTCCTTAAGGAGCGAAGACGGGCATACCTTGTGTTGTGCAGAATCCTCCCGGATGTACATTCTACGCGTGCCATCAAGATGTTGAGACACAAATGGCAAGAGTGGATTGTAGTTACTCACCCCGTCAATCATCCACTTCAAGTTCATCAGCCCGCCTTACATGTACTGTATCAGAGATGGTGTCTTATTTAACGTGGCAGCACTGACTTACCAAGGGCCTGGATTAGGTCACAAGCCAGTTGGTTAAGGAGAAAGAGATGGGCGGGAGACGTTAATCTCCATCTGCGTGTCGCGCCTTGACGAACTGTGACTACGCTATACTAAAGAGAACGCGTGTTAAGGATGTCGGCCATTCGACCAGACACGGGAAGCATAAGTTACTGCGATATGGCCCAGAAGGATGATGACCGAGGAGGCTGAAACAGCGGAGATTTCAGCTAGGATGAAGACGCCAAGGCGTTGACCAAAAGGGAGCGTCGACATTCGAACTTGAAGGGGGAGAGGATGGCACGTACTGCATCGCAGAGTAGCCGATTAAATATTCGACACACTAGCAGTTGACGCTTTGTTCGAGTGGCGCGGAAACGGAAACAACGGTGGATGGCTGTATTTCCCCAGGCTGTGTCAAAAATGGCGACCTTCACACACTGCCTGAATGGCCTTTACCCTCTTTCGTCCTCGCCGTTCCCATTGCACCCCGTGTTCGTGGCTCCACCGAGCATTCTATCACGATTATGTACGCTGTGCAACGCCAGGTGATGAACACAGCTTGACTTGGCAAATGGTTTCGGTACTCACCAACCGTCGTACTACTAGTAGGCGGAACTGTACGTATTGCCTTGTCTTCCCCCAAAGTGATTGGTGTCGCAAATTCTCGGGGAGAACGAGCGTGAGTGTGGGGTTCGGTTAGAAGGGTCAACTCTACTTCTGATAAGTGAACTAGCTACATGGAGGATTTTCACTCTTTTGCAACACTATCGTTAAATCCTGAGGAACTACGCTTGACTGTGTCCAGACATCTTGGCATCGACTGGGACCCCGAAATCGTTGGCCTTCCATTCTCTAGACAGGCTGTGTTTGTTGGGATATATGACGGGTGAGTCATTCACATCGCACAGGCACTGCCACCCGTCTGTCCGATCACTCACGCCATGCAGACACGGCGGTTCAACCGTGTCACAGTACCTACGTCAAGAATTGCACGGCCTCTTGGAGTCAACTGACAAGTCTCACATTCCAGAAATGTATCAATACATCAAGGAATTCGGAGGATACTTTAAACGCTTTAACGGTGGTTTGATCTCCCCTTGGGTTAAACCGAGTCTTCCTTCCACGGATGTTCGGGAAATGGACTTGCATGCGAGGGCTACTCTGACATTCTTCGAGGTGCGTACCTTTCATTCCGCTGACGTTTTCCTTTCGAATATGTACCAGACAGTTACTCCCGTAGGTAGACAGAAACCTCGAGGCAGAAGCTGCAGCAAAAGTGTGCGGATCCACTGCCTCCATTGCTATCCTTCACTCCTTGGATAGTCCTTCAGCTCCCTTCTTTTCAGCGCAGAGGGTGGCTTTGACTATTGCTCACGTGGGGTAAATGCTAATTCGAATTTTTTATATTGAAACTGAATAAATGGATATCGAAGTGATACCCGTATTCTACTCTGCTCCTCGCATAGCGGGACAGCCTACGCAATGACAGAGAATCATCGTGCCGAGGGTCGTATCGAGTCAGTTCGTTTAAGGCGAATGATGGGTACAGGAGTTATTGCCGACTCATTTGGAGATGTTCGGTGCGCCCAATCTGTCTCTCACGGAAAACCTAAAGTTGAATAGTCCAAAGGTGGATGGGCGCCCTCGAAAATACACGGAGGTGTGTACCTTCCTCGCTTAATTTTTGACACAAATGTCAGCTGAATTGGCGCCCAGCCTGGGAGACTTGAAGTGGAAGCCTTGGGGCGTTACGGCAGAGCCTGAGGTCAAAACCAAACTTATTGAAAGTCAGCATAGATGCAAGCCCCATCTTAAAGCCTGTGAAGTTTGACTTTTTGATCCCCAGCTCCCCATTGGGCTTTCATGGTTCTCGTCTCTGATGGAATCTCATCCGTTGTGTCGGATCAAGAGATTGTAGACCTTGCGCGTGGAGCAACGAGTCCGAAGCATGCTGCGTCGCGCATCCTATCGTTCGCCGAGGAGATGGGTAGTTCTGACAATTTGACGGCCATCGTAATACCCTTTGCTGGATGGGGCCGCATGGGCGGCCCGGACCAAACCAAGAAACTTCGTGAATACAGGTCGAGCCAGATGAGTTAGTCAATCTCCCTATTCGATGCCAAGTGGCTCCTTATTTTCATACTCCGTATAGTTGGTGCTGAGCGCCAGAAAAGGATGTAGGTATTACGATATCTGCAACTGCCGACTAAGTACAGTATGTACTCTTTTACAGGTGACGCGCCGGAGGATGATATATCCGTCGACCTTCCACGATCATCCACGGCAAACAGGGCTTTCATAGTTGACCACCCCCCACAAAGCATCGGTCTTATGGGCTAGATCTGGGGAGCGGCATGGCCGTCCGCACGGTGGTCAGATCCAGCTGCCCACACCGTTTTGCCAGATTGATCTGTGACTTTTTGGATCACTTGCCCCCGCCCAAATACACCGCTGGAGAGTCCTGAATGAATGCGAGCGTCGTGTCCCATAGCTAATTGTCGTTTGCGTAAGCTAAAAAAATTAGATAGTGCTGGGTCAGGTACCTTTAAGTTGTTCAACTGTTTCTGGCAGTATACCATCTTCAAAATACACCTCACTATTCATGTCACCAGCACGCCCCGCATTTGTTATGTCAACATTCGGAGTGCCCGATGATATGCAGAACCGGGGTGCGTCAAGAGCAGCCTGAGGGCCAAAACCTCGCAAGATGTTCAGCAGCACCTGGACTTGCCCTTGGGGCTGTGGCATCCGCTCAGTCCCATAGCATCAAATAACAAAATGATGGTAGCTTGCCTGCATGAAGGCCCCCATCACCCCGAATGATAGGAAAACGTCGTCGCCACGGGTCGCGAGAGCAGGTATTATTGTATGGTATGGGCGTTTCCCTCCCTGAGGAACATCAGCCTATTGTAAGTAAACGAGCAGGTCAAGTACTGTACTTTGAGCATGTTCGGATGTCCTTCTTTGAGTGAGAACCCCGCACCACGACTCTGCAGAATGAAGCCACAACCCTTCGGTACAGCTTTGGGAGTGTTTAATTTTTTATGTGTAGATCATCTAACCCCGTACCTCCAGTTCCAAATTCTGAAGAGGATGGTCAGTACATCGAGCCTTCGGGCAGCAGATGTTAGGCACACGGGAAAAGATACTCTGGACGTAGCTGCAGGCATTTCCCCATTGATCGGTGACTGCTTAATTATTACTCCAAATCTCTGTCGGACGGGCTCTTGCAACGCGTACCGCAGAAATAGACCGTGTCCGATGATTGAAGTGGGCTGCCCTATGCAGGACTTGAAGTTGGCAGGTGCCCGTGAGCAGAATATTGACGCGGAACGCACATGAATAACTTGGGGATTAGTCTTCTTAGGGTCAAATAGGGCAGCCCTGGAGGCAAGGTAGCTCTATAGCCATTCAAACGTTAGGTCCACCGGGTGCCTCAGGGCTATCACTAAACTTTATCCAGGAGCTCTTTGACCGGGACGTATTCTGAGTCAGGATCGGTGACATAGTGTTGGCTGTCTAGGTTCAAACGATCTCCAGAAATGTTGACTGATAAAAATTAAGGAGAATCACCTGCAAATGCCATCCTTTGGTCCGGCATTAGTGAGAATTCTAGATTAAATGGCGCGTGGAAATGAACCTCAGTGCTTCAACTAGGGCGTGAAGGTATTCAGCAGAATTGTGCTCCATTTCTAACAGGTTTCCGACAAGGCCTTGCTCTTGGATGCTCTCCAAGATCCCTAGCGCCAGCAGCGCAGTGATCCCTGTCGGCAGGGATATTTGACTCGGAATCTACTCCTGTACGACTGACCAAACACGGTCTGTACTACGTGACGTACCTTGTCCATTCGGAGGGCACTGCAAGACAAATTTCAGCTTGGAGACGACTAGTCCTTTTTATGGATTCAGATGTACTGATCTTACCTCGAAGACCGTGACTTCTCCGGCATATGTGTACTTGATAGGTTCAACGAACGAACTGGTGTGCTTCGCAAGGTCTTCGAGCTCCATCACCCCACCCTTGCTCTTGATGATTTCCACGATGGCCTCGGCGATCCGTCCCTTATAGAATCCGTCCTTACCATGCTCTGCGAGTGCGCGAAAAGTCCTAGCTAGATTCGGGAACTTCATGATCTGGCCAGGGAGTGGTGCTCTCCCATCGAGAAGGATCTCACGTCCATCAGGCGAGGCGTTCCTTAGCAAGTCCTCCGAACGTCGCCACTACATTCGTGGTTCAGTAACGTCCGTCTGTCTGGCAAGTCTAATAGTATCAATTCGAACCTCAAGGCTGTGAATTTCCGATATTGGGACCCTATATTAGGTAATCACAAAAATCAGCGATGCACGGTGATGATGACAGAAACTGGCATTACCCTTCTGTTGCAAGGCGTATGGCAGGCTCTAGGACGTCTGCCACGCTTAGCCTTCCACTCCCAAACGCCTCTACAGTGT
>WNFO01005569.1_pt1 | contig 16017 bp, 15 predicted proteins | sample 5400251 | NCBI WGS metagenome assembly WNFO01 (sample SAMN13153354, study PRJNA577476) | soil metagenome | isolation source: 100 cm saprolite under Madrone tree | place: USA:California | collected 2016-06-14 | reverse complement strand
TATGTCGATGAGCCGCTCGTGAAGTACCGGACGGGGCATGCCAGTCTATCGCGGCGGACGGAAGAGCGACTCAAGACGGCCGCCCGAATCATGGCCCGGTTTCTCGATGATTACGGCGGTCGAGCTGCATTAGACTCCACCGTCGTTCGTCGAGCGCAGGCCGAGACCTACTATGAAATCGCCCTGGCGATTCGAAGCCGATCACGCTGGACATCCCTGCCGTGGTACCTGCGCGCATTATGGTCGGCGCCCAACTTTGGGCTAGCCTGGCAGGGTCTGGCCAGTTTGCCTCTGCCCGAAACGATTCGTCGGGGACTTCGTCGCGCGCTTGGCCGTTCGCCGGATTGGGCCGTCAGACCACTGGAGTGTCCTTAATTTCCGTAGGGTGGGCGGGAGTCTTCGGAGCCACCGATGGCGAGCCGGGTTTGCGTCAGCGCCCGGAGATGGGTTCCGAAGACTCCACCCACCCTACAGGTTTTGCAACGGACTACTGACTATCTTGCAAGGAGGCATCATGCAACCGACTCGACTGATCCTCATTGAGTTCAACGAGCTGTGCCCGCATTTGCTGCAGCGATTTATGGACCGGAGTTTGATTCCGAACTTTCGCAGCTTTTATGAATCTTCGACGATTTTCACCACCGACGCGGGTGAAGATCCGGAACATCTCGAGCCCTGGATTCAATGGCCCACGGTGCATTCCGGAATGTCTTTTCATGAACACGGTGTTTTCCATCTGGGCGACGGTCGCCGACTGGAACATAAGTGCTTGGCCGAGCTGCTTTCCGATGCCAGTGTCAATGTGGGCGTCTGCGGCAGCATGAATCAGAACTACTCCGAACTACGCGGGTACGTCATTCCCGACCCATGGGACAAACACGGCGAGGCTCATCCCGCTTGGCTGGAGCCCTTCTATCGCACCGTCGCCCGACAAGTGCAGGAATCCTCCAGCGAGGCGAAGCTTTCACGAAAGCAAATGGCTGCTTTCGGCTGGTTCCTACTGCGGCATGGATTAACCATCGGCACTGCTGCCGCCATCGTTCGTCAACTTGCAACGGAGCGGCGCGATCCGGGGGTTCGTTGGCGGCGGGCTTGTTTGCTCGATCGCCTCCAATACGACGTTTTCCGGCACTTGAATCGACGCTTCGATGTTCGCTTCGCGACCTTTTTCTGCAACAGCACCGCGCACTTCCAACATTACTATTGGCGCAACATGGAGCCGGAGTATTTCGACGTGCCACCTCCGGAATCGGATCATGCCTCGCTCCAGGACGCCATTCCCGATGGGTACCGGGCCATGGATCGCTTGCTGGGTCGTTTCGTGGCGGATTATCCGGACGCCCTTTTGATGTTATGCACCGCCCTGAGCCAGCAAACGTGGAGCGACACGACCAAGTGCACCTTCAGGCCGCGACAGTTTGAAACATTCTTGGAATTCGCGCGGGTTCGCGTGGACGGCGCTTCCATCAAGCCGGTGATGGCCGAGCAATTTCACGTCGAATGCTTCAGCCCCCAAGAGGCTGAGCTGGCCGAGAGCCGCTTTCGTGATCTCTTTGTCGAAGAAGAGCCGGTCATGACCGTGCGGCGCGAGGGAAGCAGCTTGTTCGCCGGCTGCCGGGTGACGGACACGGCCGTCATGGATCGACCGGTCTTGAGGCGAAGCGACGGCGCGCGTCGGCTCTTTGGCGATCTCTTTCACATGGTCCACAGCATGCGCAGCGGCCGACATCATCCCGACGGCGTCCTGTGGGTTCGCAACGGCCGACACCGAGTGATGCAGAACAAAGTCCCTCTCACGGCGATCGCTCCCACCATCCTTGCCCACTTCGGTTTACGGCCTCCCACTCATATGAAGGAGGATCCTCTGTCACTGTAATTTGGGAAATCAAAGAGGATCACGAAACCACGAAAACTCGAAAACTGATTCTCGGGCTTTCATTCTTTCGTGTTTTCGTGATCTTCTTCTTTCCGAGATTTCAGGTTTCGACTCTAGGACTTTCTGCATGAATCACCGCCGAATCATCACGAACGCCGCCGCCAATTGGATTGGGTTCGCCGCCCAATTGCTGGTCGCCTTTTTCATGTCCCCGCTCCTGGTCCATGGATTGGGAGCGCCGCGCTATGGCATTTGGTCGCTCGTCGAATCAATCCTTGCTTACTTGATGCTTTTTGATCTCGGAGTGGCGGCTTCGGTTGTCCGATACGTCGCCCGGTTCGAGGCCAACAGCGATCAAGATCGGCTCAATCGTATCTTCAGCACGAGCCTATGTATCTTTGCCGCAGCCGGATTGTTAGTGGCGGCTCTGACCGTTGGCTTGGCCAGTTTGGGCGCCACGCTCGTGAGGGTGCCGGCCGAGCTGGTTCATGAGGCTCGATGGATGCTCGTGCTTCTGGGTTTCAATCTTTCGCTCGGGTTGCCCTTAAACGTCTTTCCTTCGCTCTTGGACGGTTTGGCGCGGTACCCGGCCAAGACGGCGATTCGCACGGCCGGGCTGATCGCGCGAACCGGACTCTTCTTAATCGTCATTTGGCAAAAGGGCGGCCTGATCCCGTTGGCTTGGTCGATCACGGCCTGCAACCTCGCGGAGCACGTGATTCTGGCGGCCACATGCTGGTGGTATCTTCCGCGGCTGCGCTTTTCGCCGGCCCTCGTGGATCGGGAGACATTTCGGCTGATTCGCGGCTACAGTCTGCAGGCCTTTCTGCTCATGATCGCGGGCCGGGTGTCGTATCAAACCAACGCCCTGGTCATCGGCGCATTTTTAGCGCCGCAATACATCACCTATTTCGCGGTGGCCGCCCGGCTCATCGAATATGCCAAGAACGCCTTGCGCGCCGTCACCACCGTGCTGACGCCGGCCGTCAGCGCCTTCGAGGCTCGCGGCGACTTGCCCGCCATTCGCTCCGTATTTCTCACGAGCACTCGTTTCGTGCTCTGGGTCATTCTGCCCATCCAGGCCGGATTCTATCTGCTCGGCAAGCCGTTTCTGTCCTTGTGGATGGGACCGGAATATGTAGGTTGGAGTTATCCGTCGTTGGCAATCCTCTCTTTGCCGCTTTTCTTGATTCTTTCGCAATCCGTGTCCGGGCGAGTGCTCTACGGCGTGGGTCGGCTGCGCTGGTTCACGGTGGTCGTCACCGGTGAGGCCATCGCCAATCTCGTGATTAGTCTGGCGCTCGTGGGGCCGATGGGAATCGAGGGGGTGGCTTGGGGCACAACGATACCGAATATCCTTGGCAACGTCGTGGTGGCCGTTCATGTCTGCAGCCTGTTAGACGTCCGGCTTCTTGAATACGTTCGATGTTCCTTCCTTCGGCCGATTGCGGTCACTTGCTTTCTGTCAGTCGGCTGGTGGGCCGTTCCGGCGTTATTGAATCCCGGCCGAAGTTGGCCCTCACTTCTACTTGTCGGGGGCATTGGCGTCGCGGCCTATGGCGCCGTTGCCTTGGTGATGGAGTTCGGTCCCGCAACTTTGCTTCGATTTTCCCAGGCGTGTCTGCATCGGCTTGGAAGCTCACGAGACCCCTTCCGCCAAGCGAATCAATTGGCGGAGTGTCAAAAGAGCGCCACAGTCTAGCGTTTTTTCATCGCGCCACCCCCTCCGCCAGCCAAATGAATTGGCGCGAAGGGGTCTAATTCCCGAGGAAAATGCGTATTCTTGCCAACAGATACCGCCACTTGGCGGAAAGGGGTCAGGCATGCAACTGCCATGATGCCAGCCACCTATCCAACCCCGCCCGCCAATGAGACTGGCCACATCGCCACCTCGGCCAACCCCGCCCGCCAATCGACACAGCACCCTGCCGGGCAGGGCAGTGTGATGGAACAAATCCGGTAGACGGCGTTCTTGACTCCGGCCCAAATGCCCTAACAACAAGATGCATTATCGCCAACTTCATCTAACACATAAACCGGCAGAAACGACTTCCGTTACTGGCTATCGAAGAATCCCTTGCACTGATCGGGATGGGAATCGCATCCATAGATGTAAATCACTCCTGCATCCCCCACACGAAAACCAGGAATGATCTCCCCAAATTGGAACAGAAAGCGCATGGGCGCGTGACAGAGATCACATTTCGCATCGTGGGAAACCTGAATCAGCATTGGATATCCTCCCTGATAGGCGATGTCTGCTTCCTCTAAATCGTACCCATAAATTCCAGGTCTGAGGATCTGGGTAAGCAGACCAGGGTGGTCCCTGGTGAATTTTTCCAGAAGCCGAGGAATTTCAGGAATCTTGACGCACATTTCCTTCGGAGATATGGGAAGAGGGTCGTCTCCTTCCTCTGCCCTTCTTTCGATTGGCATGGGCAAGGAGGACAACGCGATACAATCAAATGGAGTGGTTGCCGGATAAATGGGCACATGCTTTTGAAGGGAGGGATTCGCATAGCTCCTTACAAATAAGTCCAACTTCCCGAAAAACACTTCTATGAGCCGCCCTTGCCATACTTGGCCCAGGCTTGGTTCATCCAATCGAACTTGAAGTAGGAATCGCGCCGGATCGCGGCTTGAATTAGACCCGTCCCCGCCTAGAGGCCATGTTGCCCCAGCCTCAGAATATGGGATGCCCCCCACATGTGATTGGAGGACGATTTGGGGTTCCGAGTTTGGCAATTCGTTATCTAAGCACAAAAAGCTGACCGATGGGCCTTTTGCTGCCGCAGCTCGGATTACTTGGCAAACCTCTTTCTTGATTCCGTTGGGTAGCGATTTGTATTGCCTGCGCACTCGCCACACTCGAAGATTGTGCGGGATGCAGACGAGAATGAACACCCCGAAGATCAGCATCAAAATGATGAAAATCCACCCCGTCATGAGCCGTGCCTAAGATGGGTTTCCGCTTTCCCTTCATTTTATTCCACAACATGGCCTGCATTGTCGGTCCCAACGAGCTATTTATTAGTTCTGGCAAACTGCCCTACTGCCGATTGCTTAGCAACTACGGACGGGCGCGAACTAACGCTTCTGCCCATCGCAGCTGGGGCAACGGCTGCCTGAGGGTCCAGAAAAAGACTTGGCAGTCCGGCCGCTGGTCCCCGCGGGAGACAAAGTAGTAATAGTCCGCGGGCGGCAGCGCTTTCTGCATGGGCAGCCGGCGTCCGCCGACGAGCAAATCCAACTCTACCACATGCACGCTTTGGTGGAGCAACGCCATCCGCTTGGCCAGATACTCCGTGCGCCCGGGATACTCCTTGTTGGCCGGTGATAGCAATTCAAGCACCGCAATGAGAGAACGATCGGGCTGATGAAGGATTTGGACGTAGGTCTGGCGAGGCCCTTCTAGAATGAGCAATGGAATGGTCACAGGTTCCAGGGTGGCGACTCCGCCCGCCGACGCCGGAACACTGGACAGGCCTGTTCCACTCTCGGTGACCGCTACGTCAGGGTATCCTAATTCGCGCGCCTCCGGATCGTGTTCCACCAAATAGACGCGCTCCCCCAGACTGGCTTCATAATTGGGCGGCAAGGCATCTGCAATGGCCTCGCACCAGCAGTTGACAAACCGGGAATGAAAGTCGAGCCAGTAGGCGGCGTCCTCCAGGAAAGGATCCATGCCGGGGAAAGGACTGATCACACAGGGCACTCCTTGGAAACAGACTTTCTCCTCTTAGGGTACCGCCGCATAAGCCTGATTTCCAGTTGCCTTGTGGCCGCCATCAGGTTGCACGGCCTGTTAGGCCGGCCTCGCTAGCCCGCTGCGACAAGTCGGTCTCCATTTGTCGAACCGCGAAAACGAGCTGATCATCCTCGAGGTCCCAGAGAGTTTGGTCCCAAGGACCGGCGGCCATAAACGCCAAATTCGCGATCAGCTGGCCGAAGCGCATCTCGGGAGCCAGTTCACTCAGGCGCGCCAGCCGTGCCAGAATCTCCTGACGAGTTGGTTCTATCATGGCAGCAGATCTCCGATGGTTGGAAGCGATCCGAATGGTGCCTGCAGAATTGAGCGCTTAATCGTTGTGAGCCAGAACAAGCTTCCCTTCTGAATTGGGTACCCACACGTCACTGCGTCTTGAGCTCACGTTGAAGAACCCGAGGCCATGTTTTTCAGCAAGACGAGTAGTTGCTTCATAGGCTTCTTTCGTTTTCGACCAAGCGAATGCCGCATAAATCAGTGCGGTTCCGATGGCGTAGTCTGTCACAGACGCATAATCCTCCGGGTGTTTATTCCTGAATGGCCCATTCATGGCTGGAAAATCAAGGACCATGTCGAAAAACCACGATCGAAGGGCAGTGGTTGCAACATTCGGATCGTTGTAGCCGTGAGTTTCTTTCCATTCAGTTTGTTTCTGAAACCATGACAGAAATTCTTTGCGGTCTTTCGGTGCAGTCGCAGGGTCGAAGACTGCCAAGTCATAACTCATATGCAAGATCCTTCTCAAAAAACCGTTTAAGGATCAAAGAAAACCTATGCCGTCTTCACCGCGGCCGCTTTTTGCAATCCGAAGCGCTCGATGCCCATTTCGCGAAGTTTGAATTTCTGGATTTTTCCAGTCACGGTGGTGGGGTATTCATCCACAAACACCACATAGCGCGGGACTTTGAAGCGGGCGATGCGTTGGCGGCAGAAGTCCTTGGCCTCTTCTTCGGAGAGCCGGGCGCCGGCCTTCAAACGAATCCAGGCGCAGACTTCTTCGCCCCACTCGAGATCGGGCAAGCCGACGACTTGCACGTCGGCAATGCTCGGATGTGTATAAAGGAATTCCTCGATTTCGCGGGGATAGATGTTCTCGCCGCCGCGGATCATCATGTCCTTGATGCGGCCGGTGATGCGGTAGTAGCCGTCGGGGGTTTCTTGGGCCAGGTCGCCGCTGTGCAGCCAACCGTCGGGCGTGATCGCTTGGCCGGTTTCGGCGGGCTTTTGATAATAGCCTTTCATGACGCAGTGGCCGTGGACCATCAGCTCGCCGGATTGGCCGGCCGGCAGGGTCTCGCCGCTCGGAGCGACGATGCGCACTTCCAAACCGGGGATGACTTTGCCCACGGTGCCGACCCGATGCTCCACGCTGTCGGTGACCTCGGATTGAGTGATGATGGGCGAGGCTTCGGTGAGGCCGTAGCCGATGGTAATCTGACTGGCGCCCATTTTGTCAATGACCGCGCGCATGACTTCAATCGGACAAGGGCTGCCCGCCATGACTCCGGTCCGGAGACTTTTCAAATTGAACTCACCAAAGCGCGGATGATTTAGTTGGGCGATGAACATCGTGGGCACGCCGTAGAGAGCGGTGCATTGGGCGCCTTGGATGGCCTCGAGCGTGGCCAACGGATCGAACGACTCGGCCGGGATGATCATCGCGCTGCCATAGACCGCGCATACGAGCGTCCCCAAGACGCATCCAAAACAGTGATAGAAGGGAACGGGAATACAAATTCGGTCGCGCTCCGACAAGTGAAGACGCTGGCCCACGTAGAAGGCGTTCATGAGCAGGTTGCGGTGGGTGAGCATAGCGCCTTTCGGAAAGCCGGTGGTGCCGGAGGTGTATTGGATGTTGACCACATCCTCGGCGCGGATTTCCGCGTGGCGTTGCTGCAATGCTGCTCGGGGCGCTAACGCAACCCCGCTCGCCTGAGCGATAAATTCTTGCCAATTCCAAGCGCCGGGCAATGTGCCGTTCTTGATGCTGATGACCCGGCGCAACTTGGGACAGGTTTTGGATTGCAACTGGCCTGGAGCGCAACCGGGAAGCTCGGGGCAAACCTGGGTGAGGAGAGCTTCGTAGTCGGAACTTTTGAAGCGATCAGTGAGAAATAGCGTGGTGATATCGGCCTGATTGAGGACGTAATCCAGCTCATGGGCGCGGTAGCTGGGATTAATGTTGACAAGAACCGCGCCCACTTGGGCAACGGCGAACTGCAGAATTACCCACTCGGGCCAATTCGTGGCCCAGATGCCGACGTGGTCGCCCCGCTCGACTCCGAGCGCCACTAAAGCGCAAGCGGCCTCCGCGACGTCGGCATAAAATTCCGCATACGATCGTCGGTACGATAACTTGGGAAAAACCAGAGCGTCTTGATTCGGATAGCGCTCGGCCGTTTTCTGCAAGACCTGCGCAAAAGTCAGACCATCGACCCAAGGTGGCAGGGGAGAGGGCATGGCGGAGAACTCCTGAATGAGTAATATTTTGTCCCATTCAGGAGAGTTGTGCCAGTGGGAAAAAGGAGAAGGGGTATTTAGCCGCGGAGCTTGCTCCGCGCGGGGCAAGCCCCGCGGCTAAATGTTTCATAGCGTCAGCAAATCCCTCACCAGCGCATCGTTATTCCAATCGAACGATCCTCCGTGAGAAGCCGACAACATGGAATGCGACAATCCCATGTCACTGCCGGAGTGACCCGGGGTAAAGGTTTGTAGGTCCGAAGAAGTAACGAACACAGTTGCCAAAGGATTGGCAGCCGAGCTGCCCACGACGGCGGAGGTAGCGCCTCCGGAAGATGTCAGGCCGGCCGCGATGTCCCGACCTAGGTCCGCGTGGTCGTCTCCCTGATCATTGTCGTCGCCGTTATCGTCCTGATGGCTTGGAACCGCCTGGAGCGAACCGAACAGGCCGTCGGCCTCGCCGTTGATCCCAGCGGTGAAGAAGAGAGTGTTGCTGCTGCCGGCCGCATGATCATTGCCCACTTTCAATGCCCAAAGGCCGTCGATCTGAATGGGATTACCATTGGCATCTTTGAGTTGATCCTGAAAATGCCCATGACCTTGAGAATCGAGGCGGAAGGCGTTGATGCGGCCATTGCCGAAATTGCCGACCAGAAGATCGCCCGCCAGGTCGCCAAAGCTGGCCGGGGCAATTGCCAAGCCCCAAGGTGAGTTCAATAAGCCACGAGTCACTACCCGAGTTTCCCCGCTGCCGTCTAGGTTGTAACTATCCACGAAGCCGTGTCCCTGACCGGCCACGTCATCATGTTTGAACGCGTCTTGTAACGCGTAGGTGACATAAATCTTCCCGTTAAGTTCTTGAATGTCAAACGGGGCGTAGCCTTTAGGAAGATGAGGATCGGTGAACGCGCCGGCCGGCAAGTTCGTGGCGGGCTTGAAGCTCGTGTTGAATACATCCACCGTGCCGGCTCGGAAGTTCGAGGCATAGAGCAACGTTTGGCCTGTAGAATCAGTGGCTATAGCCAGCCCTTTATAGACGGCGCCGTCCGCGGCGGTGGGATTGGTCGAGTTATCCACTGCGATGATGCCGTTGTTGAAATCAACGTTCGGCGCCCAGCCGACAATGGTTCCGTCCTCGGTGGCAAAAATAAAGCGGGCGGGACCGGATTTCGTGACGCCGTTCATCGTCTCGGAAATAACGAACCCGGAGCCGCCGTTGAAGACGATTCCTGTCGGCGTCCCGCCTGTCGGGTTGCCATCCGGCGATGGAATGTCCACTCCCTGCGACGGATTCATGGTGAGGGGAATCTTCGCGCCGGTGCCGGTGTATAACGTGGACACACCCGCGTTATTGTCCGACACCCAAAAGGGACTGGTGGGACTGTAGGCCAACCCCCAGGGGTTCAACAGAAAAGGATCGACCGGGTTGGCAGGCGCCACGCCCGGAACGTCGGAAACCAAATTCGTCTGCACAATGGCGACATTGGACATAACTCGTCGATCTTCCAGACTCTCAAGCACTAACGTCAACCGGCGGGGTGGGCGAACGGATGAGCGACGGCAAAAAATCTTACTCAACTTTCTCATCGGGGTGTCTCCTTGGAAAGTAAGGAAATTGACTATCTTCCAATTAAGCTTCTGCCTCCAAAGGGCAAAAAAAATGCCACTCAGCGAAGATTTATTTTCAGCCAGAGAATTGCTGAAGTGGAGGTTGCTCAATCCGTCAAGCGCCAGTCAGCCTCGTGGAAGTCTTTTTCGGTGAGCCACCAGGCGCGGGCCGTCGGCTTCTCATCGTGTAAAGAAATGATGAAGTTCACGACCTCGGAACTGTAATTGCGCTCGCGGTCGGTTCGGCTCGGAATGGGCGCGGAGGTGGGATGCGAGTGATAGACGGCAAGTATGTCGATATTTTGGCGGCGCATCTCGCGGACGGCTTCAAACATGCCGCGGGCATCGGAAAGGAACTCCGTCGGGCTGGCGGCGGCGTTGACCAAGGGATAACAACATTTCACGTGAGCGGTAACTATCGAACTCGTTTCGGTTCCGGGAGACCGTACAATGACACCGGCCAAAAGCCCGCAACATTCGTTGGGAAGTTCCGAATAGGCTTGAGATATCAATTCATCGTAGATGGCGCGGGGAATGAGGAGTTGAAAAGGCGTTGACAAGGTTGGATTTCCCGCTAAGTTTTGATAGTTTTCGCGAACAGGGCGATTTTCGGATTATACTGCGGGCGCGAAACGTAAACCTCTCTTAGGTTGAACGAACCCATGCCCCGAGACAAGGTCATTTTGGCGTATAGCGGCGGACTCGACACCTCGGTCATGGTGCCCTGGATCGGGGAGAAGTACAACATGGATGTCATCACCTTCACGGTGGATCTCGGCCAGGGCGAGGACATCGAGCGCATCAAGCAAAAAGCGCTCAAGACGGGCGCGGTGGACGCCGTCGCTCAGGACGCTCGTAACTTATTTGTTGATCATTTCGTCTGGCCCGCTCTCATGGCGGGGGCGCTTTATGAAGGAAAATATCCGCTGGCCACCGCGCTGGGCCGGCCGCTGATCGCCAAGCTAATGGTCGATGAGGCTCACAATCACCAAGCGAAAGCCGTGGCTCACGGATGCACCGGCAAAGGCAATGATCAGGTCCGCTTCGATGTCACGTTTCAAACGCTCGATCCTAGTTTGAAGATCATCGCCCCGGTGCGGGAATGGAAAATGACCCGCGACGAGGAGATCAAATTCGCCGCCAAGCACGGCATACCGGTCGAGGCTACGAAGGAGAGTCCTTACAGCATCGATCAGAATCTATGGGGCCGAAGTTGCGAGGCCGGCGTTCTCGAAGATCCTTGGGACGAGCCGCCGGCCGATGCTTTTGCCTGGACGGTCGATCCGGTCAAGGCGCCCAATGAGCCGGAGTATGTCGAGATCGAATTCAAGCACGGCGTGCCGATCGCTCTCAACGGCAAGCCCACCGACGGTGTGCCGCTCATCGATCAACTGAACAAGATCGGCGGCAGGCACGGCGTGGGCCGAATCGATCACGTCGAGAATCGGCTCGTGGGCATCAAATCACGGGAACTCTACGAAGCCCCGGCCGCGGTCATTCTCCACGACGCTCACCAGGAGTTGGAATTTCTGTGCCTGAGCAAGCAGGCCCATCGATTTAAGACTTTCGTGGCCCAAGAATACGCCGATTTGGTCTATAATGGATTATGGTTCAGCGCCTTTCACCTGGACCTGTTTCAGTTTGTGGCCAATAATCAGCGCTTCGTGGACGGACTGGTCCGGGTGAAGCTCTTGAAGGGCAAAGCCACGGTCGTCGGCCGCAAGAGCGAGAATAGCCTCTACAGCAAAAAGCTGGCGACCTACGAAACCGGCGATCAGTTTGACCACGAGGCCGCGAAGGGATTTATTCGCTTGCATGGGCTGGGACAGCAGACCCAAGCCCAACGACAGCTATTGAAGGGCGGCAAGGGCTTCGATTTGCCCGGATTACCTGGACCGAATAGAGGAAGCTAACCACAAAGACACAAAGAACACAAAGTCAAGAGAGTAAAACAAAGGCACTGTTCGGTATCCTCTATGACTGTGTGGCTAAGGATTTTGAATTTCGGATTTTGAATTTGTTTCGGATTTCGAAATTCGGATTTCGGATTTGTAGCGCTATGGGCAGCGACATGATGGATCTGGAGCAGTTGGCCGACTACTTGCAGCGCGATGCGCGCGAGCTCAATAAGTTGGCCAGCCGCGGGTATCTGCCGGGGCATAAGGTCTCGGGCCGGTGGCGCTTTGCCCGTGCCGAGATCAATCACTGGCTGGAAACGCAACTCCCCGAATACACCGAGCAGGAACTGTCCAAGTTCGAATCCAAGGATCAAGAGCGTCCCGCAGCCGAGCTTTTGATCTGCAACTACCTGGCCGAGGCCAGCGTGGCGGTGCCCATGGCGACGACGACACGCGCTTCCACTCTTCGCGAGCTGGTCCGTCTGGCTCAACAGTCTTGGCAAATTTATGACCCGGACGCGATCTTGAAAGCCGTCGAGGAGCGGGAAGAGATGGGCAGCACTGGGCTGGAGTCGGGAGTGGCATTGCCTCATCCGCATCGACCGCTTCCGAGCGCGATAGCCGAGGCCGTCATCGCCTATGGCCGAACGGCATCGGGAATTCCCTTTGGAGCAGCGGGCGGCGGCTTGACGGACATCTTCTTTCTTTTCTGTTGCCGGGATGAATCGACTCACATGCGAATTTTGGCCCGACTGTCACGACTGCTTCTGCGGCCGGGGTTTATCGACGAGCTTCGAGCCGCCGAAACCGCGGCCGATACCTGGCAGTTGATTCACGCCGCCGAAAAAGAACTTCCCAACTGATACCAACGAGTTGATCATCTTATTTAGCCGCGGAGCTTGCTCCGCGGGCAAGCCCCGCGGCTAAATGGCGCTTTTTCCTTACTACCAATTCGTTTCAGGAGCGCTTCCGCGGCCAGATAACCACTACGAACCGCGCCTTCCATGGTGCCCGGCCAGCCGGTCGCTGTCCAGTCGCCGGCCAGAAATAGGTTGCCGATCGGAGAAGCTTGATTTGGCCGCCAGCGGTCGACGCCGGGCACGGGACTGAAGGTGGCCGCACGCTCGGTCACGACCCGCGCTCGCAATAGCTTTGCACTGGTGGAAGCCGGGAAAAGCCGAGTCAACTCCCCGACAATTTGAAGTTGGATCTGATCATGATTCAATCCCTGAAATTGCCGGGCGGCGCTTACGACCACTTGAATGTAATGCTCCCCGGGGCTCGACTCACCACGATTGAAAATCCACTGACTGAGGCAGTCGACCAAAACCACGTGCGGCAAGGAAATCACCGGCTGATCCCACCACAAATGAACGCTCGTGATCGGCGACACCTCAAGGTTCCGCAGTTGAGAAAAGGTCGGATGCGCGGCGATGGTCTCGGCCGGCAACAAATCCAACAGACGATCAAACGGCACGGCCGCGATATACCCGTCGGCCCGGCGCTCGTCGCCATCGCGCATTTCCAGGGACTGCACTTGATCGCCGGCGATATGGATTTTCTTGACGGCGGCATTGAAGTGAAGCTCGACCTGATGGCGCTCTAACCATTGTTGCAGCTCTTCGCCATAAAGCCTGCCTAATGGGACGGTGGGAATCTCTACTTCGAATTCCCTGCGGTCACGGAGGAACGCGTCGAGAAAAACCTTGCGCGCATAGCGCACTCCAATCCGGTCGGTGCTTTCGTTGAGCGCGCTGGTTAAGATCAAGCTCCAGAAACGGTCGATGGTTCGCGCCGTTTGACCGTGGCCCCTGAGCCAATCCAGCAAGCAGCCGTCGTGTTTCGAGTCGGAGATGACCAACGCCGCTAAGCCGTAAGCGATTCGGATCTTGTCGGAGAATGCCAGAAAATGAGCGCGCCAGAAACTGCGCGCCAAGTGAAACGGCGCCGGCAGCGAATCGGCTCGAAACTCACTGATCCGTCCATCGGGAGTCATGAAATAGAGACAAGGCTGAGGCTGCATCCACTTATCGATTCCGACGGCTTGCGTGAAATGCTTGAACTGCGTGCAGCAGCCCATGCTGACGTGTTGACAGGCATCGATGAGTTGGCCGGTGGTGGTATCGGTGAAAGAGCCGGCCCGGCCGCCGAGACGGTTGCGCGACTCGAGGAGAGCGACTTGAAATCCCTTGGGCGCCAGTGCCGTCGCGGCCGCCAATCCGGCTAAGCCTCCTCCAATAACAATGACGCGATTGCCCATTTCACCAATAAAGTCACTCGCCTGAATGCTTGGCACGTGAGGCGGGCGCGAAACGCAAGCTTACAACTTTCTTAACCTGAGCTCACCCACCCCAGGCGAACGGGGAGCGCTTGCAGAACCAGACCCAGCTTTCGCCATTGGCTGAGACAAACTCGGCTGCTGAAAACATCGTAATCGCGCATCTCGATAGCTTCGAGTAGACCCCGGTAAGTGCGAGTCATCACTTGAAAAACGGCCCGGCCCGGCGGCGAAAGCAACCGAGCCAGACGTTCGGACGAATCATAATAACTTCGAGCCCGCTCGATCTCGAAACGCATGAGCGATCGAAAGTGATCATCTCGTTCTTTCTGGGCCAGTTTACGAGCTGGATAATCGAAGCGCTCGAGGTCTTCGACCGGCAAGTAGATTCGGCCGCGGGCGACATCCTCGCCCAGGTCCCGCAAGATGTTCGTTAACTGAAAAGCGATGCCGGCCTTCTCCGCGTATTCTTTAGCCCGGTCGTCGGTAAATCCCCAAATATGAATGCAAGCCAAGCCCACGGCCGACGCCACCCGGTAGCAATAGCAGTAAAGATCGGCGAACGTGGCGTAACTCGTTACATCCAAATCCATTTCCACCCCGTCGATGACGTCATGCAAATACTGCGTCGGAATTTGATAGTTGTTGATGGTGTCGTGAAACGCCGGATGAAGCGAATGCGTGTAGTCGCCGGCCAGCGAGCGCTCGAACTGCTGCCGCCAATCGGCCAGCTGACTTCGCTTTGTTACCGCTGGTTCCAAGCTGTCACCAAGATCGTCCGTCAAGCGCAGGAAGGCGTAGAGCGCGCACATCGCCTGCCGTTGGCCGCGCGGCAGGACCCGAAAAGCGTGATAAAAGTTCCCCGCTTCTCTTCGAGCGACCTGCTCGCAAAAACGATAGGAATCGGCGACGGACAGTATCATGAAGCCAAAGAATATCACCACGAAGGCAGAAAGAACATAAAGAAAAGCAGAGATACGGCGCGAATGGGTGAATTGGGGCTCCACCAACGGCGAGCCGAAGCCTTGACCAATAACCGAACTTTGGCCACCTTGCTCAGCACGGGGCGAGTTTTCCAGACGTTGTACCGGACGCCTTCAATCTTGCGCAGGATCGCAAGTCCGCCCTGGATAAACAGCTCGATGTCGAGGCGCACGTCCGGGGTCATCCGCTCCACCAACGGCAACCCACGATAAAAGAGATCCCGGGTCCGCTCGACCTCAAATCGCATCAATTCAGCAAAAGCGGTCGTGAATCGCCGGCACTCAAGGTCCTCCTCGGAGTACCCGAATCGCCGGCGATCCTCCTCCGGCAGATACACTCGGCCCATGTCAAAATCGCGAGCGACATCTTGCCAGAAATTGGCCAGTTGCAAGGCCGTGCAAATCGAGTCCGATAGCGCCGCGTTTTCCTCGTTGTAACTCGCGCACAAATAAAGCACCAAACGGCCCACGGGATTGGCCGAGTATCGACAATAACCCAAAAGCTCATCATAAGCCCGATACCGTTTGACTCGTTGATCCTGCTCGAAGGCGATGAGCAGGTCAAGAAACGGACCTTGCGGAATGCGAAATTGATGAATGGTTTCGGAGAGGGCCACCATCACGGGATGACTGGGCTTATCTTCATAGCAGCGAATTAATTCCTGTTTCCACCAATGCAACAAGTCGAGCGCGCGAGTGTCGTCGCCGCTTTCGTCGGCCAAATCATCGGCCCAACGGCAATAGGCATAGACGTTGTGAAAATGTTGCCGCAGCCGACGCGGCAGCAACAAGGAGGCAACAGTGAAGTTCTCGTAATGCGTTCGGGCCAAGCGACTACAGTAGGTTCGGGCTTCGGGCAGATTGAAGGGATCGTATTTCGACTCCGGCCCGAACCGGGCCAGCTCGTCAGCGAATGCTTTCATGGGACAGGATTATAGCTAACAATGATTAGTTAGTTTGTTTACAACATGGCGAGCGGGGCGTGTGAACGCCCCGGTTCGGCGCAATCTACACCGGGGCGTTCACACGCCCCGCTCGCCTTTCGCTGCCTGCACGAAGGCCTCGAAATTCTGGACGGGCGTATTTCGATCGACGCCGTGGCTGAGATTGACAATATGGCGTTGGCCGCCGCCCGCAGCCAGGCAGCG
>WNFO01002177.1_pt1 | contig 16017 bp, 23 predicted proteins | sample 5400251 | NCBI WGS metagenome assembly WNFO01 (sample SAMN13153354, study PRJNA577476) | soil metagenome | isolation source: 100 cm saprolite under Madrone tree | place: USA:California | collected 2016-06-14 | reverse complement strand
GCCTTGGCCGTTCCCATGCCTTCCCCACCGGAAGTACTTGACTCGATGCGAGTGTGTCTCCGCGAGTGCCTACGAAGCTCGCGCTCCAAAACCTCTCCTTCTTTGACGACGGACTGAAGGCTTTGTTCCCAAACCGACTGGCGTTGCTGTTCACGCGAGATTCGGGCTCTCCACCAATCATCCCGTTCTTTGACCATGTGAAGATACTCATTCAACATGCTCTGCAAGGTTTTAAGAGATTCCTTGAGAGCACCATTCAACTCGATGGCGCGAGAGACGATGGTGGATGGCGATGACAGGCCAGACAGAAGTTGGGTCGTAAGTTCAAGCTGAGCTGCTGTGGAGTTGCCAAGTAGCTCGAAGGAGGATTCGTGAGGGGGAGTGTCGGTGTCGTATATGCGGTCTGTACTGTCATTACCTGATGATGCGTCATGCTTCTCGTCATTTTCCGGCTCCCGTAGGGAGGGGTCCCCTCGAAAAAGACTTTCACCACCTTCATCGTCTGTAGGCACCAAGGAGCTGCTGACTGACTCGGTATCGCGATCTTTTCTATGCAGAGAGAGCGACGAATTGATGGCGGCTCGAAAAGAATGCCGAGAAATGGACGACGTGTCACTTTCACTGGCCTTGCAGCTTTGCTTCGCGAGTTCTATTGCTCGAAATATACCTTGCGTCCATCGAGAAGCTTCCACAGGGTGATTAGCCTTCATATACCATTTTTGTACATGTGTACGTCCGCGCGAAGGGGTAGAATGGACTTCGAAACGCAATTTCTCGCCGCCGGTTGGGGGACGTAAGACTGCAGTTTTCATTGAGATGGAACCACGACTTGCTACTTGTTCGTCTTCCTGGTGACGATAATCTATATTTTCAGGCTATGAACAGACGCGGTCCGAAAAAATACAAATACAAATACATACACGACAGGGCACCATCCTTGAGTACAAACCAGCGTGTGCTGTATCCCCGGGCAACATTCGTATATTTGTTAAGGTAACCCTTGAGCGTCGGAGGACCAGACATCGGGGTGTCATTTAGTAGTGTGGTATCGTTGTTCGCGACTGCAAGAGGATGACAAGACAATAAACGTGATACAGGACGGTACTCACATTGTCGCAAGAACACGCGCATCTTGTCATCTTTGCCGACAACCTCCTGCACAGGACGACCCTTGCGATCCCGGATAAATATATCCGCCCCAGCACGTACGGCCAACTCAACAAGTCGAAAGTCCTTTCGTCTAGCTGCCTCGTGCAGTAGAGTTGTGCCAGATGCATCGTCAAGGTAAGAGAGGTCAATTAACCTCCCACGCGGAGAGGAGAGGAGGGCAATAAGGTTCTGTGAGGGTGGGTCATTTGGTGGAGAGAGAATGTACGTGCGTAGTAGAGATCTATAAGATGCAGTTAGAAGTGATCGCGAATCTGAAGAGATGGTAAGCGAAAAGGCAGGGGTCATGACAAGACGTAAATGGACGTGCCATTGATGATAGATAGAACGTCCTTTCCCCTGGCGACATCTACGCATGTCTTCCCGTTGCTGTCTCGGAGGGTGTCGTCAATGCCTTCTTGTTCGAGAAGCAAGTTAACAACATCAACGCGACCGAGCGATGCGGCTAGATGGAGAGCAGTTGTTCCAGATGCTGGGGGGTGGATAGCATTGGGCGAGATGGACCTGTGGGAGAGCAAAAGCGAGACCGTTTCGGCTGCAGACGGATGAGGACAGGAGCCACTCGAGAGAACATAGGGGCACACCGGATGCACAACGAACGGCAAGGTGGAGCGCCGCCGCGCCAATGTCGTTCTCGCCGTCATGGCGTTTGCCAAGCCCAGCCAGAAATGGGTGTATGAGGGCAGGGTCACCTAATGTCGGGTAATGATTCATGTGCTGCGGAATGCAGAAGGTCTCCCAGCTCACCGGATCTGAGAGCAGAGAGAAGTTTTACTTGATAGAGAGGCTCTGGGATGATGGGTTGAGAGGATGGATTGGAAAACAAGAGTGCAGGAGTACCTGAGGGGGGTCTAGAGGTGGATGAAGAGGTGGAGATTGAGAGAGACATGATGTGGATCCTTAGGGGCCATCCCTTTTTACACTAAACTAATCTGGCTGATGATGTCACGCCCGCCAAGCCCGATTGACCAATCCTGTCCACCGTACCGTCTCACCCACGGGCCTTGTCCTCCAAAGGCTTCACTCCTGCTCTAACCATCGCGCGTGCTTCTTCGTCCACATCATCAAAATTGTCTTGCTTGACAGCGCTCATCGAGTATAACCACACTCCGACGATAAACGAGCCAATCGCAAGCCCTGTGAGCGCATTCTTCACTCTGTACGGTTCCCGTGCTCGCATCAGTCCTGCGGACATCTGCAGTATAGCCACAGTGAACAATCAGTGGCATAAATAGCTTGAGACCCGAACGCACATGACCACTTGGGCGGTAGCTTCTCGCCGCAGTTTTTCGATCGATGTATTGCGAGTCACTCATGGTGAGTGAGTTGGACGTACGAGTTGATGAGTTAAAGCGGGCCGATCCACGCGGCAACACGTGAGACGGGTCATCCATCAAATGTTCTCATCTAGCCAGACCATTCAAACAAATCTCATACTATCAATGATCAGAATATGATTGTGCATTTATTTGTTGTTTGTAGGGCAAACTCTAACGATACGACAATACCGCCTACTGCTTCCCCTATGGTGTGAGCGATATTCTCAGTCAATGGAAGAACATTGCCATGGATGTATCCGTACCTTGATGAGCGAATATGCACTATAGGCAATTCCAACCACGCCCAGCGTGAACCCGGTTTTGTAAACACCTGACACCCCGGTTAACACATCGTCACTACTGCAGAGAAAGAATGCATGGGTACCGAGATAGAGGCGCGAGCGGGGAGGGCGGTAGTAAATGGGCTTGTGAGAGTTCTGCAGCAGAGAACAGACCGGTGAATACGAATACGGGAAGAACACCAGAGTCAAACCAACCTGATACTCTCTCTGCCTCTCGAGAACCAAGTTTTTTCCTGCAGAATATAATGATGAGTGCTGGCTATATTCATGAACAGAAGCGGGGACGAACTGTGAGTGAGCGCGTCAATCATTGTACGATTTCGCGTGTAGTCTGCGGTGTAGAGAGTGGAGGTGGCGACGCTGTAACGTCGGAGCGAGAGAGCGGCAACTCCCGACGTGCGACTCGCAGTCATGTCCACAGACCGCATCCGTGCCAGAGTATGCACTGTCTGGTCACCACACCTCTCTTATTCGACTCTTGACCTCTCTTTCTCTGTTCTTTCAGGGCCTTTCGATCTACAGACCTATCATATATGGAAACACTGCCGTCGTTCTGACTCCCGAAGAACGGGAGACTCACCCCTCACGTGAGCACACCCATCGTTGGACCGTTGCAGTGCGCAGCGCCGCATCTGCAGAGGACTCGGAAATCGTCGGGGGCGCGGACGACCTTGGGTACTTCATTCGCCGCGTAACATTCAAGCTACACGAAACGTATCCTAACCCTTCACGGAGTGAGTAGTGACGTTACCCCTCCTTCGTTACAGCCATCGTTTATCGGTCGCACGCAGACGTGGACAAGCCTCCATTTGAAGTCACGGAAACAGGGTACGTTCGCAACCGTGTTCAATTTTTTCTTTCAACCGCAGCACGATTTGATAGGTGGGGCGAATTTGAGATTCAAATCCGAATCACGTTCATACCGGAGGCTGGGGAGAAACCCGTCCTATTCTACCATCACCTCAAATTACACCCGTGGACAGCATCCGGTACAGACATGGAGGTACCACCACCTGCCGAGGTTGCCGCCCAACTTGGGCCTGTTCACTCTTGGCAGTACGACGAGATTGTCTTCACAGACCCCTTCCAGCAATTTCTCAACACCCTCAGATCACATCCACCCACGCTCCTCCCCAAAGCTCGTCGCAGGCCGGTCCCATTCCACACCGCAAATCCTGGATCCCTCGAGGCAAGCAAGGGAGGTGTGCCAGAATTCACCGCGGTGATGGAGAAGGACGAGATCCAACGCTTAGAAGATGCAAAGAAGGCGGTCATCGCAGACCAAGAAAAACTTCGCAACTGTCTCATTGAAAAGGAAAAGGAGCTAGAAAATCTCAAGAGGGAGCTGAACGAGACATGAGACCTGATCGTTCAAGTATAATACAGCCAGTCTTGCCCCTTCTTTATCTACTGGTAAGGCACATCGAGCACCTCATCTTAATTGCATCAGTGCCACGGTGCCCAACCGGGATACATTTTCCCCTAAAAAGGTCAGAAAAGGTCAGAAACAATAACGCATGTGAGACGTTGCTATGACTTGCAAGGTTTGCATTATCTGTGGCTTCTTGAATGAGCATCTGTACAAGGTTGTTTGTCGATACTTCTTTCTCAACGCGGTCCCTACTGGTCCTATGGATTCCCCTCAACTTCTTTTCGATCGAGCTCAGGGCGGACTTTGCAAGCATGCGTAAATCGATTTGAGACCGGTTGTGGGCATGACGCCGGTTGGCTTGTCGCTCCTGGACAGAGCACCGATCTCAATTTAGCTAAAGCCAATTTCCTCTCAACTCACAATTTTACGCTTCTCGTCCTCCCATTCGACCAGCGGATCGTGAATGAATGGGTCCAGCACCGTCATCAACGTATCTTTGTTCTCGCGTAACAAGCCCATAGTTATTTCACACGCAATGCGGAAGACCCCTGAGATCAGCTGTGAGCATCGGCAGGGCGTAAATGTACACGAACTTGCCTTCTGCTCCCGTTATGCCAAATCCGTCCAAAATGTTCTGCGTGAGTCTAAATGGCACTCTCTCTGGAACTTCCAGCATTTTCCCCTGTCTCTGCTGAGCTTCGTGAATCAAGCACGCATGTTAAAGGATAATACCTTTTCGAACAAGCAATTAAAATCGACATGAACCACACTTCCAGTATTGGTGTCTAGCAGAATGTTCTCGCAATGCCTATCCCCGAGTCTACGATACACGATTTAGAAGTTATTAATGACGAGTAGTAACCTCGTACCCCAATATAAAGCAAATCATAGACATGACGGCCGCGCTCCTGGTATACACTATGCGACCTGCGAGCCATGTTGACGGCTCTGGGAAAGTTTCAAGAAACCATTCGTGGAATACCGGAGGAAACCTAGCAAGCGTCGAAGTCAAAAGCAGTCCGTGTGTGAAACTACCAGTCTCACATCGGCAGGACTTCCTTCGCAAATATCTTGCCAGCCTCATTATCGCTTACCTTCCTAATCTTGTCAAATGTAGTTTGCATCTCTGGACTCTGTTTCGGTAACGTGAGGTCCGCGTTCTGCTATATGGACACCTACATACCCAGCCCTTTTGACCCCTTGCCTCATATAATGGGACGAGGACATAGCGCATGGCTATCGTGTCCGGGACCCATTGAATAAAACCACATTCCTCGTTCAGAGTGACGACGCCATAAGTACGGATATCTGTATAGTGTGCGGATATAAAGGTTATGCCATCGTAGCATGCAACACATAAGGCGTACGGAGTTGGCGTCGGCGAGAGTCAGAATTCATATTAAGGATTTTGTTAATGATGGAGTTGAAATCCATCAGTCTGGCATCCTTTCTTAAATCATCCTTTGGCTTGCCTAAGAATGCGTATGTTTGACCATCGCTGCCATGAATCGTGACTTTGCGAGGTTTTGCAAGAGACTTCATGACGTCTATCTCATCTGCGATATCTGAAATTATGTTTTGTTAGAAACCCAGTTATAAGAGATTGACGGAAAATAGATTACGGTTAAATGTTGGAAGGTTCGAGGGGAACGGCTGGTGATGAGAGTTTATGGTCGAAGATGTCGGAGGAAGAGTAGCCGTCAACGACTCCTGTAGGGGCACAATCAACGGGGATGGCATAAGCTTCGCAAGTTGCGGGATGTCTCTTTTCATTGACAATGAGGCTCTCGCGTCGGGACCAGCATTCCTTGGGGGATCGGGAGCCGGAAAATCACAAAGTGTGAGAAGCCCGTTTACCATGGCAAGAGAGGCATTGATGAGGGTTGAAACGTGTGGCAATTCCTTAAGGCAAGAGCTCTGTCTCGAATAAGCACGCCTGGAATATGGAAATATGCTCGAAAACCTTACCTTGAGCTTCTCAAGAATAGCCCTGCCTCGTGATGCCCTAGTGTCATTGCGCGATTTCACGACAGACGCAAACAACCAGAGGGCCTGCTGAGGAAATTCTTTGATGACAGTTGATATAAGATGCGCCAAGACTTCAAACACCGGTGAGTAGTCATGGCCAACACGGGATGCGATTTGAGGAAATGCGGTATACCACTGGTTGAGGTTCAGATAGAGGTGACAGACATCAGTGCGACTGCTGACCTTGAAAGCTGGTACACCGTTAATGGCGCGAGAAATCTCGGCAGTGATCTTTGTAAAGCATTCATCCGAGCGGATAGTGGGATCCTCTCCCATATCCAACCAGATGGTCAAAAGACGCGGAACAGTCTGATAGATGAATTTGTTCCCGTACTTCATCGCCTTTGTGAAGCAACGTATAGTTGCCAGCCGCATCCGTAATCCCCTACTCACCGTGAACACAAGTGAATGAGAAATCGCCATGCACGTACCGAATCTTGGGATCGGTCTGAGGTATGGTGTCGAAACAATGATCTTGGTACTTCCCATAATAAAACATACCACTTTCCCATCTGTTCTGATGTCAGAGCAGGTGAAAGTTCCTAGAAATGGGACAAACTTTTGCCACAGTTCTGTCGCTTGATGAAAGACCTTATGCACCTCCGACATTTCATAGCGGTCTGACTCCTCCATCCAGCGGGCCCTAAGGAGCTGGGCCTATTACCAACGTCATCATAAGGAAGGGATCTCTCATTGGGATATCTCTCACTTTGGCTTTCAGCGGCTTTAGCTCGTTTTCATCGTCGGTAAGGTCAATCACATCGGCCGAGTGATCTTGCCTGCGGGTAGTTTGCAGATAGTGCTCCAATTCTTGCAAGGCACGCAGCGGCTCGCCAGTTACCCTAATCAGTCGAACTTGCTGCATTAATGAGAACGCCGTGCGTGACTCCTGAGCTTGCAATATAGCGCTGTATGCTGTTTGCCAATGGCCAGCCTTTCGGGCAATTTTTGCAGTGATTAGCCAAGAGCGACCAATTTCTCCGGCAAGGACACCACAACGCTGTCGGCTAATATATGCGTCAGGTCTATCCCAGAATAGCTTCCGACGAACAACCGAAAACCAACCTGATGCCGTATGCCGTCCTGCGCATACTCAAAATTGGCTCCCTTGTCCTGAATGAAGGTAACGTCGAGTTCAAACGCATGTTCAAAGTTTTGGTCAGTTCATCTTGAGCTTCGCTACGACGTGCTCCATCTATTTGCATTTGCTCAGAGGAGAATCGATGGATCAACTCCGCTTCATGAACCAGGTGAAGATTTAGGACCGCTTCGTAAGTATGCCTGTATTCTCTACCACCAGATGCCACAATGGGATTACCCAAGACCATACGCGCCCGAGAAAGCGCATGGGCGATATTATTTGAATCCCCTTCCCGGATAGCAAGAAGAAGACGGGCCATGACACCAGGTGGTGTTGAAACGTCAGATCCATCCACCAAGACATGAACATCGTTCCAGTCTCCAATTATCCAGGCACACTCGACTTCAAAACCAAGGAGTGACGGCTTCCAGCCGGGATTGCGAGTGAGCACACCTTTGACGTGCGTTCGTAACGTATCTGATCGCATGTCAACTTGGAACTATCGAACGGTACAGCGGTACAAACGACTGACCGTAGTGACCTAAATTGCGTAAGCAACGCAGCAGGCCGATATGATAATCCAAGTTGTCCGGGGATTGCTGCAGACGAAGCTCCCAGCAACTCTGCGCTGAGGTCCATCTTCCAGTGCTTTCATGCTGGCGTATTTGGTGCTCTAAAGTGGGGGAGAGAATGAGAGTCGAAATGCCCTCCATGCCATCCGGTTCATCCAGGTTACAATAGATCTCGTGGAGACGTTCGTAACAAGACTGAATCTCTATGTTATTCGCGTTCCTCTCTCGAAGAGAAGCAAGATGGCGTTCGAAGCTCATAAGTGACCTGGCATATGCTTTACATTGAAAAGCTGCTTTCGCCATGAGGTCTTGGTCAATACTTGACAGCACGGAATCAACCCTGGTGAGTTGTTCGTTGGCACCGAAGCGGCTCCCTCGCGGACGCTTGGCCTCGCTCTTCTTTTCGCTTATGTCTTTTCGTGTAAGGCGCGCCCATTTGCTAAGATGGTCCAGCAACATAAAGACGACCTGAAAAAGCGAGTTCATCAGCGAAGACCTTACAAGACCATAAGACTTTACTTGAGCGCTTAGCAACTTCTTGTCGGTTGAAGAGGAGGATTTTTCATTAACTTGATCCTGAAGGACCGCAAGTATCTCGGACCGAATGCTCCAGATTTTCTCTTCTTCGCCAGAGACAAGTAAGTGTAGAACCAAATGCGGTAACAAGTGGTGTGCCACGCCGACATCTTTATTCCGAACGACAGATCGGAAGGGTTGAAAGATCTTTTGAGCTTCTCCCTTAGCTTCAGAAATCAGCCAAGTAGTCCATCGCTGAAGCCATTCACGGTAGGTCCCATATTGAGGATATATGGGAAGTTCGAACGCAGGCAGAGGTTTCTCTTTAATCGTGTATCGGCCCTCAAGCAAGGGGGTGATTGTCTCCAGTACATATTTAGGGAGACTGTCCCATCGTGTTCGAGCTTTGAGCGAAGCCGAAGTGGTAAACCTACCAGAAGACATGAGGGATACGTTGAACTGGCAAACCTTGAGCAATTCTTGGATAGCATATGCCAAGTTGGTTTGGTAGCCCATGTCACTGGTAGATCGGAATGCGCTTACGAGAACATCTTTGATGAGGTGCATCGCAAAAAGAATGGATTCGTCTTCATCAGCAAAATCTTTGAGGACAATGGGTCTTGAGTCGCCTATACCAAGGTCAAGCCGATCTGGGTCAAGAGCACCAATCGCGCCGATGCATTCGAAAGCTATCAAGCGGATGTCCTCCATCCCGTCGACGTCTCGGGCTGCAACTGAAGACAAGATCCGCAGAGTGCGGCCAATAAGAGCGTCGAAGAAGTCCCCGGTAGCGAGGCTTTGGAAGAAACGCCCTTGTTCACCGAGAAAGGACCTGACCTCCTTTAACGCCTGGAGTGCCACTGTCAAGCTATCACTGGAGACGCGCTCTAACAATCTGTAAAGCCTATCCTCGGCGGACCAGCCTCGACGTAAGGTGTTTAATCTGGTTTGTATGTCCGAGAGCTCGCCTATGGATGACACGTCTACAACATCATCGAGACAGTCGGTATCAATACCGTTTCCAACGTCCAAGACGAGGTGGCGCAATATGTTTCCAGCGATATCTCGTCCGTAGGGAGATAGCGACTCCAAAAATGAGACTAATGATGCGCTAGTTGGTCCTGCGTGTGCCAGAGCATCTTTAGGGAGCAGTGTCTTAAGGAAGGTGAACCAGCCATCAAGCGTCACATCAGACAGCTCGGGCACACCAAGTGTGACTTGAAGAGTTGCCATTATCTAGAATCATTGAGTCAAGCAATCTTGTCGATAACACTTTTGACGTTTTTGCTTACCTGGGGTGCGACGATACTTATTTCCACCCCAACGTGATTGATTAAGGCACCCAAACCCCGTAAAGTCTGCTGCTTAGATGCCATTGTTTCTCTTCCCTGAATCCCTTGTAATTTATCGACGAGGTATGAGATGAGGCCTAGAATATGAGATTTCAAGAATTTTCCAACACCATCTGAGGTTAGCACTTTTTTCCGACCCTTAGAGGGAAAGGTGCTCTCAAGCCTGTGTAAAGCTCGCATGGCCTGGTCTTGTGTTACCGACTTTATGACGTCAGAAATAACAAAAAGCCTTACTTCTTGGACCTTCTTCGAATCCTCAGACCCAAGCATGAAAACGAACGTGCCCAACAATTCGATTATACAACTTCGGGCCAAGGTCTGGGCATTTACACTGCCCCCGCTGGGCGTCGGCATGAGTTGTAGGATAAAGTCAAGCGCATTGTCCGTTTGAACTTGGTCGGAGAGGAGGAAGACTTGGGTGAGGACATCCTTTGAAAAATCTAGAAAGAGTCTCGATGGGGTGAAACCTAGGTTCTGGGCAATCCTTTCTATCAAGACCTTGTTACGGTTTGCAAATAGCAAAGGAAGTGTGTGAACCAAAGTTCCCGACATGAACTCAGACGGTTCTTGGGAGACAAGACGACAAGTTTCCAAGAGTAACCCTGGTTGGTGCGGCCACTGAGCGATGAGATGTCGAGCAATTTCGCCAATGTAAGGGTCGAGTAGCTTGTAAGGTGTCTTTCCGTGGAATCTTGCCAGCGACAACAGCTGTAGCTCTAGTGATCAGCAGATGGCACTGTGGTGAAAGTTCTCTGGTTGGAACCCACCTGCATATATGCGATACCTTTCAGCGCGGGGTTGGGATTGGCAAGTTGAGATATCAAGCAGCTAATCGCAACGCCAAGGAAGTTTGTCGTTGTTACCCTAGGAAATGATGAGCCTACTATTAGAACCGTCAGACCAAACCCCCAACCTTCCGACCCGGCCGACAGTTATGAGGACAGTTTCTTTTATCGGGTCACGCGCGTCCCTTAGTAGTTCATAAAACTTATCAAAAATTCCCTCCGCGCGAATCCACGAAACCTGTCCGACTCGATTATAAAATGACATGATTTCCACGAGGACTTGGCTGGTTGACCCAGGACATCATGAGTAAGGGGTGAATGCGATCGAACGCAAATACTGACCCAGCACTGAGTCTGACTGCTCTATCGTTGTGAACCAAGGACCGATAAAGTTCGACGACGAGATCATCCACTTCCTTCAGCCCAAGCTCGACTGAGTGGTGTCGCACAGCAAGACATAGAGCTTGGTTCCCCATTTTGTGGACGGCGGCAGTGACCTCGTCTGTTCTGCCACGTACGACCTGTCGTATTGCAATATTGTACGTTGAGAGGAGCAACAGGTCTCGACGTGTAGGCCTGGAGCACTCTGGATTTTCTCCATGCGCCAGTGGACAGGCTAATTCTGACAGAGCTTTAACAACTGAAGCCCTTTGTTGAGCATCATAATTGTCGAAAGACTTCCTGAAATGGGATGATGAAATGAATCCAACTCCTTGGCAGACAACTCACCGTGAAAATCGTTCCCGAATGAGTTGGCAGACGGTCTCACTAGACAAGTTAGTGCCCCGAGCTAGCAGCGACTTAATCCCCTCCGATTCCTTCGGCTCCGGGAAAACTGATAACAAAAGTGCATGTAATCGTTCTGCCCTGGGTGTTGACATGATGCCCACATTGGGAGTATCGGCAGGACCCGAAGCTAGTTCGGTCAGGCGACGCTCTACCATATCCAGGTCATTGCGTGCAGTATCGCCAAAGGAGCTCGAGGTCAAAACTGATTTGATAACGTTCAGAGTACCCGTATTGAATAAGGTAATTCTTCGAGATATATATACCATCGCCAAGCTCTTTGATGCGGGAATGAGCACTAAGGGAATATTCTGAAAGCGCTGTGCCCGCACTTACGAAACCACACTCATCATCGCTTCGCAGTTGCGCTATTGAGGAAAGGATCGCGAGACTGCTCCCGCTTTCGCAATGCTCTTGGGGGTCTGGACATTCGTTTAGCAGGTCGCGTAACATCGCATCTTCTGCAGGAGTACAACGACTGCCTAATCGTTGGAGCAACAAGCGAGATACCATGTCCGTGAAAATAATCCTCTGCAAGTAGGCATTTTGCAATCCTAAAAGTCGTTTTTCGGCGGAACAAATTCGAATAAGATACCCCACCAGTGAGTCTGACGGGATGTATAAACTCCCAGAAAGACATGAGTCGAACACAGACTGCATCAGCTTTGTCAAACGAAGTATGAGGTCTGTGTGGAGTGGCTGTGAGGAGACTGGTGGCGACGTTGACTGAGTCAGCACATCGAAAAGGAGGCAAAACAAATTGACAGTCTCGACAGGGTCCCGGACGAAGAAAGACGGCAGATCTTGTATGTTGGGCTGCGCTGACATTGAGCCATCCCAGTAGGCGAAGGAACCATACGGATTCTACATACCTTGTCGGGTATAGAAGAAACCTTTCTTACATGTGACCCTTGAAATGGTAACAGTTCAAGCGGGAACTCCAACGCAGCATCCTCGAGGACCACAACTGAAATGATGAATAAGAGCAAAAATGAGATGTGGAGATGCTCACCTTCACCGATGTTTACGAAGCCAACAAAGACACTCCGAAAGGCCTCCCATGTAGGGTTTCCCATACTTCCAGAGCCCAGGCTATCGCCCAAGTATCGCATGACCTCTGTTGCAACAGTCAGACACTTCTCACGTAATTCCTTTGGTGAAGGAATGCCATCATTAACTGGTACGTCGCCATCATTGCGGAAATCGAGCACATGGCAAATGGTTATCAACCGTGTTAGTGCCTTACGTGCGACAAGATAGTCGGTATCAAACAGGTTAGAGAACCTTTGAAGGAAGAGGTGAAAGACATCAACGGTCGCATTTACTAGGACAGCCTTCTCGTGCAAAATGTCCCACGTCCCTGTGCTGATGGAAGGGAAGGAAGAGAGAACGTAGTCGGAGAGTCCGGACAATATGGGGATCCAGGTCTCGAGATGGGGATGCTTTATCCTATAGGGAAGGGCAGGTTGGTTGTCTGCTATGGTCTGCAGAAGAAAATCTCGTAATGCAGCGGGCGAATCTGCAGACGCGGAACTTTGAAATGTCAACAATGGAAAAGGTGTAGAAGAAGGAGTGTCCATGGCATGTCTCGGCGAGCCTGTAGGGCGCGTTGGTCAAAGGTAGAGTGACGTGACGCGTCGACGCGACGACGCGAGTATGGTCGTAGTAATTGAAGTACAATAGTATGTACCGGTATCACCTGCGACCAGCTCTCCGTTTCTCTCTAGCCTTCTCCCGTTCTAGCTCCTTCTCTTCCGCCCTTTCTACTTCGATGTTCCCAAAGACTTTTTTCATGCGCTCGTTATAGGATCTATCCTTCTCGAGACGCTTTTCCTGCTCCACTCCGGCCAAGAACCTAGCATCCTTCCGTAACTCGCGAATGGCACCCTTCCTCTCTTCCTTATACTGTTTGCGAAGCTTGGCAGCCTTTTGACGTTCATGGTCGGGGTCACGCGCCCGGAGATAGTTTGAGGAGGTGCTCTCGAACTTCGGAATGTACGATGGAATTGGGATAGGTTTGTGTGCTTGAAGGCTTAGAGGCCGGCGAGCCTGACGCGAAAACCCTAAAAGCTTCCGAGTCGAGTCTATGGTTTGAGATATTCGGTCCTTGAATAGAATTAGGTGCGGGAATGCAGACAGACTGAATTATATCCTTACTTGGAGCATGGGACTGAGGACATCGATATCGATATCGAGAAGTGTTTGTAGTACAGGTTCGTACAATTCGACAAACCCTTCCAGAGACTTGTACATTTCAGAAAATTGAGCCAGAAGATCAACGGCGAGACCTAGGAGGTTCACATTCGTTTGTGCACTGCTCTCCCTGCCGCTGATGACGGCAACAAGATGGGGCCGATTCACCGACAATGTCCTTGCCCTGCCCGTATTGATGATACACAGCTGCCCGAATTCATGTCTTCGGGACAACGGAGTACCTCGCACCGACCCAACGGAGTCACCTCTCCGCGGCGGGGACAGGCAACGAATAACGTCGATCAAGAAGTTGATAGCTTCGGGTACGAACCGTTTGGAGCGGTTCTCGTACTGAAGAAAAAGCGTGCAGAGAAACAATCCGCTTGCGGAATCAACAGAAGACATTATCTTGCACAAGCCGAGATAGGATCCCATCAGAAGGCGCGCCGGAGAAACGACTACGTGGCGCATGTCACTTGTCGGCCACAGTGCACCCAAGATCCGTAGGAAGACCAGTTCAGGGAGACCTGGCCACGTTTTTGCGTCATCTTCTGCGGGACCACGGTTCAGGCCTCGCTTAAGGTTCTTGTGCATCAGCACCAGCTTCCTGGTAAAGTGTTCCGCAGTCTGTCTAGGGTATGCATTGATGAGAACGTGAAGGTGCAGAAGCAACCCGGAGACTACGAATAATTCGGGATTTGGCAGTGATGCTACATGGAGCACGTGGTCAATGAGAACGCCTGCTAACACCTGTAGCGTATATGTATAAGACAAGGGTAAAGATAGACACATTGATGACATTTAAGCCTACCTGCAGCTTCGAAGGATTGTCTGCGCCGAGACTGGGGTGATGTAGAGCGCGGATGCGTTCGACAACAACTGGAATGTCCTGATCCACAATACCATCGATGACATCGAGAAATTGTTCGTGGGACGTGGGACAAGGAAATGTGTAAGGGAGTTCATTGGAAGCTTTTGACCTCCGGTGCCTATTTCTCTCATCCGATGGCTTGGACCCACTAGCGTCGGTAACGCCGCGCCAAGGAGGTTCGGAATGGTGAGCCTGTTCCATTTCATCTTCAGATGCATCGCTATCCGCATCACTGCTATCATCCGTGACGCCGCCTCTTTCACCGGAATTATCCAAGTTTGATTCCAAGCCTCCCCCCAGTCCATCCAATTCGCCAGAAGAACCAAAGTCGTCTTCAAGATCGTCACCACCAATCAGTCGCCTTCGTTTTGCTGGCCTGGACTCTTCTCCGCTACTTTCGGCATCATCTTCCCCATTCATCCGCCTGATTCGTTGACGCTCTGCCTTTTCTAGAGCATTTTTGGCTTCCAAGGCTAGTTCCTCTTCAGTTTTGGTTCGATCTTTTGGTTTGGATCGTTGATCAAAAACTAGCTCGCGTACAAATTGATCATACTGCTGGTCAGGATCTTCTCCGGCTGGGTCAAAAGATTGGGAGCCAAGCCTCTTTTCAAGAGACTCTGACAAAGGATCTGGGCCCGACAGCAAGCCACGAATGGTGTCTAGTTCTTGGTCCAATTGGTGACGGATATCGTCGGCTTCTCCCCGTTGTTTCTGTCTTAACGCCTGAAAGAAAAACCGATGAATGACACCAGTAAACGACCGAAAATTTCAACCGTACTTTGTGTTCCTTGCTCTTCGCCATAACCTCGGCCATAACCTCAGCCTTCGTTTTCTTGCGTGCGGGCTGTAAACTCGATCAGCTGTGGTGATGGTGGGGAAATATGCGCCAATTTACTTCCTCCTCGTCTGAACTTTCGCTTTCAAACCCCCCGAAGTGTAATCTCTTGACAGTCTCACCGTCAATTTGACCTAAGAGAAGTCAGCGTGTGCAAAGTGACCTAGACGGAGCGCGGACCCGTTGGTTCCTCTTCGTCACTTTCAAGTCCCAGGCCCACATCAGCGAAATCGTCCAGTCTGGACAGACTTTGACCATAATGGGTCAAATCGACATCGTCCTCGAGATGGAATGCAGCACCTTTGGAGGCACGCTGCCTCTCCCGTGTGAAACGTTCGAGCATACGTTCTTCCGGGGTGAGAGTGGGGTCATTTTCGCCGAACCGTCTGTCAACGATTCCGCCTGCGCGGCCCTTCTCTTCGAACTCTTTGAGAAGAGTTTTCTTCCGCTAAGATTAAACAAAGAAAGACTGATATGTATGCACGGCAGCGAGTAGGGTATGAATTCAACTCACTGCCTCGATACCAGCCTGCTTACTCTGCGCGGGCTTCCCAGAAACACCTTGTAGCTTCCTTCCACCAACGTCATGTTTGAGTTTTGTAACCTTGACATCGAAGGGGTTCAGCTTCTGCTGGATCTCGCGAAGTCTAGCGGCGCGTTTCGCATTATCTTTTTCCTCATTCTGAGCGCGTCCTCGTTTCCTCCCGGGTTGACATCTCTTCGAAAGACCGGCCTGCGACAATTCCGACTTGAGCTGCGATAGCTGTGAGCCTTTGCCCATGTTTTGAGCGGATAAGGGCCTGGGACCTGTTGATGAGGCAAATCGGATAACTCCGAG
>WNFO01002851.1_pt1 | contig 16019 bp, 10 predicted proteins | sample 5400251 | NCBI WGS metagenome assembly WNFO01 (sample SAMN13153354, study PRJNA577476) | soil metagenome | isolation source: 100 cm saprolite under Madrone tree | place: USA:California | collected 2016-06-14 | reverse complement strand
GATTGTTCTTGAACACGGAGAAGTCGAGACTGGTGATTCCAGGACCGATCATGATATTGCGACCAGCGTTGCCGCGGAGGTTGAAGCACACCAAGGGAGGTATGCCGCTTCCCGGCCCCCCCGGATTGTTCGGATCCGTTATCGGGCCGAAAGTAGGAGGGTTGGGGTTGCAATTGGCATTCCAGAACGCCAAATTGGGAGCGGTCGGAAGCTGGAAGCATTGAGTGCGGATATAGTTGGTGGGGTTCCCGGGATTGACGGCGGATCCGCATCCGGGACCGCCGAGGCGATTTGGATAAGCGAAATCATCGCTACTATTGGTGTTTGCCGGATCGTCGCCAGTGCCCCACGTCGGGGTAAAGGGGACGCCATCGCTGAGGGTCAGAATCGTTCCGAGCTGCCAGCCCTCGGAAATCCACTTCGCCGGACCTGACCACGATTTAGGCGAGGGCAGTTCCCACGTTGCATTGAGAACAAAACTGCGGCCCACATTGTAATCAGATAGACCGCGAGTCAATTTCATGTCAAACCAGTCCAAACTTGAGATGGAGTTGCCGAAAGCGTCGCCCGCCAGGGTCGCGGAACTGGTGTCCATGCTCTTGCCCCAGGTGAATGTGCCTTGCACCTGGAAACCATGGCTTATGCGCTTGGCCAACTGCAATTCCATGGCGTTGAAATAGGAACGTCCCTGATAAAACATTCCCCGGACCGTGCCGAAATGAGTGTTAATCGGATCCAGTGGGCCACCATAATTAGGATCGGCGGGATCAGTAACGAATGGCCAAACGTACCCGGCGGAGGTCTTTGTCGGAAGAACGAGGTTGGCCTCGTCCACACGGAAGGGCTGATGGACGCCACGAGAGCCGACGTACGCGACCATCGCTGCCACGCTAGGAGTGAGCTGATACTGGACATTCAGGTTCCACTGGCTCACGTAGTTGCGATGGGGGTTGGGGTCGGTGTAGGTGGAGCGCACTTTGTTGGCTGGGAAGGTGCTCGGCAGCCCATTGAAGAAGCTTATCGGATTAGCGGCGTTGTTTTTGAGCACCGTGTACTGGAAGAAAGGCGTCGCTTGAGTCACCAGACAAAATTCTTCGTGGTGGGGTTGCTCTCAAAGAACGGGTCACCCAGATGGGGAGTGCCGGAGGTTATATCCCTCAAATTAGATAGCTTCCCGTTGGCCTCGGTAATCATGCTGGTCATCTCATAGCGGAGTCCGAGGTTCAAAGTCAGATTAGACTTCCAGCGCCAGTCGTCCTGAATATAAGCGCCAAAGATGTTTTGGCGGAGATTGCGGGGTGTAAGCGAGCTGGCGATTCCGCCTTGAAATTTGCTAGGTACGTTGGTCAGAAAATTCTGTATGTTGCCAAAGAACCAGATTCCATTGGGATCGGTTAGCGCCGTCACCTGAAGGTACATTCGCTCAAACGCCCCACCGAATTTGATGGAATGCTTGCCGCGGGTAATGAAGGCATCGTCATAGATCTGAAACGTATTCCAACGGTACAGGTAGGTAGGCAGACCACCAACGCCACCGGGCATGGAGCCCAGTCCCCCAACGGTGACTACCGAAGCGTTTCGGCCGGCAAAGGCTCCGAGTGAAGCATCAGCCGCGAAGCCGGGAGTGAAGCTATGAGTCTCTTCGACCGCAACAATCTGCCTGGAAGTGAGCGATCCAAGCCCGACGTTTCCAAATGAATCGGGCGAGGTATAAGGCGTCTTGTCGTACAGGTATGTTCCAAACAGGCTGTCCTTTTCCGAAAACCTATGGTCAATGCGTGTGGTAACAAAGTTTTCGTTGACGACCTGATTCGCATTGAAGATGAACTTCGCGACGTCTCCATTTCCAATATTGCTTGTCGCGGGGACGACAGGATAAAACGCCAGCAGGTACTTCGCGACTTCCAAATTGACGCCATTTGCGTCGGTATTTGGACCGGGTTGAAGCTGGGTGGTAGAACAGGAATTTGGCGGCGTAGCGCCAGCGGGGTTCGAGCACAAAAGACCTGAAAGCGCCGCAGTGGAAGGCACGAAGTCGACGTTCGAAATGCCCTTTGCCTGGCGAATTCCTTCATAGTCCGCAAAAAAGAAAGTCTTGTTCTTAACGATTGGGCCGCCAATACCGCCGCCGAATTGATTTCTCTTAAACGGCGCTTTGCCAGCCGTCGGGTCCTCAAAGTAATTGCGCGCATCCAGCGCGCTGTTTCTTAGGAACTCGTAGGCGCTGCCGTGGAAGTCATTCGTGCCGGAGCGGGTGATGGCGTTGACCACGCCTCCCGAGGTCTTCCCATATTCCGCCGAGTAATTGCTGGTCAGGACGGAAAATTCCTGAATTGCGTCGACACCCAGGTTGCCGCCAAGCACACTGCCCGGGGCGCCGTTCGCGTAATCGTTCAGGCTGATGCCGTCCAGGCGGTAATTGTTCTGCTGCGGGCGGGCTCCGGAAATTGTGAGCTGCTGGCCGAAGCCGCGATTGCCGCGATCCGCGCCAACGGCGAAAGTTGGCTGCGTCTGGATGGTAGAAACGCCGGGCTGAAGAGCGGCAAGATCGGTCCAACTGCGACCGTTAAGAGGAAGTTCGCGGACGGTGCTGGCAGTAACGACGGCACTGATGTCGGAACTCTGGAGTTGGACGTCGGGAACCTGGGCGGTAACCTCCACCTTGTTCGAGATCGTTCCTACACGCAACATGATGTCAACGGTGATCTGCGAGCCGACCGTCATGGTGACCCCGTGGCGCGTTTCCGAGTTAAAGCCCGTGGCGGTGATCGAGATCTGATACGCCCCGGGCAACAGGTTCACCGTGGTGTAAAAGCCATCGGCGTTGGTGGTCGCCGTGCGTTCGACGCCGGTCGCAACGTTCTTGATCACCAGCTTCGCTTGCGGAATTCCGGCGCCCGCGGTGTCGGAGACCGTTCCCATGAGGGTTCCACCCGCGACCTGAGCGAGGGTCGGAACCGAAAAGATGATGGCAAGTATTAAGAAAACAGCAGTCGTGCGGCCAAACGAATACAAGCTAGCGGTTTTTTGAGAGAACACAGACCCACCTCCACGTTGGGCGGAGTCTAGCGTATGGCAGGGATGGATGCCTTAACCTATGATTAATTTCTGTTTAGATGGTTCCGGGGTGCCACTTTTGCCGATAGGAACCAGAGGTAGCACAACTGTAAAACTGGAGCCGGCGCCCACTTCACTGGTGCATTCGATCGAGCCGCCATGCGCGCGCGCGATGGCCTGGGCGATAGCTAATCCCAGCCCGCCGCTGTGTGAATCACCGCCATTGGAAGGCGCTGCCCGGTAAAATCGCTCGAAAATGAATGGCAAATGCTTCGCGGCGATGCCGATGCCGTGATCCTGAAAGCGCACTCGGATCATGCCGTCCACTTCCTCGAGGCTAACGTGAAGCACGCTTTTCTCGGGAGAATATTTGATCGCGTTGTCCAGGAAAATCAGAAATAGCTGATGCAGGAACGCCTCATCGCCCGTGTACGGAAATTCCTGGTCGAGGTGCCGAAGGATGGTAATTCCCTTCTTTCGCGCCCTCGAAGTCACCAGCGCACAAACCTCCTCCAAAAGTTCGTTAATGTAGACAGGTTCCGACTCCAGATACAGTTGGCCGGCGTCAGCCATGGATAGCGTGAACAGCCCCTCAACCATGCGCGTGAGCTTTTTCAGCTCGTCGTCAAAGATGGCGAGGGTTTTCTGGTATTCCTCCGCCGTGCGCGGTTTGGACAGCAAAAGCTCCGTTTCTCCGTGAAGAACCGCGATGGGGGTCCGCAACTCGTGCGATGCGTCGGTGACGAACTGACGCAACTGGCGCACCGCGGAATCCACTCCCCGAAATAGGTCGTTGAAAGTTTCCGCCAGCTGGCCCAGCTCATCATGCGGCGTGGCGACGGGCAGCGGCTCCCAGAATCCATGGCTTTGCGTAACGCGCCGGGCCATGGAAGCGGCGTGTCGCGTCAATTCCGTAATCGGCGCGAGGCTGCGGCCCACATAAATCATGGAGATTCCGGCGGTCAGCAACAAACTAATGGGGAACAAAATCAGAACGATCTGCCCAAACGTATCGAGCAACCGGTTTGTTCCGAATGTGGGGATTGCCACAGCCAAGAAGCGCTTCTGGTTACTTTGCTCGAAGGGAATAATCGCGACTCGCACAGTCTGCTCACCCTCGATGTCACCCACTTGAAAAGTGGAATGCCTCGCGGCAGGGTCGATGGGCTTCAAATGGATGGGCGCCGGCAGATTCCGCGATCGCTGAAGAACGTGGCCATCGGGATCAAGCAGCTCGAAAAATTCCCCCGGGATGTCCAGGCGTTCAGTGTCTCGCGCCTCGGGCTCCGCGGCAACGTCAGCGATCAGCAGCCGGCCGGTTTCCTGCAACTGGTGATTCAGCTGCGTAGGAATTGCGTGAGCCAGCAACCCCCAAAAGGCCAGATAGGAGGCTACCAGCATCACGCTCACGATGGTGCAGAACAGCACCATCATCCTGAAGCGCAGAGTCTTGGTCTTCATGGCTCCACGGCCCCGAGGCGATAGCCGATGCCCCGCACCGTGTGGATCAGCTTCACAGACCGGTTCTGGTCGATCTTCTGGCGCAGCCGATTGACGTAGACTTCAACCAGGTTGGTTTTGCTATCGAAATGCCGGTCCCAAACGTGCTCCACGATTTCACTACGGGTGACCAAATCCGGAGCGTGCAGCAGGAAAAGTTCCAACAGCGCAAATTCCTTGGAGGTCAGGGGCTCCGCCACTTTTCCCCGCGTGACCCTGCGCCGGTGGCGGTCGAGTTCCAGGTCAGCATAATGGAGCTTCGCGTTGCCGCTGTGCAAACCCCGCCGAACGAGCGCGCGCACACGCGCAAGAAGCTCCGCAAGGACAAACGGCTTGGTCAGGTAATCGTCGGCTCCTGCGTCGAGCCCTTCCACCCGCTGTTCGACCAGGCTACGTGCCGTCAACATAAGCACAGGCGCTTCCATGCCCTGCTGGCGCAGTTCGCGGCAGACTTGAATGCCGCTCAGGCCCGGCAGGCGCACATCCAGGAGGATGGCGTCATAGGTTACATCCGTGGTGAGTTCCAGCGCCTTTTCGCCGCTCTCCGCGATGTCAACGGCGTAGGAATTTTCGCGCAGCGCTCGCGCAATGAAACTGGCTACCTTCCGTTCGTCTTCGACCAGCAGGATGCGCATAAGCCGATGTGCCTAAAATAAATGGCTGGCGCAAATCATAGCACTACTGAACCCGAATGCGCATCATCTGAGGGGGACAGCGGGCCCGTTGGAAGGCGCATCTGTGTGGGAAGTAATTGCCAAATGAAAAACTACTCGATCGGGGATAATTTAGCCGAAGAATAAACGGAGTTGTCCTAAATATCTCCAGACTCAACCCTGGTCGTCGCTTTCGTTCGAAATTTAAGATGCACGGTCAGACTGGGATTTGTTGATTCTCCGTGAGAACCTTCCACTGGCAGCCGCAATCAAGGATAACACCCGTGCGTAAGTTCCGTTTACTCTACCTGAACCCGGTGGTTCTACTGACTCTGTGTCTCGCGTGAACCACATCAAGAGCGCAGGAGAAGCAAGCGCTCCGACTCGTGCAAACGATCCCTATGCCCAACGTCAAAGGACGAATCGACCAAATCCTGCTGGACAATACGGCCCGCCGGATTCTCGTCGCCGTATGGGAACTCGGCCGAAATGATGTGTTTGAAGCAAAAGACCGCCAAGTGATCCTAAGCTGGACGACTGGCGGTCAAAGCGGTGATATGGCACTTGACCAAGCCCATCACCGTCTGTTCGTGGCTACGCGAACCGTCCCGCAGATGATGCTCGTCTACGATCCCGAGTCAGGCCCGGAAATTGCCCGGCTTCCCGCAGAGGGCCGCATGAACGGCGTTTATTGCGACGGTTGGCACAAGCGCATTTACGTCACATGCGGGAGAGAGCTACCTCCGGGCTTCGTTTTCGTCTATCAGCAGAAAGACCCCGACCATTATGAGCCTATTGGGGCAATCCAAGTCGGTGCGCATGGGAAAACATCTCTCCTAGTGCCTGAATTGAACAGGTATTACGTTGCCGGGTCGGAACATCAGGATGTAATCCGCGGGATTCAGGGAGGAAAATTTGAAGAGGCGTAGGCGTATATTGAGGTCTACGAACTGGGACCGTAGCGTGGCAAAACAACCATGCTACGCCGAAAGACCACAGTGAGTGTGCCCTCAAGTCGCCGCTTACCGAGGCTCGAATAGCTCTTCCTTCGACGAGATTTGTTGATCAAGTTCGTCGCCGATTTGCTTGGCGAGTTTGGCAGCCGTGGCTTCCTCTCCGTCGCCAAATCTGAGGCCAACGACCGTGAGCCCTATGGTCTTGCCGGTCTTGTCATGGAGTCGCTCCAATACCGTTGAGGACTTCCCCTTCATTTCCAGAATTGGAGTACCCTCTTCGATTACGTGCAAGTCCCCACAGGAGGATTCGCGGCCAATTTTGCTGCGATCCGTTGCCGCAAAGATAATCGCGTCGGGAGAAGACTGAGGTGTAAGATGCAATCCCAGGTAAATTAGATCCGGACGATGTTTTGCCGCGACAGTATCAACGAGTGTTTGGGCGAAGGTTGGTTTGGCATTCTGATCCTGTGACAGCGCTCCCTTGATATGCGTCGCGAGGAGCACAAAAGTTATGAGCAGGCCCCCTGTTATCCTCCTCGCCAGGCACGATGGAGAACCAGTAGTTTGACGTTTTGCTTGCGTTGCTTGAGTCAAGAGCATTCAAAACCTCCTCAAGACATAGCTTTTGTTCGAACGATTCGAATTTCTTTCCCTGAAGGCAACTTCAGTGCAAGGCCCTGGCGGGAGCGGGGACCTTGGTGGGTGGGGCGAGGCTATCGAGAGCTGCCGTGACACCCCCGTCGTTGTGAGGTACGCCGGCTAAACGAAGACCCATTTCGATTCCACTTAGTGTTCCCGCCAGCATCAGATCATTGAAGCTGCCGAGGTGTCCTATCCGGAATACCTTCCCCGCCAGTTTCGAGAGTCCCGCGCCGAGCGACATATCAAACTTCTCGAGGATGATGTTTCGCAGTCGATCTGCGTCATGGCCCTCAGGTACAAAGGCGGCGGTAAGCGAATTTGAATATTCTTGAGGTTCTTCGCAAACAACTTCTAGCCCCCACGCTTGCACGGCGACCCGCGTCGCTTCGGCGTGACGATGATGCCGATCAAACACATTTGACAGGCCCTCTTCTTGTAGCATCGTAAGGGCCTCTCGCAGCCCATAGATGAGATTCGTGGCTGGTGTAAACGGAAAAAAGCCTGTGCGATTGGGAGCCAGCATCTCTTTCCAGTCCCAATAAGATCGGGACAGCTTTGCTGCTTTACTGGCGGAAAGCGCTTTTTCCGAAATAGCGTTGAAACTGAGGCCCGGGGGAAGCATAAGGCCCTTCTGCGAACCAGCCACGGTGACGTCAACTTCCCATTGCTCGTGGCGATAGTCCACACAAGCTAAGGAAGAAATCGTATCTACGATCAACAAGGCCGGATGACCAACAAGATTCATAGCACGCCGAATTTCAGAGATGCGGCTCGTGACCCCCGTGGAGGTTTCATTGTGGACCACCATAACTGCCTTGAATGTATGTTGCGGGTCGGAACCCAGTCGCGCTTCTATTTCCGCGGGATCAGCTCCTCTACGCCAGGTGCCTGGCACGTACTCAACCTTGATGCCAAATTTCTCCGCCAGCTGGCGCCAGAGTTGCGAGAAGTGGCCGGTCTCGAACATCAATACACGATCGCCGGGAGAAAGCGTGTTTACTATGGCGGCTTCCCAGGCGCCCGTACCGGAAGCGGGATACATGACCACCGGACCGCTGGTGTGGAAAAGTGTGCGTAAGCTTTCCAGGACGTCGCCCGCTAACTTTGCAAATTCCGTTCCGCGATGGTCAATGACCGGGCGATTCATTGCTCGCAACACGCGGTCCGGAACATTCGTGGGACCCGGAATTTGGAGAAAATGCCGACCAGAATGAATCAAGTTTGGTTCCGGCAGAGCCATGGAGTACCGAAATCTGTTATGGGACGTCTGAAAACGGCCCGGTTTCGGAAGAAAACAGACTCGCTACATATCCCAGCCAACCCCGCCGCCTCCTTTTCGAGTCCTAGTATCCCTCGCACATTAGACTTGGTATGCGCTGGTTGTAGTGTACTCCTGTAAGTTTTCTTGCAAACAAACTGAAACAAACTACATTAGTTATCTGTTCCTGGTGAGTTCGCGATGCAGGCCGATCTGCATGGCTTGCGCCAGATGAACCGCCTTTCGTCCTGTGGACTGAAGGATCTGCTCGCGGCAACTAAAACCATCCGACACAATCAGTGTGTCCTGCCGGGCGCTCCGCACAGCCGGGAAGAGTACGCGCTCGCCCACTGCCTGGGATACGACGAACTTGTCCCTCTCGAATCCGAAAGGTCCAGCCATCCCGCAACAGCCCGAATCCAGCGACTGCAGTTCACATCCCGTCTTTCGCAGTAACGATTCTTCATCATTCATCTTCATGAGTGCCTTGTGATGGCAGTGACCATGGAGCAGAACTTTGCCAGAGATAGGCGGCGGCTGATATCCGGGCGTTTGGCGTTCAAGGAATTCGCTGAGCAGAAAGGTCTGGCGTCCCAGTCGGACAGCGCGTTCTTCCCCAGGGAACAAGTTCTGCAGTTCGTCTCGAAAGACCGAGGCACAGCTCGGTTCCAACACTACGATGGGTAATCCAGCGTCAATCTCGCAGCCCAGCGACCGCATGATTTTCTGCAGATAGCTCTTGGCCTTATCGAGCATGCCAAAATCGTAGAGGGGCCGCCCGCAACAGAGATGATTTCGCGGAATTTTGACGCTGTAGCCAGCGTGGCGTAAAACATCGATCGCGGCGCGACTCGTCTCCGGGTGGAAATAGTTATTAAAGGTGTCCACCCACAAAATTACCTCGCGGCCTGCGTTCTTGGACGAACCTGCCCGGTTCCCCCCTTCCGAGCCGCAAACAGGAATTCTCTCTTTGCTGGCCCATTTTCGAAAGCTGCTGGAAGCGAATCGAGGCAAATGCCGCTCAGGGGCCAATTGCAAGGCATTGCGTAACAAATTGCTAAACCCCGGGGCCGTGCCGAGAAAGTTCGCGAGATTTGGCGCAATGGAAGCGAACCTTGCCCAGCGGTCGATCATTCCAAACGCGTACGCATGTAATGGCCGTATCCTGTCCTCGTAGTAGTGGGACAGAAACTCTGCTTTGTAGGTCGCGATGTCGACATTTGCTGGACATTCGGATTTGCACGCCTTGCAAGAAAGACACAAGTCGAGCGCTCTCTTCACTGGCTCGCTGCGCCAACCATTTCCGACTACTTCGCCCTGAAGCATCTCAAAGAGCATGTGCGCACGCCCCCGCGTGCTGTGCTCCTCCTCAAGCGTGACCATGTAACTCGGGCACATCGAGCCACCGGCTTGCTTCCGGCATGCTCCGAGTCCGATGCATCGCAAAGCGGCTTTCGCGAAGGATCCCTCGTCCTCGAGAAATTTGAAGTGAGTTTCTGGCTCAAGCGGTTTGTAGTCAGCCCCGAGCCGTAGATTCTCTGTGGGAAGATACGGATCAACAATCTTATGCGGGTTCAACTTGTTGGTTGGGTCCCAGGTCAGTTTGAATTCTTGAAAAGCCCGGATCAGTTCAGGCCCGAACATTTTCGGAAGTAACGCTCCGCGCGATTGCCCGTCTCCGTGCTCGCCCGATAGTGATCCGCCAAAGCTGACCACCAGATCGGCAGCTCGTTCAACAAATTCGGCGTACTTCCGAATACCGCCTTCGCTCTGGAGATCAAAGCTCACACGCATGTGGATACAGCCATGACCGAAGTGCCCGTAAAATGCTCCGTGGTAGCCGTATTCATCCATTAGCTTTCGAATCTCGCGGAGATAAGCGCCGAGCTTCTCGGGCGCCACTGCTGCGTCGTCCCAGCCTTCCCATTCAGCCGGTGCTCCAGGTGCAAACGCAGCTGCTCGTGGACCGGATTCGCGTATTTGCCAGACCGCATGCGCTTCGTTCTCCGTGTACAGTCGCGAGGTGGGCGGATCGGGCGATTGCCCCAAGCGATCGATCAGTTGAAGTGCCAAAGTTTTTGATTCGTTCGCATCGTTGGCGCCGAATTCTACAAGTAAAAATCCACGCCCATCCGGCAGGAGTTCAAGATTTGACGCTCCTTTTTTCCGCAGACCGTCGACGATACTTCCTTCAAAACCTTCCAGCCCGATCGGATGAAATGGCAAGATCTCTGGAACGTGATCCGCTGCGTGAAACGCATCAGTGTATCCGAGTGCGACCAGGCTCCTGAATGGAGGCCTGGGGATTAGCTTGAGTTTCGCTTCGAGGACAATCGCGCAGGTGCCTTCTGTCCCCACCAAGGCACGCGCCGTATGGAAACCGCTTTCCGGCAAGAGCTCATCGAGGTTGTATCCCGAAACTCGTCTCGGAATTTTCGGGAAACGCGCCCGCACCAGGTCGCCGTATTGATCGCGAATTTTGCGTAAGTTGGCGTAAATTTCGCCAGCTCGACCGCCTTTCTGAATGATACGGTCGAACTCCTCATCCGACGTTGCTCCGACCGTGAGTTGAGTCCCGTCGTAAAGAAGAATTCGCAGCTCTTCGACATTGTCGACCGTCTTGCCGCCTAGCAAAGAGTGGGTGCCACAGGAATTGTTACCGATCATCCCGCCGATTGTGCAGCGGCTGTGCGTTGAAGGGTCGGGCGCAAACATCAGTCCATGTTTCAAAACCTGGCTCTGGAGAACATCCAGAACGATTCCCGGCTGGACACTTGCAACTCTGTTAAGTGCATCGATCTCGAGCACTCGATTCATGTACTTCGTAAAATCCAACACCACCGCAACGTTACAGCACTGCCCCGCCAAGCTGGTGCCCGCTCCACGCGGTAGTACCGGAGCACCGTATTTTCTGCATGCCGCCACAGCACTGACCACGTCATTAGCATCGCGCGGGATCACCAGACCAATCGGAATCTGGCGGTAGTTCGAACCATCGGTGGCATACAATGCACGACTTCCCTTGTCGAAGCGCACTTCGCCGCGCACCGTACTCTTCAATTCCCTTTCCAGTTCAGCAACTTCGGAAAACGAATCGACCGGCTTAGCATGCGAACTCAGCGGCAGTGGGACCAGTGATTGCAAGGTTTCAGTAATTCGCTTTCCACAGAGAATTCCGGTAAACAGATTTTAGCTTCTACCGCTAAGCAACCACACCCACGGCCGGCGTTTCTGCCAATTGGTCAATCGCAAGTTTTTCTCCCGGCTTCATCCAAAACGCCGCGATTGATCCTAAAACAAGTAGTCCGATGCTTCCCAGAAAGGGCAGCTCCCAGTTACCGGTCCGATCGATTACATACCCAAAAATCAAAGGCGAAAGAATGGCGGCCAAAGCCGACCCTGAATTCATCAAACCGCTTGCCGACCCGGAAAATCGAGGTGCAATGTCCATGGGGATAGCCCACATGGCACCTACCGTGAACTCGGACCAGAAAAAGCCCAGACTCAGAAAGATCGCTGCCCAATTCACATTGTGAATGAACAAAACCGGGATCATCGAAAGTAGCGAACAAATGAAACAGCCGACCACGAGATTACGACGGGCTTTGTTCGGGTCACCCGTTTTTCTCAAAATTCGGTCGCTCACCGCGCCGCCCACCGCGTCGCCCACTACGCCCCCAAAGAAGACCCCTGCAGAGAATAAAGCTGAATTCTTCAGATCCTGCCCATAGCTGTGAAAAAAGAAGGACGGAATCCATGCAAGATACAGCCAAAGAGTCCACGCATAGCAAAAATACACCAACGTCACCGGAAACATGCGGCGTGACAAAGAGAGCCAAGGCACTGGCACCTTCTCCGCTTTTATTCGATCACCATAGCTGGGCAGGTCTTCAAGTTCTCTGGGGGTGATATGGGGGTGATTGCGTGGATCATCTCGAAAGTAGGCTATCCAGGCCACCGCCCACGCAAGGCTTACGACTCCCAGGATGAAAAAAGATCCCCTCCACGTAAACATCGTCATCAACCACACGACTAGAGGAGGTGTTATCGCATTCCCTAGTCGCGCACTCGAATGCGTGATTCCCTGAGCAAAACCCCGACTCCCTTTTGCGGTCCAGTCAGAAAGCGCTCGGGTGGCCGTTGGAAAGGTTGCTCCCTCCCCAAAGCCAAGCATGACCCTGGCGAACAGCAGGGTTCCCAGGCCGCTAACCAGGCCAGTCAATAGCGTGGAGAGCGCCCAAATGATCGCCGAGACGGTTAGCGTCCTCCGCGCGCCAAAGCGGTCGCTCACCCATCCTCCGATGATCTGGAAGATCAGATATGGATAAGCGAATGCCGAGAAGACCAGGCCCACCTGTGTGTTGTTGAGATGCAGATCACGTTGAAATGCAGAAGCTGCCGTGCTTACGTTCACCCGGTCGATGTAGGTGATCCCATACATCAGGCAGAGCAGAGCGAGCACCGTAGTGGTTGCCGACAATTTTCTAAGACGCATTTCCCTTCACTCGGACCCCTAAAACGTCGACGATACATTACCCACTTTCAGCGACTCGCCTCCACAAATGCTAGAAATGCACATTCTGGAACATCAGTACACAGATGCTCCCGAGAACCCCTGTTGTCAACCGTGCGAATTCGGGACCGCATTCCACAGAACTCCAGCAGCTTTGCCGTACTCATTACCCCTCGCACCATTTCAATAAGGAGCTTCGGCAAGAACTCGGATTATAGGCATTTCTTCAGTCAATAGATGCTTAAGTTTTGCTTAATAAATCTTTAGGAAAAACTTCTCCTCTCAATAATTTTGTATGCTCGAAATGTTCGTGCCGCGGATTGAATCTCCGAGAGTGATTAATGGCAGATTTATGTTGGAGAGCCCAATATGTCACGGGTCTTCACCGCACAGTCGGGTTTGACGGTAGGAGTGATCCGTTCCCTTCGCACCACAGGGGCGTGGATGTGATTCGAAGTGGTAATCACACATGTCGGTCTTCCACGTGATGCGAATTGTTCGGCTAGCGCGATCTTCGGTGTTGGACGGCCGTAGATTTGCATGTCCAATCGTTCGATGCCGCAAGCCAGCGAACGAAGAAGGTCCCATCACGCTCGTGGCATTTGAAACTAAGGAGAATGGTAAATGCAATTATTGAAGAGAAAAATGAACATCTACGCTGCGGTCATGTTCACTCTGTTCGTAATCTTGATGTCGAACGCTTCCGCCCAGCAACAATCGAAGGAGTATGTGAATCGTCAGGCCCCCATGGAAGGTATGTCAGGCCTTTTGAGACTGGTCGACACCATCCCGATTCCGACCGAAGGCTATATGGATCATCTGAGCTATGACTTGAAAGGCCAGCATCTATTTCTCTCTGCGGAGAACAACCAAGAGGTTGTGGTCATCGATATGAAAGCTGGCAAGGTGATCCACGAGACGAAGGTTAGTGGAAATCCTCGCAAACCATTCTTCGACACAAACACGAATGAGCTATGGGTGGATCTCGGCGACAACACGGTTGTTGCTCTGGACGGAACTACATTTGAGGTCACCAAGACCATAGAGCTGACGGGCGGAAAGAATGCGCCGGGTAGAGACCCGGATAACGGAGCCTTTGACGCCGCCAAAGGAATTTACTATGTGGCGGTCAGGACTAGGGTGGAAGGCATGAAAGAGGGCTCGATCGAGATTATCGACACCAAAGCAGGCAAGCTGGTGGGTAGCATCAGAATGGATGGCCAGGAACCTGCCGCCATCGCGTTGGACCCAGCGGCAAACCGGCTCTACGCCGGAATGGGAGACATTGTGAATGGTGAGAGCGTCGTAAAAGTGGTGGATACAGCGAAGCGCGAGATTGTTGCGGTCTGGTCGACCGCCGGGGGCCCGCAGCCTCATGTCGCGGGGCTCGATGCGGCCCATCACCGCTTGTTTATGGGTAGCCGGTTGGGAGGCGGGCATAACGTCGATCCAGGTAAGTTGGTCATCATGAATACGGATGACGGAAAAGTGGTTCAAACGCTGGACGCGCCTGGCGGTGGCGACGAGATTTTTTACGATGCACCTTCCAAACGGATCTACTTTTCAGGAAGCACTGGCACCCTGGCGGTGTTTCACGAGGATGACCCGGACCATTTCAGCATACTCGGAAAAGTGCCAACCGGGGCAATCGCCAAGTCCGGGATTTGGATCCAGGAGATGAAACGATATTATGCGGCGGTTCCTAAACACCTCGTTCAGCTCATTCCCACAACCAAGTATGGGATCAAAGACTGGATAACTGAAGAAGCCCATATGATGGTTTTCGAAGAAATTCCGTGAGGGGATGAACGACGTGACGAAACCCAGATTGCATCACCATCGGCTCCGTACATTTGAGTGCCGTTCACATTGCTAGAGATCTTTCGCGTTTCTAATTTACACCACAGACCAAATCTAAAGGAGGGTTTTTACATGAAGCGTTTGAATTTTGGTTGCCTTGCAAGGGGTTTATTTCTCGCATCACTTAGTACCAGTTTGCTGCCGTCCCTTTATGCACAGCCGAAACCTGGGGCCTCTGGATACCACCTGATCAAGACGATTTCTCTACCGCCAGCTCCGGGTGGCGGCGAATATTATGACTACATTGCCGTCGACGATGCAGCGCGCCGTGTTTACGTTTCGCACGGAACTGAGGTGGTTGTTCTCAATGCCGACGATTACTCTGTGGTGGGCAAGGTCGAAGGTATGACGCGCTCGCACGGCATCGCCATAGTGCAGGAGCTTGGCAAGGGATTCGTCACGGACGGGGATTCCAAACCGGGTGCCAAGCCTCAGCAGGTCGTTATTTTTGATTTGAAGACGTTAAAAGTCACCGGGAAGGTCTCGACCGACCAGCCGGATACGGATGCGATCATCTACGAACCGGTGACTAAACACATCTTTACTTTCAACGGCGACAGTCACAATACCACCGTCATCGATCCGGTCAAGCAAGCTGTGATTACGAACATCGATCTTGGTGGGGCAGTCGAGTTCCCAGCCGTTGATGGCAAGGGCATGGTCTTCGACAATAATTCGGACAATAACGAAGTTGTAGCAGTTGACGCACGCACCAACAAAGTCACGGCGCGTTGGCCGACCAAACCTGCGGGGCATCCCGTCTCCCTGACGATGGACAAAAAAAATCGCCGCCTGTTTTCGGGTGGACGTGGTTCACAATTCATAGCCATGATGGACGCCGACACAGGAAAAGTCCTGCAGTCCTATCCTATTTCCGCGGGCGTGGATGCCAACGACTTCGATCCTGCAACCGGGCTGTTGTTCGTATCGACGAAGGAAGGCATTCTGCACATTTACCACGAAGATTCACCGGACAAGCTCAGCGAGGTTGAAGCCGTTAAGACGGAATATGGCGCGAAAACGTTGCAGGTTGATCCAAAGACTCACAACGTTTTCCTCTCGACTTCGGATTTCAATCCGCCGGCCGCTGCAACGCAAAAGCAGCCTCATCCACAGCCAACACCGAAGCCGGGCAACTTTAGAGTGCTCGTATACAGCCGATAGGGTATCCCATCTGGTCTTGTTCGGTTGCCCTTCATCGCCCTGTTGTCCAGTTTTGTCTGCCTGCAAGTCTTTACTGCGCGGCAGAAGGCATGATCAGGTGAGGGAAGGCTCGCGCCGGGTGCCAACCGTTTTGCGGCAGGGATCTTGTGAAATTAAGGATTAAGTAGCGGGCGGGCCATATAAGCTACATGTTCCTCCACAAGCTGCGGACGAAGCCACCAAACTAGGGAAAGAGGGTTAAGCGGCATTCCTACCTTTACATCGCACAACGCTTTCATAGACCGTTCTATAAAGGTAGAAGTCAAGAAAAAACACATCCCCTTCGGCTGGAATTTTTCCTGCTTCGCGGCCCACTGGATTGAGTAGGATCTGTTCTGACCTACCGCGCCATGTGCTCGGTTGTGGGGCCATGCGAC
>WNFO01004524.1_pt1 | contig 16021 bp, 11 predicted proteins | sample 5400251 | NCBI WGS metagenome assembly WNFO01 (sample SAMN13153354, study PRJNA577476) | soil metagenome | isolation source: 100 cm saprolite under Madrone tree | place: USA:California | collected 2016-06-14 | reverse complement strand
GGGGTCGGGGGCGGCCGGCGATATCGCGGCGTTCCTATTTCCGCGCGACGCGCCTGCACTGCTGGCGGATCAAGAGCAGCTCGCCCAGTCGCGGCTGTGGGCCGGCATTCACTACCAGACCGACATCGACACCGGCCTCGCTCTCGGGCGCTCGGTGGCACAGGCGGTGATAAGCGCGCGCGGAAAGATCGACGGAGTGCCGTCCGCTGCGGCCGCGGCGACACCGGGAGCTTGCGCGTCGGGCTAGATCGAGAACTACACCGGTGCTGGCGATGACGTACACCTTCCCCAAGGGAATGCTGGCCTTTCCTTTGGCGCGGAGGGAGCAGCCGTAGTCCGATACTTCAACCGCTATCAATCCGGTGCAACCGGCCGCGTGGATCTTCGATCTCGACGGAACGCTGGTGGATACCGTCGAGACCAGGATCGTGGCGTGGCTGAGAACTTTCGAGGAACAGCGCATAGCAGCCGATCGTGTGCTCGTCGCCGGCCTTATCGGATCAGATGGCCGGCGCCTCGCCCGGGTCGTAGCCGAAGCGGCAGGCCAGAGCCTGGACGCTGATCGAGAGGAGGAAATAGTCCGCCGCGCGGGCGACATCTACAGCGAGCTGAACGTCAACCCCAAGCCACTGCCCGGCGCCCTCGCGCTCCTGCAGGCTCTCGACAAGAACCGACAACGATGGGCGATCGCAACCTCGAGCCGCCGTCAACAGGTGGTGGCATCGGTAGACGCCTTGGCGCTGTCGAAGCGTCCGGTGATCATCGACGGCAGCAATGTCGAGCATGCCAAGCCGGCTCCTGATCTGCTTCTCTTTGCCGCGCGCGAGTTGGGTGTCGAGCCGTCGCGCTGCTGCTACGTCGGCGACGCGATTTGGGACATGCAAGCGGCGGTCGCTGCCGGTATGCCGGCGATCGGCGTCGTGAGTGGCTCTGCGACTGATGGCGAGCTGGCGGAGGCCGGAGCCCTGTTCACAGTCAAGGCTCTCACCGAACTCATTCCGCTCGCACGTGCCAGACTCGGCCTGCGCTCTAATTGAAATAGAGGAACTGGTGCTGGCCGCCATGACCGCTAGTAGTTGGCGGTTGACATATCGCGTCGCACGTCGTTAACATGCCCGTCGCCGGGCCCACGGCTCTGGCAAATCTGAGTGCTCCGCGGGCACTCAATTCCGAGCGAACCGCAAAGACTCGATCCGGCGCACGCAGGAAAACCAAAATCCTGCGTTGTACTCGGCGAATCTCGGTTCAAGGGGGTCTTAATTTGATCAGGTTCTTTGCGTTTAGGGCAGGTCGCTTGTTTATAGGGATCTGCTTCGTGATCCTCGTCACCAGTCTGAGCGGCTCCACTCTCCTTTCCGCACCCATCCCGGTCGCCGCTGTACACAAGGACCCGTCATGCACCGTCACTCCTAGCGCGGTAGCAATGAATCAGTCCTTCACGGTCAGCGCTGTGGGGCTTCCCAACTCCCAGGTGAACCTGGTCAGGAAGTACCCCAACGGCAATATTGAGACCATGCTCATAACCACCTCCGCGGGGGGCACTTTTACGCTGTCACAGTCATCGGCCGACTCTGTTCTGCCCAGCGCGCAGACAGGCACCTACACCTATCTGTTCGTCGGCAGGGTGAAGTGGCCGGCGGGTACCTACAGCACGACGTACGCGACCTGCTCGGTCAGCGTGGGCTGATCATCCAGCAGCCAACGGGGCGAAAAAGAGAGGCGGTCCGCCGGGACCGCCTCTCTCGTATGGTCAATCCTCCTCAGTTATTGATGTTCAGGCTCGTCGATTCGCAGTGGCTGGAGCTTGCGACGTTGGGATCGGTGCTGGTAAAGCTGACGAGCCACGAAACGCTCGAGCTCGCGGAGACCGTGAAGGTCGAGTTGGACGTGGTCAGCGTCCTGTCCGCGGCGGAAGTGGCGTTGGTCAGCGTCTTGGTGTAGGTCTGTCCGCCGACCGCTGAGCCACTTGTGGCACCGCAGTTGTCGCCTGTGTACAGCTGAGCGGAGAGAGTCCCGTTCAGTGGCGCCCCGTGTGCTGCGGTAACAGTTGTCGTGTCGTTGGGCAGCCAGTTCTGGGCCGAGGTGCTCCCTGTGGTATCGGTGACCGTGAAGCACTCGCCGCTCGTGGCGTCGCTGTTGCCGGTGTAGTTGTTCCCACTCGGAACGTATACCGCCCGGAAGCACCACGTGCCGAGCTTGTCAACCGTAACCCCAGTGGACGTCGCAGACGCCGATGGTGGAGTCGTTCCAAGATCGGTCAGCGTTGACGTGCTGCTCACCGAAGTGCCGTTGGGGTCGGGGCACGCGCCTCCGCTTGTCTGAGACGGATCGCAGACGAAGAAGTTGACGGTGCCGGTTATCGTGCCGCCACCATTCTGGGCGGCTGTAATCACTGCCGTGTCAGTGACCGAAGAGCCGAAGTTGACCGTTCCGCCAGACCCGGCAGAAGGCGTGGTCTTAACGGTCGTTGGAATTTTCGCAACCGTGAAGCATTCGTTGGTTCCGTTGGTGCCGCCGAATTCCGTCAAAGCACCCACATAGTTGTTGTCTCCCGGCCAGTCGGCGCGGAAGCAGTAGCGCCCTGGGGTGAGCGGACTGCCCGACGTGTTTACGTCGGAGGAGTTTGCGCTCGCTGTGGCGCCGCTGCCGAGCAGCGTCCCTGTTCCGGCGCTGGTCCCGCCGGTAGAGCAAGAACCGGTCGCGATCGGACCGCACAGAGAGAAGGTCACGGTGCCGCTAGGTGTGTCCGCGGTTTGGCTTCCAGTCACGGTCGCCGTGTCGTGAACCACGACACCGGGGAACACCGGTCCGGCGTCCGAGACCTGGGTCGCAATAGTCGCTGTGTTCAGCACATTGCCGTAGACGCAGGTCACCAGGCCTCCGCCTTTCAGGTTTACGGTCGCCGTCCCATTCGACGTCGTCACCGTGGAGCCTGAGATTGAGTCTGCCGTACAGGTCAGGCCACTGAACGTATACCCATTCGGTTCGGTGCCTTCGCTGATCGTGAAGGTGCCTGCCGGCACCTGCGCGCAGTCGTCCGTATTGCCAGCGCTGTTGCTGGTGGAGTTGCCGTTGTCGTTCAGCGTGTAGCTACCGAGGTACCCAGCAGCAGCCTCACGGCAGGGCGCGCCGGTGACACCCGACGCCGTACCGGCGATGAGCTGGCTGCCTGCGATGTTCGAATTGAAGCTGAACGCCTGGTTCTGTCCACGCGGAGACGTTTGCTTGATAACCACGACCTCGCCACAGTTGTTGATGGTGTGCTGGTTGATCTCGAGGTCCTGGGGGTTCGAGCTGAAGCTCGACCCGGACGACCGCGACTCCCATGTCTGCTGCGGGAAGCTCAAGCACTGGTTGGTCAGGCCGAGCGCCTGCGAAAGGTTGATCCCGAACTCTGAGAACTGGTTGACGGGAAGAGCAGCGCCGCTCATTCCGTTGTCCGCAGCGGCGATCGGTGACTGGTTCGACTTGCCGTTGGATATCGCACCGCTGGGAGTGATCACGTTCGCGCCCCAGCAAGGCAGGCTGTCCGACTTGACGAAGCACGTGCCTGCGTTTCCGCCTGCGGTCGGGTTGGTGCTGTCGATCCACGTCAGCAGGTGGAAGTTGAGGCTCGTACCTCCGTTGAGGAAGTCGTAGGCCATCAATATGTCGCCGGCCACCCGACATGGCATGCTCGTTGGGGTAGCGCCCTTGTTGTGGTCGAACTCGATGTCGCCACTGGCGTTGCCGTTGTTTGAGCTGCGGATGTTTGCCCCGTAGAAGAACTCGTTGAGGCTGGCGTCCGTCTCAGCGAACTGGGCGATGTTGACGAACTCGTCCTTGGGCGGGTTGTTGCCGGTGTTGGTAGTTGGACAAAGGGTGTCGAACTTCTGTCCGGGCACCCACTGGACCTCACCAGTCGCGTCCGCGGTGAATAACTGGGCCCCGGTCGTGGTCTTACAGTCGGTTGTGGCGAGGGCGGTGAAGCAGTTCCAGTCGGTGTCCTTGGCGCCGAGCGTGGTTCCGTCGACTGGGCCGCCAAAGGCCACCAGAACGAGCGCTGCCGCTCCAAACGAGCCGGCTACGCGCGCAAATCTTCGTTTCATACTCCGTCCTCCTCCGGACACGTACATATAGTCGAAAGTCGAGGGCGCAATCTCTTACCTCCTAGCGTTCAGAACAACTGTGGATGTACCGGCGGACTCCTTCCCAAATGACCAAGGCCCAAGCGGCCGCAAGTGCCGCCGCAAGAAGCCGATGAAGCCCTTCCTCAACTACTAGCCACAGCTGCCCAGGCTGAAAGTAGGGCCACCACCACCTCGCGCCAACTTGCGCACAGCCGAGATCAGCGTCTTGACCATGGTGACTTCAGCCGGAACGGTGAGCAATGGCACAAATGTCACCGGCTGACATTTGGTGGCCATCCGGTTTCTGATGGCCGGGACCTGACTTCACAGCTGGCGCGCAGGCCGCCTTAACGCCTTGCCGCTCGACGCAACGACCGATTCAGTCAGCTTATTTATAGGACTTTTGTACCAATCCGAGCCCAGCCGAGTTGAGGCCCTCAAAAGTGATCCTTGACGTGAGTATCAAGTGACCGCATAGTTGGGTTTCCTAGAGCAACTTTCAGCCTCCATTAAGGCATTGCTCGGGTTGGGAAGGGAGCGGACGGGATTGGCGCTTGAGTTTTCGAAGCCTGCGCGCGTTGTGGAAAAGCGCGCCCACAACGAAACGGAACCAATCCTCAAGACGGGCGTCGGCACCGGTTCGCCAGCTCCAAAAGTGCAGGTTGAGGATGACCATGACCCGGTCCGCACTGGGCTGGCGAGGCTGTTCGCCGCTGACGCGCGACTCCTGGTGAGTCGGGCGGAAATCGGTCCCGACGCGGTTGAGCGGATTCTGCGGCTCACGCCGGACGCTGTTCTGGTGGATGTGTGGGTGCCGACCGGGTCAGATGACTACCCTGAGAATCCGTCCGAGCATGAGTCGCCCGTGTTCAAAGTCGTCGTCCTTGCAACCGGCTTGGGCCGTGAGACAGCAGAAGCGGTAGGGCGCCGAGCCGAGGTTTCGAGGCGGGAGCTGAGCGTATTGATACAGGTCGCGGCCGGCAAGTCCAACAAGCAGATTGGGAAACTACTGGGAATCAGCGCACAGACGGTACGGAACCACATGAGCCGGATCTTCGCCAAGCTTGGCGTCAGCAATCGCACAGAAGCCGTGATGAGAGCTGTGCGGCTGGGTTTGCTGGTCGTCTGACCGGCGTCGGATGGTAATTCCCTAGAGCTCGAGCTTCAGGGTCAGGACCTTGAACGGCGTCAGCTCTAGATCGATCACGCCATCGTGCACTGCGACCTCCTCGCGGTTGCGCTCCAGCAGGTCGCATTGGAACGCCCGCGATACGGGGAGCGTGGTGCGCAACCGCGCCTTGCACCGCTCTCCCCAAGCCTCGTAGAGCCGCACGATCGTCGCCTCCGAATCCTCCGCGCGCTTGATGGCCTCGACGATCACCTGTCGGGTGTCGCTCTCGACGAGCGAGCGGGATGAGCCCAACGTAAGGTTGCCATGAGCCGGCAACAGCGGAGTGTTGAGGTCCTCCGCGGCCTCGATGACTCCGGCTTTTCGGAAATCGCCAGGATGAGGCATCAATGCATACGTGAACTGGTGGCCGCCGAGGTCGGCGGTCGGGTCCGGATGCGTCGGTCCGCGCAACAGCGAGAGTCGCATCACCGATCCGTGGATGTCGTAGCCGTGCTTGCAGTCGTTCAGCAAGGCGACGCCGTACTTCTCATCACCCAGCTCCGCCCAGCGCTGCGCCGAAACCTCGAACATCGCCTTGGCCTGGCTCGTATCCTCGTGCGTCGGCCGCCGAAGGTGGCCGAACTGGATCTCGTACGTCGCCTCGCGTGCCGCCACGGCGACCGGGAACGCGACCTTCAGCATCCTGTGGCGCTCCTGCCACTCGACAAACGTCTCGAACCGGAGCACTCGTGAACCGGCGTCAAGGCTCATGGTCTGGAACAGCCACGACTCGCCGAACCTACGTCCCAACGCGAGGAGTCCACGGAGTCCGCCGCGCCGCTCAACCTTCTCGATCGCAGTCACTTCCACGAATGAGTCGCGGTGCTCGGCGTCGAGATCCCACGCATCCCACCGAGTGGGGTTGTCCTCGTGCAGCTGCAGCAGGTTGCCTGGCCCGCTCAGCACCTCACGATTGGCTTCCTTGTCCCAGATCGAGGTCAGGACGGCGCGGTCGTCCCATTCGATGCGGAGGAGCTCGTTCTCCATCCTGTGGTCGGTGACGGAGACCTCGGGTTCACTTGCGTGTGGGATGACAACCGCCCATCCGCAAGACGGCGCCTCTATGCGTGCATATTCGCCGCCCAGGCTCACCACCTCGGTGCGGGGATGAGAGGTCGAGTTGAAGGCCGTCAACACTTCGCCCTTGCCCGCGATCGCGGACATCGCCGCCTCGGCGATTTCAGTAGCACGGTCCGAGACGTGTTCGAGGTCACGCTCGGCCTCTTCGTAGACCCAGTCGATGCTCGAGCCGGGCAGGATGTCGTGGAACTGGTTGAGCAGCAGCGTCTGCCACAGCGCGCTCAACTCGCTCGACGGATACGAGCCGCCGGCCGCCACCGACCACATCTCTGCCTCGCGGAGCGCTTGCTGGGCCAGGCGGTTCAGCCGCTTCGTCCGCGACTGGCTCGTGTACGTGCCGCGGTGCAATTCGAAGTAGAGCTCGCCGACTGAGGTCGCCAGGCCGTCCGCTTCGGCTGCAGCCGCCTCGAAGAAGTCGCCGGCGCGACCCATCTCCACGCCCAGCCGGTGCGCCGACTCGATCATCTCCGGCTGAGGGCCGCCGCCTCCGTCACCCCAGCCGAACAGGTAGAGCGATCTGTGCGAGCTGTGGCCGTCCTTGAAGTTGTGGATGCTCTGGGCAACCTCCTCTGGTTTGAAGCTGCCGTTGTAGGTGTCGGCTGGTGGGAAGTGGGTGAAGATGCGCGTCCCGTCGATCCCCTCCCATATAAAGGTGTGGTGCTCGGGCTTGTTGGTGTCGTTCCAGGAAAGCTTCTGGGTGAGGAAGAAATCGCAGCCCGCCTCGGACATGAGCTGCGGTAGGTTGCCGGGGTAGCCGAAGACGTCCGGCAGCCATAGGATCTTGGTTTCGTACCCGAACTCCTGCATGAAGAAGCGCTTGCCTTGCAGCAGCTGGCGGACCAGGGACTCGCCAGAGGGCAGGTTGCAGTCGGCCTCGACCCACATTGCGCCCACCGGCTCCCACTGACCTGCCGCGACCTTGTCTTTGATGCGGCGGTAGATGTCGGGGTATGACTCCCTCATCCATGTGTACTGCGCCGGCTGCGAGGCGACAAAGACGTAATCCGGGTGCTCATCCATCAACGCGAGTTGCGTCGACCAGCTGCGTGCGACTTTTCGTTTGGCTTCCCGGATCGGCCACTCCCAGGCCGTGTCGATGTGCGCGTGACCGACGGCGGTGATGCGGTGCGAAGGGACTTCCCTCTCCCCCTCGGGGAGAGGGTCAGGGAGAGGCGCGTGAGCAAGCTCGGCCTGGCGCAGGACGAAAGCCGGCTCAGGCGAATCTCGCAGGGCGAGCATCGAAGGCGCCGGCTCCAGCCCTGCTTCGGTCGCACGGGGATTGGCCGCGGCTTCGAGATAGAAATCGACCTCATCGCCATCGATCGGCAGCCAGCGGTGATTGGGATCGACCCCGCGCCAGGGTTTGCCGTCCTTCCAGGCCAGCGCCTCGCAGGTGAATCCTGTCGGCCCATCGAAGCCGAGGTCGAAGCATGCGATCACGCGCTGCCCGGCGCTGTGCTTCGGCACCCGGCCCCGAACGCGAAACCAGGTCGTGCTCCAGGGCGGACCCCACGGATCGCCAACGTTGATCGGCGCGAACGCTCCTCGAATGGCTTCGGCATAGCTGATGGGCTCGCCGCGCACGCAGAAGGCGGTCAGCTCGAGTGGCGTCGTCTTGTCGGTCACTCCTTGACTCCGCCCAAAGTGATGCCACTCACGAAGTGTTTCTGTACGGCCAGGAACGCGAGGGTGATGGGGCCGATCGCCAGCACGGCGATGGCCATCTGGGCGGAGAGCGCGGGTATCTGGACGCCGAACGCCTGCGAGCTCGTCTGCAGGATCGCGATGTTGGTGGAGATCTGATACAGCAGGTACTGGAGCGGCACCAGCGCGGGATTGTTGATGAAGAGCAGCGCGAGGTACCAGTCATTCCAATAGGCAAGCGCGCAAAACAGCGCGACGGTAGCCAGCGCGGGTCGCGACAGCGGGACGACGATCTGGAAGAAGATCCGCCACTCGCCGGCCCCGTCCACCTTGGCGGCATCGATGAGCTCGCGCGGCAGCTGTGCGAAGTACGCGCGCAGTAGCAGCACGTACCACGGCATGACGAGGTAGGGGAGGATCAGCGCAAATAGCGTGTCCTGGATCTGCAGGTAGTGGGTGACGAGGATGTAGAGCGGGACCAAACCACCGCTGAACAGGAGTGTGAAGAACACCACGAACGACAGTGGGCGGCGCAAGGAGAAGTCGGTCCGCGACAGCGGGTAGGCCAGCAGCGCCATGATCAGCACCCCCGCGAACGTGCCCACCACCGTGACCGTGATCGTCACGGCGTATGCGCTCAAGATCTGGCTCGGATCGTTGAGGATGTACTGATAAGCGGCGAAGTCAATCGTTCGCGGGATCAGTGAAAACCCATTCGTGCTGATGTCGGCCTCGGACGAGAGCGAGGCAGAGATGAGCAGAATCAAGGGCACCAAAAAGAGGAAGCTGAGAAGCAGCAGGCAGGCGTGCACCGCGAGGTTGCCTGCGCGAGGGCGGCGGTAGCGCGGGCGTCGCAAGAGCGACGCCACCTGGAGGGGCGCGGCCAGGCTAGAAGATTGCACTCTGCGGCTCCGTGCGACGCACCAACCAGTTGGAGAACAGCACGAGGAAGAAACCGACGACAGCCTGGAACGTGCCCGCCGCGGAAGCCATGCCCACGTCCCCGATGGTTGTCAGGGTCCGGTAGACATACGTGTCGATCACGTCCGTGGTCGGGTAAAGCTCGGGCGCGTTGCGAGTGACCTGATAGAAGAGCCCGAAGTCGGCGTAGAAGATCCTGCCGATCGAGAGCAGCACGTTGATGATGATCAGCGGCCTCAGCAGCGGCAGGGTGATGTGCCAGATCTTTTGCCACGCGTTCGCGCCGTCCAGGCTGGCCGCCTCGTAGTACTCGGGATTGATCGCGATCATGCCCGCCAGGTAGACGATGCTCCAGAAGCCGCCGTTCTTCCAGACCGTGACGAGGGTGAGGATCACCGGCCAGTCCTGGGGTGACTCGTACCAGTGGACCGCCTGGACGCCGATGCTGTGGAGCGTGTGGTTCACGAGCCCGTTGCTGGTGTTGAGCAGGGCGAAGACGAAGTAATTGATGATGACGTACGAAAAGAGGTACGGGAAAAACAGCGTCGACTGATAGAACCTGGTCAACCATCGGTTCGAGCCCTGCACCTCTTTCAGCAGCAGGGCGATGCCCAGCGCAACCACCAGCACGCTGACGATGAAGAGCGCGTTCATGGTGAGGGTGTTGACGACGATGCGCCGCGCATCGTCGGTCTGGAACAGGTAATAGAAGTTCTTCAGGCCGACCCAACGGCTGCCCAGGACGCCTTGATAAGCGCGGTAGTCCTTGAAGGCGATGATGATGCCGAACATCGGGAGGTAGGCGAAGACAAACAGGACCAGGAGCCCGGGGGCCATCATCAAAAGCAAGGCCCCGTCCCTCGCCACTCTGTGGGAAGGCGCCCTCCCGCGCCTACGGCGCGGGGACCCCAGAGGACGGAGCCTGGCGGGTGGGGAGATGGGGCTTTCGACGGCGGTGGCAGTAGTGATCGGGGTCACACGCGCGAGTCGTCCGCGACGGCCGGCTTGGCCGGCCGGGACGCGTCCGACTCACTCTCGACGATGGTCATTGGCACCATGATCACCTGGCGCTCCTTCCCAAGCGACCGTTTCGTGCGCGCGATCAAAAGCCTGGCCGCCTCGGCCCCGAGCAGCTCGCCGGAGTGAACCGCCGACAACGAGTGGTGAGCGTATGGCGTGGGCGGCTTGTGGCTGAAGGTGGCGATCTCGCCCTTCCAGTCGATCGAAGCGGTCCGTTTGCGATCCGAGGCGGAGACCGGAAGCACCGAGCGGCTCAGAATCAGAAGGTCATATGTGACTCGCTCGAGCACGTCGTCGTTCAGCGTCAAGAGGGCGTCCGGTTGGAGCTGCGCGAGTCGTTTGCCAAGGCGTTCCCGAGCCGACACATCGCTCAGAAGCTCGTCTGGCCGATGAAACGACTGGTACACGTCGAGCCATACCAGGTCCTCGTCGTAGGGCAGGCCGGCTTCTTGCAGCGCCCGGCGATACCCGCTCAATCGGTGGTTGACGCTGGTCGCCTCCACTTCGAAATACGAGATGACGGCGATCCGGCGGCGACCCCGCTGCAGCAGCCTGCTCGTCAGCTCATAGCCCGCGATTTCATCGTCGAACACGACGCGGTCGGTGTCGATCTGAGGGTAGTAGCGGTCCACCATCACAAGCGGGAACCGCTGCCGCTGCAGCTCCTCGTAAAGCGCCTGGTTCCGGTACCTGTGATGCGGATAGACGATGATCCCGTCGACGTTGCGAACGATCGCATCCTTGATGTGCTGCGCCTCATCATCGTCGGCGTCGTATGAGCTGATGACCTGGAGGTCGTGGTGATCTTCAGCCGCGGTGCGGGCGATGCCCATGAGCACGTGGAAGAGATAAGGGTGATCGAGAAGGTGACATATGAAGGCTATGGAGCGTCGCTGAGCGCTGGGGCGATCGGCCGGATGCGTCACCACCGTTCCGCGCCCTTGCTGGCGCTTGATGTGATGCTCGCGAGACAGCTCGTTGAGCGCCTTGATGATGGTGATCCGGCTGACGCCGTAGTCCTCGGTCAGCTGTCTCTCGGCGGGAAGGAAGCTCCCCGGCGGAAACTCGCCCCCCTGGATGCGCTCGAGCAGCGATGCGTACACCTGGTAGTAAAGCGGCAGGGGGTTGTTGGGGTCGACGGTCCAGACTCTCGGCTCGGTCATGGCTTCAGCCGGCAGGTGGACATGTTGACATGTGCAAAGTAAGGCTTTCTGTTCCGCGTGGTCGCGGGCTCTGGGGCAGGGAAGCGGGCGACCGAACTCATTTCAGTCGCCCGCCAAGGAGGAGTAATCCGCTTACTTAGACGACTTCCAGCTGTTGAGCTGGTTCTGGATCTCGCCGATGACCTTGTCGACCCCTGCGTCGTGGAGCTTGCCGAGGTATGTGTTCAAGCCCGCGCCGGGGTCGGCCCGGCCCATGATCAACGGGTAGCCGTATTGCTGCTGGGCCTTCTGCACCTGGGCCAGCTCGGTCTTGACGTTGGTCGGGTCGAACGCGAAACCGAGCGCCTTGGAGGGAATCGCCGTCTGGTTGTCCTTGAGCGACAGGGGCCAGGCCCCGACCGTGTCCTCGGACGAGTAGAAATCGTTGAAGAGGTCGCCGAACATCCACGAGGTCTGGGGGTTGTAGCGGTCGTTGCTCGCCGTCACACCGGCGGGAAAACCGACGACTGCATTCTTTGCGTCAGTGACCGCATAGTGCGTGCCCACGATGCCGCGGCAGATCAGCCGGTAGACGTCGACATCGGTGTTGAGGGCCTCGAGGGCCGTCATCGCGGCCTCTGGATTCTTGGACGTGCTGCTGATGTTGTTCATCGTGGCGATGATGCCGCCCGTGGTGAGGACGAGCGGCCCCAGCCCCTTGGCGACGAAGTCAAAGCCGTAGGTGGCCTTGAGCTGACCGGTGGAATCCCGGTGCACGACGTCGATCTCGACCGCGTACTGGCCCGCCCGCCAGTTGGCGGTGGCCTGCTCGCCGGGCGGGTCGACCGGGTAGTAGCCGGCCTGGAACCATTGACGCGCCAGCTTCACCTGCTGGAGGAATTCCGGCAAGGTGGCGATGTTCACGACTTTCAGGTTGGCATCGTCGGCCTTCACGCCGATGACGCCGGCGTCCGTGGAGACGCCGTCCACGATCTCGTACCCGAGAAGCGCCGCGCTGTACGGCCCGCCCTTGTCAGCGATCTGGGCGATGCCGATGGGCGTGACCTTGGGCTCACCTGCCTTGACGGCGGCCAGGAACGGGGTGAGGTCGTCGAATGAGTTCACCTTCGTCAGGTCCAGGTGGTACTTGTCGGCCAGGTCCTTGCGGACACGCGGCCCGATCGGCCGCGTCCAGGGCTGCTGGTTGAGAACGCCGTAGATCTTGCCGTTGACCTTGGTGGCCTGCCAGGCCTGGACCGTCATGCTGGCGTACGTCTTCGGGGCGTGCGACTTGAGAAGACCGTCCAGGGGTTTGAGGGCGCCCTGCGCCACGTTCACGTAGTAGTTGTTGACCCAGGGCACCGAGTAGACGATGTCCTGGACGTCGCCGCCGGCGACCGCCAGCTTCTGCTTCTGGTCATAGGCGCCGAAGTCGATCGGGTTGAGCTTGATGGTCACGCCGTACTTGGGTTTCAGGATCTTGTTCATCGCGTCCTGGACGAGCGCGCTGTCGGGCACCGGCGTGAAGGTCGGATACGTGTACGTGACTTCTGTGGTCGACGTCGGGCCTGACTTCGCGAACCAGTCGCAAGCCGACAGCAATGGGCCTGCCGTTCCGATCGCCCCTCCCGCAAGGAGGGCTTTGCCCCCCTGGACCAAGAACCTCCGACGTGAAAATCCCTCGGGCATCGGTCTCTCCTTTACTCCGACCAGGCCAGAATTTGAACTCGGCGGGTGGACCTTAGAATATGTTGACATATCCAATCAAACATCCGATGTCTTGTCAAGACCTGATTTCTGAGAGCCTTCTGGTTTGTGAGCGTTCGCATCAAAGCGGTCTCCGAGGCGACTCCCGAGTTGCAGAGCGCGTGGGCGGCTTTGTTGCCTCAGCTGAACTCGTCGCTGCCGATTCCGGGCCTCGACCATCTGAAGGCGATGGTGGCTGATCCCGCGGTCACGCTCCTGGTCGCGCGTGATGGTTCCGAGATCGTGGGCACGGCGGCGGTGGTCGTCTACGTGACGCCGATCTGGATCAAGGCGCGAATCGAGGATGTGGTCGTGGACCAGGCGGCGCGAGGACGCGGCGTTGGCGAGGCGCTCGTCAAAGGATGCATCGAGGTGGCCCGCAATCGTGGCGCCCGCATCGTCGAGCTACAGAGCGCGCGGTCGCGCGAAGAGGCGAACCGCCTCTACCCGCGCCTTGGCTTTGAGCTGCGCGACAGCAACGTCTATCGCTTGAAACTGGGCTGATTCGGTTTACGAGTCGCCAGCAATTCCTCCAGTCTGCCAACAGTGTCGGAGAGGGTCGCGAACGCCGACTCCACCGGCTCCGCCGACGCCATGTCCACGCCCGCGAGCCTCAATCCCTCCAACGGATACATCGAGCCGCCGCTCTTGAGAAACGCGATGTAGGACTGCGCGGCGCCCTTGTCTCCGCCGGCCACCCTGCTCGCCAGGTGGTGCGCGCCCGCGATCCCGGTCGCGTACTGATAGACGTAGAAGTTGCTGTACAGGTGGGTGTGGAACTGCGCCCAGGTCGAACCGGCCCGGTCGCGCTCGGGTCCGCTGATGTCGACCTCGTCGCCGTAGACCTCGCCCATGAGGTCGGCGGTGAGATCGGTGAGATATGCCGCTGTGATGGGAATACCCCGCTCCACTCGCTCGTGCAGCTCCAGCTCGAGTCTCGCCAGCGTCGGCATGATGAAGAAGTAGCGATAGAAGTTCGCCATCGCCTCTTCCAGGACCTCGATCTGGAACTCCGGGTCCTTCTGTGTGTCGAGCAGGTAGCGCCGGGTGAGCGCCTGGTGCATGTTCGAGGCCACCTCGGCCTGGAACAACCCGTAGTTGGAGTAGACGAAAGGCTGCGTCGAGCGCGCGTAATGCGAGTGCATCGAGTGGCCGAGCTCGTGAGCCAGCGTGCTCATCGCGAAGATGTCGTCGCTGTAGCTCATGAAGATGAAAGGGAACGTGTCCAGGACGCCGGTCGAGAAGGCGCCCATCCTCTTGCCCTTGTTCGGATACACGTCGACCCAGCGCTCTTCGAGCGCGCCTTTCCGAAGTGTCCGCACGTAGTCGTCACCAAGAGGGGCCACTCCGGCCGCGACCCAGTCGACTGCCTGGTCGTACGGAACCTCGAGTCTCGAGCTCTGCAGCGGCGCACGCGTGTCGTAAGCCTTGAGCTTCTCCATCCCCTGCAACCGCCGGCGCAGGCGCCAGTACCTATGCCAGGTGCCGACGTTGTCGCGGAACGACTGGACGATGTTGTGGAAGACCTCGAGCGGGATGAACGCCGGCTCGAGCGCCGCGTGGAGTGACGACCTGTAACCGCGGGCGCGGGCGTAGAACACGTCGCGCTTGATGCCCGCCGCGAGGCTCGTGGCCATGGTGTTCTGGAGGGCTAGATGCGCGTCCGCATAGCTCTCGTACGCGGTGCGCCTGATGGAGGGGTCGGGGCTGCTGAGCAGCGCGCCGATCGTGCCCTGGGCCACCTCCTCGGCGCCCTCGGCGCCCATCGCGGGCGGAAATTTCATGTCGGCGTTGGCGAGCACGCTGTGCGCGGAGACTGCACTTGCGAGCGGATCGGAGACCTGCGTCAGGATCTCCTCCACCTCCGACGATCGCACATGCTGTTGCAGCCTCTGGAGACGATCGAAGTAGTGGCCGAGGTGCGCCAGGCGCTGTGACGTCGCCACCCATTCGCGCAGCTTCGGGAACCCGATCGCGATCATCTCGGGCATCGCGAACGACATCGCCGCCCCGAGCTGCGCCGCCGCCGTTCGTGTGCGGTCGGTGCGGGCGACCGCGGCCTGGTCGGTGACGTCCACCGAGTACGACATCGTGCTGTAGACGGTCACCTTGCCGAACAGGCGCTGGACCCTTTCTGTGGCGTCGAACCAGTCGGCGAGGGTTTCGGGGGAGTCGGCGAGGTGGCCTTTGAACTCCGCCAGATCAGGCAGCCGCGCGAGCACCGTGTCCACGGCGGCCTCCCATGCGGCTTCATCAGGAAAGACGCTCTGCGCGTCCCAAGTGAAGCGCGCATCCACCTCAGCCCGGGTGGGCAGCGTCCTGGCCACTTCGGCTAAGGGTAGGTCATACCATTGGGCGCATGCCACGAACGCGAGCCAACGGGATCGACATCGAGTACGAGACCTTTGGGGATCCGAAAGACGCACCGCTCCTGCTCGTGATGGGCCTCGGCGCCCAGATGATCAGCTGGGAAGAGGACTTCTGCGAGCAGCTCGCGGCCCGCGGGTTCTATGTCATCCGCTACGACAATCGCGACACCGGCCTGTCCACACGAATGGAGGCGGCTGGCCCGCCGGACATGGCGGCTGCCCTGAGCGGCAACCCGAAACCGGCATACCGCCTAGATGACATGGCCGGCGATGGTGTCGGATTGCTCGACGCCCTGGGCATCAAAGCTGCGCACATCGTCGGCGCGTCGATGGGAGGTTTCATCGCGCAGCTGATTGCGATCAACCACCCGAGCCGCACACTTTCGCTGACCTCGATCATGTCCGGTCCAAGCTCGCGCGAAGGCGTCCCTCCGACGCCTGAAGGCAGCGCCGTCTTGCTGGCCAAGCCGTCGTCGAACCGCGAAGAAAGCATCGAGCTGACGCTGTGGGGTCGCCGGGCGCTGGTCGGTCCGGGTGATCCTTTTGACGAGAAGTTCGAGCGCGCGAAGGCGGTTCGGGCCGTCGACCGTGCCTACTACCCGGTCGGGGCCGGCAGGCAGCTGGTCGCGATCCTGGCCGCGGAGGATCGGCTCGAGCGGTTGCAAGGCGTCCACGTGCCGACGCTGGTGGTGCATGGCACGGACGATGTCTTGGTGCCCCTCGAGAACGGTCGCCGGGTGGCCGCCGCAGTGCCCGGCGCCAGGCTGCTCCAGCTCGAGGGGATGGGCCACGATCTGCCGAGGCGCGTCTGGCCGCAGG
>WNFO01002173.1_pt1 | contig 16030 bp, 16 predicted proteins | sample 5400251 | NCBI WGS metagenome assembly WNFO01 (sample SAMN13153354, study PRJNA577476) | soil metagenome | isolation source: 100 cm saprolite under Madrone tree | place: USA:California | collected 2016-06-14 | reverse complement strand
GACCTGCGCAGGTACATGTGGACGGCGTGATCATATAGATTTTCCGTGGTGAAACTCTCGTGTATTTGATGACCATTTCCAGTTTCATAAGCGACAGAGAGCGAATCGCCAGACATGGAAACTGTAAACGCGTACGCTTCTTTGCGATCCAAATGGTCACCGACTACGCGTAGGACTTGGGACAGTTTATGCGCATCCGCCATAGCGTTCACTCCGCCATGTTGCGACTTTTGCTCAATTATCAATCGGGAAATATCCGACGGCGTATAGTGCAGAAATTTCGCGCGAACGGCCGGATCGGATGGCTCTCTATCGGAGTTGTGAAATCTCCACACCATTTGGGCAATTCTTTTAGAAAAACTTGCCGCTCTTGCGGGTTGGCTAACTATCACTCGCAGCATGTAATTTTCACCCTGTTTTTCCAAGTCGAAGGCGCTAATACCTTGTACCTCTAATGACTCGCCGATCACTCTAAGGGATTGAGCATAAGAGAGTGGAGCTGCTTTCATGACTGTCTCCTTGCAAAGATAGAGCAAGCTTAAGGCCGTCACAGAAGCCAATACGGATGTACTTTAATAGCCCCCAGAAATACCAAACAGTTGTATGGCGGCAGTGTAAGAATACCCGAAGTTACATTTAAGACATGATCGATGGGCCATTTAGTCCACTGCAGGGAGGTGAAAACCCTCCGGGAGGGCGGCACGGGAAGCAAGTGTTCTGTTTACAAGTTCACGCGACTCTGACGAACTTCGCAAGACAGCCGTCGGATGACTGTACGATTCGTTTACAGAACAATCAACCAGCGATCAGTATTCTCCTTAGAACCAGGAACGAAAGAACGTAGTCAATTGCGCAAAAAAGAAGGGCGGGTTAGAAACCCGCCCTTAAACTGGTGGAGCCGATGGGGGTCGAACCCACGACCTCTAGAGTGCGATTCTAGCGCTCTCCCAACTGAGCTACGGCCCCATATAATAAGCAAATGTCAGCTTATCGTCGTCCGGAGATACTCGACTACTCGATCCCTTAGATCGGGCCTTTTCAACGCATAGGCGACAGTCGCGCGCACAAAACCGAGCTTATCGCCGATGTCATACCGTTCTCCCTGAAACTCGCAGCCGAACACTTTACGATCTTGCACCAACTGCGACAATCCGTCGGTTAATTGAATTTCACCGCCCTTTCCGGCAGGTAGGTTCTCGAGAATAGCAAAAATTTCCGGACGGAGAATATAGCGGCCTATAATCGCCATTCTAGAGGGGGCTTCTCGTGCCGGGGGTTTCTCCACCGTCGCTTCAACTTGGTAAAGACCCTTGTTCACTTCCTTTCCCCGAATGACGCCATATCGGTGGACTTCCTCCTCCGGAACTTTCATCAGCGCGATCACCGATTCCTTTTTTTCTTCGAAGATTTCCAATAGCTGGCGAATACATGGAACTTCACTGTCAATGAGGTCGTCAGCCAACATCACGGCAAAGGGTTCGTTGCCGACCAAATCACGCGCGCATAGCACCGCGTGTCCCAATCCCAGCGGTTTTTTCTGACGAACGGAGACGACCTCGGTCATCTCCGCGATTCGCCGGAGCATTGCAACCATTTCTGTTTGTCCCCGCTCAGCCAAAATCTGTTCCAGCTCAGGAGCTTCATCAAAGTGGTCTTCGATACTGTCCTTGCCTCTTCCGGTAACGAAGATGATTTCCTGGATTCCCGCGTCCACCGCTTCTTGTACAACGTACTGAATTGAGGGAACGTCGACGATAGGCAAAAGTTCTTTCGGCACGGTTTTAGTGGCCGGGAGAAATCGGGTGCCCAATCCCGCTACCGGTATGACAGCTTTTCGGACCTTCATGGGAGTCGCGACTGTTGTTAAATGACCCGTCTTGCCTTTTGCTCTTCGATCTCTTGGCTGGACTTGCATTCAATGCAGAGCGTGGTTACGGGACGCGCTTTGAGACGCTCGATTCCGATCTCTTCTCCACATTCCTCACAGATACCATAATTGCCATCGCCCAGCCGCCTCAGCGCATCTTGAATTTTGAAGATCAGTTTGCGTTCACGGTCGCGAATACGGAGAACCGAGTTTCTGTTCGATTCCATCGACGCCCTATCCGTGGGATCTGGAAAATTCCCGTTTTCGTCCATGTTTTCCACAGTCTTGCCGGCTTCAGAGCGGAGTTCTTGCATCCGCTGATTCAGGAGGTTACGAAAAAATTCGCTTTCGCTCTTGGTCACTTTAGACTCGCTTATTTATCTTTAGATTGAGGATTTATAACATTATAAGAATCGGATGTAAAATCCCGATTTATAGACTAAATTGCCAAAGATGACGTGTGGGCACAGATCGATGGCGCGGGGAAATCTCGCCGCAGATTCACTCCCCGAATGCCACCGGGTGTGGATGCATGAGAACGAAGATTTCAGTGGATTTTGGCAATATGGCGCGGCTCAAGACCAGCTGCGAATTGGCAATTTTTCGTACGGGATAGTGCTCTTTGGCAAAGGCCGCAAAAAGTTCACCCTGCCGCGCAACATCGTAATGCATTGGAATCACGATAGGGGGTTTAACCTGGTCGATTACTTTCATAATGTCGTCGAAGCCAAGATTGGTCATCGCATCGATGGGAATCATCATGACGTCGACCCTTTGCAATACCTTTTCTTGCTCCGGAGTAAGAAGATGCCCGATGTTGCCCAAGTGCGCCATACATAGGCTCCCCATCTCATAAACGAAAATGGAGTTGGCGACTCCGCCCCAACTTTGTCCCCGCTGGCTCGGTATGTTTACGATCGCTATATCTTTTACGCTGGTTCGTATCGGATTCCAGGTCTGCCGGAAGGTGATGCCTCGCAAAATAATTGGGTTGCCGGTAACCGCTCCCGTATTGTTATGCGTAAAGTGATCGTTGCTGACCGTAACCGCGTCAGCCTGAATACCTGGTGTGACATTGAAATTTGGATCCGCCACGACTTTGGTCTGACTGCCGGAATGAATCAAGAAACTCGAGTGACCATACCATTGGATGAAATAGTTACCCAGAGATGGTCCCCTGCCGAACCGAGCCTGAATGAGCTGTCGCCCCTGCCCTAGGAGTTGCACCAGGGAAGGATTACAGATTGCCTGCGCGAGTCCCCGCAGCAGGACCAAAAATCCCATCGCCAACAAACCTATAAAGCCACGCCGTTTCATGGCCGCTCCTCGATAATCAAAGCCGTAAACCCTGATACTTTCAAATCGGAGTCCTTCCAAGCATTCTTTCGTAGACCAGCTTTGAGACATGTTTGTTCGAGAAATGTTTTGATATCCCAGCGGTATTGCGTCGCAACTTGAGGTAGAAGAACTCCACGCTTTTCACCTGCGGCAACGTAAAGACCGTGCTTGCCAACCTCCAGGGCCAGGGGATCGTCCACGGGTTCCATAGGCGAAAGCACGGTAATATCGATTCGGATTTCGGCGAGTTCTCCTTTTGAAACCGGCTTGACCCTGTGATCGCGCGACGCGGCTGCCTTCGTCATCTCGGTGACAATTTCAAACAAAGGATCCCTGGGCGTACAATTGCCGATGCAACCTCTAAGCTCTTCTTTATTATGCAAACTTACAAAAGCTCCATACTCACGGCTCTGAAGGTAAAGATCATCGATGTTTTCTTTCTGTCGCTCTGAGCGCCGCACAAAATCCTCTAGGGCCTGTCGTGATAACTCAACGAGTTTTTTTTGCGACTCGGAGGGAAGGTAAACGGTTTTCATTTCTTTCCTGCCTGATTCCAGCCGACTTTATCCCCGTCCCATTCTGGTTACAAGAAGCAGCCTTTACCGAAGTTATGAACTTGAATACGCCAAACTTCCTCCTGCTCTACGACACAGAAAGGAAGTGTTTTCTATCCAGGCCAAGCGGTCTAGATATGCTCCAAATACAATCTTTCTTTGACTGATAGGTTCTGCTATCTTTCTAGTCAGAGGTTGTACTTAAGGAGCGGCTATCGGGATGATCTCAATCGATGAATTCAGGAAGTTGGAGCTCAAGATTGCAACGATCAAGAGTGCAGAACCTCATCCCAACGCCGACAAACTCATCGTGCTTCAGATCGATCTCGGGTCCGAGCAGCGACAGATTTGCGCAGGCATCCGAAATCACTACGCGCCCGAAGAACTTATCGGCCGACAAATTGTGGTGGTTGCAAACCTAGAAACCGCCAAGCTGCGTGGCTTGGAAAGCGAGGGTATGCTTCTCGCCGCTTCAGACAACGGCCGTGTTATATTGCTGACACCCGAGAAAGTGGTCGAGCCCGGTTCCAAGGTATCTTGATCGCTTACTGGTATCTCTAAGTCAATTCATGGTCACTATTCCACAAGGAAGACCTACCGTTTGTTTCGTTGATCTCAATGCCCTGGGTTGGAACTTTCGCCAGATCCGCTCCAAGGTCGGATCCCAAGTCAAAGTTCTCTCTATGGTCAAGGCAAACGGGTACGGCCACGGTGCGGCAGCCATTTCCAAAGCCTTAGCCGCTGAAGGCAGCGACGCCTTTGGTGTTGCGACTACTGAGGAGGGTGTTGAACTTCGGCAAGCGGGGATTTGCACACCGATTCTAGTTTTGGCGGGCGCATATCCGGACCAAGTAGATCAATTTTTCGACAACTCTTTGACGCCGGTGATCCATGCATTGGCGAGTCTCGAGGAACTCGACGCCATCGTGCACCGTCGCAAAAAATCTTTGAATGTTCACTTGAAGATTGACACGGGCATGGGACGCATCGGCCTTCTCGCGGCCGAGTTCAACTCTTGGTTGCCAAAAATCAAAACGCTAAAAGCGCTGAAGATCGAGGGGGTTTTCTCACATTTCTCGCACGCAGAAAGCGTTGAAGGAAGTTATACCCGGCAGCAGCTGCGGACTTTTCAGGGCATCGTCGAGCGGCTGCGGGCTGAAGGTATTTTCCCGTCGCTGGTACACTTGGCAAACAGCGCTGCGACCATCACTTTACCACAAGCTTACTTCGATATGGTCCGGCCCGGTTTGATGCTCTATGGCATCTATCCGTCACCGGCCATGGCAAGTCAGATTTGCTTGAAGCCGGTCTTATCCTGGAAAACTCGCATTCTCCAGCTCAAGAAAGTTCCTGCAGGATCGAGCATTAGTTACGGCCAGACCTTCGTTACCAAGCGTGAGAGCTTTATTGCCACGCTGCCAATAGGTTATGCGGACGGCTATCCCCGGCTGCTTTCCAATCGCGGCGAAGTGTTAGTCACTGGAAAACGAGCACCGGTGGCTGGAAGAGTGTGCATGGATTTGACTATGATTGATGTTACCGATATAGGAAAAATACAGCAGGGAGATGAGGTTGTTCTCCTCGGTCGTCAAGGCGACGCCGAAATTTCCGCCGACGACATGGCCGCCTGGGCAGATACAATCTCGTACGAGATTCTCACCTCCATCGGCGCTCGAGTTCCCCGCATTCATCACAATACTTAGGAGGATCACAGCAGTGGGCAGGATTCAAAGGGCCCTGATCAGCGTTTCTGACAAGAACGGCATCGTGGATTTTTCCCGGGGCCTGTCGGACTTGGGCGTCGAGATCATCTCCACCGGCGGCACGGCTTCTTTACTGCGCGACAACAGAGTTCCCGTCAAGGACGTTTCAGAGATTACCGGCTTTCCGGAAATGATGGACGGACGAGTAAAGACGCTTCACCCCAAAGTTCATGGTGGAATTCTCGCCCTGCGCGACAATCCCGAACACGTCGCCAAGATGAAAGAGCACGGGATCGTCCCCATCGATCTCGTGGTGGTTAATCTTTATCCCTTCGAGGCGACAGTAGCGCGCGGCGCATCTTTCGGTGAGATCGTCGAGAATATCGACATCGGCGGCCCGAGCATGGTGCGGGCGGCGGCGAAAAATTTTCGACACGTTGGCGTAATCGTCGATCCCGAGGACTATAGCTCTATCCTTGCCGAAGTCAGACAAAACGACTGCTCGCTGTCACCGGCAACTCACTTCCGCCTCTTTTGCAAAGCCTTTCAGCATACGTCCCATTACGACGGCGCCATCTCGAACTATTTTTCCTCCCTCGACGGCAACAAAAAGCCAGTGCCCTGGGGCCAAACCGTCAACATACAAATCTCCAAGATTCAGGACATGCGCTACGGCGAGAACCCGCACCAACGGGCAGCTTTTTACGCCACACAAGGAGAAACGGGTCCTTCCATCACCCGAGCCAAACAGTTTCAAGGCAAAGAACTCTCTTTTAACAATATCTTGGATGCCGACGCGGCATTGAGCACAGTTTTGGAATTCTCAGACATCGCCGCGGTAGCCATCAAGCACAACAATCCCTGCGGTGTCGCCCTGTCAAAGAAATCCCTCGCGGACGCGTTCCGTAAAGCCAAGGCGTGCGATCCGGTGTCTATCTTTGGCGGCGTCATCGCCTTTAATCGACCCGTCGACGAGGAAACCGCGAAAGAACTCAAGGAGATTTTTCTTGAAATCGTTATTGCCCCAAGCTTTACGCCTGAGGCGAAGGCGGTGCTCTCGTCGGCGAAGCGGCTGCTCAATATCCGGCTGCTGGAATTAGATATGAGCCAGCCCCAGAGTGGCGGTTATGACCTACGCCGCGTCCGCGGTGGCATTTTGCTTCAAGATTGGGATACCGGATCGGTCAATGTGCGCGCTTGCAAAGTGGTGACTCAACGAAAGCCAACCGAGCAAGAATATCAAGCGCTGGACTTTGCCTGGCGCGTCTGCCGTCATGTCAAATCTAATACGATAGTCTTTGCCTCACCGGATCAAGTTCTCGGCGTGGGTGCCGGTCAGATGAGCCGCGTGGATTCGGCCAAGATAGCGGTTATGCGGGCGGCCACTCACGGCCTGGACCTAAAAGGCTCGGCAGTGGCTTCAGACGCCTTCTATCCTTTCCGGGATGGTGTCGACGAAGCCGCCAAAGCAGGTGCCGCGGCAGTTATCCAACCCGGTGGCTCCATCAAAGACGAGGAGGTCATCGCTGCAGCCAATGAGCATAACATGGCGATGATTTTCACCGGCATGAGACATTTCAGACACTAGAGCATCTGTCAGTTGTCAGTGATCGGTTATCAGTTATCCGGCACGCTCTCGAAGGTTTCACTGTTAACCGAAGCCTGACAAACGATCACTATTTCCTATGAAAGTCCTGGTCATCGGCAACGGCGGGCGCGAGCATGCTCTAGTCTGGAAAATCAGTCAAAGTCCGAAAGTGACCAAGCTCCTTTGCGCTCCAGGTAGCCCGGCCATCGGAGAATTCGCTGAATGCGTTGCCATCGGGCCAGAGGAGATCGAGAAACTCGCTGCTTTCGCCGAAAAAGAAAAAATCGATCTCACGGTCGTTGGACCGGAACTGCCACTCACACTCGGAATAACAGATCTCTTCGAATCACGTGGCTTAAGAATTTTCGGTCCGAATAAAGCGGCCGCTCAACTGGAAGGCAGCAAAGTCTTCGCCAAAGAGATTCTGCAGGAAAACAACATACCCACCGCGACCTTTGGTACGTTTACAGACCAAGTAGCCGCAAAACAGCACATCGAACGGCATCCGTCTCCATACGTTATCAAAGCCGACGGCCTCGCCGCCGGAAAGGGGGTCGTCATCAGCCTAACAGTCAATGATGCCCTGGATGTCGTTGACAAAATCCTCGTGAAAAAAGTTTTTGGTGAAGCAGGGGAAAAAGTTATTATCGAAGAATTTCTAGAAGGCGAAGAAGTTTCATTCATGGTGCTCACAGATGGGCAGCATATCCTCTCTCTGGCCTCGTCCCAGGATCATAAGCGTGTCTTCGATAACGACCAAGGACCTAACACGGGAGGCATGGGCGCCTATTCTCCCGCGCCTGTGATAACGCCCGCCGTACAAAAGCGGATTTTTAATGGGGTTCTCAATCCGTTGCTTGCCGGCTTGAAGAAGAAGGGAATTACATATCGCGGTGTGATCTATGTTGGTTTGATGATTACCAAAAGCGGTCCCAAGGTATTGGAGTTCAATGCCCGCTTCGGCGATCCCGAATGCCAGCCGATTATGATGCGGTTGAAAAGTGATCTCGTACCACTGTTGGAAGCCACCATCGATGGAAACCTCAATCAGGTTCAGCCGGAGTGGTACGAAGATCCGGCCGTTTGCGTGGTGTTGTCCGCCCGAGGTTATCCGGGACCATACGACAAAGGTTACGAGATTCACGGGTTGGATAAATTAAGGCATTGGGACAAGGGCTTTGTCTTTCACGCGGGCACTGCGAAAGAGAACGGTCACTGGATTACCTCCGGAGGCCGCGTGCTCGGCGTCACTGCTAGAGGAAGAGACATTGGCAATGCCGTAAAAAATGCTTATTCCGCCGTGAGCCAGATTACTTGGGACGGGATGCACTATCGCAAGGACATTGCTCGCAGGGCCATAGCTAGAATTTGACGGGGAGGAATCAGAGTTGGCGAAGAATATAACGGCGAAGCCAAGAGTCGGCATTCTGATGGGCAGCGATTCTGATTTGGAAGTGATGCGGGAGACGGAGAAACGTCTCGACTACTTTGGAATTGCCTACGAGACCCGCATCATGTCCGCCCACCGCACGCCGGGGAAAGCGGCCAAGTACGCCGCGACTGCGCAGCAACGTGGGTTGGAAGTTATTATCGCTGGCGCGGGCGCCGCGGCTCATCTCGCGGGGGCCATCGCTGCAAATACCACTTTGCCCATTATCGGTATTCCTATCGACTCTTCCATCCTCAAGGGGCTTGACGCGCTGCTCGCCACGGTGCAAATGCCGGCCGGCATTCCGGTAGCCACCATGGCAATTGGCAAGGCAGGCGCGGCCAACGCCGGTATTTTCGCGGCTCAAATCGTGGCCCGCAAAGATTCTAGAGTCGCCGCCAAGCTCACCGAATTCAAAAAGGAGATGGCCGCTGGTGTCGAAGACCGAGACCGCAAGCTCCAAAGCGCAAAACGAAGCGCTTGAGAATTTGTCCGCAACCATTGCGGCACTCAAACGCGGTCATGCGATCGTTTTCCCTACTGAGACTCTCTACGGCTTGGGCGCGGACGCGCTTAACGAAGCGGCCGTAGAGGAGGTATTCCAACTCAAGGGTCGGGATCGAAGCAATCCCTTCCCTGTGCTCGTGGCGGACCAGGAAATGCTTCACACCTTGGTCGCCGAGATACCAACGACAGCTCAGAGATTGATGGATCGATATTGGCCTGGGCCACTCACCTTGGTTCTGCCTGGACGAAGGAATATTCCGAAACCGCTTTGTAATCCCTTGGGGGGAGTCGCGGTGCGGATTTCCAGCCAGGCCATCGCCACCCTGCTCGTCAAAGGGTTGGGTCGCCCGCTGACCGCCACCAGTGCCAATCCGTCCGGCAAAGAACCGGCTCGCACTCTTCAGGTGGCTAAGAATTACTTTGCCAACCGAGTGGATGTTTTCGTAGATGGTGGAACACTGACTTCTAAGAGCGGTTCCACGGTTGTCGAAGTAAAAGAAGACAGCGTAAAAGTTATCCGCGAAGGCGAGATTAGTGCATTCGAGATTCTACAAGTTCTTGGGCAGTAAAAAAACCTTAGGACAGAGATTTAGAAAACTTTTAATCAGTCATCATGGGGTTGGTTAAGTTTTCGAGCAGGACTTTTTCACCCGTTCGATCTCTTTGCCGTTCTCACCTTCATAGTAGGTGACGTTTTTGTCTTTGACATAGAGCGCACGAAGTCCAACTTGCTGGCCAACCGCCGCCGTTGCATAGGCGCCGACTTTATTAGAGTCGGGGTACTCGCAGATATCAGGAAATTCCATCGTGCTCACAGTCAGGTAACGGAGTTCAGTTTCGCCCGTGTTGATAAGCTGATGGGGATATTCCGCTCCCGGCGGACAAGCAATGACCGTTCCCGTGGTGACCGCAAGCTCTTCCTTCCCGAATCTGAGCACCCCTGCTCCGTCGATAATGTAAATCATTTCTTCATTGCCGCTGTGAGTATGGTACGGGAAAGCCACCTTCCCCGGAGGCACGCTGAAGAAACTGTAGCCAAGTTTTTGTGCACCTACGTAAGCTCCCACGCGCTGTCGTAGACCTCCAAACGGGGAGCCTTCCGGCGCGTTGATCTTATCCACCGCCACTTCAGAAAGATTGATTACATGCTTGTGTTTCGCCATAACGCCTCCTCGTGGGGCTTTTGTTTCACACACTACCATTCGCCGCTGTCTTTGTGCTATCAGAATCATTTATGCTCGTCTTATCTGAAGAGCAAGTTCGAAGCCTCACCGACGTCGAAGAGCTGATCAGCGCCCTGGAGCAGGCTCATATCCAATATTCCACGGGAAAAGCGGTCATGCCTGTGCGGCTCGTTGTGTCGCTGCCACAAATCCATGGGCGCATTACCAGCATGCCGGGATATCTGAATGAGGACAAAGCATTGGGCATGAAGGTTGTCACTTATTTTCAAAATAACTCCGCGCAAAATCTGCCGGCAATTCTCGCGAACGTCATGCTATTCAGCGCAGCAACGGGTAAAATGATTGCCATCATGGACGGAGTCTACATTACTGCCATCCGCACGGCTTGCGCTTCGGCTATGGCGACCAGGGCGTTAGCGAACCCAGAGACGCCGGTGTTGGGAATACTGGGCGCCGGCGTTCAAGCCCGTGCACACATTCAGGCTTTGTGTCGGGTCAGAAAGTTGAAAAAGATCAAACTGTACAGCCCTTCGGGCATGAGCGCCACAAACATTAAAAGAGAGTTGGAACCCGCCTCGGAAGTTGCCATCGATGTCGCCAAAGGCGCGGAGGAAGCTGTGCGGGATTCCGACTTGGTGGTTACTGCCACAACGGCGCAGCAACCGATTTTGAAGTCCGAATGGTTAAAGCCCGGTGCGCACATCAACGCTGTGGGGTCCCATCGCCCCGATTCGAGGGAAATCGATGGTCCGACTCTCGCACGCTCGAAGGTTGTCGTGGATTCACGCGAAGCGATCATGGCCGAGTGCGGCGATATTCTCTTGGCCATCAAAGATAAAAACATCACAGAAAACCATCTCCACGCCGAAATCGGCGAAGTGCTGGTGGGAACAAAATCGGGAAGAAGCAACGCCAGTGAAGTCACACTATACAAATCCGTCGGTATCGCCATTCAAGACGTCGCGACGGCACAACTCGTCTATCGCAAGGCATTGGAGCTCAAGGTCGGCACGAATGTGGAAGTTTAACCGGGATTACGCCCATACAAGTTTCAGCGAGCGATACGATGACCTGGGATCTCACGAGCTATTTTCCGCAATTTGACGGATCGGAAATGCGCCAGTTCAAAGCGGCGCTCCGTAACGACGTAGGTTCACTACGAGAACAGGCGGCTGCCCTTCCTCCCTTGACCGAAGAAAGCGCCGACGCCTGGGAACAGGTACTTACTGGCAACGAAGATCTCTCCCGGCGCCTGTCACACTTGAGTTCATATATTAGCTGTCTGGCGTCTTCAGACGCCCGCAACGAAGCCTATGTCAAAGAAGAGTCTGGGCTGGCGCGGCAGCGCGCAGAATTGGCCAAGGTAAGAATCGAACTGCTGCGTGCCGTGAGGGATGTTTCTGATGAAGTTTTCTCGTCTTTCACTGCCCGAACTCCTCTAGCCGGCGCAGAGCACTATCTCAACCGGGTGCGAGAAGAGGCGCGCCGGGTGATGGTTGCTGAGAAAGAAATTTTGGCAACGGATCTGGCCGTGGACGGGATTCAAGCCTGGGGACGGCTCTATGACACAATTTCGTCGAAGCTTGAGTTCGACATGGTCTATCCCGACCGCAGACGTCAGCGTCTCCCCATATCCCAACGTCGCTCGCTGATGGATCATCCGGACCGCCGGGTCAGAAGGGCGGCGTTCGATGGCGGGAACGCCGCATGGCAAACGGTGGAAGACGTAGCAGCAGCTGCGCTCAACGCCATCGGCGGAACGCGTTTGACACTTAATCGCCATCGCGGCGTCGAGCACTTTCTCGATATCGCTCTCTTTCAAGCCTCCATAGGTCGAAAAACCCTCGATGCCATGTTTGACGCTCTTTTTGCCAACGTCGAACTTCCCCGCCGTATTCTTAGGGCAAAGGCGAAACGGATGGGGCAAAGCGGCGTTGCCTGGTTTGATCTCGGCGCGCCGCCGGATCTGCCGAATCAAGCGAAGCTTTCTTGGGACAAGGCTAAAACCACTGTCGGAGAGTCATTCGTCCGCGCCTATCCGGCCCTCGGCAACTTCTTCCGAGAGCAGGTGATCGAGAAGAGGTGGGTCGACTGGGAACCACGATCCGGCAAGCGGCCCGGCGGTTTTTGCACAAGCTCCATGCTGTCCAAAGAATCGCGCATTTTCATGACCTACAATGATTCCTTGGGCGACGTACTGACCCTCGCCCATGAGTCAGGCCACGCCTTTCATGGCTACCTTATGCGCGACATTCGGCCCTACGCCCGCGGCTACCCCATGACTCTAGCGGAAACGGCGTCGACGTTCGGCGAGCAGGTTCTGATGAATGGGCTACTGGACGATCCAACCGTCAGCGACGCACAAAAGGCGATGATGCTCGACGTGGAATTGGGCCACGGCGCCATTTATTTATTAGATATTCCCGTGCGCTATGAATTCGAGAAGGCCTTCTATGAAGAGCGCAAAAACGGAGAGTTAAGCGTCCGGCGGTTAAAAGAACTGATGGTCGAAACACAGCGGCGAGTCGTTGGTGACGTGCTCGAATCCGGCGGAGAAGACCCTTACTTCTGGGCGTCAAAGCTACACTTCTATATTACCGGTATAACGTTTTATAACTTTCCTTACACCTTTGGCTTTCTCCTAAGCCGCGGTCTCTACGCCATGTTCAAGAAAGAGGGTGCAGACTTCCTGCGCCGGTATGAAGAATTTCTCCGGCTTACCGGCAGCGACACGGCCGAAAATGTAGTCCAGCGAAGCCTAGGACGCAATCTGGAACATCCGGAGTTTTGGAGCGAGGCGATTAGAAGTTTGGAAGAACCGTTGAATCGTCTGGAAACTCTCTTGCCGAAAGTCCTACAGTCCAAAGCGAATTAGCTCAGCTTATTCCTTCTATCAAAGCCGTCCGCAACAAATCGAGAGCGTTGAGCGTCATCCGCGTGCGATCGTAGGTACCTCGACCCGCCATTGTGCTCGTGCGCTGTATGAACCTGTGTCCATCGGTAACAGAAATGTAGGTCTGCCCCCGCGCCAGATTTTGGATATCGCTGGCAGGATCGGGAATCGCATGGAGGGCTAAACCCAGATCGCATCCGGTTTGTTTACGCACCGACCAGGCGAGTTCATCCGTCAACGCCACCGGATCTTGCATTAGACCATCGCTGCGCTCCGGATCGCGCCCATGACTGAGCAATGCACGTGTCGCGGATTGCAAATTACTGATAAATCCCCCTGCAAACTCTTGCGGACTCGCCGTCTGCAGTCGCTCGGCCAATTGACCGCAGGTTAGATCTTCATAAACCGCGACGCTTTTGCGCTGGGCGTGGAGCAATTTGCCAACGACATGTTCCATGGTCTCGTCGTCGGCAGCAAAGATCGCGTTTCCTAACAATTCTCTAACTTCGGCCTCCAGCGGCGCGATGAGCTTCATCGCTTCGTCTCGGTTAGCGGCCTTCGCCGCGATGCGCACGTCGACCTGTCCCGGCAGCGCGAGCACCCCTACCGTGGGGTTGCTGGAGTTCGCAATCAGATGGCCGATCTTGTCGTCCACGGCGCTTTCACCAACACCGACGATCTTCAAGACCCTATAGTGAATCACTTCTGCGAGATTGAACTTGCGGCGCAGGTACGGCTCCACTTCATTCTCAAACAGCCACTTCATCTCCACCGGCACGCCGGGCAGGGAGAAAACCACGCCCCGGGGATCTTCGACAATGAAACAGGGCGCCGTGCCATTGGGATTCTTCACCGGGATGGCGCCTTCGGGCATATACGCTTGCCGCCGATTATTCGGCGTCATCGTCCGGCCACGGCGTCGAAAATGCTCTTCGACCTGTTCCAAAAGATTGTCGTCGAGCACCAGTTTTCGTCCCGTGACTTCGGCAACAATCTCCCGCGTCAGGTCGTCTTGGGTGGGACCGAGGCCGCCGCTGGTGATGACGATATTCGCCCGCTCTAACGCCCTCTGGATGACCTCTTTCATGCGCCCGGGGTTGTCGCCCACCACAGACTTAAAATAGAGATTGACGCCCAACGCCGTCAGCCGCTGCGCCATCCATGCGGAATTGGTGTCGACGATTTGGCCGAGGAGCAGCTCGGATCCGATAGCAACGATTTCAGCATTCGCCATGGGATGGATCTCCTTCGTATCGATTTAGAGCTATAGCGTGGCAACGCAACCCGCACAAGATCCGCATAGTGTACAAATTTTTACGCTTGTTCCTTCGCCGCTTCTTTGCCAGAATACCTGCATGATCATCCTCCTATCCAATGACGACGGCATTCATTCCGACGGCATTGTCGCTCTTGAAAACAGCCTGCAGCAAGTGGGCGAGGTCTACACCGTCGCACCGGACCGGGAGCAGAATTCCATGAGCCACGCATTGACCTTACACAGACCTCTGCGCGTCCTCGATATGGGTCCGCGGCGATTCGCCGTCGACGGTACTCCGACGGATTGTGTGAAGCTGGCTTTAACCGGGCTCTTGCCGGTTCGGCCAAACCTGTTGGTCTCAGGAATCAACAAAGGTCCTAACTTGGGTGACGACATTATTTACTCAGGTACGGTTTCCGCTGCCATCGAAGGAGCCCTTCTCGGTATTCCCGCCATTGCAGTATCCCTGGTGACATTTGAAAATTTCCAATTCGAGGCGGCGGCCGAATTTACGGCAACTCTGGTTTCGCGCATCCATGAAAGAGGCATGCCCCTCGAAACGCTGTTGAATGTCAACGTTCCTCCACTGCTGAAGGATCAGATCAAAGGCTGGCGCCTCACCCGGCAAGGCAAACGGCACTATAGCGAAAACATCGTGGAACGCATGGACCCCCGCGGCAAAAAATATTACTGGATCGGCGGCGATAACTTGGGATTTGATCAAGAGGAAGGCACTGATTGCATGGCGGTGCACGAGGGCTACATCTCCGTCACTCCCCTTCAAGTCGATCTCACGAATTACAAGTTGCTGCAAGAGAGCTACATGCCCAACTTTAATTGGCCGTAAAGCCAAGACGCAAACGATTACGCGCAACGTGAACGACGAAGAGATCGAAGAAACCAACGAGCCGATTCGCATCGACAAATGGCTCTGGGCGGCACGCTTCTTTAAGACCCGTTCCCTCGCCGCTGCAGCTGTCACCGGCGGAAAAGTTGCAGTCAACGGCACTCGCGCCAGACCGAGCAGAATCATGCGGCGCGGCGACAAGCTCAACATCCGACGCGGCGCTTACGAATGGACGGTCGTCGTGAAGGGCCTTGCAAAACTTCGCGGCCCTGCTCCTGAAGCGCAACTTCTTTACGAAGAAACGGAGGAAAGTATCCGCACACGAGAAGTCGCATCCGCACAATTCAAATTTGAACGCCCACCGGAATTCAACGCGCCGGGTCGCCCATCAAAAAAGGACCGGCGCGCGGTGTTGCGATTTACCAAGAAAGCTTGGTAACCCCCCGTCTAGTGAAATGAGCATCTTGACATACTGGATAGGACTCGCTACTGGGTGGCCCCACCCATCCATCGAACAAGGGAACTCAATGATGAGGCGAAAATCGATCATGGCGGTCCTCATCACCTTTCTGATGTGCTTCGGCCCAGCGGCGATGACCATCGCTCAATCCGCTCCCTACTTCCAAGGTAAAACCATTATGCTCATCCAGGGACGCGATTCCGGCGGAACCGGCGCGTTGCGAACCCGAGCGGCGATTCCCTTCCTGCGCAAATACATTCCCGATGAGCCGATCATTGTTACCCAATTCATGCCTGGTGGCGGCGGCAGAAAGGCCACCAATTTACATTTTCAGAAATGCCAAGCCGGATGGCTTGACCATCGGGAACGTGGGCACCGGGCTGGTGGCCAACGCCGTGCTTG